>Ga0181348_1000310_pt1 | contig 20435 bp, 19 predicted proteins | sample Su13VDMM110DN_FD_130092 | JGI IMG/M metagenome (GOLD analysis project Ga0181348, IMG submission 130092) | Freshwater viral communities from Lake Michigan, USA - Su13.VD.MM110.D.N | ecosystem: Environmental > Aquatic > Freshwater > Lake | place: USA: Michigan | collected 2013-07-16
TCAAGTCATCTATTGCAAGAAAAGACGCGATGGCAGCAAAAGTAGGTGACAGTACAGAACAAGTTAATGCGGCACCACCGACAAGAGAAGTAGTTCAAGCTGAATTTGAGAGAACAATCACAACTATCTACAAGTCAAAAAGTGGAATTACCGGTATTTCTTATGAGCCAAAATTTGTCGCACCTGAAATCAAGCTTGAGACTGTTGTCATGCCTATTAGGACAGGAGGTACTGTCAAACAAGTCTTGTGCGTCTTTATATATGATGGTGCAAATTCTGGAAAGAGCGAGACAAATATTCTCCTAGCAGCAATGAAAAAGTCATCAGGTGTAGTCAAGGTTATAGACGCAGCATCATCTGTCCCAAGCAGTGACAGTCTCTTCACAATAATAAAACAGACAGACAGTTCTTACGATGTCTCAGTCAATAAAGCACAAGCAAAAAGCATTATCTCTGCAGCATATCCAACAATAAGGATCGGATCAGAAGGATCTACTATCATTAATGCCTCATACAGCACAATGTCATCTGGCGTTGTTGAAAATTCATTGCAATTCAGCGCAATTGCAGAAGGATATTCAGGTGTAAGCGGAACAGCAACATCTGCTGAAGTAAATGCAAATTTCTATCTCACGCCAAGCTCTGTTACAATAAGCATGTTAGGAATGCCGCTGTTGAATCGCGGTCAAAACTACTTCATAGACTTTGGAACAGGAACATCAATAGATAATGTTTACACTGTAACGACGGTCAAGCACTCTATCAAGGGCGGACAATTTACGACGACCGCGACTCTGCTTCCAACAAATGCAGCATCTATTAGATCAATACTCACACAGATCAGATCAGATCTAGGAATTGTTGAGCAACTTGCTAAAACTACAACGAAAGAAAGCAACGATGTGGTCACCCCGACTAGCTACTCCAATGTTGGATAAATTTATGCATTTTCAATAAAGAATCAAGGCATATCAAGAGGTTGCAATTATGAAGTTGTTACATGATTTTAATTACAAAGAACTGTTACACAACATTCTTGACATTATGTTTAATTTCATCATGCTAGCAATCTGCTCGATTGCTTACTTTTTTCTAGTGAGCGTGCTCATATTCATAGCGCTCGTATTGCGCGGATCTTTTTTGTAAGAAAAGAAGTCGCCAAGCATTGTAAAATGCTATATGGCAACGTTATAATGTTTTGTGTTAATCCATATTTCAAAGAAAATTACATGCATCGGTCAAGATGTTGTTATTGACGATGATGGTGTGACATTTGATAGTGATCCTGTAGTTTCAAAAGAATACTGGCATTTCGGTGATGCTGCATACAGATCAATTACAAGAATCGCGCAAGCACTTGAAATGCCTATGCCACAGATCCTAAGTGATCCTAAGATAGCATGGTGGACAAAGTACACACAGACACCACGAATAGACTTAATTCTTGGTCGTCGTCATGCGATGCAATATGTTAAAAGTATTGTTGAAACTTCACAGAAAGTTATTAATGCATCAAGCTACTTTAATCTTGCATTTCAACGACAAAACAAGCTGCTTGACCTGATACAACATGCTTATGCAGATAAAAGAGAAGTAGACCAGTTGAGTCTGGCTGAATCTATTCCAATAGATGATCCTAAAACAGGCCGTTGCAAAATTCCTGTATATGATAACTTTTCTTCTTCAACAGGAAGAATGTCAATAAAGTCAGGCCCACGTGTCTTGAACTTAAGTAAGCAACATCGTCACGTCTTCAGGTCTAGATGGGGTAAAGAAGGTGTCATTCTAGGCGTCGATTTTACCGCGCTAGAGCCTAGAGCCATCATGCGATTGCTTGGTGAAGAAATAACCTCAACAGACATTTACTCACAGATTGCTAACAAAGCTAGATTAAATAATCTCGATAGAGACACAATCAAGCTGATGATATTATCAATCCTTTACGGAATGTCAAGAAAGAATTTCATCGTCAAGTTTATAATGATGCAAGATCCTGATGTCGTCTATGATGCATTAAGAGAAGCTATCGGTGCAAAAGCACTTCTTGATAAAATCAAGAATGAAACAAATGACGGCATATTCAAAAATTACTATGGGCGACCGCTTAAATGCGATCAAAATTTAATGATCAACTACTTTACACAGTCGTCTGCAGTTGATATTGCATGTGATGGATTTCTTAACTTTATTGAAGAAAATGAAGCACATGTTACGCCTATCTTCTTGATTCATGATGAGCTTGTCATTGATGTCATGATCAAAGATCAAGAGCAGATCGAAACTTACTGTAAAAATGGAATCTACATTCCAAGTCTTGAAACAAATTTCCCTGTCAAAATAAAGGTGTTTAATGGAAGAGAAGATCATTAAGAATTTTGAAATATTCCAAAAGCTGCTTACCAAAGTAGGTGACAGATCTGATGTGATAGCATCATTTCTTGAAAAGTACGGTGAGAGAATTGCTGTCTGTCCGTCACATGGTGTGAATAAACGCTCAACAGCAGCACCTGGTGGTCTTGTTGAGCATTCTCTCAACACATTCAAGATCGCTCGAAAGTTAGTTGAAGCTGCAGGCGTTGATATTGAGCCGGGTAGTCTTGCACTTGTTTGTCTTCTCCATGAAGTTGGAAAGATAGGTGATGATGAACTTGACTACTTCATCCCGCAGAATTCTGATTGGCATCGTGAACGTGGTAATGTTTACACATACAATCCAGAATTGCCTAAAATGACACATGCACATAGAACGCTCTATATGCTTCAACGTGCTGGCGTTAATCTGTCATTACACGAATGGATTGCAATCTTGACTCAACACGGCACAGCTTCTGAGGAGAATCGTTTTTATCAAGGTTGTGAAAATAATCTTGCAGTGATTCTGCAGAGTGCTGTAAGAATTGCAGTAATGAAAGAAGAAGATATTTAGATAGACCATGGCTAAAGCAGAAGGATCACTAAATCAGTATTCATCACGAGGAATTGGTATTCCTGTGGGTGGTGCTATCGGTGGCGGTGATGATTTTGCGCAGAGGATTGGCAAACCGTATGCTCCTAAGCCTTTTAGGAGCAGAGGTGGATTCGAAGGTTCTGCAGACTCGACATTTTCATATAAGCTGGGTCGTCACAATGTTGACGTTCCTGATGATGCAGGTGAAACATTCAATTTTGATGACATCAAATCAAGAAAGATAGCAGGACCCAGAAAACTACCTCGTGGTTATAAAATGCCGAGCGGTCAATACGGTAAGTTAGCTGATTATGAAGGCATGGGTGACCAAGCAGTCATGTCAGCTGCAATGCAATATGAATCTAAAATGAACAAATATGTGTCATCTGTCCTCGATGAGGTTCCTGATGATGAAGAAGACGAAGCCTATGCAAATGAGACTAGTGGCACCGGCGCTATAGCAGGTTACACAGGCCCTCTCGGCGCACCCGCTCGTCAATCAGACTTTTACGCAAGGATGGCAAAACCTTATGGTGGGTCTTATTTGCAAGACCCAAAAAAAATTAAAGCCAGACCTTGAAAATCATCTCCCAGGCCAGTAATATGGTCCTGTGAGCTTACCTCACTAGCAAAGAACTATAATTCTATAGATTAGAAACTAGAAGTTGTAAGTTACACATTAAACATTAAGCCCTAAATCTCAAGGAAAATTAAATGCCTATTAATTTCGACGCAATTCGTAAGAAGCTTGACAATCTCAGTGGTAATAACAAGAAGTCTTCTTCATCTTGGAAACCTAAAGAAGGTGAAGAATACACGATTAGACTTCTAAGCTTCCCTGCAAACGAAGGACAGCCATTCAAGGAGCTGTGGTTTTACTATAACATTGGTAACAACCCAGGTCTGCTTGCTCCTTACCAGTTTGCTAAGGCAGACCCGATTCAAGACTTGATCTCCAAGCTTCGTGAAGAAGGCACCAAGGAGTCATATGAGCTTGCCAAGAAGCTCTATCCTAAGATGAGGTGCTACGCACCTGTCGTCGTTCGTGGTGAAGAAGACAAGGGAGTCCAACTGTGGGCTTTCGGCAAGCAAGTCTATCAATCAGTGCTTGGTATCATGCTCGATGAAGACTACGGTGATATCACAGATCCTGAGTCCGGTCGTGATGTCAAAGTTCGTTGCTTCAAGCCTGCAGGCAAGAAGTACTCTGAGACAGAAGTAATGCCTCGTGGAAAGGCCTCAGTGCTTTCCACAAATGTTGCACAGGCAAAACAGTGGTTAGGTAATATTCCTGACGTCTCTAACCTCTTTGAGGTCAAGAGTTCTGATGAATTAAGCAAGATTGTTAATGATTGGATCAATGGCGGTGCACCTGATAGTGATGGAACACTTCATGGACCTGTTTCATCTTCATCGTCTGTTAAAGACGAAGATGAAACTCCTGCACCTCCTCCAAAATCCAACAACAACCCACCTGTGTCTAACACAGTTGTCAAGGCCAAGAACTTTAAGTCATTAGATGATGCATTCTCAGACTTAATGGAAGACTAACACTAACTGTACACGGGCAGGTGATGAACTCACCTGCCCGTTTTGTTTATAACAAGGAGCACGCATGGCAAGAGTAGCGAAAGCAACACGACCTGATGAATCTTCAGGTGATTTTACGGCAGAACTTATCTCATCTCTTAATAAGGAGAACGGTTCAAGAATAGCATACAATCTAGCAGAAGATGAATCACCCACTCACATCAAGCGCTGGATATCGACAGGATCAACACTTCTCGATTACATCGTCTCTAATAGGAAGCGCGCAGGCCTTCCTGAAGGGCGTATCGTTGAGATCTTTGGTCCGCCATCGATCGGCAAGTCTCACATCGCAACGCAGATAGCGCGGTCAACACAACAGATGGGTGGTATCTGTGTCTACATTGACACTGAGAATGCCACATCTGTCGAGAATCTTCAGGCGCTAGGGGTCGATGTGACAAAGCGATTTGTCTACGTCGACACACACTGCACAGAAGAAGTTCTTGACATTGCTGAGAAGACGATCCTAAAGGCAAAGTCGATGCAGAAAGATGTCCCAATCACTATTATTTGGGATTCAGTGGCAGCGAGCTCACCTAAGGCAGAGCTATTAGGTGACTATGACAAGGAAAGCATCGGCCTCCAGGCACGAGCGATCTCCAAGGGAATGAGAAAGATTACCGGCGTGATCGGTGACCAATCTGTGCTGATGGTCTGCCTTAATCAGACACGTGTCAAGATTGGTGTCTTGCATGGTGATCCGACGTCTGTCCCAGGTGGTATGGCGATTCCATTTCACGCTTCTGTTCGAATCAAGCTGGGCGCAGGTCAGCAGATCCAAAACAAGAACGGTGACGTTATTGGTATCAATGTCTCCGCTAAGACTGTCAAGAACAAGGTTGCACCACCATTCAGGACTGCAAACTTCCAAATCCACTTTGGAAAAGGCATTGTTGAGCACGAAGAGATCTTTGATGTCTTGCGTGATGCAGGTGAGAGACAGATCGGGAATAAGATCATCTGCGTCTCAGGTGATGGTGCATGGAAAGTCTTCACAGTGACTGATGTTGACCTTGGTGCAGCAATCATCGAGAAGAAATTCCATAAGTCAGAGTTTGGCGAGTTGTTAAAAAATCCTGAGTACTCGGGTTATCTAGACAGCTTGATTGAAATTGTCATGATACGCACAAAGCAAGCAGCAGAGATCGAAGAGTTCGAAGAAGAAGAGGCAGTGTAATGACAGGCGAAGGAACAATTCTCTTAATCGATGCACTAAATCTGTTCCTTCGCCACTTTACTGCAAACCCCGCAATGGGTAGCAATGGCAACCATGTGGGTGGGATCGTTGGATTTCTGTATGATCTCACCCACATGGTCCAGCGCTTTAAGCCGCAAAAAGTCTACGTGGTCTGGGAAGGAGGTGGTTCTGCACGTAGAAGATCCATCTTCCCAGACTATAAAGCGCATCGAAGACCTGAACGTCTAAATCGATTCTATGCAGATGAGATCAAGTCAACAGTGTCTGACTACGATACCCAGGTAAAAGACATTGTAGGTCTACTCAAGAATCTTCCGGTAAATCAGCTTTATGTGCCTGATTGTGAAGCTGATGACGTGATTGGATTCATCTGTCGATATGAACATCCAAAAGATCTTCACGTGATTCTGTCGTCAGACAAAGACTATTACCAGCTTATCAGCGACCGGGCTGTGATCTACTCACCCACGTCTAAGAAGATCATTCAGACGCAAGATGTGATTGATCGCTTTGGAATACACCCAAACAACTTCGCACTTGCCAAAGCAGTCTGTGGAGACCCATCAGACAACATTCCTGGGATCCCAGGTGTGAAGTATAAAACACTAAACAAGCGTTTCCCGTGTTTGGCAGAATCAAACGCAGCCTTACTAGACGACATTATAAGTGAGGCTCGTGAGCGAATGTCGACATCGACAGTCAAGGCATTCTCAGAGATTGTCACACATGAATCACTAATCAGGCGAAATTTGCAGCTCGTCAATCTTGACACAGGGATCCTTGCAGGTCACCAAGTTAAGAAGATCCAAGATCTGTGTGGTAATTCTAAGACCGCGCGAGATAAGATCGAGTTTATACGATATTTACTGCGCCTGGGCATCCAGACGTACAATACAGATCACATGTTCTTTGCACTTAGCCATATCGGAGCTTAAATTGTCAGGAATCGCTTACTTTAGTCAATACGGCAAAAACTTCCAAGAAAAGATCCTCCAGTGTCTTTTCACTGACAGAATGTGGTCAACACAGATGTCTGAGATAATGACGCCGGAGTATTTTGAACTGAAGTATCTGCAATATTTAAGCAAAGCTTACTTCAGTTATTATCAGAAATATAAGGACTTTCCGACACTTCCGCTGCTTATCACAATTATTAGAGATGACCTAAAAGAAGGCAAAGACACAATCCTTCGTGACCAGATTGTTGAGTTCTTACAGCGGATTCGAGTCAATCCAGACGTTGGTGATCTCCAGTTTGTCAAAGAAAAGACCCTTGATTTCTGCAAAAAGCAAGCAATGAAAGAAGCTCTTGAGAAAGCTGTCGAGCTGATTGCAACAGATAATATTGACTCTGTCGTCGACTTGATGAAGAATGCCTTAGCTGCAGGAACACCGGCATCAATTGGTCATGACTTCTTCGAAGACACAGAAGCTCGCTTTACCAAGACACGCAGAGTAACATGTCCAACTGGTCTTAGCCAGATTGATGCACCTGAAATTTTGAATGGCGGTCTTGGAAGAGCTGAGTTAGGTGTCATTGTCGCACCTACCGGTGTCGGCAAGTCTCACTTTTTAGTCCAGATGGGTGCCGAGGCGCTTCGCGTCGGTAAAAATGTTGTTCATTATACGTTTGAATTGTCAGAGACATCAGTAGGTCTTCGATACGATTCAAATCTATGTAGCATGCCATCAGGTGATGTAATCGATAGAAAAGATGAAGTGCTCGACTTCTATAAGCAAAACCAGCTTGGTCGACTGATAATTAAAGAGTACCCGACAGGAACAGCATCTGTTCAGACACTGCGAAATCATATTGAGAAGTTGTTATTGAAGTCTTTTGTGCCAAGTATTATCATCATCGACTACGCTGATATTATGAAGTCTTCGAGAAAGTTTGACTCATTAAGACATGAGTTAAAGCTTGTCTATGAAGAGCTAAGAAATCTTGCGATGGATCTTAATGTGCCAATCTGGACAGCATCACAATCTAATCGAGAAGGCTCAAATGCTGAGGTTGTGGGCCTTGAGAACATGAGTGAAGCCTACGGTAAAGCAATGGTGGCTGACGTTGTCCTCTCAATTTCACGAAAGCCCTCAGAGAAAGCTGATGGAAGTGGCAGAATCTTTGTTGCTAAGAACAGAGCAGGTCGAGATGGAATGCTCTTTTCAATGAAAATTGACACATCAATGTCTAAATTTATGTTAATAGACACAAATGAAATGTCTGTTGATGATGTTATTAAAGCAGATGGATCTAGCATGAAAAAGCTTCTCAAAGAGAAGTGGGATCTAGTTAACGCAAAGTGATCAACGATTATTGTTGTCCAGGAGATTTTTATGTCAAATAGTTTGAAGGAGAAAGCTTATGAAGAGATTACATCTTACTTTGATGGTGACGAGCTTGCTCCTGATGTGTTCCTAAAATATGCGCTGCATGATGGAGATGCGCTTCTTGAAGCAAATCCAGACCAGATGCATCGTCGTATCGCGCGAGAATTCGCAAGGATCGAGTCAAAGTATCCAAGCCCGATGTCAGAAGATGAGATCTACGATCTCCTGAAGAACTTTGCTGATGTTGTCCCACAAGGATCGCCAATGTCTGGTATCGGCAACCCGTACCAGCTGCAGAGCCTTTCAAACTGTTTTGTTATCGATCAACCCCATGACTCCTACGGTGGTATCTTGTTCTCTGATCAAGAACAAGTGCAGATTATGAAGAGACGCGGCGGCGTTGGTATGGATATCTCCAATATTCGCCCTAAGGGCCAGCCAACCTCCAATGCCGCAAGGACCACTGACGGTCTTGGCGTCTTTATGGAACGCTTCAGCAATAGCACCCGAGAGGTTGCTCAAGGTGGCAGGCGCGGAGCGCTGATGCTGACTATTGATTGTCGCCACCCGGAGCTCGAGACTTTCATCGACATTAAGCGCGACCTAAAGAAAGTCACTGGTGCAAACATCTCGATCCGTTTTACGGATGAGTTTATGCAAGCTGTGGAAAGCGGATCCAATTTTACACTTCGCTGGCCTGTCGAGCAGAGCCCAGAAGATGCTGAGATCATTAAGGTGGTAAGTGCCAAGCAGATCTGGGATAAGTTTGTTGATGCAGCATGGACTTCTGCCGAGCCCGGCGCACTTTTCTGGGACACGATAGTCAAAAACGGTATTCCAGATTGTTATCAGGATATCGGATATAAGACAATTAGCACCAATCCTTGCGGTGAGGTTCCTCTTAGCCCATATGACAGCTGCAGGTTAATGGTTATCAACCTCACCTCATTTGTGCTTAGCCCATTTACAGATTGTGCGAGATTTGACTTTAATCGATTCAAGTCGGTTGTCTATAAAGCGCAGCGTCTAATGGATGATCTTGTTGATCTTGAGATTGAGTGTGTTGATCGCATTCTTGCAAAGATTGAAAGCGACCCACAACCCCAGCATGTGAAGCAGATTGAATGGGATCTTTGGCATAAGATCAAGGCTGCAGGTCGCAATGGTCGTCGTACGGGTCTTGGCATTACAGGACTTGGTGATGCACTCGCAGGCCTCAATATCAAATACGGTTCAGAATGTTCAATTTCAGCGACAAATGAGATCTATAAGACTCTTGCAGTTGGTGCACATTGTTCGTCGCTGATCATGGCGCATCAACGTGGTGCATTCCCTGTTTTTAGTTACGAGAAAGAGAAAGATCACAGCTATCTTAAAAAGATAATGGAGTCATGCGGTCCTGATTTTGTTGACATGTGGAAAAAGTCAGGTCGACGCAATATTGCACTTACAACAACCGCACCTGTTGGATCTGTGTCTTGCTTGACCAGAACAACGTCGGGTATTGAACCGGCTTTCTTGCTTTCCTACAAGCGCCGCCGCAAGATCACACAGGGTGATATTCATTCCAGAACGGACTATGTCGATCAAATGGGTGACAAGTGGCAGGAATACACAGTCTATCACCACTGGTTCAAGAAGTGGATGGACATCACCGGAAAGACAGATCCTAAGGATAGCCCATATTGGGGCGGAACTGCAAACGACATTAACTGGGAAAATTCTGTCACAATCCAGGCGACCGCGCAACAATGGGTTGATCACTCAATAAGCAAAACTTGCAATCTGCCAAACGCAGCAACACGTGAGACAGTCAATGCTGTCTATATGAAAGCTTGGAAGTCAGGTTGCAAAGGTTTTACTGTCTATCGTGATGGATGCCGCGCCGGCGTGCTTATTGCCAATGACGAGCCTAAGAAAGAAGTCAAGAACATTGAAGAAGGACGTCTTGCACCGAAACGCCCAAGAACGCTAAAGTGTGACATTCACAGGGCAAATGTTAAAAATGGAGACGTTTCTGAATCTTGGCTTGTCCTCGTAGGTCTTAGCGAGGGAATGCCTTATGAGGTCTTCTGCGGAATTCCTGAGAACATTGAGATTCCTAAGAAGTTCAAGACAGGAACACTTCTAAAGAACGGCAAGCGTGACGGAGTCACGACATACAATCTGCTTGTTCCAACCTCTGGCGGCGAAGATGACAACATTGTCTTTAAAGACATTGTAAATCTGTTCGATAACCCAACACAGGGTGCTTTTACCAGGACAATTTCACTAGCACTCCGACATGATGTTCCGTTACACTATGTTGTTGAACAATTACAAAAAGACAAGAACAGCGACATGTTCTCGTTTGCAAGAGTGATTGCTAGAGTGCTTAAAGGCTATATTGTTGATGGTACAAAGTCAAGTGAAAAATCTTGCCCATCATGTAAACACGGAGAGCTTGTCTATCAAGAAGGTTGTCTCTCATGCAAGTCTTGCGGTTATAGTAAGTGCGGATAAACAAATCTCTTAAAGGTGTGAAATGACTAATGTAATTGCTGAGTACATCTGGATTGACGGTACAGTTCCAACAGCAAAGCTTAGAAGCAAAACAAAGATCTTTTTTCATAATGAAGACATTCTTAAATTTGAGAATATTCCTTCATGGACATTTGATGGATCTTCTACGGGTCAAGCAACAGGAAATAAAAGTGATTGTGTGCTTCTACCTGTTGCTTTTTGCAAAGATCCAATAAGGACAACAAAACAACCTGCAATTCTTGTTCTTTGTGAAGTCTTTAACGCAGATGGAACACCTCACAAGTCAAATAAGCGTCGTGATCTTCTTAAAATGATGGAGCGCAAGTCATATAAGAATCCGCTGTGTGGAATTGAGCAAGAATACACACTCTTCAAAGGCGGTCGTCCGCTTGGATGGAATACAGGTGGCTTCACACCACAGCAAGGACCCTACTATTGCGGTGTAGGCACAGACGAAGTCTGTGGACGCGATCTTGTTGAAGATCATATGAAGGCATGTCTTGATGCAGGTATTGTGATCTGTGGAATTAACGCAGAAGTGATGCCAGGCCAGTGGGAATACCAGATTGGCACAGCAGACCCCGTGACTGTCTCAGACCAGCTCTGGATTTCAAGATGGCTGCTTAATAGATTAGGTGAAAAATACGGTATCACTATCAGTCTGGACGCAAAGCCTGTCAAAGAGCTAAATGGTGCCGGAGCACACACAAATTGGTCAACAGATGCCACACGCAATCCACAGAGTGGCATGATTGAGATTGATAGGATTGCTGCGGTGTTAAGAGATCGTCATGACATGCATATCAAGAGATATGGGCATGGAATTGAAGAGCGCCTAACAGGGAATCACGAAACCTGTTCATATAAAGAATTCAGACTAGGCGTTTCTGACCGCGGCGCTTCAATCAGGATTCCTTTGCATGTGGCAGAAGCAGGTTGCGGTTATTTTGAGGATCGCAGACCTTGCGCGAATATTGATCCGTATGTTGTCACCTGCTTGTTGCTGGACGCGTCTTGATCGATCCAGCGCGAGCTGAGTTACTTGCCAAGACTATCATATGGAGGACCATTTCAATGGCCTTCGGAATTGTTATAACATACATCTACACAGGTGATCTAGCAAAATCTTCTGCGCTTGTCATGATATCGGGTTCTTCGCTCACAATCATGCAATGGGGTTTTGAGATTATCTGGGATAAAAGAATTCGGGAGAGACTACGTAATGTCATATCAAGACAACAAGGTTGAGATTGTTGGTTGGTACGGTGGTGATGAGACCCACGCGCTGTCAGCATGGACAAGCACCAGTCGTGATCTGACAGCAGAGAAACATGCAAGGATTCCAGCGCTCTTAAAAATGCTGGCCGAGAAGGGACATCACTCTGTCTTTGAGAAGTCGAATCTTCACTTCCTTGTCACTACTGAAGTGGCCACCCATATCCAGCTCCTCAAGCACCGCGTAGGCCTCTCGATCAATGCAGAGTCTGCCCGCTACAAGGAATTAAAAGATGACAAGTACTATATTCCACGTGATTGGCCTGAAGAAGAGAAGACTCATTACATAGTCTTCATGGAAGATGCACTCCGCAAGTACCATGAATGCCTTGACAGGCTTGTCGCCAGCGGCATGGACAGGAAGCGGGCCAAAGAATCTGCACGATTTTATCTGCCATATGGCAATCAAATTACTGCTGATATTATGTTTAACTGGCGTTCCTTCAGCCACTTCCTTGGGCTTCGAATGAAGCCTGATGCCCAGCGTGAGATCTGCTGGCTTGCAGAGGAGATGCTACAGCAAGTAAAAGCTCTCCCAGGTGTACCGTTTAGGGATACAATCACAGCATTTGGCTACTAACAGATATTTAGTTTCATGCTAATATCTGAATCATCTCTAAGAACAATCATCCTTGAGACTCTTCTCTTTGAAGGTTTCATGGACGATCAAAACACACTGGCCGAGTTGTATCCCGAACAAAAAGATAAGATCTTATCTTTTAATGAAAAAGAATCAAGATGGATCGCTTGGTTGACTGCACGCTTTGGTAGGAATGCAACAATTAAAGAAACCCAGCCTTTTGAAGAAGTGATAGAATCAGTTATTAGCTTCTCTAAAGTATTTGATGCTGTTGCAACTAAGTGGAAGTCAAACGAAACATTTAGAAAAGACGTAGAAACGTTTCTCCCAGATAGAAGCTGGAAGAAATATGACATTACTCCACAGATTATTCCACTTCTGACCTCAGACGAGATGGAGGTGCTTAAGGGTCTAGCAACTCGTGAGAAGCAACACTTTAAGATCAACGTCAGTGAAGAAGAGTTGGAGAGTGATCGTGTTGGTAAAGTCGGTTCCTGGAATCTATGGATGCCGACGACCAGAGAGAGGAGCTGCAAAATCGCGCAGTATGATCCAGTCACTCTCAAACCCAAGACGACATGGTGCACTGCTCGAATGGCAGGATCAAATCTCTTCTACCATTATGTTGGTCAACCAGGATCGGAGACCATGCTGTTCTACATCATCAAGGACAATCCGGCGGGCGATGAGGACTGGCTCTCGGTGGGTTTCGTCAGCGGAAAGCCTAAACTAAGCGATGAAGACGGTGATGACAATAATATCTCAGTCGATCGAGCGAATGTGGGCCTGACACCTGAACGCCTCAAATCAATTCTCGGTCAAGATTATTCCCAGATCATGATAGCACTTACCAAAAAGGACAAAAGTTTAGGAGGAGTGCATCCAGCTCGTAAGAAGATTGTAGACGCAGCAAAAAGTGTTGAAGCATTAAGAGCTTTGATTGTTGGTCTCTCAAAAGACGACGCCAATGATCTGATCTATAATGTGCTTGAGGAACCGGAGATCAGTGCAGAAGTCTTAACTATACTTGCACGATCTAAAAATAACAATATTGCGAACTTGGCTTTAAAAAATCCACAGATGCCATTAGCAGTCTTGACACTTTATGTCAACGATACAGACTCAGTTATCCGCAGTGCTGTAGCCCGTAATATAAACACACCAACACCTATTTTAAAAGACTTAGCAAGAGATATAGATCCAAAAGTTCGCCGCGCTGTAGCTGATAATATAAACACACCAACACCTATTTTAAAAGACTTAGCAAGAGATATAGATCCAAAAGTTCGCATTGCCTGCATAATGACTAGCAACGTCTCTAAGAGAGTAGATGAAGTAGATATTTTAATGATCTTAGCTACAGATCCAGATCAAAAAGTTCGCTCCGCTGTTATGCACACCGGAGGTGCAACAGATGAAGTGCTTGAAATAATTAAAAATGGTCCATATGAAGATTCAAGCAAGATAGCTGATGCCTTACTCACACGGCGGGCGCTCGTTCGTAAGCAGCGTCTTAATGAACGACTTCTCCATCAGCTTGTTATGCAAATTCTATAAATCAAGCGGCATGGACAGAAAACGTGCCAAAGAGTCTGCAAGGTTCTATCTTCCGTACGGTAACCAAATTACTGCCGACCTCATGTTTAACTGGCGCTCCTTTAACCACTTCCTTGAGCTTCGAATGAAGCCTGACGCTCAGCGTGAGATCTGCTGGCTTGCAGAGGAGATGTTACAGCAGGTAAAAGCACTCCCAGGTGTACCTTTTAGGGATACGATCGCAGCATTTGGTTACTAACAGATATTTAGTTTCATGCTAATATCTGAGTCACATTTAAGATCGATCATCTTTAAATCGCTCCTTCTTGAAGGTTTTATTGACGATCAACGTTTTTTGATTGAGAAGTACCCACAAGCACAGTCAGCGCTCCTTCAGCTTCAGCCTGTGTGGATCGATTGGTTGGCCTCTCGTTTCGGAGTGAACGCAACGATTACAGACATCCATCCATTTAATGAGGTGATCGAATCAGTTGCTAGCTTCGCCAAAGTATTTGATTCTGTTGCAGCAAAGTGGAAATCAAATGAAGAATTTAGAAAAAATGTGGAAGAGTTTCTCCCAAATAGAGCATGGAAAAAGCTCGACATTACTCCTCAGACTATTCCACTTCTGACCTCAGACGAGATGGAAACACTTAAAGGTCTAGCAACTCGTGAGAAGCAACACTTTAAGATCAACGTCAGTGAAGAGGAGATGGAGAGCGATCGTGTTGGTAAAGTCGGTCCCTGGAACTTGTGGATGCCGACGACCAGAGAGCGGAGCTGCAAAATCGCTGGGTATGATCCAGTCACTCTCAAACCTAAGACAACATGGTGCACTGCCCGAATGGCAGGATCAAATCTCTTCTACCAATACATCGGCACATCAGATGAGGAGACTACACTCTTCTACATCATCAAGGACAATCCGGCGGGCGATGATGACTGGCTCTCGGTGGGTTTCGTCAACGGAAAGCCTAGTATGGGTCAGGGCGACGGTGCTGTCTCAGTCGATCGAAAGAATGCAGAACTGACACTTAAACGCCTCAAATCAATCCTCGGCTCACACTATAATGAGATCATGAATCAGCTGAAAGAGAGAAACCGCAAGCTCGGCGGGCGACATCCCGCCCGCCAGAAGATTGTGGACGCAGCGCAGAGTCATGAGGCTCTCCGGTACTTGGTGACGGGTGTCTCAAAAGATGACGCTCTCGATCTGAAAGCAGGTGTGCTGAGTGAACCCAAGATTGACCTGAGTGTCTTAAGCACCTTAGCGACCGACCCTGACAAAAGAGTCAGAGCGCTTGTCGCACGGGACCCGAACACACCTCTTGATATCCTCAGCGCTCTCTCGACCGACGTCGATAGTAGCGTCAGAGTTCAGGTCGCCTCGAACCCGAACACACCTCCTGATATCCTCCGCGCTCTCTCGACCGATGAAGCTGAAGTTAAGAGAAGTCTCGCAGTTAACCCGAACACGCCTATTGATATCCTCCGCACTTTCTCGGCCGACCTCAACAAGCATTTGACCTCATCCCTCGCCCAGAACCCGAACACACCTCCTGATATCCTCCGCGCTCTCTCGACTGAATATGCCTCGGCCGAATATGACGTGTTCGATGATTCCCCTAAAGGTACCAGAGTGTTCCTCGCCTCGAACCCGAACACACCTCCTGATATCCTCCGCGCTCTCTCGACCGACACATACGACCTTCGGGTGAAATATGAAGTCGCCAAGAACCTGAACACACCTCCTGATATCCTCCGCGCTCTCTCGACCGACACTAGCCAAAACGTCAAATATTTTGCTAGAGATACTCTTGAACGTCTATCCAAAGCCCAGAATGAAGGTCTGATCCGTCGTTTGATCCAGCAGATGCTGTAAAAATCAAGTGTCATGATAAGGCACATTGAATAAAGTGATCCTCCAAAGCGGTATAATCTGCGGAGGTTAAAATGCTACTTGCTCTAATCACACTTCTTTTTACAGCTGACGCTCACCCTGCCCAGCATCATTCTAATGCGGTGATGCACATAACACCTCCTCGAACCACTTACCACTGGGTCTCTTCACACTACAATAAGTGGGGGAGATGGATTCCAGGACATTGGGCACTTGATAAGAACGTCGAGACAATCGTCTGTGTAACTGAGCGTAATCGCACAGTCTGTGTGACACGCTGACTAGATACATAGTATCAGTCACATGCAAAAGTCACGATCCGGATTAAGACAAATCAGCAGCATCATCAAGAGGGCCCAACAAAAAATGGGTGATCATGATGATGCTGCCAAAGAATGTCGACGTGTTGATAAAATTTTCAATACTGTCTATCGACATGCAATATCACATGGACAAAGTCATCGGCGCGCATTAAAATACTGCATAAACGTCTACTCAGAACAAGCACCTGTTTGGTCGAGGAAGATAGTTATACAGGCAATTAATGCAGAGGCACCTATGAAAATCAATCGCGCAGGTCTAAGAAAGCTGATAAATGAAGCGCTGTTAGAAGAAGGAATAATTGATTTTGTTCCACGTCCAACACAAGGCAAGTCGTTTGCAGGCGGCGGAGAAGTCATAACACCCACATTTGGTGGACACAGTTCAGAACAGTCTGCTCAAGATAGCTCAAGTTTTATCTCTGCACTCGAGTCTATCCAAGAAGATGTCTATGATCTAGCGTTTTATACGAAAAATTTGTCACCTTCACAAAAGAAATATCTTGATGCATTGGCCGACATGCTAAGCGATGCAATTTCTGATGAAGGAAGAATAGAAGGCACACCTGACGAATTTGACGATATTGGTGACATCGAAGATTATCCTGAAGATGAGTCACGCACAGCAGCATTCCTCAGGTCAATGGGTACTGCAGGCCGCAAATTTAATAAATTCAATGAGCCAACAGACGACGAAGATTAATCTTTTTGTCTTGTAAATAAGGGTTTAGGTGTTTATTATTAGTGTATGGCACCTCCAGAATCGCCTTACGGCCTAATCCAAGAAAAGGTATATCATGATCCCTGGAAGGTCTTTGTTGTCTGTATCTTCTGTAATTTGACCAGAAGGACAGAGGCAGAACCTTACATGTGGGAGTTTTTCAGTAGATGGCCTACACCGCATGATGCTTCAAGAGCAAATCATCAGGAACTATCTACACTCATAGCACCCTTAGGTCTTGCTAATAGGCGTGCCAATACACTGATTAAGATGTCACATGATTATCTGGGTAAGAGGTGGGATCATGATCCTCGGTGTCTCCACGGTATTGGGCAATACGCATATGATGCATACCAGATATTCTGTCTTTGTAGGTGGGCAAGCATACCTGAACCTAAAGATGGTGCATTAAAGAAGTACTGGAAATGGATCAACAGCAAGGAGAGTGTCTGATGCCGGAAGGCCCTGAAGTTAGAATCATCACTGATTCACTTGCATCTAAACTGACTAATAGAAAAGTCATAGATATAAGTTATCTTGGTGGAAGATACACAAAGCACGGGTTGCCAGATGGCAGTGCAGAATTCTGCAACCGTCTTCCTCATACAATTAACGAGGTCTCCTGTAAAGGAAAATTCATTTATGTGAATTTCGATACAGGGTGGTCTTTGTGGAATACACTAGGCATGTCTGGAGGATGGTCAGATAAGCTTGGCAAACACAGTCATGTTAAGATCGATCTAGATGACGGAACGTGCATCTATTTTAATGACCCACGCAGGTTTGGGACACTAAAATTTGTCAAAGATCATGTCAAGACGCTCAAGAAGCTCGACCTGCTCGGACCAGACATGTTGGCAGAGAATGTCGATTCTATCAAATTCTCACGAAGGATTCGCACCAAGCCCGACAAGACTATTGCAGAAGTTCTGATGGACCAGGCAGTCATCTGTGGCGTAGGAAATTATCTAAAATCAGAATCGCTTTACTTTGCAAAGATCTCACCGCATAGACTCTGCAAAACACTTGATGATAACGAGATGGACACACTCAACAGTGTGATCCAAAAAGTGATTAGGCAATCGTATCACTCAGGTGGTGCAACGATTTACACCTTTCAGTCATTTGAAGGTGTGAAAGGTCAATACACTAGAAGGTTCGCAGTGTATAATCAAGCCACGGACCCAATGGGTAGAGATGTTGAATCCTTCACATCGCCTGGTGGCCGTACAACGTTTTGGGTACCCGAGGAACAAAAATGAATAACACTTATAAGCTCTCAGACCAGACTATCGTGCAGATTGCAAAGCTCTTGCAGATTGCTATCTTGACCGGCACAGACATCATTGACAATATTCGAACAATTCGACTGATTGCAACTGATGACGGTCAACTTGATCCTACACCTGAGTTTCTAGAGAATTTTGAGACGAATCTCAATAAGATGATTGCAACAATTGCAACACAGCAAGTCGAACAGACTGGAGTTGATGAGTAAATGGACAGACTTGAAAGAATGTTTCAGCTGCGTCAGGACTTTATGGACGAATTGTCTAAGAAAGTTCCGAATGCATATCCTTCTAAACCACTTGATCTTAAGAACAAGCAGACGCAGCAGCACTTTCGTGATCTTGCATTAAGAGGTGTTGAAGAGATCTTTGAAGCAATTCAAGAGCTTAGAAATTCTAAGCCTCATCGACAGACTGAAATCACTGAACCTGTTGATGTTGAGGCATTCAAGGAAGAAATGGTCGATGCATTTAATTTCTTCTTCACGCTTCTAATCTTGATGGAAGTTGATGCTGAGACACTTTTTCAAGCATATGTCCGAAAGGACAAGATCATCCACGACAGACTGAATAACGGGTACTAGATGACATTCGATCAGATGTTAGCACGTCAAAAAGCTTTTTCTGACATCTTCTTTGATTCCTCGAATTTTACATCAGAGCAGCGAGAAGAGATGACTAAATCATTTTCTCTCGCACTTCATGGTGAAATTGCGGATCTTGTCAGTTCTGTTAATTTTAAGACACACAGGACAAGCAGGAAGACACCTGATCGTGAGAAGATTCTCTACGAATCAATTGATGTACTCAGATATTTGCTCGCGATCATGAACATCTGGGGTGTCTCCAGTGCTGAGATTGAATCGGCATTTCATGATAGAGACGTTTTTCTTCACAAGCGTCATGAGATTGAAAACACGAAATGGGACGGTCGCCCAGCAATTATTGTCGATGTCGATGATGTCATCGCAGGTTTTAGGAGTCATTTCTTTGACTGGCTAGCAGAAAAACACAATATCAGGATTGAAGAAGACTATCCTGAGTACTATGCATCGACGCCACTTAACGACCTGGGCTTAAATCCTGAGTCTGTCTTCAAAGACTACATTAGTGATCGTGGACTTCGTGGTGTTAAGCTTATTGAAGGTATCAAAGAAGTTCTTCAAGCAGCACGTGATATGGGTTTTTGGATCCAGCTTCTTACAGCCCGTCCTGATCAGAATTTAATCTGCTTATATGACACCTATCACTGGATGGAACAACACCAGATTCCTTATGACGGTCTCGCATTCAGCGCAGAGAAATATCGCTGGGTTGTTCAATCACAGCTCTACGGCAATGTCATTGCATGTATTGACGACTCAGCAAAGCATGCAGCCGAATATTCGATGCATGGTCTTGTTGTAATCTCGCCTAAAACATCGTATAATAATTCACTGTCTGGCATGAAGAACATTTCGTTCTACGAAAATCCAACGCAGCTTCTCGACTTGCTAACACAAATCTACAGGAATCATAAGAATGCCTCAGAATCTAGATCTTGAACCTATTACGTTGCCTATGGCAATTCGCTTCGGCGAAGGCCCGACCACAGAGTTTGTAAATAGCCTTGATGCTCTCAAGCTTGAACTTGTCGATAGTCCTGATGCAAAGACTATTCGTCAAGCTGTCTATTGCTTTGTTAAGTCTACGTGGGCTGATACACACGTCCCTTATGCAGAGGCTTCTGAGGCTGATCTAAGCAAGACGTTGGAAGACGTCTTTGCTGGTCGTGCTCTTCCTGCAGCAATGGAGCTCATCGGTCTTACTTTTCTCGTCGGCGGCATCGACACACAGACTGTGACCCATCTCATTCGTCACCGCGCCGGATCTTTTGCTGCACAATGCACTGGTGATCGCTGGCTCTCACACGCGCGCAGCCTTGTTCCGGGGTCAATTGAGAATAGCCCAGCATTCTTTGATCGCTGGCAGGCGCATGTCGAGGAGGCAAAACAGCTCTATGTCGACATGGTCGATTCCAAGACGATCAGCTTGATGGATGCACGGCATGTGCTTCCTAAGTGTCTTGAGACTTTTTACTACATGCGCATGAATATCCGTGATGCATTTGGATTTATCAGGCAGCGGCAAGACAAGCAGATCCAGCCTGAGGAAGATAATATCCTCGCCGCGATGATGGCTCGTGAGATCCTTCGCGTATTCCCTGAGGCACACGTTGCCATTAA
>Ga0181348_1000311_pt1 | contig 20433 bp, 32 predicted proteins | sample Su13VDMM110DN_FD_130092 | JGI IMG/M metagenome (GOLD analysis project Ga0181348, IMG submission 130092) | Freshwater viral communities from Lake Michigan, USA - Su13.VD.MM110.D.N | ecosystem: Environmental > Aquatic > Freshwater > Lake | place: USA: Michigan | collected 2013-07-16
GATAAATCAACTGCGTTGCCATATAAAACATTGCAATCATTGTAAAAGAAATTTTCTGTTAAATATGGTTCTAAAATTGTTAAGTTGCTTGAAACATTTGGAGATGTAGATTGAGTGACTAATAATTGAACATTAGAAAATGTTTGACTCACAGCTGGATTACATTGTATGCCTAAATAATATGTATCATTTTCTATAGGAGTAACAGTTGTTTTTAAAGTTATAGTAGTACTAGGTAGTCCAGATGCTGATGTTATTACTATGCCTGGAAATTTATATAATATTAATTTTGAACTTTGAAGAAGACCAATGAATCCTGCATTTACTGAAGCTGTAATTTGAAGAGTAACGTTAGGTGTACTTCCCCAAAGTATTGATCCATAATATAGGTCAAAATATCCTGGAGTGTCAATTTCATTAGTATAGTCATATACTCCATATAATTGGTCAGCTGTTAAAGAAATAGAAGTTGTTTTAGAAGCACTTATATAATAATTTAATATATTATTATCAGCAGATGAAGTTACATTTAATGATTTAATTGAGTATAAATAGTAAGAAGGATATTCTGATATGTTAAGAATTTCATAATTTACTACACCACTTACATCATTAAATGTAAATCTTAAATTTGTTAGTTCTTGTAATGATAAAGTATTATCATTTCCTTGAGCATCTTTCCTAGCTATTTTTACATATTTTACTCCTGCTGGAACAGTAGGATTAACAATATATGGTGGTAATGGCATGTTTAATTTATTATGTTATTTTAAACTTATTTTCAATTATTTATTATCTAGCCCTCATCCTTGAAGATTCAACATCATTCCAAAATATGTACACTTCTCCATCATTTGGTGTAGTATTTAAGTCTAAAAATGCTTCTAATGATGTTATTGTTGATTTGTAAAAATACGGTTTATAATTAACTAAAGTAGTATTTACTTTTAAAAATTGTTTACAATCTTCATCTATTAAACTTTGATTAGCCACTTCTAAAATTGAACCACTAAATTCTCCATTTACAAATTCATCTTGAGTATTATGAACATATGAAACTAATCCTGCTACAGTATCATTGTTTCCAGACCATGATTGAGTTATGTTAACATATAAATTAGTAGTAGAATATTGTCCATTTAAATCAGGCATAGAACCAGCACTACTTCCTGTAATTTTCTCTATAGGAAATGACTGTTGATCTGTAGAAGAAATGTATTCTTTTTGACCATATGATGAAGTAGGATGTGATCCTATTGAACCAGTTATTATTATATTTTTTAATGACATTAATATTTTATGTTAAGGGTTCGTGTTGTTGGACTGCCTACCCATGTTATGTCACTATTTGATGTAACTTGAGGCAATGGATATTTATTTCTTTCCAATAATGTTTGTTTGATTATTACACCTGTTGCTAAACTTGCTCTAGCAGGTGTAAAGTCTTTAATCATCTTAAATAATGAATTATCATAAAATTTAATAAGTCTTATATAGTCTACTAAATCGTAATTATGTGTGTATTTTGCAAAGTATTCATCTCTTAACCTATTAAAATCTGGATAGTAGTTTAAGGATGATGATACTTGTCTTGGATCACCAATATAATTACCTATGTTGAAATTTCCAAGCTGAGATATAATGTCATCATTAACTTCATCTTGGGGTGAAAATGCTGCTTCAACATAATTTATATTTTTACTAAAACTTTCACTTAAATATGATGTTTGTTGAATTGAAATGTAAGGAGACAATGTGTTTCCTGATGGATATACATTATTTACAATTTTTATTTTTTCAGTAGTTGCATTTTTTATTCCTGCTGAAAATTGATTTTGATATGTAATTTCATAATTAGGAGAAAAAGAATATGAACCAGATAAATAATATGTACTTCCCGCTGCAAAAGATGCAGTAGATGGATTAACAGTAATTGAAGGATGTGTAGAAGTTCTAGTACTTCCAGATGTGTCCAATAATGTTCCTAATGGTGCTCTAAATTTTAGACTATTTAAAGATGTTTGAGAGCCATTTAATGAGTTTCCTTCTATTGAGTAAGGATTCATTACATAATCATTAAATTGACTTTCACTTAATGACACATTATAATATCTTAATTCTTGAAATGAACCTGAAAATGGTTTGTATATTTTAGTTGCTAAAGTTAAAGAACCTGAAAAAGGTAAATATAAACTAGCACTAGCAAAATTACTTGTGGATAAATTTACACTTCCAGAACCTTGAAAACATACATCATTTCCATCATATCCTTCATATATTTTATTTTTAGCATATATTACACTATTGTTGCCTTTATTGTTAACCAATACTGACCACCAACCCCCATCAAAAAAAGGCAAATATATACTTGCTGAGTTGTTGGAGTTGTCTATAAGTTTTAAAGTTCCATATTCATTATATGGGTTAGCTATTGAACCAGAATATGAAGCTGATGTGTATCCTGAGCCTGTGTATTCTAACACTACTGAAAATATATTTGTGTTAGAAGAGGCCCAATTAGTTAGTAAACTTTGAGAAACATTTAATGTTGGAATGCCTAATGTTTTAAATCTAAATTCATATGCTCCTAAAAGAGGAGCTACAGTTGTTGTTGTAGTTGGAACTTTTACATATCCTGAACCAGACACATCAAAAGAATAATTAAATTGGTCTTGAAAATTGTCAAAGTTGTTAACAATAGTATTTGACTTTCCTCCAAATTCATTAATTCTTAATATAGTATCAGGAATGCCATATATGTTTATAAGAGCTCTTAAACCTTCAGGAGTACCTTTTTTCTTTAACAGTAAAGGTACATTATGATAAATTCGTTTATATATTTCTTTATTTATATCATTTAAAGGTTCTTGAGAACTTGAATTAGATGAAGATATATAATTGTTTATATATTCATATCCTGAAGGAGTAGGTAAAGAACCTGTAGTATAAGGCAACAATAAAGTACTTCCAGATGAAGTTAAACCTATTAATGAAGAATATAAATCAGCATCTGAAAAATTATTTTGGTATATTTTTACTCCTAAATCTCTAATAGCTTGTGCTACCATATCTTTAGATATTCCATAATTTAACCTATTATCCGCGTCAAATTTATTGGTAATGTCTTTTAAATATATCCAAACATTGTCAAAATTTTGACCAATCATTTGTATAAATAAAGAATACTGATCATTGGTAGGATCTTCACGTAAATAAGTTGGAACAGCGTTTATTAAAGCATCATTATTATTTGCGTCAAAATATGAAGCAGAAATAGATTGAGTGGAAAACCAATTTATTGCTGTTAAAGAAGTTGTATTATAATTTAAAAAAGGTGCTGAAATATTGGTTTTAGGCCATGCGTGACTTTCTGATGTGTAATATAAATAATATTCATAACTGTCAAAGCCAGTTATAATGTCATTTATTTTATTATTCCATATTATTTTACTTTCTGCTTGATAGTAACTAGAAGTGTTGGTTGTTAAACTAGCATTAGATGTATATTGTTCTATTAATGATAATTTATAGTAAAAATTTTCTAATCTAGTTTGCGCTGAAGAAAAATGTGTAAATTCTGAATAGTCAGAATAGTCAACATTTATTTCTATTCCTTTTTCTACTAATAAACTGTTAATTTGAGATATTAAACTTCCAGAGCCTGCAAGAGATGTATTTTGAGATAATGAATTGTAATTTTGATATGTTGTTGAATTATTTATTTGATCTTTAACGTCTAGATTATAATTAGGACCTTGTATATAATTAAGTTGTTCTGTAATTTTAAATACAGTTGTCAATTCAATTTGGTAAGCTTGAGATTCTGCTATTTGTTCTACTATCCAACATTGAGAATTAAGAGAAAAATTTACAGGTAATGGCTCATATAATTTAATTAAAATTGTAGGATCATTAGGAATAGTATTGTCTAGAAATATATTATTGGCTATTAATAGTTTATTATTTCCAAAATTTAAATAAAAGTCAAGATATGAATTTGGTGAAAAAGATATTTCATTAACAAGTTCATTTGTTAATTCTACTACATCTAAATTAGATATTTGAGTAGTATTTAATCTTAACTCTGTTCTGTCTGAACTTATATTTTGTATGTAAAATGTATTGTTAGGAGAAGAGGATATTTTTCTTTTTAAAAAATTATATATAGTATAATATTGTCCTTCTGAAAAGCCATTTGCTTCTAAATCATTTTGTGGATCAATTATTACATTATTATCTTGTATTTTATAATTCGGATATCCTGCGGTGTTGCTAAATAATATATTTTTATTTAAATCTAAAATAAAATATTCTAAATAATCTTGAGATGAATTAAAAGTAACACTTACTTCAGTATTAGATATAAGTGATTCATCTTCAACTGAGTAGTTTTGAAGTTGTAAAGTATTTGGATCTATATATTGAATGTTAACTATTTTATCCATTATTTAGGAAGTTGTAAGTCTATTAATTGTTGATTTAAATCTAAATTTTGTTGTTGAAGATTATTTATTTCCTCAATTAATGCTTGTATGTCATTATTTATAGGAGCATAACCAATGTATTCTGTGCTTGTTTTTATAAGATATTCATGAGAATTTGTGGTTCCTAATTTAGGAATGTTAAAAAATATTTGATTGTAATTTTGAAAAAATTCATCTACAGATATGCTCACAGGAGCAAATGTTGTAGAAGGAGTTGGAGAAGTAGCTAATTGAGAAAAGTTAGTGTCTATAACTTTTTCATATTGATTTTTAGCATATACTTTTTTACTTAAATTTATTTTTTCCATTATCCATTAATTATTTTAAAATAATAATTATTATCTAATATAATTGTATTTTCATCAACTATAGTTTTAATTAAAATTTTATAGTAACGTTCTGGTTCTAAACCATTCATGAAAATATTAAAATAACAGCCTATTTCATCTGCGCTTATTTTAGTGTACACATCATCAAAATCTACTACAAATTCATTAGTGTATATGTCCTTTATGGCATATGATGATTGTTCTTTAGGTAAATAATAGTTTTGAGTGTAAATAGATGATGTTGAAAATATTCTAGAAGGATATTCAGGTCTTGAATATATTCTAAATTTATTAACACTGTCTAAGTAAAATGTTCCTGGATTGTTTTCTAAGGTTACTACAAATGGAAGAGTATCTATTGTGCTTAATGTTGATGAGCCTGTGTTCCAAGTAAAATCATTCCATTTAAATTCTAAACATGGAGGATAAATAGTATGAGTGTCTATAGAAAAATACTTTAACTTTGGTTGAACATTTTCATCATTAACAAATTCATCTTGTTGTTTAACAATAAATCCATTATTAGGTATAGAACCACTGTACCATTTAGAGGTAACATTAGTGACACTTATGTTAATGTCTTTATCATCATAGTAACTAAACAATTGAGAACCACTTAAAGATTGAGTTACATACCAAGTGCATCCTCCTGGACTAACTGATGAGGAGTATGAACCAGTTGAACCTGCTGCAAATGAACTAGTAGTCCATTTTATTCCTCCTTGATAATCTCTCCAAATCCAACTTGCTCCATTTTGTGTTTCAGGTAAATTTCCAAATCGTCCTGTGCCCATATTCCATGATTGAGAAACAGGATAAGCTATTAAAGTAGTATCTTTATTTAATGATGTTACATTTGCAACAAAACATCTTAAATTAGAATGCCATTGAGAGCCAGATATTTTATTGTTGACAATATCTATAATTTCATCAGATGAAAATTGAATTAGAAAGCGGCTTGCTTGAGGGGCAGGTGTTCCTAATGCTCCTACTTCTAAAGATGCTTCTAAAATTTCATCTAATCCTGTATTCATTTCTGGATACATGGAGTATAAAGTTGTGTCTTGTGTTGGGAATAATTTATAAATTGCCATTATTTTATATTTCCTAAAGTTATAATTAAATCTATTATATCATTTTTTATAGTATCTTCATATTTTGAATCCATTTCTTTATCTACTAAATAATGATGTCTTGTAAAAGGAATTATTTTATCTTCATAAAATTGTTCAATATATTTAAATAATTCAGGATCTTTTTTTAATTTACCAGAATTTCTTAATTTAACAATTAATTGATCTAATTGTTTAACCCAAGACTCTACATCTTTATTATCTTCTAATAATAAATTAAACATATCCTTTATCTTTTAACATTTGTTTTATTTTATTTACACCAAATGATATTTCTTCGGATACTTGTTTTAATGTCTTTTTAGATTCATTTAACGATGATTTTTTATTCCATTCAAATTCTAATGGATGTTTTTCACCAAATTGTTTTTTATATTTTTCAAATAAATTAAATAATCTTCGTGAAAAAACTTCTTCATATTCTTTACCTATAGTATCTAAAAAAGCCTCATAATTTTGATTAATAATATCATTATATTTTTGCTTTAATTCAATATTAACTGCCTCTTTAATTAATTTTTTTAATTCTGATTTTTTCATTATTTCATGTAATTATTTCTAAATTGATAGATTCCATTATTTTTTAAATAATTTAACATTGTAGGGATAGATATATTATTTAATTCTGCTAATTGGTTTGTTGATAGAGTTTTATATTGTTCTTTAATTAATTCTAAATTTAATATATCTGTTTTACATTTTATTTTTTTACCTTTTATATTTTGAGACATTAATTCTTTAGATTTTTCTGTTCTTTTTAATCCTATTTTAGGATCTATATATTTTTGAATTCTTTCAATTCGTTCATTTATCTTATGTTTATCTTCTTCTCTAAGCCATATATATCCATTCGACTGTTTTGTTTTACCTAAAATATTATTTTTAATGTTTCCTTTATTATTACGTTGAACATCTTTTATACTATTCCAAATTTTAATTAATTCTCCATTTAAATCAAACTGGAATACCTTTTTGCTATTAGGCATATTTTTTTGTATTTGGATTTTAGTTTTTTCACTTCGTTTAATATTAGCTTTTAATAATCCTTTACTAATTTTATCTTTAGTTTCTTGACTTAAATTACCACCTTTACCATCAATTTTACAACATAAACTAGGTATTTCTAATACTTTATAAAATATTTTCCAACTTGTTTCTCGTTCTAAAAGTTTAGATTCTTCACATTCTTCAATTATTTCAAAGATATGGTTTTCAGCACCATATTTTTTAAGTGAATAATATAATCTAACTTGTTGTTTACAATTTAATGTTTTATAATTATCTTTCCAACGTTTTTCAATATTGACACTTTGACCAATATATGTTTTATTACTAGGACTTGTTATTTTGTAAATTCCAATACTCATGTTTTATTATAAATATATAAAATATTAAAGATTGGAGACCCTTCCTAAAATATCAGTTGTTGGGAATTTCACTTCAAAAATCATAGGATCTAATGATGGATAAATTGTATTGTTTTTAGTTGCACCTGATATATCATATGCCCACTGTGAGTATCCTAAACTTACTCCTACTTTATTAGATATGTCAATAGATTTTACAGTTTGAACTCCTTCTATTTTATCTAAAAGAATGTAAATTTCTCTTAAAATAATAGGTTGATTGATTTGCCAATTGTCTATTGCAAAATATGTTTGTAAAGCTGTTATACACCTAGTTAAAATATCATTACTATTGTAATTTGGAAGAATGATTATGTCAAAATTTACTCCAATGTTAACTATAAATCCGTCTTTAATGTTGATTGAATCATTTATCATTCTATATTGAGAAAGATAAGTAATCATATTTTGCTTTAAAGCAGAAGTAGCAGTGTTTAATTTACTGTTAATGTCAAATGTTAAAACATATAAATCTAAAATAGCATTTGACTCTCCTGCTGAAATATTTTGCATTTTTGTTGGTTCAATGTATGCTTTAGACACTACACCATATTTAGCAGGCATGCTTAATGTTCTTACTAAATAATCGTCTTGAGTTACATTTCTCAATTGGCTGGCAAAATTAGCTGATGAATTTTGTCTAATTTCTTCAATTGTGTCTCCATCTCCTCCTCCGTTTGCAGCTAAAGGATTAGTAACAGCTAATGATGTAAAAATGTTATTTGCAGTAACACTGTTTAAATTAGAATTTAAAAATGTAACATTTCCACTTAATTTAGTTAAAGTATTAGCTCCTACATTTGACGCTACTCCTCCACCTGTTAAATATCTAAATGTTAGAGTAGTATTTGAAGGTGCAATTCCATAAGTGCCAGTGTATAAAAAATTTGATGGAGAATAAGCTGTTGTAAGTTTATCTTGTTCAAATGGTAAACCTATGCCTACATTATCTGGATTAGGAATTATGTTTTCATCTATGTCATTTGATGTGCCTGCTCCAAATTGAATTTGTAATGTGTTAGAATTTTTAAAACGTGTAGTAAATCTACGTTGAATTTTCTTTAATTTTAATAAGTAAGGAGCATCTCCATTATATTGAGATAAATTAGGATCATTGACATTTGTATTTTTGATTGAATCATATATCATTTCTTGACCTAAATAATCTACTTCATACCATACATTTCCATCTGAGTCTACACAGTCTAAAATTCCAACTAAATTTGAAGTGTTTAATTCTACAGTTGAAAATTTTACTGGTGATCCAAATGAAAAAGTTTTTGAATTAATGTTAGAAGAAATAGCTTTACGAGATTTTTTTAGTAAAAAATACGTTGGATTTCCTCCTGATATTTCATATACTGTAACTTCAGTAGAATCTCCTGAACTTGAAACTGAAAAATCAATTGGATCATTTATTAAAAAAGATGTTCCACTTGTTGATGTAACAGTTGAATTTTTATTAATAAATAAAGTGTAAGTAAAATCAGGACTGTAAGTTGAGCCAGATATTATAGAAGGTACATTTTGATAAAAATCTACATTTGTAATTGCTACTCCTGTTACATTTGGCTTGTAGCCAAACATATATGCTAATTCAAATAGATTATTTGACTGTCTAGCAAATTGTAAGTAATTTTCTTGTACTTGATTGTCTAAGTAAAAAGATAAAACATCACCTACATATGATGCCATTTCAATAAACATCATTCCTGGAGATGCAGGGCTAAAGTCATTGTATGTAGTTGGAAAATAAGTTTTAGTATAGTCTATTAAACTAGCTTTAAACTCATTAAAGTCTTTATTTATGTATTTTATATTTTTATTTGTCATTATGTAAATGATATTTGAACTTGATCTGAAACTCCAGTGTTAATTATAGTATAATACAATTGAATAGTTATTTCATTATTGTCTGGATTTTCTGTTATGTTTAAATTATCTATTTTAATATTATTGAAATATTGAGATAATAAAGATTGAATGTTTTCTTTCAAATCACTTACATTATCTGATGAAATTTGTTCAAATATAAATGCTCGTAAATTTGCTCCAAATTGATTGTTTAAATATCTTTCTGTTTTATTTGTTAAAAAGAAATTTAATAAATTATTTCTTATAGCATCTTGAGTAATGTATGTTTGAAAAAATACATTTGGGGCGTTAAAAGGTATAGACACTCCAACCGCTGTTCCTGGTTTAGTGTCAATTGGAAATATCTTTTTTGCGCCGAATGCCATTATCTTTTAATTAGTCCCATTATTTGATTTAAACTAAGTTGTCCTTCTGGTAGTGAACTTCCTTCAGACATTGTATTTGAATTTCCACTTACTTTAAATTCTCCATCAAATCCTGACTTTGGCCCATGTGACATTTCATCTAAAATATCTATGTATGTTTGTTTAGTGTTAACTTTAGGAGTTGAAGGAATTTGATGTGGAATAGAATTAGTATTAAAAGATAATGTTCTACTATCAGGTTGATGTGACTCTGTTATAGATTGTTTATTACTTTTAATTGCTTCTAAAAGAATATCCTTCAATTCTTCTTGAATTGCTTCTTTTACTGCTTCTTTAATAATTTTTTTAAATTCTGATGGCTTCATTTGTTATAAATATTGAATTAATTAGCTTTTAAATTACTTGAGTCAATAATTAGTTTAAGTTCTGCAATTAATATTTGTGGTTTAGTTGTAAATGATGAAGGTGTTTGTAATAATATAATACCATCTTTATTTCTAGCCACTGCTTTTATTTTTTTTACAGTGGGTGAAAATTGTTCTTCTACTATTCCTAAATTAAATCCTTGATATACTGGAGATAATATATTAGCTGCTGCGGCATCTGCTTGAGCTTGATTATATTGATTTTCTATTGCTATTAAAGAATCACTAATAGGAGTTAACATTGCGTTAGGATCGCATTTTTTAAAATAAACATCTAATGATTTTAATAAAGCTATAATTCCTACTAATATAGTATTCACAAAATCTAAAATATTAGAAATAGCATTTACTTTATTTTTAATACCATTTATTTTACCACTTAATGGATCTTCTAAATCTTTTAATATATTAATAGTTGCAGGTAAAGTTCCAGGAACTCCTGGTGGTGGAATTGCTGCTAATGCTATATTAGATGCTAATCTAATTGCTTTTACAGTACTTAATGATGTTGAGACTATTCCAACGGCTGTACTTAATGTACTTAATGGAAGTGATAATAGTTGAATTGTTTTTGATGTAGCATTTAAAGTGACTACTAACGTATTTTTTAATTTTATTAATTTATCTAAATCAGCAGTTGGTAAACAAGTATCAGGATATTTAATATCTGGTGTACCTATATTTTCAATTCCAGCTTTTGATGCTATTTGAAATATAGTAGGGATTATTTGTTCAGCTAGTCCTTGAATTTTACTAGCTAATAATGAAGATATTTTATCTGTTGTCGCCATTATTTAAAAAGAGATTTTATGACATTTGCTTGATCTTGAATATTTTTATTAAAACTAATATCTTTTCTAATATTATCACTAACTTGAGATGGAGTTAAACTTATATCAAATTTAGGAGGAGTATTTAATTTAACACTACCACTATCTTGAGGTAAAGAAGTAAGCGTACCTATATTAGGTTTAGTATATGCCATTATGTAGTATAATTATTTTTTGAAGTTAAATTATTTAGTTGTTTATCTATAGCATTTAAGTTAACAGATAAACTAGTCATAGGACCCACTAATTGAGGAAATATAGCTGGGGTAAATGGAGCAACTGGAGCTGAAGTAAGTGTTTGTAATGTTGTAATTAATGTTCTAACACAACTCGATAATTCTTTAAGCGCTTTAACTGTAGCGTTTCCTTTTAATAATGGTTCTTTTGCTAAATCTTCAGGACCTAAAAATATTTTATCAGATTTAATAATAAATTTTCTAGTGTCAGCCGTAATTGTTTCTTTTGAATTAAAGTTAATAGATTTTATTGAACTAAGTAATATACTATCTGTATTAGAATTAAATACTAATCTTCCTGAGTTTAAAATTATTTGTTTACCTTCATATTCATTGGGAGTAGTAGGTACATCAAGTCCTGATTCTTGGTAGCTTAAATAACTAGTACTTGCTGTTTTTAAAGGTATTTTTTGATTACTAGTTAAATAAATAGATGAATCGTCATTATTAATGTCTTCAACAATAGGAATCCATCCTTCTTTTCCTTGTTCTCCTTGTCCATTTCTAATAATAGTAATTGGATCTCCATTTATTCCAGTTGATGACCAGTTATTTTTAATAGTACTAGAGGAATTAGTTACTGTACTTCCAAAACGTATTGAATTTCCCCATCTACCTTCTTGTATAATATCTCCTTCAAAAGGTAAAAGTGGATGAATATTTGTTTTTTCTTTGAAAGTTTCACCTAAAAATACTTGTTTATTTTCATTAGTAACTATATTAGTACTACCAGCTTGAGTTTGAATGTAATCCTTTTGTTGTGGAGGAGTAGGTTCATTAGCTAAAGAAGGATATGCATTATGATGAGGATGATTCCATAAACTCACTATATTAATATAGTATGGTCTTTTTGAAACATTTGTTTCACCAATTAAATCATTAGGTAATGATATTATATATACCACTTCATTTATTAAAGGATAATTTTTTATGTTAGGATAAAGAGGATATGCTACTGGATAAACACTATGTTTATTAGGATTTTCAACTAATTCATATTCAATAGCTCCTAAAACATTCCATCCTCCTAAATCATTAAATCTAGAATGTGTTTCATTTAATATTATACTTATTACTCTTGCAGGAATTATTATTGTTCCTGTTTTAAGAGCATTACCTATATTAAAACCATTATTTTTATTTGAATTTAAATTTTTATTTAAACCACTAAAACCATAAGTAGTCATTTTATTCGGGTTTTATATTTTTATTTAATTTATTGATATCATTTAACAGTTGATCTTTTTCAGCTTCTGAAATGTTGATGCCATCACCTCCACTACTTTTATTAGTAGATATACATCGTTGAATAATAGTTGCCATTTTAATTAACTGTTCATCATTTTTAACGCCTATTTCTAAGTATTCTTTAATTAAAGGCACAATTAATGTAGCGTCGCCTATTTCTGTGACCATAGGTTTTAGTTCATTTATTAAAGTAGATATTTGCTTTTCTTTTTTCTTTTGATTAACATAAATTTCTTCAAGTAAATCCTTGAATTTTTTATCGCCAAATATGTTAAAATCTAATCCTTCCATGTTGATTTTTATTATAAATATATGTCCTAATGGAATTTTATGTGTCCATTTTCTAAGTAAAAAATATAATTATTTTTAAATATTTTATGTAACTGATCAGCTATTTTAGTTATTTTAGGAGTTTTAGCATCTATCATTTCTCGTATGTAGATGTACAATGCTTTTTTGTTGAAAATGTCTAAATGTTCGCGTTTTCTAAACAATTCTAATATTGCATCTGCTATTTTGACATCTTGTTCTTTAACAAATAAAGTTTCTAAATTTTCAGTGCAATATTCAACATATAAGTCCATAAATAAAGATATTTTATCTCCATGTGATAATATGTCACTTGGTGAATTATTTTCTTCTATAGTATATGAAAAATCATTATCTTCTTCTAAAGTAGACATTGGAACAGATGCAACTTTTTTCTTGTAATTTTTATCATTGTATAAAATTAACCAACGTTTTACTATAGTGCCAAAATATGAATATGCCTTAGATCCTTTAGACGGATCAAATAAATGTATTTTAGACAGTAAAAATATTATAATTTCATGTTGTAAATCTTCTATATTTTCAACTTCAGTATGATAAAATTTAAATGTGTGAATAATATTTTGAGTGAGTTTAAAAAACGCATAATGTATTTTTTCATCATATATTTTACTTCGTTCTTCAAAATCAACACTTAAATTGTAAGCCACAATAGCATCTTCAGTATGTTGAGTAAAGTAATTTTTTTTATTAGGTGTCGACATTTATTTTAATTTAAAATTATTTAATTCATCTTGTAGAAATTTTAACGTTTTAAAGAAAAATCCTACTTCATCATCTCCTTCAAATGAACCTTTAGCGTCTATTTCTTTTAATTTTTCATCAGAAAATTTAATTGTGTCAGACACATTTGTTATATGATTTTCATATAATTTAATTATGTCTTCATATGCTTCATTTTTCTTTAAAAGATTGTAACTTACATAACATAAAGTTACCACTAACAATAGTAAAATAATAATTGTCAACATCATGTTGTTTTAATTTAAATGAAAAAAGTTGTAATGTAAATTACAACCTTTATTTGTTTGTTTATTTGTTTATTTAATCTTTAAAAAAATCATTCATTACATTTTTTAAACCTTCACTTTTAATGCTTCCTAATGCTTGAGTTTTAATAGTAGGTTTTTTACTTCCGTTTACATTTAATATAGGTTTTTTACTTTGATTAGACAAGTTACTTTTAAATTTAGGAAACCATTCTCTTTCAAATTCTATTTTAGCTGCTAAAAAATCTGCCTGATGAACAATGTGAACTAATGAAGTGCGTATTTTAGTCTCTGGAGCCCATGATAAAAGATATGGCTTATTTGACTCGTCGTACAGTCCATCATGTAATTTAATTGCCAACCATTCATTTTTAGTGTAATCTACTCCATGTTGATGAAGTAAATATAAACCACGATCTGGAACAGTCATAAATTCAAGTTTAGTGTTGAATGTGTAATCTTCTCCTAGTTTATCTTTACGCCATTGATCAGTTTGAGGAATGTATGATTCATTTTCTTCATCTCCCATTTTACCTAAATCATGATTCATAGCTGAAAATACTAATTCTTCAACAGTATAATTTTTGTCTACTCCAAAATCTTCCCACACTGAGTTAATTTTTAAAGCAGCCTTAATGACGCGATTAACATGTTCTACATATCCTCCAGGAAAAGCATTATGATATTCTTTTTTATGTGACGCAGGCATTAACATAATGCGGTCAGCATATTTATTGTAAAAAATATTTAAATTTGTTTTACGTGGTTCTGAGATGTAATTATCAATGTACGATAAAAATTCTGTCCAATTATCTTGGATTTGTTCTGCGGTTAATTTCATAACTTTTATTTTGCTTTAATTTAAAATTTATTTAGTTCTTGTCCTATTATAGGTTCAGATTCTATGTATGTTTTAAGTTGAGAAACTAAATCTCTAACTGATTCTACAATTTCATAACTAGCATCACGATCCCCTCTATTCAGAGTAAAATTTAACTTATTCATACTAGAATCAATACTATCTATTTTTCTCAAAACTATGTCTCTATTTTTCATTTTTATTTATTTATAAATTTATCTTCTTTCTTTCCCGTATTCTAAATATAAGTTAAATTAAAATTAAGGCCAAACTTAAATTAAAAAATCTTTAACCTTAACATTTACATCTTTTAACAATGCACATTTTTCATATTCTTCTAATTTTTCAAAATGTATTATAGATATTTCTAATGCTACTATTAATTTTTCATCTGCTTTTAACTTTATGCATTCAACATGAAATGGATTTTCTACTTTTATGTTTTTAATGTAATTCCAAGCTCTATCATATGTTAAATATTCTCCTATTTTTTCTAAATCTTCTAATTCTAATTCAGAAGACACATTTTTAAAAGTTTTAACAATATACTTATTAAAAAGTAAATGGTTGCTTATAGTTTTACTAAAACCTCCTAACCAATATAAAGGATGATCTGAAAAGTCTACTAACATAGAAACATCATCTGTTTCTTTACTGTTTTCAGAATCATTAAATGTGCCAAATATATTATTAAAATTTATCATTAAAACGTCAAAATAGTGTTTTTAAAAGTATTAAATGTTGTTTATGTATAATTTTATATCTTTATAAGATTAGTTAGTATAAAAAAAGCCCCACATTGTTTTACATAAATATGGGGCTTATTTAATTACATTAACTTTTACTTTTTAAGTGCGTCTACTGGCGCAACTGTAGGTACAGCCACAGTAACTTTAGCATCTGCTAAGGTAACAGTAGGTTTAACTACTTTAAAAGAATCAGTTAACTCAGCAGATAAATCATTTTCTACTGTTACTTCAGGAGCAACTTCTACAGTTGGTTCTGGTGATACTCTACCACATGAGGTAAGTATAATAGCCATAGCTAGTATTAGGGAGTTTGTTTTCATAATCATAAATATATGATAGAAGTAAAATTTTCCAAATTTAAGTGTAATTTTCTCCTATTTTTTTAATTGCTTCTTTAGCTTGTCTAATTCCTATTTCAAAAAATTCACGACCATTGTTGAGTCTAAAATCTTTTAAGTATTTATGAATTTCTCCTTCAAAAGCTATTCCACCTCCATTAAATCGATAAATGTACTCAATTTTAAATGGAGTAGGCACTCCTGATGGTTTTGACAGTGCTTCTCTTCGAATTTCTACTTCTTTACCAGTGTATCCTATTTTAACCATGCCAGGTAATGAAATGTTAGACATAATGTATATTACTTCTTTACCATTTCCGTCACTTGGAATGTTTCTTTTTGTTCGATTGGTAAAATACTTTATTTCATCCCAACCTTCAGAACTTGGATACATTGGATCTACAGAAGGCGTTTGTGTGTAAAAATGTATAAAGTTATTTTTAAAGTCTTCTAAAGCAGACACATATGATGTAGACTCAACTTCAGATATTTGTTTAAGTTTTTTAAATCTTTTTTCCATAGATTATTTTTTAAGTAAATTTTTAACATATGGAATTAAATGATCAGATAGTAAATCAGTTGCAATAAAACATACAATTGGAAACCAAATAGGAAATGTAATTTCTTGTAATGGAATGTTTAATGCGTAAACATGGTTAGCTAATATAAGATACATTGAACCAAATATCCAAACTGCTGCTGCTAAATGTGACATTATTTTTTTCATGGCTTTTATGTTTTTAGTTATTATTAATTATTATATTATAAATATATATAATAAAACCATGGAAGCCTAACTTTTAATTTATTGCATCGTCTTCCCTACACATCACTTTCCTACGTATATATTTACACATCGTTGTTGAACTTTTTACGATTGTACTTTTTTTTACTTTTTACAACTTGAGGACGAAAGCGACCATCATAAGCTCCTGCTTGTTTCATTGCTTCACGCTTTTTTTCTAACATTAAAGATTTTAAGGTGCGTTTCATTAAGTTTTTTTGTTTAATGTACACGATAGTAAACTAAGTGTAATTAGTGACGCTCTAGCTAGCCATGGCCACGTTGGAATAAAAAAGTTCCACATAATAAATGACATAATAATGTACCATACTGTAAGTGATGATAAAAATGTAATTAGTGATTTCATGTTTTTTTACGTTTAATATATGATGATAAGTTTACTTGTCCAAGTTAAATAAGTGTATATTTTTTGTCGATGTAAAAAATTTTACTTTTTAAAAGATTCTGAATTTACATAATAGTGTGTAAAAGGGTTAAGTGGAAATGTAGTGGTTGGATGTGGCTTTTGTATATAAGTATATACGTTTTCGATGGTTAAATTTTACATTCGATGAATAAATACATATTACTCCTTTTCCCACACCACGTACCGCTACATGGACTACAACGACCATGGGCTATACACATTCCCCTACATGTACGTACGTACATATACACTAATCTTTTACACACAGTAGAGGTCAACCTTACTCTTCTTCTTGTCCAATCAATATAATACATGGCTCATCAAAGTCTAAGCCTTCCTTATCTATTGATGATATTTCTGAGTATACACTTCCACTTTCTCTGTCTATGTTAAGACATACTATTACATCATCATTTATTTTACTTAACTTTTTCTTTAGTTCTTTAACTGTCATAGTTTTAAATTTTTAGTTTAACTTATTTTTCTTATGATTAAATATATGTTCCTATATCTTGTTAGCCAAATTCCCTACCAGTTAAAACATGTCTCATTCCCATAATATAACTTTGAAAGTTAATAGCATTACCATATTCTACTTGGTCATCTTGCCATTGGAATATCATTCCTTTTTTTACCTTGTTGTTTACATCGTACATAATATCTTCTAAGTTGAAAAAATATTGGTCTATAAAACATGCTATGCCACCTACATCTGGTCCGCACCAATAACTAAATTCATAGCCATGTTTGTTAGTAAATTTTTTTATATATTGTCCGACGATGTTTTCGTATTTCTTTTTTAGTGCAGTCATTTGGCTTTTTATTTGTTGACGTTATAGTATTTTTTTAAAAGTTCAACTACATTTGAATCAAATCTCTAGCATATTCACCTGTTGACTTTCCATCACGCGTGATCAGGTAATTTGGATCCATGCCGCTGGCCATGATGTCTTCCATCAACTTTTCTAACGTTGGAAATTTACTCTTATAGTAGCCACATTTTAGTCCCCACATATGTTTTTTGTTTTTTACTTGTTTAACTTATGACTTAAATATACGTTTGACTTTTGCTTTAGCCTAACTTTTGCTGGTAACCTATTGCCTTCCAACATTGACATCACTATAGTAGAATCTATTGCTGTTGTACTTTGCCACTGCGTTTACTTCGCCTAATTCCTCATACGATTCTAAGACCATGCCATGTGTTTTTTCTAAGTTCATAGACGTGTTACTTAACATGTTGCCTAAAAGTACAGCAAACGTAGAATTTGACTCGTTTACCATCGCCTGATCACTTTGCACGCCACAGTAAAATGCTTCATTTACCTCGCTGATAAACATTCCACTGTATAATGCATGAAGCTGATGACGCTCGATAAACTTATTTGCATTACACCATATGGCTATGAGCTGTTTGCCGCGTAATTCTTCAACCAGCGACTCGCCTACTACCATAACTCCTTTTCCGATGCCTGATACGTTGAACAAGCCATTTGGTGAACCATGACCTAACATTATGATTGTGTCGTGTGATCTAATTAGTGCAAGAAGTTTATCGTGTGATGTGTCTTTTACTACTACTGTCTTACCTTTTATATTGGTGTAGATGGGTCTTAAAAAATCCGTGGAACTGTCTTGAGGATGGATAATTAATGTTTTCATGTTTATTGTCTTTTGTTTGACTAAATAAAATACTGTGAGCTTATTTTTCAACCCAATAGTACATTCCTAATATTATTGAATACAATACAATTACCATTGCTGATGTTATAAAGTTTGTTTTCATGTGTGTTGTTTTAAGGGTTTAATAATCTATTGTTATTTCTACTTGATTTTTATTCATGAGCCCCTTATACATTGCAACAGCTTCTTCTATTGCTGCAAATGGATTTTTATTATGCTTCTCTTTCAAGTTCTAACATATCATTATAAGCTAATTCACATTCATGTGATTCTGATCCACCTTCTTCAATTTCTGAAATGGCTAACGAATACAAGTCTTGTATTTCTGATTTAAGTTCAGGTTTTGCTTTGATAATCCTGATTGCTTCTGCTTTTAATTCGGCTAGTGTTATTGCTTTCATGTGTGTTGTTTTAAAAGTTTACTTTTTAATTGTGTCATAGTTTCCTTCTTTGTTGAAATTTTTCATCCAAAGACTAAGCATCTGCACTGCCTCTTTTCTGCTTACATTAAATTCCTCTATGATGTAATCAGTTGCGCCATACATGTTTACTGCTCCTGATTCTCTTAAGATGTTAAGAAATTCTAATGTGTCTTTTTCAATTGATGTTGTTGTTCTTACTTCCATAATACTTTTACTTAGTTACAATTTATTCCTACTATTATTTTTTCACCAAATACTTCAAATATTATTATTTCTACTATCATAACCTTTATTTTTTTAGTTAACTTATACAATAAATATATGTAATGGGGTGGGGTAAGCCTAATTGGCTCACCCTATTATTTTTAACACACTTCAAACACTTCTTTAAATCCGTCTAAATCATTTTCTAAACCATTGTTAAACTCAAATAACTCATTTATGTTATCTTTAACAGTAATGATAATATCATCATCTAAATACTTATTTGCAATTTCTAATTCTGCTATTGATGTTTTGTCAGAATAAATTTCTAAAATGTTACCGTAAACTTGACTCATTTTAAATCCTACAATTCCACTTTTAAATTTGAATTTTTCTTCCATTTTTTATAGTTTTAAGTTTAACTTTCTTTTCTTATGATTAAATATATGTAAATAAATTATGTAGGCCTAACATTATATTAAAGTCAAATCTGATTCTTTAACACTGTTAAATTGTACCATTTTTGATCTACTATTCCAAGCCACAACATACATTTTTTCATTGTCTACTACTTCTATATTTTCTTCATAATTTGACCAACAATCCCAAATATGGCCTTTCAATTTATTATTACTTATTACTTTTACTTTATCATTAATGTTAAATGGTCCCATTTTTTTCAAGTTTTAAATTTAACTTATTTTTCTTATGATTAAATATATGTAACCATGTTGTGTCAGCCTAACATTCTATTAAAGTCAAATCTGATTCTTTAACACTGTCAAATTGTACCATTTTTGATCTACTATTCCAAGCCACAACATACATTTTTTCATTATCTACTACTTCTATATTTTCTGGATAGTTTAAATCACAATCCCAAATTCTTCCTTTCAATTTATTATTACTTATTACTTTTACTTCATCATTAATGTTAAATGGTCCCATCTTTTATAGTTTTAAGTTTATATTTCCTTTTCTTATGAGATAAATATATGTAAAGGGATGGTGGCGTCCTAGCCACTCACCCCTTACTTGACCCTTAACTATTCATATTTTCAACCCAAATTTCATTTCTATCATCAACTAAATAAACGCATATGCCGTCCAAGTCAAACCTATTATGTTTGGCTGATTTTAAAAATTCAACAACGTCGTCGTCAAAACTACTTACGTTGTATTCTTCAACCTCGCTATTTCCCAAATTTGAAAAATAAGCATAATCGTCATTGATAAATTGTTCTAGTTTTGTCATGTGTGTGTGATTTAGGTTTATATATCTTTCTTATAATTAAATATATGTAAAGGGGTGGTGGC
>Ga0181348_1000312_pt1 | contig 20426 bp, 23 predicted proteins | sample Su13VDMM110DN_FD_130092 | JGI IMG/M metagenome (GOLD analysis project Ga0181348, IMG submission 130092) | Freshwater viral communities from Lake Michigan, USA - Su13.VD.MM110.D.N | ecosystem: Environmental > Aquatic > Freshwater > Lake | place: USA: Michigan | collected 2013-07-16
CGCGGCGATCCGACGGTGGCCGAGTTGGCCTGGGGCAAAGGCGGGATGCTGGAGACCCTGCGGCCACGGCATCAAGTGTTCCACGACTTGCTCGACTTCCGTTCCCGGAACCACCACGAGATCGACAGCGGCCATCGGCGGTTCGAGCGCCATTCCGCCGGCGCCAAGGCCGAGAACAACGTGCAGTTGGAAATCGGGGAGGCCGCCCGAGCGCTGATCTTTCGCTCCCGATACTGGTGCAGGACGGTGGTCGTTGCCAGCAACCACGACGAGGCGCTGACGCGCTGGCTCGACACTGTCGACTACCGGGAAGACCCGGAGAACGCTCTTTTTTTTCTGCACTTGCAGGGGGAAGTTTACAAGGCAATTGCCCGGCGCAAGCCGTTGCATGTCTTCGAGTACGCAATGCGGTATTCAGGAGCGGCCGACACGCACCGCTTCCTTTGTGAAGACGAGAGCTACATCGTCTGCCCGGACGCCAACGGTGGAATCGAGCTGGGGATGCACGGGCACCGAGGGCCGAACGGAACCCGAGGCAACGCCAACAACCTGGCCCGGATGGGCCGCAAGGCGATCGTCGGCCACAGTCATTCCGCCGCCATCGTGGACGGGGTGTACGTCACGGGCACGTCGAGCGACCTCGACATGGGCTACAACAAGGGGCCGTCGAGCTGGACCCATTCCCATGTCGTCGTATACCCCAACGGCAAGCGCGCCGTTGTCACCATGTGGAAGGCAAAGTGGAGAGCATGAAGACCATCTATCTGTGCGGGCCAATTGCCGGCCTCACCTACCCGCAGGCCGCCTTTGGATGGCGGCAGAAGGTCCGCGACAACCCGCGGATGAAGCAACTGGTCGAGGATCGGGAAGTGAGGTTCCTCGACCCCCTGCGCGGCAAGTCCGTGCTGGGGCATTTCACCGGGCCGCTGTCGGGGGACACGCCGATCCTCCCCGACCAGCCGCTTCTGAGCGACAACGCGATCGTGCGGCGCGACCGCAACGACGTCCGCTCCAGCGACCTTGTGCTGGCCTACTTTCGGGACGGCGTGAAGACCAGCGTCGGCTCGATGGTGGAGTTCGGCTGGGCCGACGCCCACGGCGTGCCAATCGTGGCCGTTCTGGATCGCCACCACAACCACTTGTTTACCCGCGAGCTGGCCACCGCAGTCTGCGGGAACCTCGACGAGGCAGTCCTTGCCGCGATCTCTGTCCTCGGGCTGGAGTAGGCCATGCACACGGAGGACGACCGCCTACCCCCAGGGACCACGGAACCCTTTTTCAACCCCCCGGAACCGGCGACGGGAGAGACTAAGGGGCGTTCAACAGGGGAAGAACTGCGCGATTTCAAAGAACGGATGCGGGATAAGTACCGATGACGAACCCGAAGCACGCCGCCGGCAAGGCCAAGCCACAACTGCACCTGATCCCCGCCAGCGCCTTGATCCCGCTTGCGCGAGTGATGGAGTCGGGGGCGTCCAAGTACGGGGCTTACAACTGGCGCGGCCAGCCGGTCACGACCACGACGTACATCTCGGCGGCGCAGCGCCACCTCGTGGCCTACCTTGACGGGGAGGACACCGACCCCGAGAGCGGGCAGAGCCATCTCGCCCACGTTGCGGCTTGCGCCATGATCCTGCTCGACGCCGTGGTTACGGGGAACGTGGAGAACGACCGCCCGCCGCCGGGGGTTGCCGGCGCCGTCCTGTCGAGCGCGCGGGCGGGGATCAACAGCGAGACGCGATGGCTGCGCAAATTAATGGAAGAAACGGGATATCCGGTCGAGACCAAGAGCGCCGACGATAAAACCGAGTAAACCAAGGGCGCCGTGCGTCCGCGCGTTGGAGTTCTCCAGCTTGCGGACGCGCGGCTCCATCCTTTCGGCGCTGTCAAGACGCGCCTTTATGCTATCCAGCTTCCCGTCGATCTGGCCAAGCATGTACTGGATGTCATGGGTTTCCACTGTTGCAATTCCTGAATCTAATAATCGGTGGCAATCCGCAAATAGCGGATTATATCGCCGGCCTGGCGTAGTTGGTGTCGCGCGTCGGGTGCCGCGAGCGTCGCGGCCGACGTGTCGGGCGCCGCTGCCGCTGCAAGCCACGCCACGGTGTAGACCACGAGAAGCCGGCTTGGATCGCGCATCGCCGTTATCGTGTCGGCGACTTCTTGCAACCGAGCCTGTAGGTCGCTTGCCGCGAGCGTCGCGGCCGACGTGCTGCGCGTCGAGGCCAGAGCAAGCCACGCGAGGATGTCGCCGGCCGGCGCGGGGGGTAGAGATTCGGTCATGATCATTTGGTATTCCCGTAAATTCTGACGGTGCCGGTGAGCGTTCCCGAAGTGTAGAGTAATTTAAACCCGGTGATGGCCGTCGAGGTTATGTGCGCTCCCGTTGAGATATCGTTATACGCAGTCCCGCCAGCGTTAATGCGCGCTAAAGTGGATTGAATTTTGGTTCGCGGGTTTGTAATAATTAGAATAGAGCCGTAAGTACCTTCGCCTGACGAATTCGACACGTCGTCCTGAATGAAGATGTCAGGCGAACTCATGCTGGTAGCAATTCCAGCATAAGCGTACCAGTAATTCGACGATAAATAGGTAGCCCCACCGTCGGTCGAGTAAACTACAACCAGGTCAGTGCCGTCCGTGGACGGCGTAAGGTCTTCGATAATCCACTCGTAGCTCGCGTATTTCGTGGCGTTTAATCCGTCCGCCGCCAGGAATGTAACAGACGCGGCGGCGGCGGGCGTTTTTGTCGCCAGCAACACGCGCGCCGGCCGAACGAACGTCGCCGCGCCGGTCAGATATTTGTCCGCGTCGCCAGCCGCCGGTGCCGGCACGATGCCGGCCGTACCGCCCGACCCGGTGTCGCCGACCATCGCCACAGCCGTGCCGGGCACAAGCGCCGCGCGCGTGTAGGCGGTACAGCGCCAGTTGCCCGACCCTAGCGACACAAGGTTAGCAACATCGCCGGCCGCTGTCGTGATGTTGGCCGCGCCCGGAAGTATCAGCGACGTGGCGTTGTGCGTCAGCGTGAGAATGCCCGTGAACCGCACCACGCGTTGCGTGCCGGCTTGCACCGTGCCGAGCCCGGTGATCGTCGTCGTCCCGGTCACGTCGAGGAAGTTTCCGGTGGCCGCGCCGATGTCCGTCGTGGTCGCGCTGGCGATGTCGGCGCCCTTGGTCTGATTGACCGCCGCGCCGGACATGACCAGCGCGCCCGTCATCGTGCCGCCGGTTTTGAGCAACCCGCCGACGCGCACGCCGCTCATCAGGTGAAAGACCGGCGTCGTCGCCTGACACGTTACCTCAACCATAGCCGACGCCGGGAGGTCGCCCGCAACCAGCGCAGTATCGTCCGGCCACTTGACGGCGCCGGCCCCTACGCCGTTGACGTTGAGCGTGACGGCGCCTGTATTTGCGCCCGCGCCGGTCTTGATCCTGAACGTCTGGCCGATGGCGTAAGCCGTGATTGCCGGCGTGATAGCGGCCGTGATCGCGTCTGCCGTGCCGCCCGCCGCCGCGTAGAACGCCGCGCCGTCCTGTAGCTGGCCCAGCGAGGCGTATTGCGTTCGCGCGTTGCCGTCTGAGACGCCCGTGTGTTTGTATCCCCCCATCGGAAGGTTCGCGGTCGGAACCGTCTGGCCGTCCTTCGCCATTGAGCCAGTCAACGCCGTGGCGATGTCGTCGAAATTTGACTGAACCACCGTTGCGTCGGCCGTCGTGCCGTTCGCTAGAGCGGCTTGCGGGAGGCTATACGATCCGCTGCCGTTGCGTGCCATGGGCTAATACCTCGGTCCGAATTCGGAGCCGACGGCCCCGTAGAGAGGCGCGGCGGCGGGGGTGATGGTCGAACCCAGTCCCTGCATCCGCGCGAGAATGGCGGCGATTTTTTCTAGCGTCTGCTCGTTCATCAGAGCATCGGTCGATGTCGCCATGCGGGCCGTCTGCTGTCGCACCGGCTCGCTGCCGGCCCTCGCCGCAGTCACCTTGCGCGACAAGGCGTCGACAATCGAGGCGACGACGCCCGATTGCGTGGTCGGGATGTTCGGCATTCCGGCCGCGTTGCTGGCGTCGAATAGCGCGTCGGCCGTCTTCGACCCGCCCAGCACGGTATTCTCGGTATTCGCGAAAACCCGTTCTGCCGCAGATTGCCGGGCGATGCGCGCGGCATGCTCCGGCCCGAGGATCGCGGTCAGCTTGTCCATGAGAATCTGGTTGCCGGGCTGTAGCGGGTCGCGGGCGTCGAGTTGCCCGATGAACCGCCGCGCGGCTGGCGTGCCGGCGGACGCCATGTCGCGCCCCGTGTCGATGGTTTTCGCGCGAAGAACCGTCATCGCCTCGGGCGAGTAATCCGGCAACGTCCGCGCCAGCGCGCCGGGGTGGACGTTCTGCGCAGCCTCGCCTTGTCCGGTGCGGAAAACGTCCCGCCCAAGCTTGTAGGCGTCGTTTGGCTGTCCGACTTCGCGCGCAAAGCGCCGGTCGGCCTCGCGTACTTCGGGCGCGGCTCGATAAAGTGCGTTTCGCCAATCGTTGACGGTGCCGGCGGTCAGATCGCGGTCGACAGTGGCCGCGCCCATGGGGTCCGCACCCGGCGCCATCGCTGCGTCATCCTTCGCGCGAAGTGTTCGCGTCGTTTTGTGCGCGAGGTCGAATGTCCCGATTTCCTTGCCCGCCGCTTGATACCGCGCCCGGAGCGCATTTTGCACCGTGGCGATATCAGGCACGTTATTAGACAGCGCGTTCATCTCGGGCGAGAATTCAACGCCAGTGCGGCGAAGCGGGTCGTAAATCTCACTTCCGACCACGGGCTTGCGCGCGACAAGGTACGCCTTGATGTCCGCGCCGACCGGCGGCGGAATGTCGCCTTCGAGCGCGGTCACGACGCGCGGGCCGACCTTGGACGCGCGCGGCCCATAGTTGCCCTCGATGATCGTCATGGATGCCGGCGACACTTCCTTGGCGTTGCGCGTAATCCGCATCGTTGCCGGGCCAAGGTCCGCCAGCGACGCGCCCGGCCCGAGTTGCGCCAGCCGTTTCGCCGCATCTTCCGCCGTCATGCCCTGCGCGCGCAAGGCGTCGGCGATACGGTTGATGGCGCCTTGTTCGGGGATGCCCGTCAGTCCCGCCGCGCGGTTGCGCAGCATGTCGGCAACGGTCGTCGCGGCTCCATCGACCGGAATCCCCGGACCGCCGGGAACGCCGCCGGCAGACAGGCTTGGCGGCGGCACCTTGGGCGCAAAGCCCTCGACGACATCGGCGGCCTTGTTCAAGCCGGAGCCGATGGCGCCGCCAACGGCGCGGCCGGGCTTGGATTCGGCGGCAAAGCGGCCGACCGCGCCGGCAAGTGACATAACCGGCACCGCCGCCGCGCCGACACCGGCGCCGAGGCCGGCGCCGATCTCCCCGGCGACAAGCCGCTTGTCGAACCCGCCTTCCGCGCCCAGGAACCCGGCCGGCCCGCCCACCAGCGCGCCGGCCGCCATGTTTTTGCCGACGTTGCCCCAGAATCCGGCGGCGGGCTTCAGCAGCCCAAGGGCCTTCAGCGGGCCATAGGTTCCCCCGATGGCCCCGGCGACATTCGCGGCCGTGCCGGCGATGGGATACTGCGCAAGGAACGCCTTGTCTCGCTCGCGATTGAACGCAAGATCGGCGTCGTATCGCTCGCCCATGGTGGCGCCGGGCTTGTGTTGCACGCCCTTGCCGAACGTGTCGCCGGTGCCGAAGCTCGTGCCCAGCAAGGCGTTGAGTCCCGCCGACGCTTCGTCCGGAACGCCCAGCGCAATGCCGGAGGCGCCTTGCCGCCCGAGATTGTCGATGTATTCAAGCCACGGCATCCCGCCCGACTGCGTGCGCGCGGCGCCCGGAACGCCCGGCATGGCGCGATCCAGCGGCGACGGCAACAAGTCGTCGAACATGCCTGCTGGCGCCGCCGGTGCGAGCGGCGGCATCGCGGCGCGGCCGGGCGAAGGCATGGCGCGATCCAGCGGCGATCCGTCGTTGGCGAACTGTGACGCGGCGTCAATCAGGTCGTCGAACATGCGCGGGTTGGCCATGACTTACAGCCCCCGCGGATCAATGCCGCGTTCCAGCAGCCGCTGGACAACGGCGTCGAGAGGAACGCCGCGCGCGATGGCTTCGCGCGCTTGCGATAGCGGGTCGGCAGGCGCGGGGGCGTTGGCCGGCGGCGCGGCTTGCGGGCCGCCTGCTGTCGGGCGCGGCGTCTGCGATATCCTGTCGGTTTGCGGCTCCGGTAGCAGCGCAAACGCCGGGATCGTGTCGGCCACGTTCCACCCGCGCCGCTGCGCGATGTTGGCATATTGCTCGGCGTCGAGTTGGATGGCGTTGTAATAGCCCGACATGCGGCTACGCGCTTCCGCGAGCATCCCGGCCCGAACGTCTGGCGTTAGAGTGGCGCCGCCCCGGAGCCCGCTAATAAACCCATTCAGCTTGTCAGCAATGCCGCCAGTGTCGCGCGACATCACGACTTCGCTCTCGCGAACCACTGACGTTGGATCAAGAATCTTGGCGAGGGCATAGACCATATTTAAGTCAGCGGCCTTGCTGTTGCGCGTGGCCGCTTCTTGCATTGACTGATAGATCGGCGCCGCCGACGTGTAGTTCTTGTAAGAAGGCAGTTGCGTGAACGAGTGCCGCGCCGCGTCCGGGTCCGGCGCTTTTTGTGCGGCGGCGATGGCGGCGGCGGATTCCGCGTAGCCGGGCGTCGGTATCACCCTTCCGTTGTCGTCGTACTGCAATGAATTCGGCTGCGGCAGTTGTGTGATTGCGCCGGTGTTGTCGTTTACCCGCAGTTGTGAATTGCCGGGCATTGGGCGCTGCACGCCGCCGGTAGCCTGCGCTGCGCTGCGCATGTAGTCGAACTGGCCCGGCATAGCCTGAATTGACCCGTCCGCGCCGATATAGTTCGGCGGCACGTTGAACGTGCGGTCGTTGGCCTTGGCCGTCGCCCGTTCGCGCGCGGCGTAAGCCTGCCCCAAGAATTCCAGCGCCTTCTTGCCGGCGTCGGGATCCCCGCGCCGAGCAAGGTCGTTGAAGTGCTGGAACGCCGCCACGTACTCGGCGCCCGGATCGGCCTGCGCGCGCGGCGCCGGCTGTCCTGTGAACCCCGGCACCGTTGGCGTCGTCGGGCGCGGGTCAGGGCCGCCGGGAGGCGCGCCAGCGCCAGTGATTTCAAGCCCTACGGCGGGCGGCGGCTGTGGCGTCGAGCCGGGCGGCACGCCTACGCCCGGCGGAACGCCCGGCGGCGCGGCCCGCAAGGGCACGCCCGACGGGGGCAGGGGGGGGCGTGGCGGCGCGGCCTGCGGTGGCGGCACGCCTACACCCGGCGCGGGCGCTGGTTGCGGCTGGCCGGCGGCCCCGCGCGTGTAAACGAGGTCTGCGTATGCCGCCTGTCCGCCGAATTCCGCCGCGTGTACGCCTCGCGCGAACCTCGCGGCGATTTCCGGGTTGGACAAGTCAATGGATTGATCCGGCGGCAGTCCGGCGGCGTTGGCCGCGTTCCGCGCCCATTGCGCGGGATCGTTCGCCCCATCGCCCACCGGCGCCCATCGGCCGGCTATGGTTCTCCCTGCTTTTGCAAGTTCCGCCGGGTCTTTCGCCTTCAGCTTCGCCATGTCAATCGAGAAATCCCACAGCGGCATCAGCCGCCCGCCGTTGAACGCGGCCGGGTACGCCCGCGCGTTGGCAATGGTTGCCGCGACGGCGGCCTCGGGAGAATCGAACGTCTCGAAACCGCCTTGAAGCGCGCGAATGTTGCCTACATTGTATCGGGCCGGATCCACCCGGGCCCCGCCGACCACGCCAGCCCCCGGAGGTGCCCCGGCGCCGGCAGGCACGCCCCGCGGGGCGCTTCCCGGCGGAGCGCCCGCGCCCGGAGCGCCCGCGCGGCCCTCCGTCGTGTCGTTGAGCTGATCTTGCTGATTCTGCTGAGACAGACGGCCCAGCAGGAGCGTTGCGGCGGCGCCTTCCTGTCCGGGAATGTTCGCCAGCGCGCGGGCAATCTTGCCGAAATCGTTGGTGGCAAACGCCGATGTCAATTCGTCTCGCTGCCCGGCGTCGCTCGCCTGCTGTTCGTCGGCCGCTTCCGACCGGAGATAGCCCCCTAGCGGCCCCTGCAACGCGCGGGCAATGCCTTCCACCCAGCCGGATACCGGCGCGGCCGACGCGCCCGTTTTCATGAGCGAGTTGCCGTAGTCGATCCGGTCCTGGTAGCGCGATTTCGGCCTGCCGAAACCCGCCCCCACCATCGGCCCGACCGCTGCCAGGGCGGCGGCGATTGCGTCGTTGCCTGCCATGATTCCGCCCCCTTAGTACGAGTTCGACTTTTTCGCAAGGCCGCCGAGGGCGCCGAAGCCGCCGCCAGCCCAGCCGCCCAAGCCCGCGCCTAGCAGCCCCGTCACGCCGCCGATCATGGCGCTATTTGCCTGCTGTTGCGCCTGATACGCCTGTACTTGTGAGCGGTAGTTGTCGGCGTAGATGCCGGCCACGTCGGTGCCTGCGACGTTGTATTGATTCGTGGCGCCGAATTGCGGCTGTTGCACGCCCGAGCCCGTGCCGAGCAGCGCAGCAATTTCGTTGATCGGTTGCGCGCGCAGCGCCTGTTCTTCGCGGATGGCGCGGTCGCGGGAGTCCCCGGCGAGACCGTAGGCGCGCGCGGCCTCGCCGCCGGCCTGCGTATCGGCCGCAAGCCGGAAGTCGTTAATGCCCCGGTTACTGTCGTCCTGCAACCGCATCCACGCCTCGGAGCCCGGCGCGATGCCTTGATTGATCGCTTGCGTCCGCATCGCCTCGCGGTCGCGGTCCATGCTCGGCTGGTTGCGCGCGATGATCGCGTCGCGCTGCTGCGCGCGGAATGCTTCGTCGTAGACTGGCGCCGCCGGCATGTTGCTGTAAGAAAACGGCCGCGCGGTGGCCGCGCCGATCCGGTCGGCGTAGTTGCCGGCAAGGTCGTATGCCTTCTGCGAAACGCCCTGTTGCGCGTTAAATAGCTGTTGTTGCGCAGGCGTCAACGATGTCGTCTGGCTAAATCGCGGAATATCGCGACCGTCTATCTTGTTCGTGCCGATCTGCTGATATTCAATCTGCCCGGTCGGTCCGTACTGATTCGTATTATTCAACCATGCGTTGCTAGTCGCCGTGTTGACGTTTGAATCTGCCTGCGCCCTCGCCGTGGCGACGGGATCAGGCGGCGTTGGCGCGCTGGGTTTTCCCATTGCCGGCTCCTTTCCACTTGGCGAGCCATTCGCCGCGCGTCATCCCGACGATGACGGCATGAATGCCCGGTCCAAATTGATGCCGCAACGGCCCCTCGCGCTTCATGTGCAAGGAGTCAACATTGAAGCGGATGGCGCGTTCGTTCGTGTGCGGGATCGCCATCCAGATTTTATTGACGTTCATTCGCTCGAACGGGATCGCGAGCAGTTCCGCCAGCGTGTCCGGATGAGCCCAAAGCGGCGAGCGAGCCGCAGCCGATATCTGGATCGTTGACGCCTTGGGCTGCCAGTCGTGATAAACAACCGCCGCAAGCAGCTTGTCGGCCGGATCCACGCCCTGCGCGACGCCAACAGCGCGGCAGTTGCCGAACCCGAGATCGGCGCCGACGTGCGGCAGACGAGCGGCCACCCACGCCGCGAATTCGGCGTCGAGGCCATAGATGATGGTCGGCGTCCTCATAGCCCGGCGCCCGTCTGTTTCTCGCCGCGAACGTCGAACGCATGGATTATCAGCGTTCTGTCTTTCGTCACCGTCCGCACCCGGACCGCCGCCGCGTACCCTTCGCCGTAGACCGCGAGCCAGTCGCCGCGCACCGCATTACCGCCCCAACTGTCGGTGCCCCAGATCGCCGTGCCCCACAGCGAGCCGGCCGCGACCGCGTGCGTGAATGCGTCGTCAATCGAAGGCGTTACGCCCGCGTAGTCAGTATCAATCCGCATCGCCAGTTGGAACGGCCCGTTAGCCTCGTACAGACACCGCGCCATTGCGTACCGCTTGCGCGATCCGGCCCCGCCCAGATTGCTGTACGCAGTACAAATGTCGCCAGTAATGTTTGCGCCTGCGTCGTCGTCGCCGTCGTCGGCTTTCCACACGCCGCCGGCCCCGCCGAAATAAAGACTTTCGCCGAACAGCCCCCAGCAGTTCGCGTCCATCCCCTTGAACCGGCACCAGGCGCCCGTCTGGGTGTTCATCACGTATTGATGCGCGGTCGTCGACGACTGCGGCACGTTTACAACCGCCATGTGAGCGCGCGGGTAGGCGATGGCCTGCCAGCCGTCGAGGTTGCCGTAAATCCGGAACGCATCCGAAAAAGCGTCCGCGATCATGTTCGTGACGGCCGCTTGATGGGAGGCCGCCCGATCCGTCCTCATCATCCGCTGAACGCTAACGATACCGTCCTCGCCGATCAGTGCGAGGTCGCCGCCGACCGGAAGCATTGACCGATAACCCACCGGCGAGCCTGCAAGAAACCGGCCGACCAGACCCCATGTCGAGGCCGACGCCGGGTCGGTGCCGGCATAAAGCGCGATCTCGCCGTGCGAAGAAACGAACGCGAGGAAATCATCCGGGCCGCTACCGGAGTCTGACGATACGCTCCCGATTTGCTTGAGCTTGCCGCCGCGCTGGAAGATCGCCCCGAGGTCGAACTCGACCGCCGCGCCGGCAATCGCCGCCGCCGGCAAATACCACGCCTTGGTCGTGTCCTTCTGGACGAACCAGAGCCGGCTTTTGTGCGCGCATACCGCGATGAAAGTCGACGACGTGGCGACCGTGATGGCCGGCGTCGACCATGCCGTGCCGTTGTAGTTCCGCACGCTGTCGGAGCCGTTGCAGATGACGAGGAACGAACCGCCGGCCGTCGTGAAGTTGACGTGTTGCCACCAGCCCGACGTAAGGCTGCTGAGCGACGCCGCGCCTACCGCACCCGCCGCCGTCACCTCGTAGATGTCCGTAGCGTTGGCTGCGAAGAACTTGGCACTGGCCGGCCCGGCCCATTCCATAACCGTCTGCACAGCGCCCGTGATGCCCGTGGCGTGGACGCTGTAGCCGGTGCGGAGGCGCAGATAATTGCCCTCGGGAAAATAATTATCGAGACAAATTGCATATTTCGGCTTCATGTCCGCGATGCTGTCGCGCGTGTTCCACCCGCCGACCGGCGCCATGACGGTCGCGCCGATGGCGTGCGGTTGGCGCATCGATGAGGGCGCAAGGGACAGCATCAGAGCACCCAGTCCCCTTCCGGGATCACGAGCCCCGGACCACGCCGGGCAGCGTCGGCGAAGTCGACCACGTCGTGCGGCGAGTCCTGCGCCATCGTCTCGCGGATGGCGTACATATATTTTGAATAGTCTGCATCGTAGGACATGCCGCGCGCCTGCTTGAACCGCCAGACGATGCCCAGGCGGATAAGCCGCTCAGGCAGCACGCCTACGTCAGTATCGGCCGCCCATGCCGTCTGCCCGGTGCCGCCCGACGACGCACACCAGTTTTCCGACACGTACTCAAACGCGAACGTCAAGCCGGCAGACGGAACCGGACTAATCAGGATGTTGTTATTGCGATACGTAAACGTATCGACCACTGGCGATGTCGTGCTCGCCTTGATGCGCTGCCATTCCTGCGGCGACACCGGCCCCCGCAACGGCCGCCGCCGCGTGCGGTTCCAGAACGTCCCGTCGATAAAATGCCCGAACGCTGCCGGGATCATGCTTGTCTGCGTCTCGGTCGCGACGCTCGTAAACGTCTGTTCCGCGCGTAGTGCCTGCCAGTCGTGCGCCTTGGCAAGCGCCTGGCCTTCTTCGTTTGCCGCCACCAGCAGCGCCCGCACGGTCGGATCAGTCGCTGCCATCACGCCGGTCGGGCGAGGCAGGCCGATTTCGGCGCTTGCGTCCTGGATGATGGTAAGCAGGGTCATTCGTCGTCGCCCTCGCCGGCGTCGCCGTCGCGGTCCTTCGGCGGGCGCCCGCGACGCGGCTTGACCGCCTGCGCCGCCAGCAATTCCGCGATCTGGTCACCCTGCGCGGCTAGCTTGGCTTCGAGGTCGGCGATGCGCCGGGCCGCCGCCGCCGGCTCCGCGTTGTTGACAAACGCCTGCGCCGCCGCCTGCAATCCGCGACCGCCCATAAGCCGATCCAGCGCCGAATCCGGGCACGTCGCAAGGTCTTCCACCGTGCGAATGTGCATCGCCTTCAGCGCGCCGATCTGGCCCTCGCTGATGCCCGGCCAGGCGGACAGCGGCGTGCCCTCGGTCGGCGCGACTTCGCCCTTTTTCCAGTGCTCGTAAGGCCGCGCGAGCGCGTCCCATGTACTCGGGTCATTCTTGATGAGCCGCGCCACCCGGTCGCGGATGGTCGACGACGTGCGCCCCACCGGCGCGAATTCCACCTTGTCGAACGGCATTAGCGTGCCGGATTCGTCGGGCTGGTACTCGGTCCAGAACTTGATGGCGACAATCGAGGCGCCGCGCTGCGGTGCCATCGCCGGTCGCCCGTCCATCCCAACTTGCATGTGTAGTCCTCGGGAGAAGTCGGGCGGCGACGTAATGCCGCCGCCCGTCGTCTGTTAATTGTCGAGTGCGTCGCGGACGAACGGGCGCCAGATTTCGAGCTCGGCGAGGCCAGTCGACGGCGTGTCAATAGCCGACGCGCCCTTCATGCCGCTGATGTAGTCGCCCGCAACGTCAGCGTCGTCGATGCTGCCGGCGGTCGCCGTCAGGTAACAATCGGCGTTGTCGACGAACGCCGCAAGCACCTTGCCCACGGCTTTGCCCTGGATTTGATACCAGCCATATTGGGAGGCAACGTTAATTGACATTGCGACCGCAACCGGGCCGATGGCGTTGGCAACCGCCAACGTCGTGATGAAGTTGTCGGGGTTGTAGATCACAACGCTTCCGACCACCGTCGAGGCAATGCCCAGAAGGTAGATGAATTCCCCGGCGCCATACACCGGGTCGATGCCGTCGACAATGGTGCCGACGGGCGCCTTGGCGGTCGTATCGGTGTCAGTAATGACGGGGAAGCCGATGCGCGGGTTGCTGATGATGAAAGCCATGATGTTACTCCTTTCCCGCGCTCAGGCGGCGTCAATCATGATGCCCTGACGGGCGCGATTCGAACAGACAAGATTGCCCATCCAGAGCAGCGGAATGACAACGGCGTCCTGGTTGACCGCCATGCGTTCGTCGTCAACCGTCCAGTTCGCGTCAGGATGTACGCAGATGTCGATGTATTCCGTATTCAAGAAATACATGCGCTCGCCGGTCGTGGCGAAGTTGCTGTTGCTGTCGTGCATGACCTTGGCGGTCTTGAACGCCAGTTCCTGGAACCCGCTGTCGGCCTTGCCCACATCGGCGTACCGCTGGAGGTCGGAAAGCGACTCCCAATACGCCGAGTAGAAATCGTTGGTGCTGACCAGCAAGTCGGGCTTGTCGGTGCCGCGCACGCACGACAGCCAGAGGTCGTGCATGTATCCGCGAATGGTCGTCTTCGACCATGTGTTGGTGCCCGTCAGTTCCTTGAACTGATTGGCCCACATGCTGTAGGTCGTGGCACTGATGCCGCCGACCGTGCCGAGCCCGTCCGTCTGGATGATCGACGCGAGGCCGCCCATCTGGTTCGTGAGCGCGCCGGACGAATACAGGTCGACCGAGAAATTGTTCGCGGCCGTGCGCTTGGCGTTGTTCAACCGCGCCTCGGCGAGGTCGATGATCTGCTCCTTGCCCGAGTTGAGCCGCAGCTCGCGACCCGACGCGGTGACGCTGATGGCCGCCTGCATCCAGTCGTACTCGGCGGCGCTGAGCACTTCCGACGCCGCGATGCTCAGCACGTCGTACCCGCTGAATCGCTGGTACGTGCTGTTCTCGGCGTAGTCCAGCGGCCTGACGATCTTGTGACCGCCCGAGACTTTCTTGATGCGGCCCTTGCGCTTCAGTTCGCGCGCGAGGGCATTGTGGCCGGACACCGCATCGGTGATCTCGGCTGGGTGACTGCGAAGCGTGGTCGTAACCAGTTCGGTGAACGTGCTGTTAGCGGAAGCCATCGACTAACCCTTTCAGGTCACGCCGCGCCGTTCATCCTGTCGTAAGCCTGTCGCATGGTCTCCCGGACGTTGCCGGCGTTGGAAACAGCCGCCCCGCGCGCCATTGCCCGGCCTATGGCCGGGCCACCCATGCGGCGCGCCCTGTCGGCGGCCTCGCGGGCCTTGGCGTCGGTTGCCGCCCTGTCCGCGACCGCGCGCTCGGCGAGCATCGCGGTTCGGACTTCGGGCACCAGCCAACAAGCCTGTTCGTAGGCGTCCTCCAGAGTCGTGGCCGTGCGTGCGTTAAGCAGGCTGGCGACCTTCTCCTGAACGGCCTCGAAATGCTTGTTTGCCGGCTTGGCAGCGAATGCTTCCACCGCCGAGGTGATGCCGGAAAGCTCGCGATGGTCGGCGGCCCTCCGCTCTTGCTCGCGGGCATGCTTCAGGCCGTCGACTTCGGATCGAAGCGCGGCAAATTGCGGATCGACGGGGGCGTGCATGGACGCCACCGTATGCGCGAGTTGTGCAAGGTCGATGCCTGCGCTGCGTGCGAAGTCGACAAGAAAGCCGGCCGGGTTGCTGGTGGCCACGCGATGCAATTCGAGAAGGTCTGAAACGCCCTTCTCGACGCTGCCATACGCCGCCAACAGTTGAGGCCTGCCCCTCTCAACAACCGCCGAAACGCCCTCAAGGGCCTTCAACTGCTGTCCCTGCTCCGATATTTTGCGCGTCGCGTCGGTGTCCCGTTGCGCCAAATATGGCTTCAATTCGGGTGGCACCGCGTCCCACTTCGCGCGGGCGTCGGCCGACCATGAATGAGGCGGCTCGATGCCCGGCTTCGCCGGTTCGGTCACGCCATTCTCGGGCTGGTCGGTAGTCTCGGTCGTCGCGGTCGCGGTCGTCGCGCCTCGCGGGGTGAATTTGCCGTCCGCGCCGCGCACCGTGTCGCGGCCCTGAATTTCGTCGAACGTCGCGGCCATCTGATCGCGAACGGAAGCGGCGGGCGAATCCGATTCGGGATCGGTCGCCGTCGACTCTGCCGGCGCCGGTGTATCGGCTGGCAGGCTGCCCGCGAGGGGTTCGTCGCTCATGTGGTACCAGCCTACCGTATTGCGGGGGGTGTGTCTAGTGATCGTCGCGCCTTGCCTGGCGCCTCAATACTCGCGCCTTCGGTCAGCTTGTAACCACGCCGTGCCGCGAATTCCGGGTTGACGTAGCGCGGCGTAAACTCGCTCGGGTCCACTTCGCGCTTGCCGTTGCGCTTCAGGTGTTCGCGCCGCGCCGCGCGGCCCTCGACCACGCCATCGCCGAGCGGACTGGCGTAGGCCGGCAAGTCCCGCATGACGCCCGGCGAGAATACGCCGGCCGGCGCCTGCATTGGCTTGCCCGTGCGCTTGTCGACAAAACGGCCGGCGCGGAATACGTAAACGGTCATACCATCCCCATCGGCATGTTACCTGGCCCGCCGGCCATCGGCGGCGCCATCGGCACGACGTTGCCGCCGGGCGGCCCCTGCATCGCCTGCGGCGGCATCGGCGGCCCGCCGGCCATCGGCGGCGCCATCGGCATGCCGGGCGCCTGCTGCCCTAGGCGCTCAAGCGCATCCTCGGCTTGCCGGCCCAGCTTGAACGCCCGCGCGAACGCCGTGAGAAGGTCCGTCGCAACATCAATCGGCATGAACCCGGCCTGCACCGCCGGCCCTACCGCCGTAATGAACGCCCCGAAACCCGTGATGAATTGCCCGACATTGGCCTGCGCGCGCGCCACGTCGGCCCGGACGGTCGAATCCGTCTCAATGTCGATTCGGTAGGCCAACTCCATGCCATCGCGCAGCAGATCGAGCGCGGCCTGCTTCGTTTCGTTTTCCCGCAACACCTCCTCAAGCTCGGGCGGCAACTGGATGCCCGGCATGGCCGGCGGCAGCGGGATCGGCTCGATGTCAATGCCCGTCATCTCCGCCAGCACGCGAGGCGTGAACTTGGCCGCAATGATCTCCGCCTTGATCGCCAGCGTCTCGCGCACAAACCGGGCGACGGACTGCTGGCGGCGATTGATGCGGAGCGAACCCCATTGCGTCTTCAACTGCTGCGCGCCCAGCGTCTCGCTCGCCGCCGACGCGCCGCGCATGATGTCGGCCACGCCGATCAGTTCATAGATTTCTTGTTTTACGACATCGCGTTGCGCGTGCAGTTCCTGCAACACCCTTACCACGTTGTCGATTGGCATCGTCCAGATACCCTTGTCGATGCCCTTGTCCGACCACGCCATGGAATTATCGACCGGCGCGTACTCGCCGTCCGACATCCCGGCAATCGACTTGAACGCCGTTCCGAATTCGGCGGCGTAAATGCCGCGCGCCTTTAGCGTCTTCGTCAACGCCGAAATCCGCCGCGTTATGGTGTCGATCTCGTCCGCCTGTTTTTTGTAGAGCCGGAACGGCGGCACCGGCACCATATCGAACGGCTTTTCAATAGGCGTGTGCGGGCGCGCGAGCGGGTAAAAATCGCGCAGCCCGAGCGGGTCGTCGTCAACCTTGATCGGAGAATCCTTGAACGCCGGCGCGATCCAGTAAACCGCGCGGTCGTCGCGGTCCCATATTTCCCAGACGTCGGTTTTCTTGAACCTGTCGCCAAGCTCCTTCGCGTCGTTGCGCTTTTCCGCCCCGTCCTGCCATGCGTCGAGGTCCACGCGCGGCCCGATCTCCGGCGACAGCGCCACCAGTTCCTTGCGCGTCATCTCGTGCTTGAACGCGATCCACGGCACGCCCGACCACGCCGTTGCCGGCGCGATCACGATGTCGCGCCAGTCGACCGGGTCGCAATAGACGGACTGCCAGGCGATGCCGGGCTTGATCGGCGGCGTGCCTTCCGGCGCCATCGGGTCGGGCGGCGGCGGCTCGTCCTGCCGCACCTCGTACCGCACGCGCAGGGCACCCCAGCCGACCACCTCGCCCTGGGTCACCACGCCTTTGACGCCGGCGTCGAAGTCGTACATGTCCATTGCGGCGCTAATCGCCCGCTCCAGCACGTCGGCGGCCATCTTGCCGGCCGGGTCCGCGTCGCCGAACCGGCGGCGAATGTCGGGCACCGGCAAGCTGTTGTATGTCGCCGCGCCGACTGTCTCGACGTTGGCAAAGAACAGATTGAACTCGCCGCCGACCGCGCCCTTTTCCAGCGTGTGCCGCTTCTCAAGCGCCTCAACTTCCTTGCGCCAGGCAGCGGCGGCGTCGCCATCGCGCGCGAGGTCGATGCGGGCGATCCAGTCGCGCACGAAGTCGGGCAGCGACTGCGCTTCCTCGGGTCCAGTGTCGTTGGTTGACGCCGGGCCATAGCCGGTTTCGGTGCTCATGCGTGCGTCCATTCCTGCGCGCGGTTGTCGGGCGCGCGGCCGTTGCCGGCTTGCGTGCGGTCGATACGGCCGCCCGCCTGCGGTGCGGGGTCCGCGAATTCATTGAGACGCGCCACGATGGCGTCGCGGTCGATCATGGCCGGCTCGGTCCACGTCACCGGCTCGATTGTCGGGTACGTCATGCCGCTTCCCCCAGCCTGCGCGCCGTCCGGCGGGCGATGATCTCGGCGAACGTCGGCCCCGAGCGCGTGCCGTCCGGCCCCGCGATGAACGCGAACGTCGGCGGCGCCGGCTCGGGCTCGGGCGCTTTCAACGCGCGCCACGACATCGCCATGTAGCGGAAGGCGTCGGCCGGGTCGCTGGTCCAGTCGTGCAGCGGCACGGCTTTGAGCACGCGCGCGTCGCGGTCGTAGTCGGATCGGTACTGGCGCAGCGCCTCGATCCCGTCCTTGCACCGCGTGGCGTCGAACCGGGCAACACGGATCGTCTCGCGCGCCGCGTTGATGCCGTCCATCAGCCGATGGTCGGGCACGAGCTGCGGCTTGAGGCCAAGCGACAACATCGTTTCGATGCGCGTGCGGCCCGAACCCCATTCGCGGACGCGGGAGTCATGCGGCACGAAGTCGACGGCCGTCTGATAGCCCTTCTCCCGCATCCAGTCGCGGTAGTGGTCGGCGCCGACGCCGCTGGACTTGTAGAAGTCCACGATGTCGATGCCGCCGTACCGCGCCTGGAATATCCATATCGCGGTGGCGTCGCGCACGCCGAGGTCCCACGCGCTATAGAGCGGCTGGGCCTCGTCGACAGGCACGTCACAGATGCGGCCGTCGGCCTCGGCGGCGTTGATCTCCGGCCCGTAGAACGCGCCGACGATGGCAGCGTCGAACGAACACAAGTATTCCTGATCGAACAGCGCGGCGCCGTAGGTCTCGCCAAATTCTGCAATGTATTGGCGGCGCTCGCTGGCGAGCTGCTCGGCCGTGAACACGCCGGTCGTTGTCGCAGTTGAGACCTCGTGGAACCAGCCCGGCTCTCGCCTGGCGGATTCGAGCAGGCTGTGGCCGTGGTTGCGACCGCGCGCGGTGTAGATGAAAACCGCCCAGCCGCCATTTTCCAACAGGATCGGCCGCAGGTATCCCCAGGCGGCGGGATTGGCGATGGCGTACTCGCTGAACACCAGCCCGGCGGGCGGCGAGCCCACCAGCCCGTCAAAGGCGTCCGATCCGACCACCTGCCACGTCGACCCGTTCTTGAACGTGATCGACATGGTGTCTTCGCGGGCCGATGCGCGCAATTCCTGCGGAAAGGCCTCGTCGATACGGCGCTTGCCGGTGTGCGGGTTGACGGCGCTCCATATCGCCTTTCGCGCCTGGCTGTATTCAGGGAGCATGTGCCAGTACGTCGCCGGCCGCTCGAATGCGGCCACGCAGGTCCGGTGCAGCGTGAGGTCGTCTTTGCCCCAGCGGCGGTGCGCGACCTCGACCGCGCGCTTGCCGCCGTTCTCCAAATAGCTCCACAAGGGCATCTGGTACCCGCGCGGGCGCCAGCCGGCGCTAGGTAGCTGAATCGACGCCATGGGCCAGCCGTAGAATCTGGACGGTCAGCGGGCCGCCTTCGGAGTTCGTGACGGGCTGCGCCGACTTGCCGTCGAGGCGGTCGCCGAGTTCCTTCAGCGCCGATATATCGCCAGCAACGGCCGCGAGAACCAGCACCTCGGCCGCGATCACGATGCGGCGGCGCTTTAGCGGGTCGTTGTCGTCGACGACGAGCGACGCCACGCGCACCGCGTCGCGCCACAATTTCCCGTCGTGCGCGTTGGACTGGTTCGGGCGTCCGCGTGCGGCGCGTGGCATTCAAGCCCCTAAATTGTTACATAGTAACATTTCCGATGCCCGGATAGTACCACCCCGACCGGAATCGTCAAGCCTTGCGCGAGGCTGGCACGCAACATTGTTGCGTATTAACGGTTCCGTTAACCTTCCGCTTTCTTGTGGTTAACGGTTTCGTTAACTTGCCCTTGTCGAAACGAACAACCCCGGAGCCGAAAATGATTACCACCCACCACACCTTGAACATTCCGACCCGCACGCCGGAGGAATGGGACGCGTGGCACAAGGCGGGCGACGATCTCCGGTGGAACCTGCACCTGGACTTGTTGGTCCCGCGCGCGACGACACGCGGCGGCATGTTCGCTCGTGAATGCCTCCTCAAGCAGGCCGGCGACATCCTGAGCGACGCGTGCGACGCCTTGGCGGCCCGGCCATAGGCCACCCGCTACCTCCCTTATCGCCCTTGGCACTCGCCGGGGGCACCCACTGCCCACAGGAAACGAAAATGAACATCACCCGCAACGACCTGACAATTGGCGAGATCGAAGTGACCGGCCTGGTGTCCGCGATGCTGGCCGACGTGCGCGACCCGAGCGTGATCGGCGTCAACGGCGACAGCATGACGGCCGCGATGGACGGCTGGAATGGCTGCGAATTCGACTACACGGCCGAGCGTGCCGGCGCTGGCTGGTTGGTTTGCTACACGTTCGGCGAGCGGGATTTCACGGATTTCGTGAACCCGGCCGCCTAACCCCTACCGCCCCCGGCACTCGCCGGGGGCACCCACACACAGGAAACGCAATCATGTCACGCGAAACCAAACTCTTCACGCCTGCCAAAGCCCTTGCCGCCGGGCTCGCTTTCATCCCCGGCGCAACCCGCCGCGACGTGCCGGCCGGGCTGCCCAACCGGGACGCCCACTTCTACGCTTCCGGACTGGAGTTCTACCACGTCGTCCAACAGGGGTGGAGCGGCCCGATCCGCCGCCTCCGGCCGATCACGCTGGGGGTCGCCGTCCCGCTGAAATACGCGACCGCGACGGCCCGGGCGGCCGGCGTGACGTTCTCCCGGTCGGCGCGGGAGAAGGTGCGGCAGGCGCTGGAGGCGCTGGAAGTGGCGCGCCAAGACCGCGCGCGGCATGACCGCGAGTGCCGGATTTTTAACATCATCCGTGGCGCGGCCCGCGATCCGTTTTTTGGCGATTTCGGCGGCGACATC
>Ga0181348_1000313_pt1 | contig 20384 bp, 25 predicted proteins | sample Su13VDMM110DN_FD_130092 | JGI IMG/M metagenome (GOLD analysis project Ga0181348, IMG submission 130092) | Freshwater viral communities from Lake Michigan, USA - Su13.VD.MM110.D.N | ecosystem: Environmental > Aquatic > Freshwater > Lake | place: USA: Michigan | collected 2013-07-16
AGTGTTGTATAACCTGGCAATGCATCAATGGATGCATCATCAAACAACTGCAATCCTGCTGCAATCTTGTATTGCAACATGTTGTCCATGATGCCACCATTGCTGGTCCATTGTGCAAAGCTGCTCTGCGTTTCACTCAATGTATTGTTGTTGTTGCTCCAGTCAATGATGCCTTCCAGCTGAGCATCTTGTGGTGTAGTCTTGTATGAGTAAAAAATATAATAATCTTCAACATTGATGTTGGTCCTATCTTGAGGCAAAACCAATGGCCATCCCCATTGTTCCAAATAACTTGCTGCAACACCAAGGTTATATTTTTGATCACCAGGTATATATGTTGAAGGTTCCAAATCACCATCACTGTTTCTATACACCGGAACGTTGGCATTGCACAACAAATATTTGCCACTGAATCGTTCATATGCAACAATGAATGCTGCATCTCCAGTGCCAAAAGCACTGAGTCTGGCTGTTGCAAAGTCCAGCTTGTTGCCTAGATTTCTACCAAAGTATTCATTGTTTACATAACCCAAACTTTCAAAGTTTTGTTTGAAAGTGTTGCGAGTGCCCCACAATTTGCTGTGTTTGATGCTGCATAAATCCATTTGTGCTCTCAAATCCGAAGGTGCAGCAAATCTCAGTGATTCAAAATGTTGCAAGCTTTCACCTGCCATTTGATACATGCTGTCCAGTGCATCAATGTTGCATTCATCAATGCTGACATTGTTGGCTACAAAGTTGGCAGTTTTTTCATAAATTCTTTTGCCCAATGCATTGTTGTTTGCAGATGCATCACCCAAAATTGGACCCAAAACAACATCAAAGAATGCATCTGTATTCTGCAATGATTCTTGAAATCTATAACCTTTGATGGTTGATAAGTAGTCAAAATCTTCATTGAATTTGTTGGCCACATAAACACCTGCATTGCTGTAAACATTGAATGCATTGGATGATCCTTGAATTGTTGCAGCAATGCCTTGTGTTGTAGTCATGTTGCCACATGCACTCAAATATAAATTGGTTGCTTCAAATGGAACTGTGACATAGCCTCTGAAGAATCCACCACGAGGATAAAATTGCAGATTGCCAAAATCACTGCGAATGATGCATTGTGCAACAGCTTGTGAGCCGCTCATGACTGCAACAAATACTGTGTTGTTGACTATGCTGCTGATGGCATCAACTTGAGAAAGTTTGAAACCATTTTTAACAGCATCATTGTTGATGCTGCCTGCACGCACAACAAATGGTATTTTAGTATCCACGTAATTGTTGCTGTTGATGGTGAATGCTGAACCAATGTGGTCAATGCCATTGCTGGAAAATGTCAACTGCTGTGCAACATTGGATGATACAGTATAATACATGGTATCTGCAGCCATTTGCAATACACTGTATTGAGGATACAGTTTGCTGCTCAATTGTGCAGTTTGCAAATCAACAAACTTGCTGGTATCAAATTTGACTGATACAATGGGATGTCCAGGCAAATCATCTACATAGTAAATGGTTGCAGTGCCACTGGATCCAGCAAAAATACTGCCTGCATCAGTTTCAAGACATTTAATGATGTTGACGCCACTGAGTTTAACATAAATGCTTGCATTTGTTGTTGTGATGCTGTCAACGCAATTGTAATCAACTGCACCAGTAGGCAATGTCACAGGCTGCAAAAATTTACTGACTGTTTTCAAATGCACATCTGCATCTTGCAAAAATGATGTTGCATCAACAAAACTGCTGGCTGATTCATCAACACGCAGCTGAACAACTGGTTCAGTTGGTTGATTTTGCCATGTGTTGAATCTGGTGATGATCAGTGGATTTGCAATTGTGGATGCAGTCAACTGTGTGCTGGTTGCTGATAAAACAATGTTGTCTGCCACATAATTGAATACACTGAGGGTTTGTATGTTGCTGCTGTAAACTGCATTGGCACTGCTGTACATGTACAGTGTTGCATTGTAGTTGCCAGGCATGCTGTAACTGTGTTGAGCAGTCAATGCAGTAGAAGTAGCTCCATCACCAAAGCTCCACAAAATTCTGGTATCAGATAAAAATGCAAATGCACTGTTGTTGAATGTGAATGTAAATGGGCAAATGCTGAGCGAGTACCCAGTCAATGCTGGTGCACCAGCAAAGTTGGTTGCAGCAAAGTCAAAAGGAATGGGTGTTGTGTAACTCATGCAGCGTCTATTACTTTGATTTGAGAATCCAGCAGTTCAGGTTGATACAAATATGGATACATGAAATACTGCAGTTGTTTGTTTTGTGTTTGCAAAGCTGTATCATTGCTTGGGTACAAAGGATTCCAAGTCAAAAAGCTGATGCCTGGAGTTGATATTTCAGTGCCATCAATTGTACGCACAGTGTTGATGGCACTGACACCACCAATGTTGAGCAATGTCAAGGAAAGTTGTGTCAAATTGATGGATTGACCCAGTGCATTGTTGCTGCTGGCAAAAAAATCTACAACAGCGTTTTTGACTGCTGACTTGATTTGATTGGTGCTGGTTTTCAAAGCAACATCTCTGGTAACAACCAATGAACATTGAGACAATAAATCTGTAGACAATGTTTCACCAGGCAGTGCAGTTGCAACAGCATATGCTCTGTAAACTGGATCACTGGGTATTACTTCTACATTGGCCAAGCTTTGATTGCCCAGTTGATTGATCATCAACTGCTTGAGAGATGCAGACAACAATTGTGGTTCAGCATTGTTGAGCAAGTACAAATTGGGCACTACAAAACAGTAAACATTGTTGAAATCGCATGCATCATAAAAGTTGACTTGATTCAACAACACGCCAGCATCATCATTGGGTTGATTGAGTCCAATGTCATAAAAGTATTTGACATACTCTTCAACATACAGCTTGTTGTTGACAGTTTTGCTGGATACAATGATGTTGGAAAAATTCTTTGCAACAAACAAATCAAAATCATTGGTTGTTACAATTCTGTTTTGAGAAGCAAACAATCTGGGTGCATTGGTTTTGATGTCTTGCACACTCTCCATGAGTTTGGGTTGAGTGGATTGAGCAGTGTTGATGATGGTCAAGTATGCCAATTGTGGAGTTGTCAAATAGTTGGAATCAACAGAAGTAGTATCTGCATTGATGGCTCTCAACTTGCTGGTGTTGAGCTGAACAAAGTTGCCTTGCAGTGCACTGCTTTCTATGATGCCATTGCGACCATTGCTGACCAAGTAATAGATGGCAATTTCTTCATTGGACCGCAGCTGACGTCCAAATATGCCATCACCAAATTTAATTTCATATCGTCCGTTTTCATTGAATCTGCGTTCAAAAGCTTTTGTATTGGCTTGTGACAAGTACAAAGAAGATGTCTCCAAGTACTGATACCATTTGCCATCAGTATTTTCTTTGACGTATACAAAGATATTGTTGTTGTCAATGAATCTCTCTTGAGTTGGTTGTGCATCTGTGTTTTCATCCACAATGATGAATGTTTCAAATGGTTGTCCAATGGCAAACAATGCATCATATTCTGCAAACTGTCCTTGATACAACAAACTTTGACTGCCAATGCTGTCAATGGTTTCAGAACCAGCAGTAGTTTTTTCAAAGTAAATGTCATTGGCAATGGAGTAAATGGTGCCACCACTGTTGATGAAAGAAAACTGACGCAATGCATAGTTGCCCATGGATAAATCTGGAGATGCAACAGCACTCATGGATACAATGCTGGTTTGTGGGCCTGTGGGCTTGTATCCAATGAGATTCACAATCTTGTTCATGTTCTCATAAATTTCAGCTTGACTGAAATAACTCTCTGCACTCTGTTTGTTGAGATAAAACAACAATGTATGATATGAGTATGCAAGAATATCAATGAGTGAACTCAAGTTGCTGCCTTCAAAAAATTGGTCTGTAAATTGACCAGAATTGCGCAGTCTTTGCAACATAAATGCTTTCATGCTTTGTGCATCAAAAGATGCATAAGCATTTTGTGGCAAGTTGAATTCTGTGAGTGTAGAGTTAGACATAATTAGGCAAAATAGTATCCATTGGCATTGAGATAGGTTTTGATGATGTATTCATCAACCCCAATGAATGGGACAGCAACATCTATATTTATCTCATATTGACTGTTATCATAATCAGGAATCACATTGACTTCATTGACAATGATGCGTGGCTCAAAAATTGTGAGATTGTTGAGCACTTGATTTTGAATGATGACTGCAATGCCATCAGATATTGCTTCAAACAAATAGTCTCTCAAATCAATGCCAAATTCAGGATTCAAAATCTTTTCACCTGGAGACGTCAAAAACATATTGATGATGCTGTTGCGAATGGCTCCTACATCATAATCAGCTTTGAGGTCAGTTATCTGGCTGGGCTTGAAAAGCTCAATGTCATTGAGTTGTGCAAAATTGTCAGACAAGTTAATATCAACAAAAATAAACTGCTCATCCTGCCTGGTTTGTGGTGCAGGAACGCGCAGAATAGGCTTAACTTGTTGAAAATTTACATTAATATTGGCCACACTCTTATTTAAGCACCAGGATGCATAAATAATCTGTAATGAATCACAAGTTTTTACCTCTAGTTGAATCCATGCTCACCCGTTTCCAGAGACAAGGTTTTCTGGTTGGTGATGTAGTCAAATTTGTAGATGGCTTTGTTACCAAAGAATATTTCAAAAAATGCTCTGATGAAATGCAGCAACGCATCAAAGAGATTGCTGACATGGGCAAAGAAATGAATCTCAAAGTAGTGTACATCAAGAATGAATATCCAAGTGCACAGCCCGGCAATGAAAACAATACCAATGGCACTGTGTTTCTTGACATTGCCATTGACTACGGTGGTGGTCGTTATTTTGGTACTACTACAGTGAGTCAAGACATGCTGCACCGCATCAGCACTGGTGTCAATTTGGATCCAATTCCTTCAGCCATCAAAAGAGACAACATGATTACTCTCAAGCCAGAACTTGTGAATATTCACCAGGTGGCAGATTCAGGAGATGAAATGCTGAATTTAAGCAACAAGCTCAATGCTCAACAAACACGCATGACTGATGCAGGCAACATGAAGCTCAAAAAGACAGAGTTGGATCTTGCCAAGAAAAACAAAAAGATCCCTGCCAAGGGTGAAGCTGAAAGCAAAGATACCAACTATTACGTCAAATACATGTCGTAATGTTGATGATGCAGTGAAATGCATTGGTTTCTTGATCCATGACAAAGGATGATCTGTACATGTGTTCTGCAATGTTGCAGATGTATACTTGCTTGTCTTTGATGCTTGCATCTGCATATACAGTATGCAGCAATGATTTGAGCAATCCAGGATAATCATTGCTGAACTGACTCTCATTGGCAATGATGAATTCTCTGATTTGCATGCAGTCTTGTTTGCATTTCAACATATCAAGCAGCTGTTGTACAAACTCATTGTTGTAAGAACTCTGTTTAACAGTAAACTCACCTGACACACAAGCTCTCTGCAGCTCTCCAATGGTCTTGCGAATGTCTGGAAAGCTGGCTTTGATGATGTCAATGAACATTGGTTTATCAATGTCTTGAACCTTGATGTTCTCTTGTTTCAATACGTTGCAACATCTCATGACAACATCTTTGAGATCTGGTTTGAGTCTCATGGTTTGACATCTGCTCTGCAAAGCAGGAATGATGCGATGCTCATAGTTGGCTGTCAAGATGAAGCGAGTGTGCTTGGCATACTCTTCCATGACATTGCGCAGTGCTCGTTGAGAGAAATCAGTCAGTCCATCACACTCATCCAACAACACAATCTTGATTTTGCCATCCAAACTCTTGGTTTGAGCAAATCCAATGACTTTGTTGCGAATGGTATCAATGCCGCTCTCATCTGATGCATTGATGTATAAAAATTGACATTTGAGTTGGTCATGCACAATGATGCGTGCCAAACTGGTCTTGCCAATGCCAGCATTGCCCACCAACAAGATGTTGGGAATTTCTTGCTGACTGCAATATTGCTTGATGAGGTTTTTTGAATCTGCATCCATGACAATGTCATCAATGCAATGCGGCCTGTATTTTTCAATCCAGAGAGATTGGTAGTTCATAAATCAATGTATATTAGTTGCCAGAAGAGCCAAATCCTTTTTCACCACGAGATGACTGTTGTGTCTCGCCAAATGTTACAACAAAGTCTGGCGCCAGTGGATACAATACAAACTGAGCAATGCGATCACCTGCTTTGACTTGATAATCAACATCAGTGTTGTTGTACAATTTGATGCCTGCATCTCCACGATATCCATTGTCAATGATGCCAGGATGTGGCACAATGCCATGCTTGAAGCCAAGGCCACTTCTGCCTTCCACCTTTACCCACCACCCTTCTGGAATATTGGCAAACTTGAGCCCTACATCTACAACAGCAGAACCACGTGCAGCAATTGCTTTGTCTTCTACACAATGGACATCATAGCCTGTATCATCAGGATGGTTTTTAACAGGCAGCTTGGCATCAGCATGAGTCTTTTCAAATAGCAGGTAGTTGGGTTCAAGTTTCATACCATACATTAACACCTATGTTTTTGAAATCAATGCACTAAATACAATACATGAGCCAAGATATTCCAGAAGTTGAAAACATTCTCAGTCAACTCAAAAGTTTGCCAACTGCCAGAAGACAAATGGAGCAAACGCCAAATTTAACACCAGAGCAGTTGGAGCAATTTGTCATTGACAAGACTGCTGATTTGGTCACCAAGAGCATGGAAATTTTGGATGAATACAGAGACTTTTTGACTGCAACACCTGGTGAAGAATCAGCTGCTGCCATGGCTGAACTCATCAATGCATCCAATGGAGCCATTGAGACGCTCAGCAAGATTGCAGTCAGCAACAAGAAAATCAATACATCCATCATGATCAAAGACATGGAAATTCAAGCTCGCAAAGACATTGCCAGAGATGATAACAACACCAAATTGTTGATGTCTCGTCAAGATCTTATGAAACTACTCAAAGATGCAGATGCAGCTATTGACGCAGAATCCGTTGTAGTTTCTGAATAACTGTTTTCAAGCGAGAAGTTCTCTGCTCTGGATTTTGAGTGTTGTAGTTGGGTGGAGCAGAATCCAATGCATTCAAATTGGTGAATGCATCTTTGTTGGCAACAATGAACGGCGCTTTGGTCACCAATGATGCATCTGCCAACACAGGAGTACCACTCACAGACAACTCACGCCCTCTGTCCTTTTCAACACCCACTTGCCAAGTGCCTGGCATGGCTTTTTCAAAGTTCATGCCTGCGTCCAATGCATTGTATCTGTAATTGAATTCAAACAATCTGAAACAGTCTCCCAATGTATTTTTGATTTTGCCAATTATTTCTGTAGCATTGTTTTGAGTTTCAAAATATGCAGATGGATCATTGACATACAAATCACCTGTAGCATCATTGGCAGGTGATTCACCTTTTTCCAATTGCTCTTGCAGCTGTTGCTTTTTCTCACTGCTGAACAGTTGCGAAACACCTTGTCTGAATGTATTCATGGTGCTGGTTGCTGCTTCTGCTGCCATTTGCTGTGATGATGTGGCAATTTTGTTCAATGTTTGACCAGCCATGTTGAGCGGTGCATTGAGCAATTGTATAGTAGTATCCCAAATGGGCGCAGTATCATTGGATAATTTATTTTGTGCATTGGCAATGGATCCAATGCTGTCACTGATGGCTGAAAAATAATTGCATGGAGCATTGCAGTTGAGCAAATCTCTGCCCAATTTGCTCAAAAAATTACCATCATTGTAAATGGGTCCAGAAAACTTGGTGTTGGGCTCAAATACCAATGGATCCAATCTGTTGTAATCTCTGGCTTGATCCAAGGCAGTGGCCATCTCATCTTCAATGAGCTTTGCAAGCCTGGGTGGCAATGCATTGGTAATTTTCTGTCTGAAAAAATCCAGCATTTGAGGATCCAAACTGGGCCCTGCAATGGTCAATTGTTTTGCAAAGTTGCGAAATGCATCAATGGGAGTAGGTGATTCCAATGCTCTTTTGTAAGCAAATGCCAAATCATACTCAGTTTTGAAGTCCAAGTAAGCTTGACACATGTTGGTGCGTTTTTGCAGCCACTCTGGGCTCACTTTGGCAGTGGCAAAAATAATTTCAGGAGCTTTTGTAGATGCAAGTACCATGTGAGTATTTACGCAACATTGTATGGTCTAACACACTCAAGGTAATTGGTATATCCTTTGCTGCGATCAAATTTATGTTCCACATGTGTTACAAACCATCTGCCAGCAATTTTTTTGTTGTATTCTGGGCTGGAGATGCCTTGTGCAGTGATATCAACAAATGTTGCACTTCTTCTCCAAGGTGCACCAACAACATTGAATCTGATGATGTTGCCACCAAACAATAAATTTTTAATCATAGCATTGCTCTCTTGAATAGCATTGAAATTGCTGGATTCTGCTGTAAACGTTGGTCTGCTGTATGCATTGCCTACATCATTGTCAACAGATGATGTAAATGCTGCAACTGCATTGTATATTTTTTTGAATGGGTCAACAAAAATTTTATTGAATTCTTCAACTTTGCTGGATGTACCTACTGCAAAGTTGGATTGCGTTTTGTTGCTTCTGTCTGTCACCATGGTCTTGCTGTTGGAAAGATATTTCCATGCATCTGTGAAAGGTGTAATGCTTGGCTCGCCTTGAATTTCGCTGAAGTTGGCCAAAATGGGGCCTGCACCTGCAGGCAACTTGGTTGCTTTGGCAGAATCCAATGAACCTGCTGATTTAGCAGAGTATACAAAAGATTCACCCATGAGGTAATTTTGATGATTTTTAAAGTAGTCAGCCAAGGATATAAAGCTGATTTTGTCTGTGTACGTACTGTGAGACAAGATGCATGGAACATTTTGAGAGCATGTGTGTATGTTTCTCAAATAAAGAATAGCATTGATGGCTCGCTCATTGGCAGTTGTATAATAAAACTTTTTGCGATTGCCTTGATTGAAATTGGAGCCAATGTATTGTGCACCTAAATTTTGTGTCAAAATTGCTTTGATGAGATCTCCTGTATAAGCTGCTCTCTCATCATCACTCAGCAATGTTGATTCTTTTGCACCTGCAACATCTGATGAGTTGATATCAGCTGCATTGTACATTTCTGATTCCAAGGCATGCGTCAATACCATTGAAACAGAATCATTGACAGCTTTGGTTTTGTAAGCAAAAAATTTGCCTTTGATTTTTTTATAAGCATTGCCTGCATTGGATGAGCTGCCAAACCTTTGTGCATCATCCAATTGTGTTATATCAATGATGATTTCATCATCACCATTGCCGCTGGGTTGAATGGATTTAGATGCATCTGTGATAACCATTGTACTGCTGACAAATGGTTGAAAAACGTTGTCTACAATGGACAAATTGACTGCATCAGCATTGAGAGCAATGGGATTTGCATTTACAGAGCCAGATGTCTTGATGCTGACATTGTAGTCATATTTGATGTTGCCAATGTTTTGAATCATGAGTTTACTATTTGCAATACACCATCTATGTATTCTGGTTTGATGAAAGCCAATGCAGTGCCAGCTGGTACATTTTGTATTGGATTCAACTGATTCAAAGACACAATGAGCCACCACAAGTCAATGGTGTTGTATACTCTGTAGCTGATGGTTGTCAATGGTTGTTCACCATTGCAAATGTAGTAGTCCAAAAACTCAGGATCTATGCTGCCAATCTCCAAATTGACTCTTTTGCTCAAGTTGTAATAAAAGTAGTTGTTGCCATCTGTAGTTTGATAAACATCAAATATGTTTTCATACCTGGTGGGTGCAATGCTGGCAAGCTGGGGTGTATCATTTTGTTTGGCCATTAGAATTGTGCTCCTCTCTTGAGTTGTTCAATCATCAAGTTGCCCATGTCAGTTGTCAGTGATTTGAATGTAACAGATACTTTGTAAGCATCTGGCATAACAACATTGACTTGGCTGGGTGTTCCAGCAACAGTAGGCATAGGCATTCTGACTGTTCTTCTGACACCCAAGAAATCTACATTCAAATTGCTGATGTGTGCAAAGTGCATGTACTTGGTGCCTGGTATATATACACGATACACTTTGGCAGGTGATACCACTGTTTTTGATTCTCTGTATGGTTTGTTTTGAAATGCCAACAACCACAGCAATTGATAATTTTTGATTGCTCCTTCATAACTCAATGTGTTGAGCAGTGGAAAAGTTACTGTGATGTCTGAACTGCTGGAACTGCTGATGTCCATGAGCTGTGGCTGTTCAATGTAAACACCTGGTTGTGACAACTCTGGAGCTGATAAAAGGTCTCCTTGAGTCAAATTACTTACAGCAGATGCTACTCCTTTGGAAATACCACCCTTCAAAACACTGTCAAAGCTTGCAAACCTGGGACTTGCATCCATGGCATGATTTTCCATGTATGGAAAAATATATTCAAATTGTGTGGATGTAAGTGTATATAATCCATTGAGCATGCTAAGCCATTGAGAATTAACATCACTTTCATTTCTGCTGCCCAAGCTGGCCAGCACACTGGTGAATCCTGATGTTGCGTCTTTAACAAACAAGGATAAATTATCCACCCCCACAGCATCAGCAGCTGTTGTAATGATGCTGTTTATTTTTAAAAGTGCATTGCCAGCAACAATACCAGTGTTAGTGCCCCCTGTTGAAGTGATTTGTGGTACTACCGGAGAAGATGCTGCTTTGAGTGCTTCAATGGTACGCAAGTAAGCATCAGCATTGTCACCAACTATACTGGAAAATGCTTCCAATTGATATCTTATAGAGTTGATGACACTCAACCTGTTCATTTCAAACTCTTGAATTCTGACTGCTGGCACTTTGAAATCTTGTCCTGCACCTGCACGTGATGGTGTAGTTGTCCAATCAAAATTGTTGATGACATCAATGAGTCCAGTAGTTTTTGTAATGGATGGCAGTGTATTCTTTACATTGACCTGCTTGATGGTTTTGCTGAGGTTTTTGGGTAATCCTTGCAGTGGTCTGCTCTCAACTTGTCTCAACACACTGGCAGGTGATACATTATTAACTGGCACAGCAGTGATGCGGTTGGTATTTGTACCTGCAATTTTTCTGGTGCTGGTATCTTTTTGTGTCAAATTAAATAGGTTGCCCATGTTGTTATTTATTCAGGGCCTTGTGCATTCAATTGAGTATTAGGAACACTAGCATCACCACCACCTGCACCTTGCACATTTATTTGCGGATTGACATTGACATCAAAAGATTTTGCATCCATGATGCGAGCAATGACGTTGAGTGCATTGATTTGCTGAATGTTGGCTTCCAACAATCTGCTCATGAGAGCTTGTGAATTGTTGGAATAGTCTGAAAGAATGCTGTTGGTTACATTTTGTTCACTTGTTATGTCAGCTGTAACCCCAGAGATGTCAGTTGGCATGTTGACTGATGCACGTGATGCAAAGTCACTGATGAGTTGCGTATTTTGTGCTGCTTGTTGTGCAACACTGCTGATGCTGGACATTTTGTCTTGCAATTGAGTCAGTGAACCAACATTGAGTGAATTGATATTAGCATTCAAGCTTTGCAATGTTGGATCCAATTCTTTGAGTTTGCCAATGCCATTTTGATTGATGTTGCCAACAGCAGATGCATATGCACTGTTGATGTCATTGCCAACTTGGTTGATGTTTTGTACAATGGCACTGCTGCCATCTTGACGCAACATGCTGGACAACTCAGCATCTCCACTGGCACCAAATGATGCAAACATGGCTGCCAGTGGTCCACCAACTGCTGCAATGGCTCCACGTGCAAATGAACCCATGGAACTGAATTTTTGTCTGATGTATCCACCAATGGTTGATCCTAGTGATGAACTGGGCGCAACATTGGATGCTGCATTCATGGGTTCAGCAGACATTGTGAAGAAAGAAGACAGTGCATCAAATGCTTGCAAAATAGCTCCTCCTGCAAATGGAATCCATCCAACAACTGCTTCAATGCTTTGTTTCATGCCTCCTGCAACATCCCCAGATAAAATGCGTTGAATGCCTTGACCAAATCTGTAAATGTTGCCCAACACAGGCATATTGGGTATGTTGCTCAGAGCATTTGTAAAGAAACTTTTGATGCTTTGCAGCATGGATTTGAACATACCAGGCACCAATGATGTACGCTCTTCTGGTGTTGTAGTAACATCTCTGTACATCAGATACAAATCCAAACCAATGCCCAAGATGTTGCCTATGCCAGGAACAAAATCAGCAAGACCAGATGCCAGCTCCATGAACCCGCCTGCTATATCACCTGTGGAAAATCTTTGATATGCAAAATAAAAGTTGACAAGATTGCCAATGTAAGGAATGAATTTTAGACCCTTGATGCCACCTTTGAATACAATGCCCAATGCACTGCCTACCATGGATGCAATGCGTCTGAATCCATTGGGCACCAAATCAATGATGTCTGATGCACGTTTGCCTATGCTGATGCCAATGTCTAGAATTTTAGCTGCAATTGTTGGAAACATTTTTTCAATGCGACTGGTGATGTTCAACAACAAATCATCAAAACTTGTACCAAAGAAGCTGGAAATTTGTCCAGGAATTCTGCCCAGCATATCTGCAAAAGCTCCAATTTTATTTTTGAAGCCTGTTACAACATCTATAAATTTGCCAACTGCAGCCAACAAGCTGCCCACTGGTCCTGGCCCTGCTTCAAATGCTCCCATGGAAACACCTGCTACACCCAACAATCCCAACAAAGGCATCAACATGCGCATCAACAAACTACCGCCTTGCTGCTCTTGTTGACTGCTGTTGCGTGCATTGCTGGACAACAATTGTGCAACATCACTGGTCAGGCCAATGATGCGAACATTTTGCACTTGGCCATCTGCTACTCTGTTGCGTACAGAATCTTCATCAATTTGCTGCTGCTGCTTGCCCATGAACGAAGACAAGATGTTCTGCACATTGAACATGCTGGATTGAAACTGCTTGTTTTGATCCCTCAGTTCTTGCAGCTGTTCACTTTGCTGCTTGTCTGCAGTATCAATGACTGCAGGTTTTTGCATCTTTTGTGCTTGTTGCTGCAATGTGTCAGCAGCTTGACCAATGCGAGTAGTAATTTGGTCAAGTGCAGCAACTATGGCTTGTAACTGAGATTCATTCATCCCAGTTATTTATCCTCAAAATGCAGAGCTCTGCAGTGGCACATTGTGCTCTTGGAACACTTTGTTGACTATTTGTTTGGATTCAGCAGCATAATCTGCTACCAGTCCAACCAAACTTGCTGGCAAATGATGCACAATGACAGCATAATCCTTGGCATTGCTGGTTTCTGTAAAGGTAATTGTATCTTTGCCCAACTTGAAACTCTCAATGTATTTGATGATGTCATACACATAATATTGACTGATGATGTCTGTATTGGACAGTTGTTTGTCTTTGAATTGTTCAATGAACTCACTGTTGATGGCGCTATCACGCTGCAAAGAAGGACTCACCAATTGCAATTCAATGCTGTGTTGCTGCACTGTTTTTGTCAAAGATGATGCAGCATCCAATGTTTGCAATGTTTGCAACACTTTGTGCATCAGCTGCTGCTCTTCACTGGACTGTACATTTTGTACTTTCATGGCCAACAAAATGCCTTCTTTGTCAATGACATTGAATTGCATGGGCTTTTCAGCATTGTCAATGATGATTTTGTTGATGATGTTGGAGATTTTGATGGTGTCCAATGCTTGACCAGTAGCATTTTTGATGAGTTGCTTTTGCTGTGTTACAGACAATGGCTTGAATTTCAGTGTGCTTTGGGTGCTGACCAGTGGGCAGTCAACTGCAAGGGAGTCAGAAATGGTGTTGAGTTGTTGGATTACGCTGTCAATGTTGCTCATAAATTGTATTTAGATGAATTGTTCTGATCTTGCAACTGTTTGTTTTGTTTGGATACTTCATCATTCAACAGAGACACATAAATTCTGCACTCCACAGGAGACAATGCATCAGCTTGTGCAGGTGTTATGTGGAGTTTGGATGCCAAAATGTATTTGAGATTGTAAGTATTCATCAAATCATCTTTGAATATAAATTTGAGAATCTCCAACAAACTGTTGTTGAATGCATTGAGTTCAATGCCTGGTGTACCAGCTGATGCATTGGGCTGAATGAACCAATGAAGCTGCATGGTTGCAAAGCCTTGTTTGGTAAATTCAATGCATTGTTCCATGACTGTGGCTGGCAAGCTGTCCAATACTCTGATGCGATCCACTGCACTCAAACTGTGCAATTCAATGCCACCAACTTTTGCAATGACGCCTTCCAAAACATCTGCATAATCCTTGATGCTGAGCATCTGCGGCAAATTGAGTTCAATGGGCATGCCATTGACCATGAGAACTTTTTTGCAATTGAAATCCATGCTTTGCATTTTTTGAATGCAATCTTCCAATGAGCATCTGATGCTGACTTCATTGAAAACAAATTGCAATTCATCGCCCAAGCTCATGGTACGAATTTTGCATAAAATGTAAAATGCATCTACATTGCACAAATGTTGGATGTCTTGTTTGCAACACAGTTGAGCCAAGCTCAGCATGTTCATTGATGCATCTGCATCACTGCTTTCCATCAAATGCTTTTGCAGCACAGTGTATTCCTGCATGTTCATTTCTCGCACCTGCACATGTTGTTTGCTGACAGGCAGATGAATGTTGGTGTAAAAAATCATACACCATATTGTACTGTCATATTATCAAAACTCCACCCCACTGATCTGATGAGAGAGCCTGCATCACTCACTGGTGCATAGCTGAGTCTTTTGTCATCTATGCTGCGTGGTACACATCCATAAAAATTATAAATTTTGCGAACTGGTCTGTCTCTGTCATCAGATATGATGCCTTGTTGAGATGCATTGACGCCATTGAGTTGACCAGCGCCTGTAAACTGTCTTGGAGAAGCTCTGTTTTTACTAAAATTGATGACTTGAATGCGTGGGATTTTGACGCGTAAATTGGTGTTGCTGTATGCAAACAGCCCATAATAAGATGCCATGATGATCCAAGGACGTATGATGCCTTCAATGAAATCCAAATCTGTTTCTCTGAAACTTGTGGTAAAATTTCTGCTGGCTAAATCTGTTCTTTTGCCTGCTACTGCACCTTCCAAAAAACCATTGTTGTTGGTAAGATCAGCTGTTTGCAACGAGAATGACTCACCTGGAACACTGACACTGTCAACAAAGTAACAACCCATGGGATAAGTAGTATGCACTCGGCCGCCTACCAATGCATTGTATTTCTCTTGAGATAAATTCCAATCTCCATTGCCTTCACCTCCAAATGTTGATGTTGTAGTTTCAAATTCTGAAATGCGCTGAATTACAGATGGAAAATCATGAATAAACAAAGCCCACTGTGAGTCCAATGGAATTGTAAAATCTTTGTTGCCGCCAAAGAAATTGCCTGGTGCAATGAGCTCCAAGAATAAGTCACGAACAGAAGTTGCCATGTGTATATTTATTACACCAGCAATGTTGCAATCAATTAAGCATTGCTTACACTCTCAGTAAAGTAATGGTATGCCATTTGAACTGAGAAGCTTACTGTACTGCCAGAACCATCAGCAATGCTGTAGCTCAGTTGTCCTACATCTCTGATGGATACACCCACCAAAGAATATTCATTGATGGCATTGAGATCTTTGTCCAGCTGTGCCAATTTGATGATGCTGTCTACACCTGCAACATTGTAGTCACCAGTGCTGGTTGCATCATTGAATGTTCTGCGAGATTCAGCCATGAACTTGTTGCGCAAGTTGGAACGAGCATCACAATAGAACTCCAAAGTATAACCAGCTGAACCAGGATATGTGGCATTGCCTGGCAAGTTGAATGTCAGTCCCATGTAGTTGACACCAACATTGGTGATGGCTCTGTTGGGAATAGTAGCAGATTTTACGTACACCAATTCATCTTCATTGAATGTAGCGCCGCCTGCAAAGTTGATGGACAACACACGCGCCAAGAAGTCTCTGGAGAACTCTCTTGCAAGAATGTTGGTGTAAAATCTTGAAATGTTTTGTTGTGTAGTAGCCATACTTGTTTGTATTATTTATGGCAGCACAACTCTTTCTTGCATTTATTGTTGATTTTAATAGTTGCAGGTGTTAATATTTTCATGAAAGATGAACAATTGAAAAAACTAGCCATTGCAATTTTAGCAACTTGCAGCAAAGCACATACAATGCAAGGTGTTATACATGATGCAATCAAATTTTATGAGATAATTGAACAAAGAATTGACAAGGACGAGATTAAATAATCATATATGAAATCACTAATATTTACTACCATTTCTACCAACAGAGGTTGGTTGATTCGTCAAGCTCTCAAGGCCATTGCCATGGGTGCTGCAGCTGCTACCACATGGTTGGTGGCCCAAGGATATGATGCTGCCAGTGCTGCAACATTGACTGCTGGCTTGGTTGCAGGCATTGCAGGTGGATTGGAATTGCTGTTGTCTAAATTGGCTTCCAAAATTGCTGCTCAATGACTTGGAGTGCAGCCATTGCCAACTTATTCAGAGCTGTTGCTGCCTACTTTGAGCTGAAAAACAGAAGTTTTTACTATGACATTCTCAACAAATCCAGACAACAACAAAAAGAGCTTATCTCAGAAATTGAAAAGCTGCGTGCTAGTCGCAACATTGATGATGCTCGTGTCGCTGACGTCGTGCGCATGCAATTGCTCCAAGAGCAGCGCTTCAGCAAGCATCTATCAGCCACCTATGCTGCGACTGATGCCGTCTCAGGACATTAAAACCTGTGATGGCATTTACAAAGTTCCACAGCAAGCATGTGGTTCTGAAGTGTGGCATTCTGATGCAAGATACAGAGAGTTGGAAAAGCAAGTGTATTACAGATAAATAACATTATGTACTGCACCATTGCCATCTCCATTTTTAGTCTTGTGATCATTGTTTATGCTTACCATCATTTCAACAATGAAATTGTAGATTTTAAAGAATATTTTAAAAATTCACAAAGTGAATGCATTGAGCAAGCCATCATTGATGAAACTTCAGATGCAGATGTGGCAGTTGATGTAGTAGAAGCTGCTGACTCTGCAATCAAAAAAGTTGTCAAGCATAAAGATGTTGTTGTTCAACAAAAAAAGACCAAGCCTAGAAAAAAAGCACGCAAAGCTGAGAACAATGCAAAGCTGATAAGCAAGTGAATTTAATAGATGCAGTGCATCTGTGCTATAAATATCATCATGAGCTTCGCTAACGTAGGAAAAGTATGGACTGCAAATGGTCTCAAAGAATATCTTAGTAAAATCACACCACCAAAATGGTGTACTGGTATTTGCGTTCATCATACTGCTGAACCATCTCTAAAGCAGAGACCTAAGGGATTCACTGCTCAGCACATTGAAAACATGAAATATGGTTATGTGCATGACAGAGGCTGGTCATCTGGTCCGCATTTCTATACAGATGAAGATCAAATTTGGGGCATGTGCCCTCCCAATGAAAAGGGTGTGCATGCTGTTGCATATAATTCTAACTCAATTGGTATTGAGGTCTTAGGTGATTATGATGGTGAAGATCCAATGATGGGTCGTGGTGCAGCATGCTGGGCTATGACTGCTGAAACAATCAAAATTCTTATGGAATGGTTGAAGCTCCCCATCAATGAGTCAACTATTAGATTTCATAGAGAAGATCCTAAGACCAACAAATCATGTCCAGGGGATAAAATTACAAAAACCTGGCTGCTGAGACTCATTGATACTACGTTTGTTATGCCAGCTACAATGAAGCCAATAGCAGCCAGCACCAATGAAAGACTTCCAGTTATTGATTATGCAATTAATAATTGCGGTTATACTGAAGCTACAGCAACCAAGCTCTTAACCAATAAAAAGGGAATGTTCTTTTTCGGTAATGATTGGCTTGAAGGAGCATCATATGATGCAAAATTAAGAGCTACTGTAGCACCAATTTCTGAATTGAAAAATATCGCTAAACGTAGTTGAATGTTTTAGGAAATACCTTATAATTAAGGTATGAAGAAACAAAAAATTATACTTACAAGAGGGCTCCCTGCGAGCGGAAAAACTTCATGGAGCCGAGAGTTTGTGAAGAACTCCAACGGAAAGGTTAAGCGTGTAAACAAGGACGATCTACGTGAGATGGTGGACGCAAGCATTTACTCCAAGACCAATGAGCAGATGATTCTCAATGCTCGTGATAATTTGATCTGCACTTTCATCGAAGGTGGTGCAGAAACCATCATTGTGGATGATACTAACTTTGAGGAAAAGCATTTTGATAATATCAAAGGTCTGACAGATGCATTCAACAATCTCGGTAGACACAGCATTACTGTTGAATACAAAGACTTCTTGGATGTGTCTCTGGATGTATGCCTTGAGCGTGATGCATTGCGTGCGAAGCCTGTTGGTGAAAAGGTTATCAAGGGTATGCACCAACGCTATATTCTTCCAACCATCAAAGAGGTACCAGCAGTGAACAAGAAGGGTAACGCCATCATTGTAGACATTGATGGAACTTTGGCTCATCGTTGTGATCGTCAATGGTTTGATTATTCCAAAGTTGATCAAGATGATTTAGATGTTACTGTTGATGGCATTGTGAGAGCATATGCTAAGATGGGGTATACAATTCTCATTGTATCAGGTCGAGAAGGTACAGAAGAATGTCGATCCAAGACTCTCTCATGGCTTGATAAGCACAAGGTTCCTTATTATGATTTGATGATGCGCAAACAAGGTGATTTCCGTCGTGACTCCATTGTCAAAGAAGAAATTTACAATAACTATATCAAAGATAAGTTTGATGTTGAATTCGTTCTAGATGATCGCAAATCGGTTTGTGAAAAATGGCGTGAACTTGGTCTTAAATGCCTTCAGGTTGCGCCAGGTGATTTTTAATTTCCTCTTCTGTTGCATACCGTATCCTGTAACCTCTATGGTGAGATTGTTTGCCTTTTAATGTATCAGACAAACAATTATAATTAAGACTATACCTCTCAACTATATTTTGTAATCCACATCCTAATGTAGTTGAGAGATCTGGATGTATAAGGCAAAACCATTTATAATTTCCATTAACAAGTTTACCAGTTTTTGCAAGTTCTTTTAGTTTAGCACATCTTTTTTTCTGACTATTTGATAATCTCTCCAACATTTGCTCTGACTTAACTTTACCTGGATTATTTGTTAAAAACTGCTGCCTTTTTAATTCACGATGATTTTGACCTTCATCTGTTTTAGCCCACTTCTTCAAAGACTCTCTCTGCTTCTGTTTTGACTCTTCTGTGTGGTGCTTACCATACATATGATTAGCAGCGCCACTCCTACCGTTTTTGTGATATGCACCGGTGTGGCCACCTCTACCACCTTCGTGTGTATTGTAACCTAATTCACGACTGTTATACTCTTTTATGAGCTCTCGTTCTCTTGAAAGACCTGCATCTTTACTTTCAACAATCTCAAGTGTTTCAATGATAAAACTCTCAGGTCCATATTTCTTGATTGCTCTCACAAATTTATAATCATATTTGCCTGAGAAAGCATCTCTACAATGACGGTACCATCTTTGTTCAATTGTTTGTCCTGTATAACCAATGTAGATTTTATTATTTTTTGTGTTTGTAATTTTATAAACTGTATGCATGCAATTATTTAATGAACTCAGGTAGTAAATATGTGGACATTTGAATTTTTTGTTGTATAATTAATTTATGAATGAAGAAACCATAACAATCAGTAAAAAAGAATACGAAAGCCTCAAAGAAGACGCTCGCTGGCTTCGATACCTTAAAAGGGCTGGCGTTGATAATTGGCAAGGCATTGATTATGCATACGAAATCAAACGAAGAGAAGGAGAAGAAGATGACTGAACCAACAATTTGCTTACACAGCAAAAACTATAACATTGATGAAGCTCTAAAAATTTTAACTGATGAGTGGGTTGATGATGGTAATTATAGTGCTCAAACTGTCATTGATTTGAGAGATGCCCTCAAGTACTATATTAAAGAATGTAAGACACTTGAGCAGCAGCAAGCTGACGACTATTGGCCTGGAGCATCATAACATTATGAATGAATCAGACTTTAAAATTGAACCACATCCACTTGTTAGAGCAGGTGGTCAGCATGTAACAACCACAAGCTCCTCTATTCAAGTAACACACATTCCAACACAATTAACAGTAATCTGCTCTCATGAGCGTTCACAAGTTAAGAATAAGAATTTCGCCTTGCAAATGATTGAATACGGTTTAACATTATTAAAAAATGAAAAAAACTAAATTCAAAGTAGGTGATGTTGTTG
>Ga0181348_1000325_pt1 | contig 20094 bp, 17 predicted proteins | sample Su13VDMM110DN_FD_130092 | JGI IMG/M metagenome (GOLD analysis project Ga0181348, IMG submission 130092) | Freshwater viral communities from Lake Michigan, USA - Su13.VD.MM110.D.N | ecosystem: Environmental > Aquatic > Freshwater > Lake | place: USA: Michigan | collected 2013-07-16
GGAGGAGGAAAGTCTTCCTTATTCGTCGTTTTGTATATATCACATATGATTCCGGTTTGATCTTGTGTTTGCATCGGACTTTCTCTTAAGTTTCGATATCTTCTGACGTCTACTTACACAAAACATACCCCTAGCATCGAAATCAACAGGAATATGAATTCCAATGCCAGGTTCAAAACACGCTTCATCCTGCATCATTAATTCCTTCTCCCATACAAACACCATACAATCAGCAATCCCATCAGTACCAAAAATCTTGCCATAAGGTTTACCTGTTTTAGTCATATCCCTAACGAATTTGCTAGTATACAAATGTAGAAAATTGTTACCTTCCTCCTTAGAAGCGCGATCCTTAGAAGCAGCTATGGTTCCATCACCGGTTATCTTATAAGAACCAAGCGGAGAATCAAGGTAATACCCAATATACTCTTGCTGGAAAGCCAATCTTTCTTCTAAAGTAAAATCATCTAACGTCACTTTATTAATATTTTCTAAAGTGACTTCGATTTTCGGCATCCATTTCGTTATCGCTGGAGGGATTTTATTACGTTTAGGATAGGCGCGGCGATACTCTTGTTCTTGGCGATCACGCTCCTTGGCAATCGTCTTCTCATCCCATCCTTCTAGAGCCATAAGGTCATTGTGAAGTTGCATTTTCATCTCTCTAATGTCTTTATTCACAGAGCAGTAAAAATACTGATAATACTTCCATAAAGCACGGCTGTTCTGATGTCCAGGCAATTGCTGGAAAGCATTTAACTTTATGAATCTTTCCAAAACAGGCTTACTCCTCCGGCCAGAATCTTCACCACCGACAAATTCATCAAGCGATTTATAATCACCCTTTCCAGTAAAAACCAAAGCGGCTGAATCACCAATGCCTTTAATACCAATCATGCCCTGATTAATACTGTCTCCAGATACCTTGAATCCACGCTGAAGATTATTTATATCAATAGTACCGAAGTGAACACCCTCGGCTGGAATGGCTGGTTTATGGCTCCCACTGTAAGTGATTACCGACGGCTTCCATTCTTCAGACCTAGCCATGCCCATATATCTAGGCAACTTCTTGGCATGGCAGTCACTCATAATAGCAGCCCAAAACTCAGGCGCAAAGTGCGCCTTCAGCCACAAGCACCTCATAGTCAGCAGGCAATAACTCACACTATGCGATTTATTAAAAGCATACCTGCCGAATGTTTCCATCTTCTCCCACCAGTATGCGGCAGCTTCCTCTCCAATAGACTTACCAGCACCCTCAAGCCATTTGGTCTTAATCGGCTTCAATTTGTGTGTCCACTTCTTAGCCACGGCCTTCCGAGCATCCTGTGATTCAGGACTAGTAAAAGCAGCAAGCCTTTGCCATAGTGCCTGTAACTGTTCTTGGTATACAATAACCCCATAGGTGGACTCAAGAACAGATAAAAACTCTGGGTGCAACTTCTCTTTCCATTTGTTTAGACTATCATCGCGGTTAGCCATAGCCTCAGGAATAGATTGCATAGGACCTGGGTGGCCCATAGCATTTAAAAGCATTAAGTCTTCGAAAGACTTCACACCATGTTCTAAGATCCCTTTGCCATTATCTGTATCAAATTGAAATATACCATCAGTCTTCTTATCGTTCGCAAGCTTCAAAGCTGCTGGATCATCCATATTTATAAAATGTTTTTCCCCGCTCTGATCGAAATAATAGCCGATTATCCTTTGCTCTGGGTCATTATAATCCATTCCCTCAAGATTATCACCAAACGAAATCCCGCGATTTTCTTCGATAAACTTGCATGCCTCGAACAGGTACTTCACAGTCTTTAAACCAAGTAGATCCCATTTGACATAACCGAATTTGCTCAGCTGAGTGGTTCTGCCCTCGGTCCACATGCTTACCCAAAAACCCTTCTTACCACTTTTCGCCATTGGAACGTTCCCGAACAATGGCCTGTCAGTAATAATCAGAGCACCCGCATGCATCCCCTGATTCCTAATGCGGCCAACTAGCTGCTTGGCGTAGTCAACGACATTCGGGTGTATACGATATAATTCAGCAAGCTCTTTTACTTCTGCTAAGAGCTTACCAATGGTCGGAGCCTCAGTATCCGTCTGATTACAAAAAGGGCATATTTTCGCATCATGCACCTTTCCGCAATCTTGTTCAGCCCCTTCGATGATGATTCTACTTTTGCAAACGGAAAACCCGCCTTCTCTCAGATCGTCGACTTCATCAGGCATCTCAGTAGTGAAACGCTCTGCCTCGTATCGTGTCATAACACCAAGTGCCGTAGACACGTCTAAAATCGCACTTCTTAATTTGTAAGTCTGCCAGGTCCCCACAGAGCAAACACTGCCATAAACATCATCAACGTTACTTCCATAACGCTGAATCGCATATTCCTTCAAAGGATCTCTAGATTCTGGGATACAATCGATATCGATATCTGGCATGTCAGTATCTTTAGTGATATCTTCAGGATAATACCCATACTTGTTCTTATAACTCATAACACTAGAAGCCGCAATCGAATTAAGCATCGGCGTGGACCGCTCATAAAACGGATCATCATCAGATACACCTAGCAAGTATGCTATGAGAAGCCTATTTGGGTTTTTAAGCCCCTTTTGATCAGATTCAGCAACACGAATCCAGTATGCTTCTGTACCCTGTTTTTCAATCTCAGATATTTCGAACATCAACCTATCAACATACGTGCTGCCTAATGCTTTACCTTTAGGTATCAACGTTTCTTTCATATCATTCCAGGTCATACATCTTCCTTTATCTGGATCTGATGGGCTGATTTGATGTGGTTTGTTAGACCATAGCTGCTAATTGTCTTCTTACCACAGATATGGCAAGCATATACAGTACCGTCAGTAGAAATCGGCTTAGCTTTGCAAGTCTTAGCATGCAAAGTATAACCAGACATGGAAGACATAATTTTTCCACAATTAGCACATTTCATACCATCATTGCCTATAGCACACCCTATCATTTTCGATAATGGCTTTTCTCTATCCATCTCATAACAAAGATCTGGTGGTCGCCATTCTTTATTTGACGGCCTGCCTGTGACCCAGCTCTCATGAATTGGAAGGCTCATTGAGTCTAAGTTAGCATCACTATCAGCGTAAAGAACACCATCAACTGCCCTTATTTTAACGTAGTATAATGGTCTTCCGTCTTTCACACAAGCTTTTAAGACGTCTTTATACGCTTGATCATCAAACTCTATAATTTTCGAAATCGTGGTTTTGTGAAGTATCAAGCCTCTATATTCTTCATATTTAAAATCGCTTTTTGCCCAGTACGGTCTTAATGATAGTAAAATGAATATCTCTTTTAGACTCTTTTCTTCTCCATTAACATAGGTCTTATTGTTTTCTTCGGTGATTTTATAACCCTTGGGGTTCAAGTCTCGCATTGTATTTGTATTCTTGGTTAAGAGCAGCTGTTTTTGCCATATCTAACATTGAAATACAATCAACTCCCCACGTTATATCTGTTAAATCGATTCTTAAGTCGTTAGGATCATCAACGTTATATCTAATAGTAATATATGCATCTTTGTGCTTTAAAGCAAATTTAGCTAACTTAAAGCTCTTATAAATGTAATCTCCAGAGCCTAAACCTGATGTTATTACACATTCATTCTGGCTCTGGAGATGTTTCATTCTGATAGCACAGCCATAAGAAGGAATCTTATCTTCGATGCATGCTATGCAGATCTCGATATCATATAAATGAGCCATCGACAGCCACTAGCTTAGGATATTGGGAGCCTGTTTCAGCAGCGAACGCATCAAGAGTACGAGCCACAGCATTTAAGACATGGTTTTTTGCAGCTATCTTATCGCTAGAACTACGCCACTTTCCTATTTCGACAAGAACATTATCAGCTAGCTGCTTAACAGTAGAAGGAAATTCTTTCCCTTCTGATTGATAATTGCTGACATAGCTATCGATGATTCCGGTCACGTATAATGCAGCAGATTCTGTGATATTGTAAGACAAGTGGCTTATTTCTCTGTCTTTACGCTCTTGATTTGTATCTGTGATAAAGTCAATTAGCTTGAGCAAATAAGCACAGAGCTGATCACTGACGCCATTCATTATCACTATGTGCGTTCTGACAGCGTGCTTAAGCTCTTCGACCTGAGCATTGCGCCTGTCGCTATAATCTTCTTCAATACCAGTTCTTATATCCGCTGGTGCCAAAGCCGTTGGCATGCTAACAGACTGCATTCTTGGATCGTTCATAGGTACCTCCTGCCATATTTACTTGCTACCTACCAAAAATCACTTAAATTCAGGCAGTTTTACATTCAGCAAATAACCACCACGACTCGGACTCAAGAATCTGTCGAATGACAAACCCCATTTAAGCGGATCAATGCTAGATATTCCAAGCAGATAGCAAACCAGACTACCTGGAGCACTGCCACGAGGATAAAACGGAAATCCTAGAGACCTCCCATGATCTATTAGGTCATATGTTATTAAAAAATAACTGCTAAAACCCTTCTCGATGAACCGAGTAAGTTCTATTCTGGCTTGCTCTGCATATGTCACAAGCTTGCCATCAACTGGGAACTTAGTCTTCAGCTTATCTAAACCAAGTTCTTTGAGTCTCTTCGTCGCAATACGAATCAATTCTTGGTCTGACTGATCGACAGACGGAATCTTGGGCGTGGAGTCTACATTTAATTTAGAACATCTATTAGCGATTTCTAGAGTATTATCACAAGCTTTCTGGAAAAACCCATCATCGATACCTTTGCTATAGCCATTATCAGTAAATCTCTCATGTAATTCCTCTCGGGTCTTCATGTACTGCTCATCACTATTAACGTGAAAAAGATCAGGGCTATCAACGGTTGTCTCCTGTGAAATAGCCATCATGATCTTCTGTAATATAAAATCCTTGCGGTGCATATAATGACAATCATTCGTGATCACCGACGGTACCTTGTAATGATCAGCAAGTTCAACCTGCCACCGAAAGACCTTCTCATCATTCTCGACCCCAGGCATTTGTAACTCCATAAAATAATCTTCGCCAAATGCGTCTTTGAATTTTTTTATATAAGCTGCGGCATCCCTAAAACACTCCTTAGAGCTTCTCTCCCAGACCACATTGTCCTCTTTATCCTTAATACTTCTAAATCTAAGCTCATGACTAACTGGTCCGTTTAAGCATCCAGAAAGAATGATCAATCCCTCTTTATACTCACAAAGCTTTTCAAACCAAATCCTGTTATACTGTGTAGTACCAAGTCCGAACAATCCTGTATCATAAGCCTGAGTAGTGAGCTTTATAAGGTTCTCGACACCAGTCTGATTCTTACATACGACAGTTAAATGCCTGTTCCGGAACATCCTTGCAGCGAGCTCTTGATTTTCTTTGCGCCATTCTGGAGATCGATATTTAACACCATCCGCGTGCATTTTCTGTCTTAGCGGCTCATAATCATTATAATATATCTCACAACCGACTATACTCTTTAAACCGTATTGTTGAAACGCGATGTACATGTCAGGGACACTACCCATATGACCATGCTCCGTAGCAGCCATAGCCGGATATCCAAGATTATGGCACCTCTCGGCATATTGCTGCGGAGACGATACCCCATCAAGAAAGCTGAAAATAGTATGAGCATGGAGATGGACAAAAGGAGCGTGCGATTGCATAGAAATGATCGTATCCCTAGTATCAATATTTTATGACTATCAGAAAAACACAGGTACGCATAGGTGAATTTCACCTATATTCATTTTTTATCCCCGTCCTGTAAGGCATCCATAAACCACGATGGAAACAGCCTACCACTTCTCTTAATGAACCCGACGAAGCTCCCATCAATGATATAAGTGTCAGCGTAATCCTCAGGACCACGAATAGATCTACCGTAGCTCTGCACAAGCTTAAGGGCAGTTAGCCAAGGAATATAAGCCGGATCAAGCTGATTACGCCTGTTAAGCTGCTTATTATCGAAAAAATTCGGAAAAGGCACCTTGCTGATGACCTGAAAACGACTCAAATCACCATTCAAGTCGACACCCTCATGCATAGCAGGAGCAACAAGAATACTGCCAGGTCTGCGAGCATGCAGCTCCAGTAACTCCTTCTTATCAGGAAACATCCTCTGAGTGATAAATCTGTGCCTACTTTGGCAACCATCGTAGAGAGCATCAAGAATAGCAAAATTGTGTGTATGAATCATACCACGTTCATCCGGATATCGATCACATATCTCATCAACAACATCTATCACCTTAGGCATCCACTCATTCATGCGGCTCTTACCTCCTGTAAGATTGCCACAATCCTTGAAATAGATCGGACGATTCTCTACAGGGAACCTGTTCTTCATCCTGTATGACGCAATCTGATCCTTCTCAAGACCCAAAGCATTACAAAAGACATTGATATCAAGAATTGTAGCGCTCATAATAAGCACCTTGTCAGCGAACCTGAATAGCATCTTATCAGCGTAATCCCGAATGAAAACAGGTTTAAATTCGACCGAAAATTCCTTGCTCCTCTCAGCATACGTAGTCTGACATACCCACTCAGAATTTTCGAATGTCTCCAGGAACTGGATGACCCGTTTAACAAGCTTACTCAAATCGTCCTCAGTCTTGTGATCCTCTCTGCGTTTAGCATCTTCGATCGCAAGAGCAATGACTTCAGCGATACGTTCTTCTTTACACCATTCAAAATAATCTCGCGGATCTTCATACTTTGGCAAAATAACACCGAAATCCTTAAAAGTATCACTCGCAAACACAAACGACACAACGTCGAGCAAAACCTGCTCAATATTATGACCCTCATCGATAATTAACAGATCTCTCGGCATATCGAACCTACGAGTCATCATAGTCTGATAAATGAAGCTATTGAAATTCATGCAGACGACAGGACCATTAACAGACTTAAAGACCTGCTCGTAATAAGCACATGCGCTGTACACCTTACCAGCCGGAAGATGATTCAAGTCGCCCTTCGGGACACCCGGGATCTGATCCCTCAAGAAACACCCAGAGCATTTGTGACCGTCTTTGCGTCCTACCTTCGATTTGCAATACCCAACTGCACAATCCGGCTTCTCATCAATCTTCTCATCGAGCCTATCAAGCGGGATAATTTTTGCGAGCTTATCCCTGTTTCTCTCATAATAGTCGCAGTGATACGCATTCCTACCTTTGAGTTCAACAACCTTATCGCCAAAATCATTCATGAACTGATCTTGAAGAATCTTCGTGATTGTTAGATAGTACGAGCTTTCAGCCATATTAGCCATCGTCATACCAATAGCTGATTTACCAGAGCCAGTAGGACATTCGAGAATCACGACCTTCTTACCCTCATTGAACTGCTTACAAGCAAATTCAATGGCCTTCTTTTGGCCATCACGAAATTCAGCCTTGGGGAAACAGTCGTCAATTCTGTCTAGATCATATTGCATTATTGCGCTCTCTTTCTAATTAAACAATACACGATTTATAACGATATTACTTCAGTATTTGAGCATTGAAACCAGACCCCATAGAAAGAACATATGAGCCAAGTACTAATCACAGCAGACATCCACTTTGGCGTACCCGGCAGACTTGACGATATCTTATACTCCTGCAGAGTAATGAGAGAATATTGTCGACTAGCGAACATCGACACAATACTCGTGCTGGGTGACCTATATCACGACCGCAGATACCTTGAAATAGACGTACTATCAGCATCCTATAAATTCTTCGAAGAATGCTACTCAAAATATAACCAACGCTGGGTAATATTCCCAGGCAACCATGATATGTTCCTCAGACATAGCTGGAGAATTAACAGCCTAACGCCGTTAGCACAAGTCACCACATTAATAGAGGACGTATGCAAAATAGAAATAGAACGCCAAACGTTCTGGATACTGCCATTCATATCATACGAAAAATCATATATGACAGTGCTAAACAAAATAAATGAACAAGCAGATACAAACGATATTCTCTTAACTCATATCGGTGTAAACGGCGCTACCATGAACACATGCTTCATGTTAAAAGACTGGGGCCTCGTCAATTTTAGCGATACGAAATTCAAGAGAGTCTACACAGGACACTTCCACAGTAAACAATCAATTGGTGATAGAGTATTCTATCCAGGCAGCCCAATACCATTTAAACACGACGAAGGCAATGTTCCTCACGGTTTCTACGTCTATAATCTAGAAACAAGCGAACACAAATTCATAAACATCTGGAAGGCCGGAAAGCAATTTTTCCCTAACGAAACGCCACCACCACAATTCTGCAGCATACTGGATACAGACCTTGACAATCTAACACCAGAAGATGTAAAACACAACAAAGTCAGAATAGCACTATCCGCTGACACCCCAGCAGATAAAAAAAGAGAAATAAAAGAAAGACTCGAAGCATTAGGGGCTGAAAATGTAAGCTGGATGAACCTAAAAGAAGCAGCCCCAGACATACAAGAAATAAATCACAATATCGAAAAATCAGACTTATTCGAACTGTTCATAGCTAATAACGAAAAAAGCACAAAAGATTTAAACATAGACCTACTAAGAAGACTAAATGCTGAGATAATCCGCGAAGGAGATGAGCAATATAGTCTCTCCTCAGATAATTGAGGAAATAACACCGCACTGTCATATTATTTCAGGAGGCAATAATGCTAAACGACCTAAAGACAGAAATGAAGAATGCGTTCTCGATACCAGCACCGGCAATCGGCATTGACGTCGACGGCACAATCGACCAAGCACCTGAGTTTTTTGCAACGCTAACACAGAATTGGCCAGGCGAAATTCACATCATCACGATGAGAAGCGACCCGCAGGACATCGCAGATACACTTACACATTACGGCCTTAAATGGACACATATCCACCCAGTGTATGGTGTAAAATGCAAGGCCGCAATCATTGCGCGGCACAAGCTTGTCATGTACTTTGATGATATGCCCGAAGTGTTGCAGACAGTCGAAGAGCCATATAACGTCTGCTTGATCAGAAATCCAGGTAACTTCGATCATGATACCAAGCAATATATTATGAGTAATAAAACCGCTTATCTCATATAAGCGGTTCATCCGTAAGTCCCAAAGCTCTTCTATTAGACTGAAGCTTATCTAATTCCCGATCTGGATCATAATTTCCAGGCTGATTTGGCCCCAAATCGGGAATTACAACTTCGCCTTTATACATCCCAATATTCGTAGGGGTGGCATCAGTGTGAATAAAGCCAGTATCATCATATAGTTTTCGCAAGATCTTAAGCATATCCATCATATAAGGCTTAAGACTTTCTTCCAGCCTATTATCCTTAATGATATCATCACAGATTTTTGATTGCACTGATACATCAGAAGGAAAACCATTAAAATCATCATCGTCAATCAGAAGAGTAAGATAGTCACTTGCTTTTTTGTATTGCTTGTCGACATTTTGCATGTCCACTGCTGGCATCAAAATAGCATAGTAGCCGCCATCCAGCTTCTTAATATCCATAGCCACAGTGTTGGTGTTTTTTTGTTGCTTTGCAAGATACGCAACATTAGCCTCTACTCTGTTGTTTGTTATCTTAATCACAAGATTATCGATGAAGTACGCCCTCGCTGTACCCCCTTCACGAAAATAAGGCACTTTGCCAGGGACAAGTTCAACTCCGTGGGATTCAGCCCAGCTAATAAACTCTGGGTCACTAAAATACCGGTCAGAAACGGCTAATTTGCTTTCTGTAAGTTGAGCCCCGATATTAAATGTACTTGATATTATATCAGATACCTCTCTGAGCCTGTATTTTAATAACGCTTTTTTGCGTCCTAATTCTAATTTCTTCTCTTTCCCATCACCGATAGTGTACTTCCATCTGTCTTGATATTCTTGTTTTTCTCTTGGTTTTATAGACTTATGAGACTCTTTGATATAAAATGGCTCGAATGTAAATTCTGTAGAATTATATGCAGGATATACAATTGACGTTGGGGGTATACCACGCTTTAAAAGCGTTTGTGCCATAGAATCTAAACTTCTTTTTGAGTCGCCGATTGCCCATACACATACGAATGGAACGCCGTTTATTAGGTCATGATATCCGTCTTCTACATCCACTTTACAAAATGCTTTAAGATCGGTCTCGTCGATAGTCAAGTTTCCGAACCTGCCCCACACTGCTATCTTTTCAATGTTTAACGTAGCATATTCTTCTGCCCAGTCTAAATTGGGTGTCTTCTCTAACTGTTGTTGATGGTAGTAGAAAAAGTCTTTGTCGTTAAACCAATCTTGATGTGATCTGTTTAAAACCCAGTCTATGAACACCACACCAGTCTGTATGTGGTATGCAAAGTTGCAAACATGGTCGACTTTTGCTACACCTATTCCCATGGCTTCGTCCATGGTCATGTTTCGGAATATGCTAAGTGTTTGAGACTCGATAGTATCCATTGTGCATCCTTATTGTGATTCCAGTTTATTTTTTTATTTAATTATTGAGAACATGACAAAACCGTGCCACAACATATCAGTTCAATGACCCCGAAATCCTACTAAGGACCTAACAATGCAAAACGCAATCGATACGATCAAAGCACTCGAAGCCACCAATAGCCGAAATGAAAAAGAAGCGATCCTAACAGAAGCAATCACACAATACCCAGAATTATCACAGATCTTCACAGCAGCGCTTGACCCATACATCAACTACTATATCATCCAAATGCCGACCAAAGGCACAGGAACCGGACTGCCACTAAACGAATTTCTTAAAGAAGTGTACTTCCTGTCGAACAGAACCATCACCGGCAACGACGCCAGAGACCTCGTCAGGACACTAAGCCAAGAAGCCACAGAAGAAGAATGGCACTACATCTACAAACGCATCATCCTTAAAGACCTCAAATGTGGTGCGACTGAAAAGACGATTAACAAAGTCTACAAAGCAGTGACAGGCAAAGAACTCGTCCAAGTATTCTCATGCCAACTAGCTCACGATAGTGCTGACCACCTAACTAAAATGGTAGGACCAAAAATCATCCAATCTAAATTAGACGGCGTCCGAATCATAGCAATCAGAATTGGCAAAGCATGTACACTGTATAGCCGCACCGGCAAAATCATCTCAAACTTCCCGCAGATCCAAGATGCAATAAGCTCGCTAGAAATACCAAGAGGATACGAAGAAGGAATCGTATTTGATGGCGAAATCATGAGTGCATCATTCCAAGACCTTATGAAGCAGCTCAACCGTAAAGACAACGTTAACACCAATGATAGCAAATATTACATCTTCGATATGCTTCCATTAAGCGAGTTTACTAAGGGGACTAGCACCCTCAGCCAGCTTGAAAGGATGGAAAGAATAACCGAAGTCATCAAAACCAGCAATAGCAGCGAACTGCTCGACACATTGCTTCATGATATAGTGGACCTCAGCACAGATGAAGGACAATCACAATACAAGGAAATCAACAGAAGAGCAATAGAATCAGGTTACGAAGGCATCATGATTAAAGACCCCGCAGCAATTTACCAATGCAAGAGAACATCAGCATGGTTAAAATTGAAGCCATTTATCGAAGTGACTGTGGAGATAAAGAGCTATGAAGAAGGCACTGGCAAACACATTGGAATCCTGGGTGGCTTAAAATGTGATGGCTATGACAGCGGCAAGAATTTCTCGGTCAGCGTTGGTGGCGGGTACACCGATGAGCAGCGCAAAAAATTCTGGGAATCAAGAGAAGATCTGATCGGTCAACTCATCGAAGTGAGAGCAGATGCTATCACTCAAAATCAGGATGGCACTTACAGTCTGAGGTTCCCTAGATTTCAACGATTTAGAAGCATATCTGCTGGTGAGAAGATCTAATAATAGACAGCCAACTAAAACGAAGCATGTTAGTGTCATTTTGCTGGCTGTCTTATTTTACTTCACCTGGCATACATTTACCGAGCTTTGTATAGTATTTTGGATCTTCTTCTAGGTGATCCATAGCTATCTTTTTGGCCATTTTCGGATCAGAAGTGTGCTCGAACTCGGTTTTGATTCCTTTTTTGAGCTCTTCTGGATCGATTTTTGACAATGCTTCTTCGAGTCTGAGATTGAATGCTGACACGTTTCTCTCCCGTTAATTATGTCAATCTTTTATAGCGACAGTATGGTTTTTGGCCATCGCTACTTGTAACCAGCTAGATCCACCCATAATCGTCTGCGCCGGCGAAGATTTAGCTTCTGTCGTGTCATCCCCTAACTGACCATACGCATTTTGTCCCCAAGTCCATAGCGTGCCATCAGACTTAATACCAGCAGAACTATTACCAGAAGTCGAAGCATACTTCCAATTCCCACCGGTTATCACTTGGACCGGATTAGACCTATTTTGACCATCACCATCACCAAGACATCCAGCATAGTTACCGCCCCAACTCCATAATGTGCCGTCGGTCTTTAAACCGAACATCGTTATATCAGATAAGAAACCGCCACAAACAACAGACTTCCAATCTGTACCACCGAGCGATGTTTGGACTGGCGATGAACGGCTTCTGTTAAATAAGCCACCTTCTTGACGGTTGTTGCCCAACTGCCCTTTGTTGTTAAAACCCATTGTCCATAATGTGCCATCAGTCTTAACAGCTGCCATATTATCGATGCAAACACTTACTTGAGCCCAATTATTCCCTCCGCTGATCGTTTGAACCGGCGAACTTTTATCAACATTTGAATCATCACCAAGATTTCCACGGCGATTATTACCCCATGCCCATAGCGTCCCATCAGCCTTTATAGCTGCAGTAGACCAACTACCACAATCCACCTGTGACCAAGTGCTGCCGCCAGTAATGGTCTGGACTGGAGAACTTCTATACTCTGTTGTGCCATCGCCGATCTCACCATAATAATTCAAGCCCCAAGCCCACAAGGTGCCGTCAGTCTTTATAGCTGCAGCATGAAATGCACTTAATGCAACTTGCTTCCAGCTAGAACCCATATCACTAAATATTCGTACTGGTTCTAAAAATACGCCTTCAAAAAATCCCTGTGCCCACATAGTTCCATCAGCTTTAACAGCCAGGTCGCGAGCGTAATCACCGTTGGATTCAGAGGAAGCCTGCTTCCAATTGTCACCACCAAGTGAAATCTGGACCGGAGATGATTTAAAATCCTGAGTCCCATAGTTAATATCACCAGAATTCCAACCCCAAAGCCACAAAGAACCAGACTGCACCACCACAGTAACACTAAAAGCCTTCTCCGTAGTTAGCCCACCCTGATCAGTAGAACGCACCCGAACTGTGTAACTGCTCTTAATAGCAAAACTAAAGACCTCATCAGCAAGCAGATTAGCACCATCAATAGTAAATGAAGCATTGTCAGTATCGCCAGTACCAGCCACAAGCGCATATGTAAACGTATCACCAGCATCTGTGTCGACTGTAGTAAAAATCCCGATCACATCCCCGATTTCATTATTCTCAGCAATCGAAGCTGAGGAAATTGTAATGTCCGTTGGCGCTAGATTTGCAACAGCAACCGTACTAGAAGTGCTAACAGATTGCAATACATCAATAACAATACTACTTGCATCGCCATCAGCTAGAATCGCATGAAAATTCACTTTCCCAAAAACATCATTAAAGCTTCCATTTCTATACTGAACACAATAGTAACCACTAGTCTCATCATCATAAGTAACAATGCCATTAATATCCATCCACCAATCAGAAATAGTCTTATCCTGAACAGGAGAAGTAACAATAAAATTCAAGTATTTGCCACCAGGAGAACCCAAAGTCAACAAATCCTGAAGCGCATCAACGTCACCCGGCTCGTCCGTATAAAGCTGACTGAAATTGATATTACTTTCTGATTCAAATGGGTTAGAGATGATACCATTCGAATAAGTTGACTCGAAAGGACCGCTTGTCCCATCAGTGTATGCCGCGACTCCAGAGATTTTAAACGTAAAAGACGTTATCATGGCTCTAATCCTTCAAGCTCATTCATTGTGTTCGCCTATTGTATTTTATTTTCGGAGATTTCCAATCATCTCTGAATACGAATCGTATTCACATAGTGGCTCTATTTGCCATGCGGTCCTCTTTGGTAACCCTGTTGCTCATGATCTGCGTTCAATCGCAAGACTCTTTTGAGGTTTCTGCTGTCGGTCATGAGTGTTGAGATGGAGTTCATCAGAACTAAGTAACCCTCCCCCTAAACGAGCAAATGGATTGCTTTTACATGGATAACGGCTAGAGGAAGTAGCGGTAACCAGTCCGCGCCAGTCTATTAAAAGGCCGAACACAGGGCACACCCCAAGCAAGCAGTAACGGTTGGAACTACCAATATAACAGCTCCACGGTTATACAGGTCACAAATAGGAACTAACCCAAAGAACAGATAAACGGAAAACATAAGCAACACAAATACTCCAACCGACAATATGTCAAATATGGAACTCAAGTGATGCATAGAATCAAAACCAAAATATCAATAATCTTACGACGAAATAGGTTAAGTATCGCCCGAAGAGTAGGGTATTGGCAGGGATTCAAAAGCTCTAAATGCTTTTGGGTGGTGTGTTATTGCTTGTAACTCGAAGCTACCAAGAACACGGAAACTGATAGAGTGTTCGGCCCTGCGTGAGGGACGTAGGGAGAAGGCGGGGGTAGCAAGCCCAAGAATTTCGACCAACAAACCTAACCGCGATAAGAGTACGTTGGTGATTGTTCTTGAGGAGAAGGCTCACAGCAGCCTAACTCGTACAATTGCTCATAATGAACAAGCGTTCAAAAAACGTTTATTTTTTATGGGGGCGGGAAGGTTACTTCCATATAAAGAACCTGGACAAAACATAAAAGAATATAGTAATTAAATATAAACTAAGCCACACCAAAGGACTCATACATGTCCCTGACGCATATGACACAGACTAATCTCTATCTCCCGAATTATGCAGATACAGATAACTTGTTTCCCGAATTTACAAATTCTAATAGAGCGAGATACACATCACCAAGAAACCTGCCGTCAGTTGCTATCGCCAAATCACAGATACCGGCACCGCAGGCGACAACGATACTGAATGCACCAGAACTGCCTAAGACACCCAAAGACAAGGATGAATTTAAGGAAACGCTTACGGGGACACAAGACGGCACGCCTATTACTATACAGAACAAATGGTTCTATAATGCGTCGGAAAACTCATGGATTTATAGGGGTGACTCAAGCGTACCGATTGTCGTAGATGACCAAAATAATGGCATAATAACGCCAGAAATATTCGATAAGATTCAATTTATCAGCAAGATGATGCTGCCTAATTATTTCAAGATCTTTCCAACGCAAGAAGCGTATTACTATTACTTTAGAAGCTCTGATCGTTACATTACATTCACACCTGAAGGTGATGATGTAATCAGAATGGAAATTGACAGCGGAAGGCTTTATTCTAGTCTTTACAGGCAGATATGCGCCGGTGAAAGAGGCAACCAAGGCGCGCCCGGCAAACAGGGTCCGCCGGGCACAACAGCATTGCCGGAAATTACCTTTCAACCAAAAGCCATAAACGACGAATTGCCGATAAAAGTTTTTGCCATAGCACCATTATCCCTTACAGGTAGAGTAAACCTTCCAAACAATCACGTTCCAGACATGGTCGTGAGGATCTACACCACTAACTCGATAGCTGACATAGATGACCCACTATTCTATCAAAAGAATTACTTGCCCAGGTATTTCTTAAATGACAAAGTCAACATAACCTTTGTAAACACCTTCTTAAGCTATATTAATAGACAGGAACTAGGGTTAACAGATGATATTAGACCCATAGCTGAAATTTTAAATCCCAAAAATGGTTCAATTAACAAGCTAGTTGCAGAAATACTAGTAGACCCGACCAAAACAAAGACTAACAGAATTACAGTATACGATGATACTATTGGCATCTTAGAACAAGAGACCTTAGCATCTTTCCAATTAGATGAGACAGATTACTTTCTCTCGGGGTCAGTATTTTTTAGCTCGCCTAAGAAATCACGAGGGTTTGCAGTTAAATGTATGCAACAAGGTCCAGATGGTGTGCAAGGCCCTAAAGGGATTAGTTGCATAGAAATAACAGAGAATTTACTGAACGGTCAGAATATTGTGGCTGATAGGCCGGTCATTAACGTTAGATATGATGTTAACAGCAGTACCTTTTATGTCTTTAATGCGCCAATAACCACAACTGATCAGAACACTGGAGCTGTGTCTAGCAGTGTGTGTGCTGATACGGTTGCCTTATTTGGTAACAATATCATACTTAATGACCGAGACGTTTTCTCTTCCACTTTCATTAGTGCTGAGGTGACTTTAAAACAGTGTAAGGCTGTTCTAACCTACCAGCCCAGGATGAAGTCATATGATCCGCCAGAATTGGATTTAGAAAACTGGCACCCAACGAGCGAAATAAGAACTAAGAGGCATTGGGATAAGCACAGCTTCAGATGGGCGGATGATGCTAGTAGTAAAGAAACGTCCTGTAGTTCACCAGCCAGAGCAGCATTACAAGTTGTGGGGCAATTAGCTGGAGCTCCAGGCGATGATGCTTGTTGCCAAGAGCCATTCTTTTATATGCCATCTATTCAAGATGGATCTTGCCCGGGCGATACGGTATCACCAGTAATTAAAAGCAGCAGTTAAAGACGCCAGCACTCTTAACATAGGCCAACAATGCCAATAACTTTAGCATGGTACAATGCAAGTGAGAAATCTATATCGTCATTATTGGACTGCACACCAAACGATGTTCTGGATATAGTTTATGCTACAGAAAATGAGACTAAAAGCCAGTTTTATAATAGGATAAGCGAAAGTTGCAGTACAGAATTAATATGCTTCCTAAGTGGTGATATAAAATTTGAAGAGCATTGGCTAGCTGAATTAATAAAAGTAGTTCCTACGACTGGGTTTGCTATTCCTGTAATTAATGACCTTAACGTGAGTTGGTGGCTGTCACAGTCTCAGGTCTTAAAATCACCAGTTTTTAAATGGGATTTAGAGTTTTATAATAGCACTAGATCCGAGAGTCTATGTATTGCACCCCATTGTTACATTGCGAGAACAAAATGGGTGAAAAGAATCGGAAATTTTGCTGTGTTTTCAGAAAACGGGCATGAAGAAATCGAAACATCAATACGAAACTATTGCTATGGCGGTCGTGTTACCAGATCAGATAATAGTCATATTTCTGCTGAAATTAGCAAGAGCATAAGGTCTTTAAGAAATAAGAAGATGATTATAGAAACATGGTTGGCGAAGTATAGTAAGATTTGCAATATGGTTATAAATGGTTTATCTGCGACAAAAATCGCCGATAAGCTACCTTGTATTGATGGTATTGTGGAATCTGTTGATAATTTTATAAGCTATGGTATGCCTGAGTTGTTGTCTTCTTTCCAATTAATGTTGAGGCATGTTGGGTCTGATATTTGTGTTCTCGGTAGTGGTCCATCTATGTCCTTTATGCCTGAGAGGTTATGGCTTGGGTTTAAGGTGATTATTGGTGTCGATTATATGGCTAAGTTGTATAAATGCGATTATGTTTATACTAATGATCTGAAGGTGATTGAAGATCTTTCTGGCGTTTACAAGGAGGAGCAGTTTATTATTCCTGCCGTGATTAAAGATCATGATGGAAAGCCTTTAAATAGCCTGGATGTATTGGGTCGTGCCTCTGTTGTTGATGTGGTGACTATCGGGACTTACAATGGATTTACTCCTCTTAAAGAGTTTGGTGATAACAGTCTCACTGCCGTGCAGGCTGCTGTATTGATGGGTGCTGCTAGTGTGGTTCTGTTTGGTGATGATTATAAGTTTCTTAATGGCTGCAGCCACGATTCGAATATTGAAGAATATAACTTTGGGAAGTATCTTCCAGACAATGATTGGGTCAAAGATGGTCTTAGTAAGAGGGAAGAAAATATACGTGTGCTTGGTGATATAATGCGTGCTTCTGGCATAAATCTTTTTAGGATGAATTCTGCATGAGCATCATGATTTCGGTTTTATCGATATGTGGTGTTTTGGTGTATGGTGTCTATATTCTTAATCAACGTCTCGTAGACCTGTTAAAGATAATGAATAAATGGGTCGATAAGGAAAGAGTCGTACATGCTTCCGGATCATCAGATAGCATATTTAAGCAGGAGCAGCCAAAAAAATTTACGAAATTTGAAGCAGCTCAAGAGCCAGAGTCATTCTCTTCGGCAATTACTAGAGCAGCTTCAGTCAAAGGATTTGGTGATATGCAGTGATGTATTTATCAATTATTACGACGGTACTACAGAGGAGTCATTTCAACTGTTGGCTCATACACCAAAGGTAGTGCCGAAAAGTAATAAGAATTTGGTCCATAAAGTACCAATACATGAAATACCAGCGGCACCAGACAATCAAATCGAAGAAATTCCCACCCTACCTATAGTATATAGGCTAGGTGACGACTATGAAGGCGAGAGAATAACAATGGCATATCTAGGGCTAGACGTCGGAACAAAAACCATGGTATTGTCGTTCAAAGACGACAAAGGTAAAACCCAATATATCTCCGAAATAAATGGTTTTTGGCCTTTCGAAAGAGGCACACCATTCATCGAAAACATGCTGAACGATTCTAGCAAAGTACGCTCAGACGGTGTTAAAAGAGCCGCAAGATACTTTAAAGACGAAGAAAATGGTCAGCTTGTGGTGATCGGTAGAGACGCAGAAGAATTCGCGTATTCTAAAAACGATACTTTGCTGCGTCCAATGGCCGAGGGAGGCATAAGCCCAGACGATATGGCTATGACCGTTCTCACCGCTATCATACACGGTCTGATAGGTATGGCTGAAAGACAAATTGGTAAATTCAAAGAAGAGGTAAAAATATGCTATTGCACTACAGCGAATGCACTAAACAAGCAAAACAATATAGCGTACCACGAGCGTGCTGTCGACCTGATACTAAGAAGCTATAAATCAGATCAGACATTAAGCTATAATAAAATAAAAGAGTCACACGCTATCGTGTTAAACATGAGCCCAGATGGAACAGGTATAGGTATTTCCTGGGGCGCTGGAACCGTGACTGTAAGCTATGTGAAATATGGCTTAGAAGTATATTCTTTCTGCTGGGTGGGCGCTGGAGATTGGATCGATACACAGGTAGCTATGAGGCATGGATACGATCCAGATAACAGCAAGTTTAAAAGAAAATCAAAAGAAACGCCCACAACGGTAGCAAAGAGGAAACAGGAAATCGATCTGACTCCTAATTGTGTACAGAAGGATCGACTATCTCTGGATATAGAATTGCATTATGATGTCTTGATTAATCAAGTGATTGAAGGTATCATACAAGGATTCAATGAGAATGAATCAGAGGCCAGAATTGAAGATGGTATAACAATCTATATGGCAGGTGGGACCAGCTGCCCTAAGGGGTTCAGTGAAAGAGTCAGAGATGCTTTTGCTCGAAAATCACCGCCGTTTGATATTAAAGCTGTGAAACGACACGACAATCCGTTGTTTTGCGTTGCCGAGGGGTGCCTCAAAGCAAGCGAGATGTTCTGATGGCAATTTACGAAATCATCTTTTCGGACGATCAGGTAGCAGCAGTTCGAATCGCAGGGGATTTATACCTCATAAGGTTAGATCCCCTGCTTCCAGAAGTTTTTGATAAAGATCTCAAAAAATTAATTGTCCCCGACATAGAGACATGGCTTAGCTACCACACGATGCTGCAAGTAAGTTATAAAAGTCTTATATCACAATGTCTAGCTTTTCATAAAGGATTTACATCCAGCAGATATAACAGAAACAGGTCTGATAGCATACGGGACATAGTAAAGTCGACAATCATCAACATTTTTAGGACAGAGTTAGCCTCAAAATATGTAATTGACTATTGGATTGAATGCACGCCGAAAGCCAGGATTTCCTCTAAGATCATTTCTCCCATAATGAAAAAAACCGAGTATCTTATAGACAAATTAGGCATACGGACATTTGAAGACTACGCAAATAGAATTAGGAAGATAGCAGAA
>Ga0181348_1000328_pt1 | contig 20058 bp, 23 predicted proteins | sample Su13VDMM110DN_FD_130092 | JGI IMG/M metagenome (GOLD analysis project Ga0181348, IMG submission 130092) | Freshwater viral communities from Lake Michigan, USA - Su13.VD.MM110.D.N | ecosystem: Environmental > Aquatic > Freshwater > Lake | place: USA: Michigan | collected 2013-07-16
GAATAAACGCTGTTTGCGACCCGCCTTGGTGACGCTGGCCGGTCGCCATCAATAGCTCAACCAGATTAGCCATCGGGTCAGAACCGCGTGGCGAAACCGCGTTGGCGCTTATAGGCGGGAACGCCATGCTTGGATCAGGCCGGTTTACAACATCCAGCGCTTGCATGACGGTTTCCCGTTGCTCTGGGTTGCCAAACGCACGAACGGCAAAGTTCGCCCCGCCAAATTGGTTTGGTCCAGAAACAAGGTCTTGCTGGGCCTCCATCGCGATTTTGTCTAGATGCTGCCGAACAAGCGGACCGCCGACAGATTCTCCCATCAAGTCGAGAGCGCGAGCGGTTTCTTGCGCTTGGCCCCGAAAGGGTGCATCAGCAAATAACCGGCCCGTAATTGCCCCCAAGTCGGGCTGCAATTCGGGTTGCTCAGCAATGCTACCGAGCGGCCCACGCTGCAACGGGACAAGTTCATTTTGTCTGCCCGCTGCGCCAATTGCGCGCGCTTGGGCGTAGCTTGGCGAAGAAAGGTCAACAAGACCTTTTGCTAATTCTGCCGATTCACCCCGAACCCGCGCCAGATTAGCGTTAGCTCCGGCTGTCATGTTGCCCTGATCGGCCTGCCTTGCAAGCGTATCCATTTCCTGAATGACGCGGTTAATGGCGCTAACCGATTGCGGGCCTCCAACGCCCGGCGTCATTTCGGGATTATTGAAAAACGCTGCTTCCGCTTCTCGATAAGTCGGGATTTCCTGCAACGCAGCATATTCCTCAGCGGACACCACTTGGTCGTCAGCCGCGCGATAAAATGGCCTTGCTTGAGCGTTGATGTTAGCCCGAGTATTTTGCAACACGCGGTTAGCCGCTTCACGGGCTTGGCCAGCCAATTGGCTTGGTTCAACCAACGGGCCAATTTGCTCAAGCTGAGCGTTAATCGCGTTTCGCGTTTGCTCTGGCAGTTCTGCAAAATACCGCTGCAACAAGGGCGACCCGCCCTCAACAGCTCGCTGCAATTGACCCAGTCCGGTTGCGCCGCCCGTAGCGTGCTGAATGGCGTTTGCCATCGTCAGGTTAATGCCCGCCGCTTGCGCCCTATCCTTAAGCGCTGCTGCCATTTGTAATTGTCGAGGCGTCACACCCTGCGCCGCATTGCGGAGGGCAATGTCAGCACCGCCGCGAACCGCACCGAAAGCGCCGACGCCCAAACCGCCGCCAACGCCACCAAGCAACCGCGCGAAATTTTCCGCATCGGTGTCTGGACGCCCGCCGTTCATGCCCCGTGCAATCTGTCCAGCGGACTCACTGGCAATAGCAGGAACAAGCCATGACGCTAGTTTAGTGCCGGTGCCGCCCGGCGTGATGGCACCGGGCGCAAACTCAGCAACGGTCCGCGCAAACTCGCCTTGCGGCGTTTGCGGCTGATAATAATCGTATCCAATGTAGTCACGAACGCCTTGGTTCATTTGTTCGCCAGTCGGGCCAACAAAACCAAATCCTGCAACATAATCACCCGGTCGTGTGCCGGGGCCGCCCATCATTTGGCCAATAGTGCCTTGCATCCCCAAAAGGCCAGTCACGCCCTCGAACGCACCAGTTGGTATGGACTTTCCGATGTCCGTGCCAACGTCTGCGTTTTCCTCGACGAACAAGCCGGGACGGATTTCTTGGGAGCCAGGTCCGCCACCACCCGGTCGTGCATCGGCCATCATCCGGCGCACTTCGCCGTTGCCGAGTTTGACCCACATTCCCGCGTTCAGATAAGCGCGGTCCTCTGCCGGAAGAGTATTGAGGTCGATAGGGTCGCCGCGCGTTCCTTGAGCGCCAAACACGTTGCGATTAGCCCGCGCTTCTTCCTCACCGATGGTGTCAATCGGCGGAGGCGGTGCCGCTGGCCCAGCAAGCGGCGGCGGCGGATAGATGCCGTTATCCCCCGGCAACAGTTCCGGCTGAAACGGCGCATCTGGGCCGTCTTGCGGAGGAACTGCACCGGGCGCAGGCGGGGCCTGCCGCCTGTTCTGGTTAGTCGGGACCGGATCGGCAATGCCAGCATAGGGATCAACAGTCTGAACCGGCAGCGCGATGTTCGCGTAAGGGTCTTGGCGTCTCATCGGCGCGTCCGTTCCACACCGTTCATATCAAGGAATTTCTCTCCGGGCGCGAGTTGAGCGGCTTGCTGTGGCGTCAAGCGCGGGCGGTCAGGCGCCGGCGCATCCGATTCATCGCCCCCCACGATATTTCGCGGGTCAATGCCGTAGTCACGGGCCATGCGCGTGAAGTCAGACACACGGCGCTGATATCCTTGCTCGTAAGTGCCAAACTGAGCGCGACCAACAGCAAGGATGTCAGCCCGCTGTTGCGGCGTAAGCAGTTCGCCGCTTACTGCACGGTTATAAAGGCTACGGACATATTCCGGCACACCCGCCGAGTTTTGGACGGACGCTTGTTCGCCTTCACGCACGGTAGAGGTCGGATCAAACACCTTCATGATGCCGAAGATGCCGCCAATGTCGCCAATGCCGGTAGCCAATCCAAGCGATGCACCGACCTTTTGGAAGGCTTGACGGACGTTGCGATATTCTTGAGTTGCGCCTTCGTATTCACGACGCAGCGCCGCTTCGTTTTGGATGCGCCTTTCGCCAGCGGCGGGGTCGTTTGGACCGCCCTCGATGAACGTCTCCCGCCCGCCTGAGCCGCGATAACCAGACGAAGGGGTGCGAACGACGGACGCAACACCACTAGGATTGACTGTGTAGGTCGTGCCTTCCACCATGCCAAACGGGTCATTTGGCCCCGCAACGACGGTTCTGGTCCGTGCAACCTCTGGAACACCGCCCGGCGTCGCGGTCCACTGATTTGTAGCAGGATCAAAAACACCAGGAACGCCGTTTATCTCCTGATACTCTAGCCGTTCAGCGGCAGGGGCGTCCATGCGCTGACGAATGCGGCTAATCTCTCCGTTTACCCACGCCCCCACAGCAGGGTCGCCAGTGCGGCGGAATACGTCCAAGCCTTCTTGGATGCCCGCCAGTTCGCCGGGAGTGCCCGCCAACGGGTTTTGCGGGGCAGCAGGCGCAGCAGGCGCAGTCATTTGCGCCGGGGGGTTAGCCGAACCTTGTGGCGCGGGCAGCGGGCCTGACAACAGCGCATTTTCCAACGTTGGAACAGGCAGCGGCTCGACAGGCGAAACCGGAGTTGGGGGCGGCACGTCAGCAACAGGAATGGGCTGTCCAACGGCGGGCAACCTAGATCCCATGACCTCGCCTACTGGCGCGGGCGTCCCGGTTGATGCCGGTTCGCTTGGCATCGGCACCGTCGTAGGCATAGACGTTGATGCGGCGTCTGGTGGGGGTGTTTCGTTGCCCAAAAGTGCGGCAAGCTGCAAACCATAAGCATCCGCTTGACCCGCCGTCCGCGCGTTTCGTTCCTCAAGCGCAGCCTTTTCCGCTCGTTCGCCGGACCACTTCGTGATGCCTTGAGCCAGCAGCCGAGCGCCAAGGTCGCCATACCCGCCGATCTGAGCGGGGGCTTTGCGGAGGTCTTGCAGGGCTTGGGCCAAGGCCGCGCTACGCCGCATCGTTGGCGTTTCGATCTGGGCAGGAGCTGGCATGGGAGCGCGGGCAGCGGGCATCAGAGTTTCCCGTAATCAACCATGAGGAAGCCCGTCCAATGACGGACCACCGCATCGATGCCAGCCTTAAGCACGTCTTGAGCCATGACGCCGATGTGGCGTTTGCGGCCCCACACATAGCGATACTCATAGACCGGCAGGCCGTTAGCCATCGTGCCGACGCGCTTGATGTCACGCTTAAGGCGACGGTCAGACGGGGTTCCTCCCGGTGGCCGCGCACCAATCGCAGCGCCACCGAGCTGGAACAGGCCCTGCATCAATGCTTGGCTGTTGGCGTTACGCGCTTGGAAGTTGGCATTCAGTTGCGACTGCGCCAAGCCTTGAGCGCCGAGAACGTCCGTCTGCGCCACGCCGGTTGGGCTGTATTGAATGCCCTGCGGCATACCGACTTGCCCAGTGCCTAGCAGGGCTTGAAGCTGCTGAAGCGGCTGGTTCTGGATATAGGCCCGCTCTTGCAGGCCCTGCGTCCGCGCCTGATTACCGAATGTCCCACCGGCAATAGCGTTCTGAATAGCGCGAGATTGTTCCGCACCACCGGCTTGGATGGCTTGGTTTGCGGCCTCTCCGTATGCGTCATTTCGATCTCTAGCAAAATCAGATCGAAGGTTTCGCGTTGCCTCGCTATTCGCTCCAAGGCCCTGCGCGGCAAGACGTGCATCTTGCGACCTCTCAAGCCGCTGGAACTGCGGGTCGAGGCGGCGGGTCTGGCTGGCATAAACCGAATCCTCAAACCGTTGACGGTCAAAGTCAGGCGAGTTGAAGCCCTGCAACTCTGGCAGGCCTTCCATGTTCAGGCCTTGGCCGAGAGCCTGGTTCACGCGGCCAAGCTGTTGCCCTGCCGTATCCAGCGCACCGCCATACACCGCCGTTGAACGGTCGTAGTTCTGCTGTTCGCCTTGGCTAAGAGCGGTCTCTTGACGATAGCCGCCGGGAGCCGTGGGATCGGCAACGTAACGAACCGAGCCTTGCGGACCGGTCGTATTCACCATATTCAGCCGCTGCTGTTCACGCGCCGTCGCGGTGTTGGCTGTTGACTGAGCGTTGGCCAGTTGGACCGGATCAGGTGCGGCTGGCGGTCTCGGCTTGCTCACTCACGCGCTCCTTGTTGAAGCGGTGGTCACGCCACTCGCTTTCGAGAAGACCGGAAATGATGCAATCGTCATCACCATAACCACGCCGGATAGTCCCCTCATGTTTGAAACCAAACTTTGAGAGAAACTGGCGAGCGCGACGCAACTTCTTTGGCGTCAGGCTGGTGATTCTCGCCGCTCCTAGCTGATAGAACGGATAACGCAAGATACCCGTCACCAGCGAAGGCGTCAACCAATCCGCGCGAGTAGAGGCAAAACTGACCTCAATGTTACGGTATTGGGGCTGATATGCGTTAAAGACTACGCCGCCGATGAGATTATCATGCTTGTCCACCACCCCGATGGCCTCGCATGGCCCCCAGTCCAATCCATGCCCTATCTGGTCCGCTACCCATTGAGCGACTAGGGGAGAAAACGGGCCGGAAACAAGACGCATTGCATTTCCTCCAAAGCCGCGCTTATATGCGTGGCCTTTCCTGTCGGGAAATGCAGCCTTCCAGCCTCCCCGGCCGCGCCAACGGCTTGGGCATCTTATCTAGCAGCTATCTAAAATGCTGCACCTAGGGACGCCTAGTAGCTGGAAAACCGAGCCGCCCTCAGTTGCGCTGGGGGCGGCTTATTTTTACAACTGCCCGCCGGTCTGGTTCTGATACTTCACATTGAACGCGATAATCTCGCACGGCGCGTTGGTGTTGCGCGTGTAGGACATAGCGACGATGCCGTCGCCGTAGGAAACCACATCATCCTCATCGACGCCGAGGTCAGTGTAGATCAGCGGCGCAGGCAGAACCCGCAAGCGCACCGCTCCGCAATAACCAATGCCCGTAACGCTGGTCCAGCTATCGCGCGTCTCGGTGCTAGGCGACCACAAGGCGACATCCCAAAGCCCCGTATCCCACTTACCGCCCGTCGTCGTGATGGTCGTAGGAACGGCAGTCGGGGCGCGTTCCTTAAAGTCCGTCACAATCTCCACAGCCGGGGCAAGGTCGCCCGCAATCCGCAGCACGGGTTGCAGCATCTCAAACTTTTTCAGGCTGCCGCGTGAGCCGAAGTAGTTAAACGCCGTCTTAATGTCCCCGACGATGCCGCCCTCATTATCGGCATAGCCCACGTCCCATAGATAGACGCCGTCCGGCCCGCCAAACAGCATCTGGTCATTGGCGACGGACCAACAAAAGGCATTGATGCCCGTGAACCGACACCAGGCACCCGTCTGGACGTTCTGGACGTATTGTTCCGACCGCGTGAGGCTCGCCGTGGGGACGTTGAAGATTGCCAGCGTTCCCTTGGTATAGAGAGCGCCTTCCCATCCAAAATTGCCGCGATAGCGTTGGGTCGCCTGCTGAAAAGCGTTCTGAATTTTCTGTGTCAGCGCGACAAGGTTCTCTTGTGCGCGGTCCAGTTTCAGCGCCTGCGAGAGCGGCACCACCCCATCCGTAGTCAGCAGAACAAGGTCCGAGCCGTATTTGATGAGCGACCGGCGCGACAGAGGCAGGCCGAGGTCATACACCCCGACAAGCGCCCAATTGTTAGCGTCCGAAGGATCAAGACCCTGATAGACAGCAACCTGACCCTGCGTCGTCACCCATACCGCTAGATCATCCGCACCTGACCCGCCATCAAGCGTCCAAGTGGCTTGGCAAAGGATTGAACCGCCCTTGTCGAAGATAGGCCCAAGGTCAAGCAGATTGGCGTCACCTTGAATGGCGAACGGCTCAAGGAACCAGACGCGGAGGCTGTCCTCTTGCACAAAGAACAGACGCCCCTTGTGGTCCATTACGTCAACCAACGTGCGAGGGTCAAGCGTGATGACGCCAGCCGTCCCCGTGATGGTCGTAGAGGCAAACGACGTGCCGTTGTAATAGATCGGCTCCACTGCACCGTTAGCAGCGACCAGGAACGTCCCCGCGTCGTTGGAGAAGTTCAGCCATTGCCAGCGAGCGTTGCCCGCGTTGGTGAACACCTCGACCGGCGCATCGCCTTGGTTGCTAATGTCAAATATGCTGCCGCCACAAGCCGCAAAAATGTCGTCTGCCAAGGCCAGCGTCTGACCGCGCCAGACAAGGATTGATTCAGTCGGGAGAACCAGCCCCTCTTGCCACGGCACATAGCCTTTACGCAGTTCCACATAGCCAGCGCGGGGTATGAAGTTGTCCAGAATGACCGCGTTTTCAGGCGGCATATTGGCCAGCGGGGATTGAGCATCCCACCCACCAACAGGAGCCGGAACCGCACGGCCAATCGACACCCGTTGTTGAGACACCGACCGTAGAGGCTGGCGACCGTATTGCTGCGCTGCTTGCCTCATAACGCGACCCACGCCCCTGAACGGTTCTGATAGCCTTGTGCGCCGATATAGAACAACCGGCCATCGGGACTGTCCGCAACGTCCGGCAATGTCGAACCATAGCCCGGCGCATAGGCCGACAGCAGCGCGTTAATCTTCTTGCGCTGCGTCTCTTGGTTCTTTGTGTCGGAAATGGACAGGAACAGGATCATCCGGGGAATCCACCTTCTTGGATGTTCGTTGACCAGCCGTAATAGTTGCCGCCCGTGCTGTCGATAATCGTGTTCCCGCCGTCACGGGCCATGCGTTGATTGCGTTCGCCCTGATAGGTGCGGAAGTCCTCCGCGTAATCCAGCCCCTTGGACTTCAGGAAGCGCCAGCGGAGGCCAAGCGGGAACAGCTTGTCATCCAGATACGTCAGGTCTGTGTCAGCGAGAAATGACGATTGTGCCGAACCGGCAGCCGATTTAGCCCAGTTTGTCGTAATGTATTCATAGGCAATCTGTTGCCCTGCACCCGGCGTCGGGGTCACAAGAAACTGCCCGTCCCGCTCAATGAACGCCAGAAACACGCGATTGAGTTGGGGCTGCGCTTGGATAGCCTGCCACTCTTGCGGAGTGATAGGGCCGTAAATATAACGCATCGTCGTTCTGTTGAAGAACGAGTTGGCAATGAAGTGATCCAGATCAGACGGGATTGCGCTTGATTGAACCGCGCTGGCCACCGTATTGAACAGGTGCTGCCGACGCATGACTTGCCAGTCGTATGTTCCCGACAGTTCGTCGCCTTCTTCATTGGCCAGAGCGTAAAGCTGCTGCACCTGAGCGTCAGTCGAGTTCACGACTTCCGTAGGCACCGGAATGGACAGCAGGCGACACGCCCGTTGGACAATCTGAAGAAGGTTCATCGCCATTAGTTAGGCCTTCGCAGGACGCCCGCGCTTTTTGGCGACGGGGATGGATTCATAATCCGCCGGAACGTGCGTATGCTCGTCGCTGACGGGTCGGATTGAACCGCCGGGACCATCCACCCCGTCGTGATCGAACGCCTCCACAGGGGCGTGATTAAACGCCTCCTTGAGATACATATCATATTCCGCGCCATGTGCCTTCTTGTCGGCCTCAGTTGCCACACGCGGGCCAATCACCGACGACGAATCCGCCTGATAGCGGAACATCAGGAACTTGCCGTCCTTAAAGAACGTCGCACCAGGCTTATACATCACGTCACGTTCCAGACCGCTCATACCGCTTCCTTCTCTGCTTTGGCTTCCAGTGCCGCCGTTAGCTTTTCTTCAAGTTCCCGAATCCGCTGCGTCATCTCCGCAAGCGGCTTTTCGGTTTCAGTCTGCTCAATGAACCGTTGAGCCTTGGCGCGGAGGGCTTGACCACCCATCGGGACGCACTTGGCCAGTTGGCTGTCAGACAGGCCCGCAAGAGCCTCCACCGTGCGGATATGGACGCTGTTCAGTTCAATGACCTGACTACGGCCCACGCCTGCCCATTCTTCCAGCGGTGTTCCGCTCTCAGGGGCTTCCATGTTGGCCTTAAACGCGGCGTATTTGGTAGGCCAGCGGTCGCGGTGTTCGTCCTTCACGGCCACGTCAACAATGTTCTTGTTATCGCCCGGCACAATCAGTTCCACATACTCAACGTCGTTCCAGACCTCGCGACCTTCCTTCTCCGACAGGAAGTTGTTGCGAACAGGCTTGATATGGAAACGCGGAATAATCCGGTCCCGTCCGTCAGGCGCTACATATTCCATCTATGTCCTCCGATACACAGTGTCGTTGCCAATCCGCATCACGCGAGAATAACCGGGCAGATCGGCTTTCGGGCCTAGTCCCTTTTCTTCAAGGACTATGATAGGCGAAAACTTCTCGATTGTCGCTAGTGCGCCCTTAATGGCGTCCGCCTCCGCGCCTTCGATGTCCAGCCAGATCAAATCGCACTGGTCGAGGCCGAGGCTGTCAATGGTCCGCACAGGGATAGCGTCACCCGGCAGCGTCTTGTGCGAGCCGCAGTTGTCGGTGTCGATACGGAGGATGCCGCACATTCCAGGTTCTGCACCTAGAGCACCCCATCGCACTTCGATTGCCTCATCCCTGACGTTCTCAATCAGGCAGTCGAGGTTGTCCCGATCCGGCTCAAACGTGATGACCCGATCAAACACCTTGGACAGCGCCAGCGGATACACCCCGACATTGCCGCCAGCTTGGACGCAAACACGCTTTTCAGCCACCAACGGCAAGACCACAGGCATAGCAGCGGCGCACTCACTAACCACCGCAGCACGGCACCGAACGTCAAAATCAGGCCACCAAAGGCCGTCAATCTGTTTCACTTTGCAAAGCCCTTTTCGTCATACAGGTGCCGTTGAGCGTCGACCGGATGGTAGAAATCCGGCTCATCCAGCAGCAGCAACGCACGATCAGCGTCCGTCAACCGCTCAGGATACCATTTAAGCTTTGCCCAAGCCTTGCGCCGTTCGTTGTCGTTTCGGGCATCGTATTGGCTGCTCATCGGCGGTAGTTCACAAACAGGCCGACAACCAGCAGCCACAGCAGCCAAACGGCGAGAAGGCCAATAACGAGCATCATGCGAGCAACCTTCCCATATCAGGAATAAGGCCTTTGCCGTGGGCAATCACCTTAACGCCACGGTCCCGCAAATACAAAAACGACTGCTGGAACTCCATAGCCTGACGGATCATCCACCGAGCGCAGGTGTATGTCTTGTCGCCTAGCACAACGTCCATTGTGGCTTCACCGTCGTTCAGGCTCTGCGAATAGGCGTGGTGCGAGCCTTCGGCATACGAACTGTCAAAGCCGTATAGGTGAATTTTCTTGTATCCCGACAGCCACGCGAGATTGATGGCGCGGAGGCCGACCGTTCCGCCACCGGGCACTAGAACGCACGGCTTCTGGTCTGGGCCTTCGTCAAACCACGGCTTGATAATGTCCATGAGTTCTTCACCCGAACCCATAGCGTTATGCCACAGCACAACATCATGCCTCGAAAGCGCATCAAATACGCACGGATGAACCTGAGAGGCGAGGAAGTAGCGCACGGACATTGGCGCATCCTCGACCATGTGTAGATTTTCTTCCCGCGCATCCAGCATGACGTGAGCGTCCGGCGTGACAGCCCGCTCCGCTAGATACCGCAGCGCATTGTTGACGCTGATAATCTTAGCGCCGCGCCTGCGATGGTCCTTGATGGCCTGCACACTGTCCGAAAGCGAGGGACCGCCTCCGACGATGACGCAAGCCTTGTCCTGATCCCCGAAGCCGGAGAACCACGGCAAGTCTCGCTGCACGTTGGCCCGCACGTTGGCATAGGCGAAGTCATGCGAGACGTTCATGCCCTTTAGTTCTGGCATGGCCGTATAGCCGCCAACGCGCCAGACACCAGGCACCCACCCGTCCGTCACCTCATGCGGCTTGGGCTGGCCGTGGAAGATAACCGCTTTAGTCGTCTCAGGAGGCCATGCGACCGCGTCACGGTAGGACACGAACATATCAGCGGGGAAAGTCGGCCACTTGCCCAAAGACGTGATCCACTCTTGATCGCCGCCGTTGATTTGTCCTTTAGGAAGAAATGGGGCCAAAACAGTAGATCGGGTGTTTATGTCTCGATGAGGCTTAAAACAGGTCCAAACGTTTCGATATTGACCATACGTCCAACGCATGACGCTGCTGTTATAGCAAGGCCAATGCCAGTCCTGAATGATGCCGTGCGGCAAGCCCTCAAGCCTGCCGGTCACGCATACATCAAGGTCCATGTAGAGGATTTCATCGCCAGTTGACCACGGCATATCTGGCGCAAACAAAAACACCTTTTGCCACCAACCCGGCAAATCGGGATTGTGCGCGATAGCCGTGATGCCTTCCGGCAGTTCGTCCGGCTTGTCAGTCAGGCACCAATGGCGCTGTTCTTCGTCCAGATGGCGGGCGATGCCGTCGTGAAGGCGGGTGACGTATTCAATCGGGTATTTGTCCCCGACGCGGACGCTGACAACGTTAATCATGGCTTGATAATCTCGCAAAACCACAGCGGCTCACGAACATCTCCAGTATCAAGACGCCACCCTTGTTGGTGTTTGCCGTCCATCCAGCGCCCGCACGAAACCCACTTGTCATCGCAAAGCAGCAAGCGGCGGTCTTTTGGCGCGTCTTTGATCGGTTTCCATTGCATCGCTACCTCCATAGCAAAAACCGCCCCCGGACGAACCGAGGGCGGCTTAGGCTAACACCTAACCCCAGTGGAGGCTAGGGCAGGCGGAAGGCTTAGAGAGCGGTGCGCTTGGCCCAGAAATACTGGCCCGAAGCAACGCCACCCGTCGTGTTGACGGTCCAGCCAGCCGAACCAGCATCCGACGACGCAGAGCCGCTGGTGCCAATCAGGATGGTCTGGGTCGAGGACAGAGCCTCCGAAGCCCGCACATAGAGATGCGAGCGACCGTCGTTAGCGTTGATGCGCGTGTTGAGCGCAAAGGCGGGGGTCGAGGCCTTGTCGTCGAGGTCGATCCCCACAGTCGGAATGGTCGAGAAGACCGTAGCAGCAGTCGATGCCATGTTAGTGGCTCCTTTCTAGGGGGATCAGGTTTGGAACAGGACGCCTTGGAGGAAGGCGTTGGACAGGGTCAGGTTGCCAGCCCAAACGATAGGCTTGACCATAGCGTCCTGGTTGATCGAACGGACTTCTTCCAGCGGGACCATGTTGCGGTCCTTGTGAGGACGCCAGTGGATGTAGCCGGTGTTCAGCATATACAGGTGATTGTCGGGGCAAGCACCGCCGAAGCCACCATCGAACACCACGTCCGTTCCCTTATACTTCAGCGAGACATAGCCCGCGTCAGCTTCATTGGGGTTGGTGACGCGCTGGATGTCCTGAAGCGACGACTCATAGAAGCCAAAGTAATTGTCGTCACACAGGATCAGGTCCGGCTTGTCAGTGCCACGCGAGCATTGACGATAGAGCGTGTTCATGAAGCGGGTGATGTTGGCAGCCGAGGCAGCCGAACCACCGTCCGAGGTCGCGCTGAACTTCTGGTTACGCCAGAAATTCCACGTTGCACGGTTGATGCCGCCGACAGTGCCGGTGGTGGGGTCGTCAGCCACGAGAAGCTGAAGGCCACCAATCTGCTTGCCGCCCGAAGCCGTGCCGTTCGAGTAGAGGTCTTCGGCCACACCGTTTTGCATGGTCTTTTCCGCGTTCTTGATACGCGAGGCCAGCAGGTCGATGATGGCATCAACGCCGGAGTTTTGCAGTTGCTCCAGGCCGCTCATGGTCACGTTGACGGCGATTTGCTTCCAGTCAAACTCAGCCGAGGTGAACACGTCGCTAGGCGAGATGTTCAGGACTTCGTAGCCGGAATAACGCTGATAAGTGACGTTCTCAGCGTATTCGAGTTCTTGCAGGATGGTGCGGCCACCCGACACCGGCTTGATGGTGCCACGGCGGTTCATACGCGACAGAATCGCGTTGTTCTGCGTGACGTTGTCGGCCAGCTTGCCCGTGCGGTTACGCAGGGTAGTGGTTGCGATTTCCGAAACATTCGGGGAAGTCATTTAAGTTCTCCTAAGCCGCCCCGGTGACTTCTTCAAAAGCCGCCCGGATGTCGTCTTCAATTGAGCCGTTGGACTTGGGAATCCGGGATTGACCCGGCGACCCGGTGACACTGACAGCCGCCCGTCGCGCCTGCGCCGCCTTGTCTTGCATCGGAGCCGCCGGGGCCTGCGCGGTTTGCAGGAACGGGCGAATGTCCGGCCTCATCCAGCAGGCCATTTCGTAGGCTTCCTTAAGGTCCGAGGCTTTCCCGTTGTGCAAGAGGACCGCCATATCATCGCGGACGTTCTCGAAATACAGGTTGGCCGGATCGTTCTGGAAGGCGTCGATTTGGCTGACGATAGGCGCGGTCTGCGCCGTCTGGACTTGGCTTTGCAGGACTTGGAGTTGCTGCTTAAGGGCCGCAATCTCTGGGTGGCTGTCTCGCGCGGGCTGGGCCTGATAGGGCTGTCCCTGCGGCTGGGCCGTGTTCAAATTCACGCCATACGAACGGGCCAGAAACTCAAGCCCCTGCATCGGATTCTTTTCAAGCAAGTCTTGCGCTGCAAGCAGCGTCTTGACCGCGTGAACCTCATCCATCCCTTGCGCGGCCCATTGAGCGCGGCGAGGGGCAAGCACTTGTTCCAGCGGTTCATACCGCTTTACTTCCTCAGACTTGCGCCGCAGTCCGTGGTCGATCTCCTGTTCCCGCTTTGCAACAGCCTGTTGCACTTCCGGGGGCAGTTTATCAAACGTGGCCTTAGCCGCAGGCGACCATGAAGCCGGGGCGCGGATGGCGAGCTTGACAGCAGGGTCCGCGACTGCCTCTGAGGGCTGGTCGGGAGTATCTTGCACCATTTCGGGCGCTTTGGCAATAAACTTGCCGTCTGGCCCGCGAACGCGTCCGTCCGATGCCTTTTCGCCGTCATCATGGGGCGTTTCAGCCTCGATAACCGCTTCCGGCGCAACCGCCACTTCGTCAACGGGCGCAGGCTCAGGGGCGTTGCCGCTCACCTCTGCCATTGCCGCCCGGATGTCGTCTTCCATATCGCTCATAGTCTGGCCTCCACCTGATCCATAGCCGTCTTGATGTCCTGCTTAAGTTCGCGGTCAGACAGCACAGGCCGCGCGCTTGGTTTAATCTTCTCCGCACCGACAATCTCGCAACCGGCGTCACGAACACCGCGCTCATAGGCAGAGCGGCTGTCATACATCAGGCCGTTAGCATGGTTCATGATCGGGTCCATGCCGTCAGCACGAACGTAGGGCATCGGCAAATCAGACCGGGCCTTGCGGAACTGCTCTAGGCAAGTGCGCGGCCATGCGGCTACGTCGTGAATGTCACCGCAGGCTTGGCATTTCCGGTAGGTCGCACGGCTCATTCAATCACCGCGTATTGGCGTTCAGGAGCATCCCAAACGCATCAACGTCCAACGAACGCGCGTTGGCAGAGGTCGGGATGATGTGGAAACCTGGCAGGAGCGCGGTCGTGTTGATCGGCATATTGCCCGTCACTTCAATCTCAGTCCCGCCATTGACGGAGAAGCCCAACACAATCTCACTCACGCGGCGCAGTTTGAGATTGACCCAAGCGTCAGCCGCAGCGGCCACGCCCGTATCAGTCCGTGTCTCGACGCTGGATACGCGTCCAACGCCAAACCAGTTCGTATCCGCAGACAGTTTCTCAAAATACGCGCCGTTGGCCGCAGTCGCAGACGTGAAATCGCTAGACAGCCCAATGCGGATGTCCATGCTTGCAATCGTCGTCGGCACACGAACAATCCAACTGATTTCATCTAGCTGCTCGAAATTCATATTGGGGGTTGCACCGCCACCACCGGGATAGGACGATGCAACGGTCGTCGATACAGCCGTTGATGTCCGACGACAGATGCCGGGGTGATTGGTCACGGCATTAATGAGGTTCCACGTTCCGCTAGTGAAACCCCACCCAAGCTCACCAATCTCGCCCGATTCCGTCGAGGCGAACAGGAACTCATCGAAGAACGCCGGAGCGATTGACAGGTCAGCGATGCCACCATCGCCAGCAATGTAGCGAGCCGCAGCCCGTCGCACGACTTCGTTGAACGGAAGCCCAGACACGTCACCACCGATATACATTGCAGCCGCCTGATAAAGGATTTCGTTAAGGGTTTGGTCAGTCATTACGCAAATCCTTGGGGAGTTGGGTCACGGGATAGGGCCGCAGCCTTCACCTGAAGCTCTTGGCCTTTGAGGTTGAGTTCAGCCATGCCAAGCTGGCCTTCCATTTGGGTCCGCTGCTGCTCGATCTGAGCCTGCATCTGGGCGGTCTGTGACTTGAGTTGCTCGACTTGCATTGCGCTATCATCGGGCGGCGGCGGTCCTGGTTGCTGAACAGGCGGTGCGGCCTCTGCCTGCTCAAACACCTTGTCAATCACATCTTCCATCGACCGGCTGACATTGAACGTGCGAGCGCCTTGCTTGAGGATTTCAGCAAAGAGCGGGGCCGTGTATGGCGCAATCGAAACGATGCCAGCCGCAGCGGTCATCAGGTTGACAATCGCGCCCGTGAACTCGGTAAAGGCCATCTTGGCCGCGTTCTCATCCGGCTCGACCGTCGAATCAGTCTCAACGTCAATGCGGAACGAACGCAGCGCGTCATTGCGGAGAAGGGCCTGCACGTCTTCCCACGTCGGCTGGGCCATCAGTTCCATGATGTCAGGGCTTGGCGGGGGCGGAGGAGGAGGAGGTTGCCGACCCTGCTCTTGCGCCGCTTGCGCTTGGCCTTGATAAATCGTGGCTTGCTGCTGCATTTGCATCTGAATCGCCGTTTTCTCAGCAGCAGTCATTAGCTTCACGTTCGTCATCGCCTTCAGCGTGTCAATGCTGAAATGCTCCGCGATAATCTCAGCCTTCAGCCGGATGGCGTCACGGCAGAACCGTTGCAAATCGCGTTGACGGTCACGAACACGCAGCGAACCCCACTGGCCTTTCAGCCGTTGAGCCGTTGCCGTCTCGTTGGGATTGCTCTCACCCCGAATGATGTCTGACAGGCCGGTGATCTGGTAAATGTCGTTCAGGACTTGCGAGCGGGCCTCGTAACAGCCTTTCAGCACCTGAATGACCATATCGACCGGCACCCACTCGATAAGGCCGCGAACGCCGCCCTTCTCTTTCCACAGGTCGAACGTGTCGATAGGGATTAGCTTGTTCTCGTTACCCGGCGAGAAAACCAGTTGCAGTTCGCGGTTGGCCTCCCCGGCATACACACCGACCATCCGCAGCGCATCTTGCAGCTTGCCGATACGGGCAGTCAGTTCGTCCAGTTCGTCGGCCTGGTCCTGATACTGGACGTAATCCGCAACCGGGATCGTGCTGTCATTGGCCGTCGTGGCATTGAGCGGAGGCGGGCAGGGGAAGAAGTTAGTCAGCCCAAGCGGGTCTTCACGCTTGTCCAGCACACCGCCCGTGTAGCCCTTGCAGACCCAGTAGGCCATCTTCGTGGGCTTGTCCCAAATCTCATAGACCTCGCCCGTTTGGCTGGACTGCTTCTGGGCATCCGATGCCGTGTCCGTGCCGGTCGAGGTCGTCGTGATCGGGACGTTCTTTGCCATCTCAGCGCCAAAGCGTTCCGTCAGTTCAGCCCTTGTCATGTAGACGCGCCGACCGACCCACCGGACTTCCGCCCATTCACGCGCCGGGTTAGTCAGCCAATCTTTCCATGAGACGTGGTCGCACTGGACTTCTTCGTAAACGACTTCCTCAGTGGCTTCCGGCGTCTCGACCTCGCCAACTTCGTTCTGGTCGTCGTCTTGGACGCCTTCGCCTAGTTCGTAATCCTGCTCCGCGTTCACCTCGCGCATATGCGGGATGTAGCGCACCCACACCTGGCCACGGCCCGGCAGCAGATAGTCCAGAACGCAAAGCTTCACGCGTCCGTCAAAATCATACTGGTCGAGGCTAAACCCTAGCGCCCGCTCCAGCACGTCAGACGCAATCTTGCCAACCGGGTCTTCGTCACGATAGCGGCGATCCACCATCGGCTTCGGTTGCTTGGCATAGATGGCAGGCTGAAGGGTCGAGACGTTAGACCACAGGATAGCAAAGCGGCGACGTTCATAGCCTACAGACGGACGGCCACCACCACGAGCGCGGTTCTCGTTCTTGAACCGCCTGACGATGATGTCGCCAGCCTTCCACCACGGCTGCAACTCGCGCTCAGACAGATTGATTTCCTCAATCCATTTGGTAACGAGGTCGATGCCGTCTTGATTTTCAGGTTCGTCGGGAAGCATAGCCCCTCGCAAGCGTTCAGGGGAACATATCGTGCGCGGGTCCGCTTGTCGATAGAACGATCATGCGCGTTCGTAACCCGTATGCACCGGCTGGTTAGCTAACAGGTCATCCCAAGTCATATCACGGATGCCCTTGATCGGCGCAGCAACCGCTTTGGCTTCCGGCTTAATCTCACGATAGGCCATCGCTAGGTATCGAAACGCGTCCGCAGCGTGGCTAGTCCAATCGTGCTTTGGCCCATCACGGAACACACGGGCCTTGTCGTCATAGTCCGCACGATACTGGCGCAGGCACTCAAGCCCGGCCTTGCACTTGTCACGGTCAAACCAGATGCGCGGGAACAACACCCGGCCTGCGTTGATGCCGTCCAGAACCTTGTGATTGGGAACCAACTTAGGCTTAAGCTTGAGCGTCAGCATCGTCTCGATCCTGGTGCGGCCCGTGCCTAGCTCCCTGACCCGCGCGTCATGCGGCACCCAGTCCGTTTCGTAACGGTAAGGCTTAGCCTGCAAGACCTTGGCATAATGCTCAATGCTTTCGCCGCTGGCCTCATAGAAGTCTATCACCCGTATCTCAGGCCCGACCGCCTGCCAGAACCAAATGGCCGTGCTGTCGCCTATGCCCAAGTCCCATGTGGTGTAAACCGGCAGCGCAGGGTCATACGGAACGTCTGTGATCCGTCCAGCCCGTTCGCTCTCAGCCATGTCCTTGCCGTAGTAAGCGCCGATGATTGCCGCTTCGAACGAGCATTCGAACTCTTGCTCATACTGCTCAGGCGTCATTTCCCTTGCAGCCGCGATTAGCTCGCTCTGCGGCAGGATCAGCGTTTCAGAGGCTGGCAGGAAGAACGGGAACCAGTCAGGGTCGGTCTTGGCTCGCTCGAACAGGTCAAAGAACGCATTGCGTCCCTTTGGCGTTCCGATGAACGTAGCTGTTCCCTGCCGGTCAGCCAGCATCGGGCGAATGATTGAGCCAAAAATGCCGGGATACATATCGGCGTATTCGTCCAGCGTGGCATCATCTAGGTAGCCACCACGCAGGGCATCCGGATTGTCAGCACCGTAAATCTTGATGCGCTTGCCGCCGATTAGCTCGACATACAGTTCTGATTCGTTTGGCGGCTTGGCCCAGATCGGCTGGCTGTATCGTTTCAGATACTCCCATGCCACGTCCTTGGCCTGCTTCAGGTATGGCGCCAGATAAGCCGCTCGATAGTGGGGCTTGTCGGACACCACCGCATTGCGGATCATGTCATTGATGCAGGCCACGGTCTTACCGCAGCGCCTGTGAGCCACCCCGATGGCAAAGCGTTGCGTCCGGTTATGGAACGGCAGGAACACCCGGCGAGGGGCGTAGGGAATTACTCTGGTTTCGGCCAAGCGTAACCGCCCGTGAACCGAGGACGCCAGCGAAACACCCACCGCCCGTGCTCACGGCGAAACTGGAACACAATAGGCTCCGCGAACCTCTCAACCTTGCGAAGCTCGCTGCCAGTCCATCTGTAGCCGAGCAACGTCATTCGGGCTTGAGCCATGTGACAGTGAGAGCGCCGCCGTCAGGGCCGGAGACTTCCTGTTGCAGCTTGTCGCCGTATTTCTTCGGGTTCATCCGAGCAAGTGCCCACTTGCGTGTGTCAACGCGGAGGCGAGCCTTGGCAACGTGCGATTTTTGAGGCTCAACGTCGTCTGCAATGTCGAGCATATCATCGAACATACCAGCGGCACGTTCATCAATGGCTTTCGCGTAGTTGTCCGAGAAGTCTTTATGCTTTGTCAGCCAAAGGAACACAGACGACGACGACGGCATTGATTCTAATGCACAAATAGCCCGCAGCGATGAACCCGCAGCGAGCCTTGAGCAAATATCAGCCGCCAGTTCTGGCGTATAATCAGAGGGTCGGCCTAGACCGGCCATCTGCTAGTCTCCGTGGTTTGCGTCTAGCCTTATTGCCTTGGCGCGGGCTTAGAGCGTGGGGATGATGCCTTAGAGGGCTTGGCGGGTCAAGCGGCCAGATAGCCTTGCCCCGCATTCCACCAGCGGCCATCGGCGGACAGGCTGTCTTGTGTAGCTGCAACGCCAGCGTTCCACTGACGCCCGCACTCGACCATTGCCGAACGGTGCGAGGCGTGAAAGCTGATAACTTCGTTCGTGTCTTTGTTGCGGACCCGGTCGGTGGTCTTGGCGGTTTGCGACTTGCTGGCCATCTGCTTAGTTCCATCTGGGTGCTGCTTGATTGCCGCGCCCCGTTGATTTGTTATCCCACATGGGCAGATGTTACGCAATAGGGAAAATGCAGGATCGGCAAAAAAGATTCCTGGCCCTATTTCAAGCCGTGCTGCAATGCCATGCGGATAGCTACAGCAGCCGGGCCACTAGGGCCTAGCTTGGCGTAGTTCTGAGCAGTCTTCGGGCTGACCATGAGCCACCGGCCCGCCGCGAGTTGCGACAGGCCGAGGGTTGAGAGGGCGGCGCGGTATTCAGCGGGGGTCATGCGGCCACCGGGAACTTTAGATCGACATAGTTTTGGGCGGCTTCGCGAGTCCAGAATGTCGGGTGTGCCGGGCGAAGGTTTGTCCAGCCGCTGCCGTTCCATTGCTCTAGGCCAAACCAATGGCCACAGTCGTCAGCGTCCTCAAAGACGCGAACCGTTCCGGTTTTGATGTTTGCGCGGGCCATTATTTGACCTCCTCGTAGGTGAACGAGGGATATCCAGCCCCGCCGATTTTTGCGCGGACCAACACTGACAGGTGTTCCAGGTCGGCCTCTCTGCACTCAATCTCAATGTCGCGGGCCATTCCAAGGAACGAGCCGTTAACGTCACGGCGTTGGATGTTGGTGATTGCAAACTTTGTCATCTGTCTGTTTCCGTTCCAGCTAGTGCTTGATTGCCCTGCGCCGATGACTGAACATAGCACCTATTACGCAGGGAGCAAGCACTTTTTACGCAGTCCGCGCATTTTGTTGAGCGGGGCGCGGCGGGCCAGTGACTTCCCATAACCCGCGCCCACCAGTCCCTCTAACTACTGGCTGCTCAATGGGGTTAGCGCCGCTCCTTGGCGCGCTGAAACTGTCTCATGAACGCACCCGGTGGATCGTCATGCTTATCAGCAATGCGAAACACTGGCATTCCGGCTTCCGCACGATGGGCAAGCCACTTATCGCGGGCAGCACGGCTTTTCTCGCAGGCGTAGGTTCTGACTGCGGTGATGGGGTCGGTCATGGTGCCTCATAA
>Ga0181348_1000329_pt1 | contig 20020 bp, 17 predicted proteins | sample Su13VDMM110DN_FD_130092 | JGI IMG/M metagenome (GOLD analysis project Ga0181348, IMG submission 130092) | Freshwater viral communities from Lake Michigan, USA - Su13.VD.MM110.D.N | ecosystem: Environmental > Aquatic > Freshwater > Lake | place: USA: Michigan | collected 2013-07-16
CAACAAACCAAAATACTGGTGGTGGTGGCGCACACTTAAACACGCAACCAACCATTGTTCTTAACTATATTATTAAGTTCTAATGATTAGTGTCATCACCTGCACATACAACACGCCACCCGAAGTCCTAGCCCGCACATGGGCATCACTAAAAGCCCAAACCCACACAGATTGGGAATGGGTCATCTACGACGACTCCCCCAACCTAGACACATACAATCAGGTATACGGGTTATGCTCCGACGAACGGTACAAGATACGGGTGTTCCGACCCCACGTACCATCAAGCGGAAACATCGGCTACGCAAAACACATGGCGTTCTCACTAGGTTTAGGCGAGATATTGGTTGAGTTAGACCACGACGACGAACTCACCCCCGATGCGCTTGCTGAAATAAAGGCTGCCTTCGAGCTTGACGTTGGGTTTGTCTATTCGGATTGTTGCGAGTTGTTTGTTAATGGCGAGTCCGGCAAATATCCCGAGGGCTGGGCATTTGGCTATGGCTCCGAGCATTGGGACACAGAACACAACGTTTGGGTGATGCACGCCCCTCCCCTAAATCGAGTCACCCTCAGCCACATTGTCTCGGTCCCCAACCACGTTCGAGCCTGGCGAGCCGATGCTTACCGGTTGCTCAACGGGCATGATCCAAGTTTGCCAGTAGCTGACGACTACGACTTGATTGTTCGAACTGCTTTGTCGTTTGAAACGCACGCAATTTGCAAGCTTCTTTACAAACAGCACATTGGTAGCGATACGGCGCAGCGTAAACAAAACGCTCTTATCCAGGAACTTGTGCCACAAATTCATGCTAAATACTCCAGTCTGCTTGACGCTAAGTTTGGACCGTTGCCGGAACCTCGGATAAATAGTAGTCTTGACGTATGAATCTTGGAGAACTTAGAACAGAGGTAAAGAATCGCCTTGCCATCCCTACTGCTGGCGACGGTCTAATTACCGACACCATTGTAAACGGTACAATTAACTCTGCCTTGCGGGTCATTACAACCACCCGCGATTGGCCCTGGTTGTTGACTTCTTCTCAGCTTGCTTTCCCGGCAAACGTAGGATATGCGGAAATACCATGTGAATTTATTAGGGCCAAAGAACTGGTCATCGACACTCGGCGCATTTGCTACGTAGAGCTGAATGAGTTTATCGACCAAAACAAGATTGGCTATCCATACGTATTTACGTTAATTGGTAACCAGGTAAAGCTTTCTCCTATTCCTACCACGTTGACGCTGGGCACCATGTATTACTACAAGGCAGAGCCAGAGTTGACAATCGATACCCAGAATCCAATAATCCCAGAATTTTTACAAAATTGGGTTATTGCCTATGCTGCATACCTTTGTGCTCTGCGTCGCCAAGATGAGGGAACTTCTCAGGTTTACTTAGCCGAGTCAAACGATTTACTTAACCGTATGCGCGATGATGTACGCCGCAAAACAGGCAGAAAAATACAAACCGATAATCGGTACAACTACGCAGATAAACCGTAATGGCAAAGCGCGTAGTCGAATGGGATGACTTTACTGGCGGCCTTTACGTAGGGCCTTCAGCTACTAATCAGCCGCGTAATACCTTTGGTGGTGACAACGTAACGGTTGCAATGGATGACGCAACACTCATTCCAATGTATCAGCCTGCGGTTGTTGCCTTAACCGGCACCGATGTAACTTCGGGAAAGATAACTGCTGCTTGGAGCAGCGTAAGCGAACCTGTCCAATTAAATGGCGTTATTTGTTTTGTAGCAAAAACTGCTGGAGCGGCGTACCTTTATGCTATTTCGGGTACGACGGTCACGCGACACACTTTAGGCTTAGCCGGTTCTGTAGCAAACTTCTATGTTGCTCGCCCGTTAATGCTTGCTACAGAAACTACTTCTTCTGACGTTTTTGTTTATATACCAGGCGATACAAACACGATTATTGTTGCACGAATTACGGTAAACGGCGCATTGGTAGGTTCTCTCACTGCTGTGAACATCACTGCGGTAATGACAGCAACATCTGCCACACGCTTGATTGGCCTTACTATTTGGGGCGCACGTATGATTGGCTGGGCCGCAAACAGCTACTTATATTTTAGCGAAGCTTCTGTGTTTACTACCGCGTGGAGTGCAACTAATTATATTGTTATTGGCTATAACAATGATTCTATTTCTAACGTAATTGCAAGAAACTTTGATTTGATTGTTGGCAAACCTTCTGGGTGGTTTGTTGTTACTGGGGTACTTAACTACAGCGCAGCCGTTCGACAGGTTAACAACGGCATGGGAATCGTTCCCGATGACCCAATTGGGGAATGGAACAATCAAGTCATTTTTAACACCGACACTGGAACCTATGGGTGGCCAGTAAACCTTTATACAATTAATGGTTCTCGGGTGCGCCCAATTGCTTTTCAAAGATTTGCAGGCAATGTTCAAAACATGAGTATTGCTAAAGGCCCTCTTGGTGTTTTGCAAATTGGATTTGTAAATGATAATGAAACTTCTATTAGTTGTATTTTATGGTTACTTAACCAACAGGAACGATGGAGCAGGGCTGTAATTACAAGGGCCACAACTGCTTCTGCGGCAGAAACTCTTAAATTCCAACCGGCATTGTCTATGCAATCTCGCAGCGATGCTTGGAAAAACCCCGATTTAGCAATCATGGAAATTAAGTACCCGGCAACCGGCAACCCAGTAATTGCAATACATACCATGAAAGTCAATTCTTTTGAGCCGGGTCTTAACACAGCTGGTACAGCAGCTTCTGCCACCGTTCGACTTGTCGACTACATGAGCAAAACGCCTATTAGCGTCACCGAAGTATTCGTAGAAGTGGAACTTGGTCAGCTCTACACTGGTTTAAATTTTACCGGCAATGGCGCAGTCTCTGCTACGGTCAACATGAAGTACCCAGTAGGCGATCTTGCTTTGTCTGCGGGCGATGTAAGCTCCACAACTCTTTCGTATTCGACCGACAATGGAACTATTCCTGGTACTGGCACTAGATTTATCGGGCGCGTATACCGTTTTAGACCTGACAATGCTGGTCAAGGGTACGGGTTTGAGGTGCAAGTGGCCTTTGCCGGTTGTCGTATTAGGCGCGTTATGGCAATAATTGAGGAGCACGGGTGACCGAAAGGTTTAACGCTAACGCACAAGACACAATTACGGCATCCGATTCTGGTGGCCCCCCTGGTACTGGGCAGGATCTTACTGCGTTAGGAGTTGGTCAAGGTTCTGGTCAAACTGCTTCGCGACAAGAAAACAACGCAAGCATAGGTTTTGAGTTTCCTGTTAGGTGGGACGACGTAGCTAGTACTCTAGGTCGCTTAGGAGAAAAAAAGTATCTTGGCGAATTTGTTGATGATATGGAAATGCGCGACAAGATGATTGAGGATTACCTGACAACAAGCGTTGTTAATGGTGTTATTGGAGACTCTTTTATATCTGCATCAAAATCTTCAGGGGTTGTCTCCTTTGGTTGGCAAGGGCCGCAATTTAATATAGTTTCACCAGTCAATAACCAAGTAATGCAATACAACTCGGCTACTGGTAATTGGTTTAACTCAACCGTTGTTGGCACTCAGGGCCCTCAAGGGTCCCAAGGTCCTCAAGGGTCCCAAGGGTCCCAAGGTCCTCAAGGGCCCCAAGGTCCTCAAGGTCCTCAAGGGCCCCAAGGTCCAACAGGCCCACAGGGCCCGACAGGAGCAAGTGGTACTAGCGGTTGGACATACGGCTCAAGTGTCGTAACCATGTTTTTAGGGTTTGCTAACATCCCGCATGGCATTGGGTCTACTCCTACGACAGCTTTGGTCAGCAACGGCGACACAAATGCCCTAGCGTCTGCTTTTGAAATTTACGGTCTGAATGGAACAAATATAGAAATAAGAGAGATAGGCGGTACCACAAGCACCACCGTTCGTGTAAACTGGATAGCGATACCTTAAAGAAAGAAAATTATGATAAAACTTCAGACAATTGTATTGCGAGTAGCTGGCGTGTTTGGCTCCTCAGCCCTTGCTGCCGTTGCCGGTGGCGCTATCTTTGGTGTCGAGCTATGGAAGTCGGCTGCAATAGCTGGTGTCGTTAGCGCCTCCAAAGTAACAGAATCATTACTACGGTCGTGGTCAGAAGATGGCACTCTCACAAAAGAAGAAGTTGCCCAAGCGTTCGGCAAAGCTAAGTAAATGGCTGCTCGCGTACGCGGGCGCATTGCTTATAATCATTGGCGTACAGCCGGTCAAAGCCCAAAATTTAATAGTCACGGCCCCTACAGATTATTGGTTTAACTATGATGTTCCGACTACCTTCTCAGCCCGTACATACCAGGTACCCAACCACCCTTCAGACCCGCAGCTTTGGCTCTACAACTCTGAAGGTACCCTTCTCGTTACTAACGATGACTACTACGGTCTACAAAGTTTTATCCAAGCCCAAGTAGAACCAGGGTGGTACAGGCTTCGGGCCGGAACTTGTTGTTACGAACCTAACGTTTGGCGCAAATGGGATGCTCTTTGGAATATTGATTACCAGTTGGAAATTGCTGGCTTTACTGACATTCTTGATACAACTACCTCTACGACGGTAGAGGAAACAACAACCACCTCATCAACCACGACGACTACTTCTACCACCACTACCACCACTACCACCACTACCACCACTACCACCACTACCACTACCACCACAACCACAGTCCCGGAAACGACAACTACTACTACAACTACAACCATCCCGGAAACGACAACCACCTTTCCCGAAACAACTACTACGGTGGCACCTACAACCACGTCGACAACTACTACTAGCTCGACTACAACCACAATTGCCCCAACTACGACTATTGCAGTACGTAGAACAACCACGACACTTGCCCCCGAAACCACCACTTCTACAACTTCGACTACTACGACTACCGAGCCCAGCCCATCCACAACGGCAGCACTAAGAACGACTACGACAACCGAAGCGCCAAATTTGACGGACGAAGTAATAAGCCCGCAGGAACAGGAGCAGATTGTTGCATCGCTTGGAGAGGACGCAACTCCGGAAGCAGTCGAGGAGGCGATTCAGTCAATTGCTGACAATATAGAGAATTTGACCAGCGAACAGTTGGACAACATTGCCCTCGTAGTTAGTAAAGCAAAACCCGAAATTAAGAAAAAGTTTGAGGCGGAAATCAATATCTTTGGCGGGGGCCTTGACAATTACGTACCGGTCGGGTCAAACGTTCCAGTTGGGCAAAGGCGAACGCTTGTCATTATTGGGGCCGTAATGACGGCAATGCCTATACTTAGCAGCCGCAGAAAATGATATTATCAAACTATGAATAAATATATAGGCGCAATTTGCACCCTTGTTGTGGCCTGCTGCTCAAGCGCGTATATTGTTATTACGTTGTCTGGACAGACACGGACTCAAGCTCTGGGTATTACCGGCATTCTATTAATTTCTACTGCTATTCTTGTTGCTATTGAACTGAAAGAGGACGAATAATGGCTACTGGCAAACAACCATTTTTGCGTCGTTTACGACTTGCTAAAGGCAAGAACAAAGGCATTCCTGCTGCTGACGTTGTTATCCCAAATGGTTTTGAGAAATTTCGCAAGAGCGGGTTGCCTGACAGCCACCTTATCAAGACCTCGATCGGCGGGCAGTTGTGGACAGAATGCGCTCTTTATTTTGAGAACATGGTCGAAGCTGCTCGCGTAGAAGGCATTACGTTTGCAAATATCGGCGCTTACCGTAGTCCCAAAGATGTTCTTACAATGTTTCTTGAACGCTACGCCGAGGTAGATAAGGGCCGCAAGCCACAAATTACTCGCACTTACGAGGGCAAGACCTGGTACCTCAAGCCCGGCATGGCTCCTTCAGCTTCGCCCGAGCGTGGGTCGCCTCACCAATGGGGCATTGCAATTGACTTGGGTTCTAAGGTTAAGGGCAACATTGTCAGTTTGACTGAGAAAGCTCGAGTATGGCTTTGCACAAACGGACCAACCTACGGCTTCACTTTACAGAGCTTGCCCTACAAGGATGACGGATCTGCTAACCCTGAACATGAGTGGTGGCATTGGCAGTGGAGTGATCCAACGTGAACGCTGCGTGGGCCGCGATTGTTGTGGCAGCTATCAGCGGTCCACTAATGTGGGTGTTGTATCGTTTAGACAAACGAAATACAAGTCAACATGGCGAAGCAGTTAAGATTATACAAGAGGTAAAATTAAAAGTGAGCGATGTCCAGGATGATGTTAGAGATGTCAAAGCCGATGTGCGCATTCTCAAATCCGATGTGCGCGACCTTCAGAAACCAAAATTAAAGAAACCATCCAATGTCGACATCTAGCGCGTACCTTAATTCTTTGATTGCTTTAGCCAACTCAGCAGCAACTAACAAAAAAAATCAAATAGACCAAGACCTCAAGCTTGGAGCAAGCGGCACTTTCTCAAAAGATGCGGCCGGTAATGAAGTTTATACTCCTGGCGCAGAAGGCACACTCGACGTTGGCTATCAACGCGCCAAAGAAACAACCAGCGCAGGGTTGGAATCACGCGGCATTTTGCGCAGCGGGCAGGCTGCCATAACCAAGGGTCGCCAAGCTTCTGACTACCAGACCTCTGTAATGAATCTTTACAACCAGGCCCAGAGACTGAAGGGTGGCGTTGACGAACAAACGGCTCTTAAGATTGGCGAGTATCGCGCAGCTTACGGTGACGGAACTGATGAAACAGTAGATGAGAGGAATCCTCCTGCTCCAACGCCTCCCCCTACACAAACACCATTTCCAACAACAATGCCCGCTGCTAACACACCCCAAGGCCAAACATACGATTCTGCTGTTGGTGGCGCGTTGTACGGCGATTATGGCATGGCTCCTCAAGTTGCGCCAACACCACCAAAAACATACGACCAGCAACTAGGAAATATACTGTATGGTGACATGTTCGATCAAATACCTGGCGCTTCTACTGCCTTTACAACTCAGCCAAGAATTGCCCCGGTTAAAAGACTGGCAACACAAAAAGCAAAGAGGAAGTAATGGCAGATACAACGACATCACGAATGATGGCGCAAGCAGCGCTGCGCGCCAAATACGCTGCGCTGCGGGGCCCAGCAATTGCGCAATCGATGAATCCTGCTTTGGGCGAAATAGAAAATTCTACTGGGATGGCCGCCGGTACGTTAATGCCTAGCATGGTGGGTAACGTCAACTACCGAGCCGGTATTGCAAGCCAAGGGATGACGGATAACGCTGAGTATTATGACCGAATGCGTACGGACGTGCCTGAGTATACAAATGCTAAGTATGCCTACTTAGAAGAGAAACGAAAGAAAGCTGAGGCCGATGCAATAGCATTAGCGAAAGCCGGAAACCCAATGGCGAACTTTAACATTAATGATTACTTGCCAATAGCAAACCAGGATGTTCCCAACCTGGATGTAAGATTTGCTTATCCACAATTTGCACCTATTCCTAAAGCAATGTCTAACCTCAAAACAATGAACCCCAACTTCTACACGCTTCCTGGAATGCGCAAGTAACAATGGCACTAGGAACAAAGGCAACCTTATTTAAGGCAGCAACCGGAAGAGATCTTCCGGCGGAAACTACGCAGGCTGATTCTACTTTGGCAACGGCGATGAGCAACAAGTTACAGCCCGCCAAAAATTTGTCCGACTTCCAAAGTGGTATGGGCCTAACAACTACACCGGCAATGATGAATCAGGGTTTGTCGAGCAAGGGCAAATATGCTGGCTATTACACGGCCGCTGACATGCAGAAGGCTGTCGAAGGCGATGCTATGCAGGCCTACGATCAGAGCACAGCTTTTGCTGAAGATCTTGGCAACTTAGCATCAAATCAATACGAGAAGTATGTTGCGCAGAGTACTTACGGTATGCCGACATACCAGAGCAACGTAGAAATGCCAGAAGGTTTTGAAGAACAAAAGATAGGCGAATACCAAGACTACATGCGTAACTTGGGCTCACAGATTGATAGTTCCTTTGATACTTCTACAGCTATTCTTAATACTCCAAAATATGAATTTGCTCGCGCCTTAGCTACAACCAAGTACGGCATGAACCCATCTCTTGCTGCCGGTATGTTTACCCCGCAGTTTGACGTTGACCAATACGGATTGGATCAAGACGTTCGTTCTATGGAAGCAACTGGTATGCCATTCGATGTTGCGCGCCAGTACAAATTAGACACGCGCTCCAACTTGGAGAATGCTAGAGAAGATACTGACTACACGCGCGATCAGGATACGTTGACTAGGGCTAAGGTAATTGAAAGCGCTACCGGTTACAGCACTTCTAAGATGAAATTAGCTACCAGCATGACGGATCAACAATTGTACGAAGTTGTAAACGATCCAGACTGGGCAGGCTCGATAGCCGGAACTAATGAGTTGATTAGGCAAGGCAAATTTGAAGCGGCTCTCGAGGCTGCTGTTGCAGCTGCCAACAGTACAGATAAGTCTCAAATTGGAAAGGTTCTTCTTGGATATCTTGCTATGCGTTATTCGTCGTCAAGTACTACTCAAGCCAAAGCATTGGCTGCCGCAATTGCGGAAGCCACTGGCGTTCCGTCTTTTGATGAATAATGCTTAAGCCTCCGCGCAATGTAACAAAAACCGCACCGGCTCCCGTCAGCCCGGGCCAAGCCGCCTTAGACTCTCTAGCCTCATTTGCCCCTGCGCCAGTCAAGCAACCAAAACCAACTCTTGCCCCAGTCGCCAGTACCGGCACTTCGGGCAGTAGCGGCGCGGATGCTCTTGCAGCTCTGGCGGCTGCTGGCCAGTCTGGAGCAACCGGATCATTTGGCGGCACTGTCGAGCAAACCGATTTCGACATTACTGGCAAAGATTTAAAGAGCGCGCTAAAGAAGACACCTAAAACCTTGGGTGTCCTTACTGCCTTAGCGCCGTCAGGTGTATTGAGTATGGTTAAAGCTGCTACTGGTTTCATTGGCGGAACTCCTAGCGAATTTTCTAAGACGTTCAAGGGTGGCGGAACTCTTAGTAAAATACCTATTGCTAGTCTTTTCCTTACTAAAGAAGGTGAGGCAATCGGCACCTCCTTCAAAGACACCTTCAAGGACTTGCAGTACATTGTCGGTGGCCCCAAATACGTATACGAAAATGGCAAACCCAAAATTGAAAACGGCAAATTTGTAATCAAAGATACCGACCGTATATCTAAAGCGCTTGCTTTGGGCGAGTCTCCTGCACCTTTTATTATTGAGGACTTTGGCAACTTGTCATTGGCTGGTGGCGTTGCCGGCAGGGCTTATAAATTTGGCCTGGTCAATGCTGCAAAAAATGCTGTAAAAGTTGGGGCGTTTGATGAGTCGCCTGCCGCAAATGCTGCTCAGGCCGCGGCAAGGGAAGCTGCCGTTGCAAAAATGGCAAGGCGCGGTGAAACAGTCGAGGTAATGAGAAACTTTACTCGCGCAACCGAAAAGGTTGCTGCTGCACCTATGTACCCCTACATCTATGGGTTTCGAGGAGCAAGGTACGTTACTGATCATGTTGGTCGCGCGTGGGCCGATAGGTGGCGCAGGCAGGCTGACAATCTTGATGATGCTGGCGATACAACCAAGAAAGCTGAATATAAACGCAAAGCGGCCGACAACGCTAACAGGTTCTTTGGTACCCCGGTACGAGATCCATACGGCAATACAATATACAACGACAAAGGCAAGCCAGTTATTATCCAACGAGCAAGCGTTGCTCAGTGGGCTAAAGACAAATTGCGTCGCCAGGAAACCACAACGTCGGAAATTCAAAACGCGGTCGTCGACCAAATTACAAAACCTCCCCACTTTGAAACCGATGGTGAAATTACGCCTGCTGAACAGCAAGCCGCGGCTGCTCTTAGGAACGGTTTTGCCGCTTCTATACATTTTATTTCAAAACTAATGCCAGAGATTCCTCTTGAGGAATGGCGCGTAATGTCTTTAGTCAATGAGCACCCGGATTACCACGTATCCCTTGAGGGCCTGCAACTTGCCATTGACTTTATGGATAACAAGGTGCAAAACCCCAATACTCGCGACCGAGTTGATTTTGTTGTTCAAACAACTGACCGAATTATCAACCAGTATATTTCTGAACCAAGCAGACAAGGTTACGGCGTAGACAATCCGCTAGACCCTTACCAGGATCTTCCTTTGCCTGAAATAAACAGACTGCGCGAGGCTCTGAAAGATTCGGGTTCCGTAGAGTTGCTTGAAATAATGGACAGGCTTATTGAAGGCGGTTTGGCTGATCTTGCCATCGACGATCCGGTAAGAACTCGATGGCTTGCCGTACTGGTTGAGGCAGCTCCAGACTCTGTTTCAGGCGACCCAAGTATTTGGCCAGCTACAATGCGTAACCGTATTGAGCAGGTGCGAGCAATGCGCGAATGGTTTGATCAAAAAGCTGCGCAAGTAGTGATGGGTGATCCGCCACCCGAAGGTGGTCCCCGCAACTTCGACCCTACCGTAGGTGACCCAAACGCCGCTGGCATTCCAACTGTCGAGGACATGATCAGAAACCCGCAGCCAGGTTCCTTGCCAAGAATTGCGTCTAAATTTATTAATAACGCCATTAAGTCAATGAATGCACTTCAAGGTAAGTCGCGTGTACTGGCGCAAAACCTTGTGGATATTCATATCAAGATAGCCGAATACGAACGGCACATGCTAAAGATGCACTTGCAGCTAAAAGAGCTTGAAGGTATGTGGGTCAACAACCGCGGGCGCGAAGTATTCCCGGACAAGAATGGCAATTTGCCTAAGAGTGCCAAGCGCATACCAGGGGCCATCGAAAGAGCGCAAGAACTACGTGATACCTTGCGAGCCAAGTACGAAGAGATGGTCGCAGCACAAGACCAGACCACCGTTGTCGACGGCAAGGTCGTAACCATCGAAGAGATGCAGGCCAACCTTGAAAAAGTAAACGGGCTTTTGGACGACATGCAAACAAAAGTTGACGGCATCGACCAGGCCGCCATAGATATATTAAACGCAAAAGATACTCTTCATAATAAAAGCTCCCAAATGGCTGCTTTGCTCGGGCTTGACGGTATTGATGCAGCACCCATACGTGCGGCTATCGAAGAGGACATGGCAAACTTGCCCGAGGATCTGCAACAAACAACTGTTTTTGATGCAAAATATGATGAAATAAACAAGTTAATTGATTATGTCAACCGCGTCCAAATTGTCCACACGGACTTGATGAAAAAATTTGACGAAGCGGATGTGTTGGTCGATTCAATAAATGAGCAATTAGAAAATGCTCAGGATGCTTTTGATAACGGTAAATTAACTCAAGAGGAATTCGATGCAACCTCTAAGTCCCTAGAGGAAAACCTTGCAAAAGCAGAAGCAGAATATGCAACAATCGATGATTTAACAGATCAAAGTCGCGATTACTTTAATGATGCAACAGACGCTTTGCAATCAAAAATGCGTCAAACAATTAAAAACATGCCCGAACAGGAAGCTCTTGCTTTTGCCGATCTTGTTAACAAGCAATTGGCTGAATTACGGGCAGAAGCAAATATTGCCGAAGCAAATGAAAACTTCATTGACAACGAAATTGATCTTTTTACAGAAGATATGCCTGACACCGAAACAATCACGGCGCTCGTTAATCTTCTTGAATCCCGGAAAACGGCCGTTAATGCAAATCTAGAGCCGGAATTAATCAGCATTGACACTAAGGCAATGGACACCATAAAAAATAACCAGTACAAAACGTACGCCGTTATACAATACAATGCCTCCTATTACGAAGTAATCGGTGGAGCAAATAACGGGTTTTTTATTTCTCCTGTTGACCTAGGTACAAATCTTGTGTATCAGCAAATTTTTAAACCTTTTAGATACGACAAAGATTTTAAATTCAAATTAACCGAACAAGATATTTTAAAATTAAAAAAAGCCACACCTGAAACCGGTTTTGATCATATTCTTAAAAAGATAGATAAGGCTATTGATTTTGCCCTTGAGAAATCAGGAGTAGCAAAAGCTGACATACAAGTCAATCCAATTGACGAGATAATAAGCAAGCTTGCGTTAAACAAATCTAAACTCGATTTGCAACTTGAGCCCTTATTGGAAGCTCAGAAAACTGCGGAAACTGCCAGAATTGCTGCCGGAATTGCTTATAGAAACGCTGAGACGCATGTTGGATTTGTTCAAAAAGCTTTAATAGAGCGAATCTCCGGCATTCAAAAGCTTAAATCTAAAACCACTTCCAAAGATACAAAAGAAGCTATTGCTGCTGCCGACATAGAAGCTTCTATCGTGCGCATTGATGATGCTATTTTGAACTACGAGCGAACCGGAAACTGGTACGGCGAAACTTTTGAAGTTGATAGTCCGGTTATGGGTTCGGGTAAGTTCCTTGATTTAAATGTTGACGCAATAGAAAATGTCAACGGAATTGAGCTACCAAAGAACCCAAACTATCCACTAGCAAAAGATGTTTACGAAAACGCCATTCTTCAAAGAGACTTGCTACAGGAGACACTTGAAACTGCTCTAGCCGAACTTCCCGCTCCAAAATTAAAAACAGTTGCCGAAGTGACTGACCCTACTCCAGTGAAAATTAACGCACTTAAAGAGGAGAACTGGACCAGGATTGACGGCGACGCTTACATTGATACGGGCACCCGCCAGTACAAAGCCGTGCAAGTTGAGCGCGGCACAAGCTCCCGCGGCAAAACTCTTTACGATCACAACTTGCAACGCATTGGTAGCGACGGTTTGCCGTTTGAGAACATGACCATGGTGTTTAAATCTTTTGCGGCTTTACGCAAATATGTAGACGGCACAATAAAAACAGACGCAGAAGTGTTGGGCAATCTTCCCAAAGCAAACTACGACCGTCCTGCGTTGACTGGCCCTAGAGGGCTCGCTTTCCCTAAAGACCTTCTTGATGCTGAAGCTCGGTTGGCTAAAACTGTTGGCAAACGCTCTTCTTTGCTTAGCAACATTAAGAACACCGATTCTAAATTAACCAAGCTTCGCGCCGAAGAATCTGCGAAAGCCACGCTACTTCCAATTGTTCAGGCTCGAGCGAACAGCCTAGAGGCCCGTATTAACAGAGAAGTCATAACTCAACCTGGCCTAACCCAAGTTAATGGCGTTGATGCCCCCGTCGACCAAGCCACCGGCAACCGTCTACGACCTCGCGTCATTAAACCAGCCGATGTTGACAACCCTGATGTTGCAGCCGTTATGGCCTCAATCAATGAGGCAAACATGGCTAGGGCTAGGAACATACCTTTTACTATGCCGATGCGCGCAGCAATGGAGGGTCGCCCGGACCTTACTTCTGGCTACGATTACGCTCCGAGCACCAGAGGCTTTGGTTACGTTCCTGCTGGGGAGATGCAGGGCCGCACGGTTGGTGCGACCCGAACGGTAGAGCCTGGTGTCAGCGGCAAGGTGAAGCTACGTCAATCACATTATCGAGCTGGTACTTCTTCCGAGATCTACTCTTTGCGCGAGATGGCAGACAGGATTGTCGCAGCACGTCGCGGCATGGACCAAAACGAGACCATTAAACTTTTGATGCACAGCGGATTTAGTACTTCAGCTGCTTCGCTTCTTGGACAAACAAAGCTTGACGAGTTGACCCGCTTGGCAACAGAAAGAGCCACGAGAGAAGGCGACTACGCTGTCGGCAGAACTAATCGTGATTTTGCATTTGACAAAGCTGTAAAAAACAATTTAGGCGAACTCATCGACACCGAAATGAGAAATCGTGGTTGGGAGGCCAACAACGGTTTGCAGGGTGACATTAAGTTGGGGATTGCCTACACGCAAGTTGATGCTGCTACGAGGTATCTGCCTAGATACATGCGCGAGTCCGTAGCTAGTCGTACGTCCTACTTTAACCCTGCTGCTGCTGGCTGGTATTTGCGAACAACCAAAAAAGCTACAACAATGTTAAAGAATGCCGTATTGCCTTTCTCTTTAACATGGCAACTTGGCGATGCAATAGGCATCTTGACTTCGGCTCACGCCACCAATGTGCCACTCGATGTTCTTGCAAAAAACATGGTTAAAGCTTTTCAGGAGAACTACGGCGGCGGCTTTACCGACATCTTCAGAGCAACCGAAAACAGAAAAATTGGTCCCCTTGGATCGTTCTTGGGTCAGAGTGGTTTGCAGGATGTGGGTCTTGCTACTGACCGTCAGGCTGTTTTGCGAGGATTTACGACGGACGAAAAGGTTCCATTTACCCAAAGAATACCCGTAGTCAAGTATCCGTTTAAAGCTTTTGACAAGTTCAAACAAAGCTCATATCGCCTAAACGAGGCCATTAACCGAGTGGGCCGCCAGGCTTACTTTATGACGGTTTTCCAAAAAGCCCTTGATGATTACAACCTCGAAACAAACTCGAAATTTACAATAGACGATTTCCCTAAGCATAAACTTGCGGTTGGCTCCGACCCTGCCGGACAAAGACTTTCTCAAGCTTTTTGGGACACAGTTAACCAAGCCAACGATGTGCTCGGTGACTGGCTGGACTTGACCCCATACGAACGTCGAGTTGTTTTGCCTCACGTTACTTTCTATGCGTGGATCAAACACATTAATAAGCTCTTTCTTAAAATTGCAAATGATGACCCGGCAAAAATTATGTGGCACATGTACCTGGGCACAATGGCTTACGACGATGATTTTAATGTCTACGAATGGCTTGCGCGCAACCCGGTACTTTCATTTGCCGGTGGCGTAACTAACTTGTCCTTTGCTTCACAATGGAGCGACTTCTTTAACGGACCTATTGGAAGTTTTGTCCTTGATCGAGATATTAGACCCGCAATGCGTACGCTCGGCCCATCGCCGCGCCTTATCTCAGCGGGTCTCACCGGCATCGACCTCAATACAATGAAAGCAGTAAGTAGGCCAACTGGCTCAGGGGCCTATGACCCACAAGGTTTTGAGTTAGACCAAGGCCTCATATTCCGGCCAGGTGAAGCGGCAGGATACACAATGCAAACGTTCCCAATTTTTAAGAAACTTGCCAACCTGTTGCCGTCGGGAGACGTTCCTTTTACCGACATTCAAACTGGTCCTGTAAAGAGATTTGGAACTGGAGCTACTCGAACGGTTCCTGGCACAAACTTGCCGGTACCTGAAGTTGGTGGCAGAGCCAACGCGCTCATGAGCCTTTTCAATGTCCCCGGCCGTCCGATCATGTCCGACAGACAGGTGCAGGAAATGAAGATTCAACAACGCTTGCGCCTCATAGAAAACAAGCAGGCTCGACTTAGGTATGAAATCATGAAGCCTTGAAAAAGGCATACACGCTTGTTCTTTTTGGCAAAAGGCCAGTAAGCCTTAACCAAGAGCGAAGCCAGCACTACCGGGCCAGGGTTAACGACACTAAATGGTGGCGCGATGGCTTTACTCAAGCAGCATTAATTGCAAAGATCCCGTTGATGGAAGCGGCAGAGATCATCGTCGAGCCGATATTGGAGAACCGTCGGTGGCAGGACACCGGGGCTTGCTTTCCATCCGCCAAAGCTGCCATTGATGGCATAGTTGATGCTGGAGTACTATTAGACGATACGCCTGATATTTTACCCCAGATAACATTTAAAAGACCCGTACTTGGCCCAGAGCCAGGACTTAGAATAACTATCATTCCATTAGAAAGAAGAGTGCCTGGTGAAGAAAGCATTTTGGGACACAAAAAATCCAAATAAGAAATCTAAGAAACTTAGCCCAACCCAACTGCTTGCCGCCAAGAGAGCCGCTAAAGCAGCAGGCCGTCCATACCCGAACCTCATAGACAACGCCGCGGCTAGCCGAAAGTAAAAATTGTGGCTTCTCCTGCTTGGCAGCGTAAAGAAGGAAAGAACCCTGAAGGTGGCTTAAATGCCAAGGGCAGGGCTTCTTATGCTGCACAAACAGGCGGAAAACTTAAGCCACCAGTAAGCAGGGAACAGGCTTCGAAAAGCTCTGCCGACGCTGCGCGTAGAAAATCTTTTTGTGCGCGAATGGAAGGTGCAAAGCGTAAACTAGCTGGAGCAAAAGCTCAACGCGATCCCAACAGCCGTATTAACAAAGCTCTACGCAAGTGGGACTGCTGATGGCTAAGAAGCCCATTACTCGCCTTGCTTCAGAGATGGCGCGACTCCCTGCTGCACCATTTATTCCCGGCGTAACTTGGAATAACCCTGCACCTACTACCGCTTTTGGGGCTGCTGGCTCCAAGCCCTTTGTTGGCGGTGCCGCTGCAACGCAAGCCAGGCAAGACAATAACGATGCCTACATGGTAGGGCTCAACAATCGCGTACCTCTTCAAAACATGAATGACTTAATGAATCCTAAATGGTGGGCCAAAAACCTGGCCAAAGGAGCCAAAGAAGCGGTCTACGATCCTATTGCCAACATACCTACCGCCTTCGACCCTACTTCCGGTTTGTCACCTATGGAGAGAGTAAACACCGGTCTTGGTGGTGGCTTAGCTTTAGCGGATGTGGCAACACCTTTTTTGCCCGAGGGCGCACTGGCTAACGCAATGGTCCAAAGGGCAACGAACAGAGCCATAGCAGAAACTGCTGCTGGGAGAGCTGTTGGTCCGCGCTTTAACAACATGCTGATGTCAAATAATCAAATGCTGCCAAGAAATGCCGCAACCGTTCAGTATGCCGAGGCACTTCGACGTATGCAAAATGAATTAAAGTTGGTTCCCGACCAAGCCGTTACGAGCATTCAAATGCAAGGGTCGTCGTTCCCTAATGTTATGAGATCGGGAGAATACAACCCTAATCTGGCTGGAGCTTCTGGCTATCGTGGTGCCGCACAGAAACTTGCAGACGAAGCGGGGGTTGCTAATCGTTACGACCCAGTAAGAAAACTTATTGAAAGTCACTTAGGTGGCGACACCTACGGAATGTTGCGGGAGCCAATGGACTTTCTCACCGGTTCAAGTTACAGGCAGCCAAGAAACGCTGGCAGCATAAAAAACGCAAGTGGGGACGTAGTGCAAGATACTTACGATATAGAAAAATTAAAAGCTTGGCAAACCGACCAAGGTAATCAAGTAATTCTCGACGTTAGACCAGGGACCGGCGCTACCGTTACGCCGGGGGACAGCTACAATATTTGGAATCGCGCGAAGGCCGCGGGCTATGAAGGTACCTATGATGATTCTGTTTTGCAATACGATAAATCATTACCCGCAATTAATTCTGCCGTTTCTGACGCTCCACCAATAATTCCTGACATTTATAAAGACATACTTACCGGTGCAAATTTGCGTTCTCGCAGTCCGGAACTGAACGAGATACCAAGATACGCTGAAGTCCAAATGCCCGCAGTTCCATTGTCTGACGTTGACCGCGCCTGGTTAATGAGGGACGCTGAAATGATTAAACCAACTTACAAACCCCCAACAATTTCAGGCTGGAACGGGCTACCGTCAATCCCGTCCCCATCGGCAATGCGCGTGATGGCACAAAACAGGGCATTCGCAAGAGCTGCACGGGCCAAAGGCATTACTCCAGTAACTGGGGTTTTGGAGCACGCTATGATCAAATTTGGCCCGGAAGTTGTAGAGCAAGCTCGCGCATCAATGTCCAACAGTGAGTTTATGAGATTTTTAACTAGCGGTACTATTTTTGTTCCCGACAAAATTCCTCTTGACCAAATTCCGGGACCTCAATTTTGGGCGGATATGAGAAAAATGGCTGAAAAAGTTATTGCCGACAGAAAAGCTAAAACGGCACCGCCAGAGGTATACCAGGGCGTAGTTGACTTCTAAAAGACGCGCTTAGTTAATTAGTCCGGTACACTAAAACTATGGCAACACACATATCCGACATCCCAAGGCCCATGTACGCTTACGTAGACCAAGCGTATCTTTACAATTTTAAGAGCCATCTAGCTGAACCACCAAAAGAATGCCTTATATATGGTATCTCTGCTCTGCCTGGAAGGGCTTGGGGTTTATCGGTACTGTTAAATAATGGCGGCCTTGTGCAGCACTTACCGGTACAAGCATTTAACCAACGAGACAGAAAATGCAACTCCGCACATCACTTGTCGACACTGCAAGTTTGGGCCTGCTACGACCAAGACTTTGCCACCCACGAATACAAAGTCTTGTCCGAAATGCGTGTCAGGTGCTACTTAGGTGACGGCACATGGACACAGGGCCGCTACTGGTTTACTGCCGCTCCATACAATGACCACTTTTCACGCACCCCAGACCAACACAAGCATTTTAATTTCGTCTGGCTGGATTGCGGCTGCCTTGCCTCTTTACCCGGGAACCGAATGCTGGTAATTGATCCGAGTTTTACTGTCGATATGCCGGAATATGGCGAGCGCCCCAGCTATCGAGTCAACACTCAATACTGGTATCCCGAGGACAGGAACGCCAAATTCGACAAAATCATTGACTACGAAGCGGGCTGACGCTCTAATTTGCTACACTAAAATTATACCCAAGGAGGAACATGGGATTAATGGACGAAATCAAAGCTGAAGCAACGTGCCAGCCCGAAAAAAGGTGGCAGTTTTTTCACAAGACAATGGAAGAACTTGGCGACAAGAAAGAGCAAGACGAACTACTCGCCGCATTAGACAATCATGCAATTCCCATAGCTGCAATTTCTTCCGTATTGAGAAAAAGAAACATAGGCGTGAGCCACGACACTTTGAGGAGGTGGCGCAATGACCGAAAGCACAAATGAATACGAGTTGCAATCACATATAGATGATTTGCAAAAAGCACTGAAAGCAGCACACTTGCGTGAATTGCGCGCAAAGACTCGCACTAACGATTTAGTCGAAGCGGTCTATAGGGCAGCTAAAGATGCAGCAATCGGACAACCAAAAATTAAACCAACCATTTACACGCCACCTAAACGCTCAAAACAAAAGAGCGAGGTGGCGGTTCTGCATGCAACCGACTGGCAGCTTGGCAAGAAAACCGTATCGTTCGGTATAACGACTCTCGATGAGCGCATGAAGCAAGTTGTCGAGAAGATGCTTGCAATCACTGAGATACAGCGAGCAGATCACCCCGTAAACGATGCCGTTATCTTGTTCGGTGGAGACATGGTTGAAGGGCTAGGTATTTTTCCGGGCCAGGTCTACGAGGTCGAAGCGTATCTTTACCAACAATTGTTTGAAGCGGTGCGGATCATGAAGTACATCGTTGCTTCAGTGGCGGCAAACTTTAAGAACGTCAAAGTTGTTTGTGAGTTTGGTAACCACGGCAGGTTGGGCCGCAAAGGCGAGATGCCCGCTAACGACAACATTGATGCAATTGCTTACGGCATTGTAGCGCAGGGGTGTGAGAACCTCAAAAACGTTTCGTTCCAAATGAGCGCAGACTGGTATCAGATATTCAAGATTGGAAATTACAATGGCCTGTTGGTACATGGCGACGAAATTAAAAGCTTTGGCGGCAACACTCCGGCGTTTGGTATTCTCCGCAAAGTAAGTGCTTGGAGCTCCGGTGTCATCGAGCCGTTCCATGACTGCTACATGGGTCACTGGCACACACCAATGTCGTTAACAATGGCTAACGGTGGTCGCATTTTTGTTACTGGCTCGCCAGAAAGCCACAATGAGTACGCCAGAGAATTTGTTGCAGCCGTGGGCAAACCGTCACAAAGATTGCATTTTGTAGACCCGGAGAAGGCTCGCGTTACGAGTGAACATGTCCTGTGGCTTGACTGATTTTTGCTTTGTCTATATTTCATGGGCTGATGCTCATGCTGGTGCTGGGCATTGGGCTGAATTAGACGACGATAATGAGGAGCATATTGTCAAAACATGCGGGTTTCTTATTTCCGTGTCAGAAGGTGGCAAACCAAACCACGTTACAATCGCGCAATCCTATACACCTGACGGATTTTATGATCATGTCATTTATATACCGGTAGCTATGGTACGGGAAACCGTATTACTATCAACAAATTAATACAGTAAAATAAAACACTAAAGGTTGCCTTGAAGGTTTTACTGGGCTAAAGTGAATTTCAC
>Ga0181348_1000330_pt1 | contig 19992 bp, 21 predicted proteins | sample Su13VDMM110DN_FD_130092 | JGI IMG/M metagenome (GOLD analysis project Ga0181348, IMG submission 130092) | Freshwater viral communities from Lake Michigan, USA - Su13.VD.MM110.D.N | ecosystem: Environmental > Aquatic > Freshwater > Lake | place: USA: Michigan | collected 2013-07-16
ATAAAAGGTCTATAAAAGGGGTCTATATAAGAAAGATGTGGAAATCAGGGCAAGAAATCCCTTTTTTGCCCTTTTATTCTTCTTCTACTTCTTCTTCCTCTTCGTCATCAGCTTCCGTCCTCCTCTTCACGGAATGATGAATAAGGACAGCGGAATTTTGTTGAACTCCTTTGTAATTTTTTTTAGGTTGTAGAATAAATTCTTTAATAAAATCACAATTTTCGACCTTCTCCCTGAAATTCTTTTCATTAAAATGTCGCTTATCATTCTTGGAAAGATTTTGATAAAAATCACTACCTTTGAAATGATAATACATATCCTTTACTCTAATCGGGTCCGCATCTGTAATTTTAGTAAAAGTAGCATCGAACCATCCGTAAAACTCATCACTAGCTACCATTTGGTCTTTATTTCTAATTTGAACTGCTAATGGTGGTGCCGAAAGCCGGAAATTATTTCCCGCAAAAGTTTTAAAATAATCCAACAAAATATGAAATAAGGTCATTCTATATTCTACTTTGAATTCATTGGACTTGTAATAAGGATTAGCAATAATCCAATACTTTCTTAATTCTTCGGGAGTTTCATCAAATTTCTCTTGGGAAACCGCCTTACTAACGAACGGTGTAATATCATTTCTTCTGGTAATCGCATCGCCGACCTCATCGTATCGAGGCATATCATTACATTCCATGACTAATGTAAGTCTTAAATTGACTACACATTTACTGGAATACAAGGCTCTCGCATTAATAGTAGGATTACCAGTAATTTCTTTAATAACGGAACAAACAATACGGCGGGTAGCTTTCGGTTCTTGCGTAAGGGCAAACCTAACACCATCTAAATTAGCAACTTCCGGATTAGCACCCGTTTTAATGGGAGAAAGAACGAATTCACTTGGTAAAGTATAAGCATACTTACCGCACGTAGATAACATTAACGCATTTAAAAGGGATTTACCATTTCCACCCTTTCCAGTAGCAACAAAGAATTTTTCTTGTTGGTACCCGCACAATCCGGTCGAAAGAATTTCCAAATAATGATGCTTTACTAATTCATCTGGAAAAATGCCGTTTAATAATTCTACTAATTTTTCTTCTTTGGTAGTATCTTTGGCTTCCCAATTATAACCGCACGAAATAGAGAGATAATCTTCCGGATTAGGTATAATTTGGTTTCCCGTAGTAAGGTCAATGACCGCATTCTCGAAAACGAAAAGTGTTGGTTTATTATCCCAATCTATCGTATCATTGGTAAGAAACGCAATAATATCTTTAATATAGGAATTACGAAAATGGGAATTTCTTAATTTATAATTAATATCACTATTGAAATCCGCCAACAATCTATCCATTACTTTTCTATCTTCTAATTTCACATTATTTTCAAAACAATACTCATTCCATTCTTTGAATTTTTGTAGGTAATAATCGATAAGGTCTTTGGTAAAAATTTTATCTACAAAATTCGAGAGATGAGAATGTGTCTTGTTATCTTTCTCCCAATAAAAACCATTCCAGTAATAAAGAATATCGTAAGAACAAATAAATTCATTCTTATAAAGACTGACGAAATAATCGGCAATAACACCGGTCGAAAAACTACAACTCAATAAATCTACTTGTTCGGTTCTGTATTTTTTCTTTAAATCTTTATAAAGTTTTTCGTCTTCTTGTTTCAAGTAATAAAAGAGAGAACCGATAGTAATTTTATCGCACTTAACACAATTAAATGTTTTCTCGGTATTCTCTTCATCATATCCTTTGGAATACAATTTCGATATTTCTTTGAAAAGATGTAAAGCAATTTCCGGTTCCAATTCACTTTTTAATGCGGCACCAATACGCACCCAAAGCCCGTAAGGGTCTTTGACTTTATCCATTTTTCCAAACATTCCATTATCGAGATAGAATTGAATTTCATCGGCTACATCTACTTCCTTGCTTTCTTTGAGGAAAGTATAAGAATTCTTTTTACAAGCGGTAGCGGTAATATCGGGGGTAGTAATAGTAGAAGTAGTAGTAATATCTTCTTCTTCCATTTTTTCTTCTACGATAGGTTTAGATTTTTTTTTGGGAGTTTTAGATTTTTTTTCTATTTTTGGTTTTTCTTTCACTTCTTCTTCTTTATAATTCTTAATCAGGTCTCTCTCACCGCACCAAAGTTTCATTTCAGCGGACATTTCTTCTAATTCGAAACCCTTGTACGCATCAATTTCATATTTGGCTACGGAACCATCTAATAAAGTATAAGAAGTAGGTGGGGCAATAATAATTCCACCATCATTTCGCACATCAATATTTGTAATAGGATTTTGAGTTTGTTTCAAGTCTGGGTCGTATTTCCAATACAAATGTTTTCCTTTTCTGGTATATACGTAATTGGTTCGAATACCGGAACCGAATGCTTCTAGAAATTCTTTATACGCATCTTCCGTATCAAAATCCAACACGGATACACCGGAAACTTTTCCCGTAATAATAGCAAAGCCATCATGGCTTTTATTAATATAATTCTTCCAATTTTCTCTCGTAATCTTTCTCCAATTAGGCATACCATTTAATTTTTTCTTTTCTTTACCATCCTTATCCAGTGAGGTAGTAATGTTCTTAAAAGAAAATCCAATAAAGTCGTGATATTCGCAAAATTTAATAAAGTTCAGGGCGTTCATACTATATAGTATATATAGATAATAATTCTTTAAGTTGTTTTTAAATTAGATATTTACAAAAATGGCTAAAGTAAAAATCTAAATAGTTGTTGGATTAGGAATTAAATTCTTTTTAACTCGATAATTCATTTTTTTCTTTTCCAAAAAGTTTTTATACTTCTCTGGGTCTTCTTTTAATTTCTCGTAATATCTTTTACATTTTTCTTTCGATTTCTCTGGGTTTTCTTTTTGGTAATTACAAATGTATTCTAATTTGCGGTTATAACTATCGATTTTATTTTGATTTCTCACAATAAAATCCAATGCTTCTTGGATATTGCTAAAGTTTTCCATCTTATATAGTATATAGAAATTTCTTTAAGTTAATTCCAAGAATAATTATCTGTGTCTTTGTTGTTCTCTCCATCTTTCAATTCTATCTAGACCTCTGGTATCTTCATTTCTCATACCTAATCTATCTAATGCCCTTCGGTGTCCGCTTCTTCCACTTCTTCTCCAAATATCTATTCTTCTGGTATCTTCATTCAACATTTCATCATTTTCAATACTTTCATTAAATCTTTCATTTCTTATTCTCTCATTTTCTGCTCTAATTCTTCGTGCTTCTTGTCGTGCTTCTTCTCGTCTTCGTTCTCGTCCTTCTGCTAAATCTCGTTCATTTCGTTGTCGTTCGTATTCTTGTTGTTCCATATTTTCTCGTTCTCGGTTAAAATCAACTGCTCCACCCACTTTTCGAATATTATCAAAATGTTCTCTTTCTCTCGAAAATCCGGAACCGGTTTCTCCTTTAATAGTATTATAATATTCATTCCACAATTTATATTGTTCCTCAATAAAAGTTAATCCGGCTTCAATCTGGTTAGCTAACCGCATTTTTTCTTGTTTGGCTTCTCTCAAAGCTTCATTTGTAGGGTATCTACTATCATCTAATTGATTTAAATCGTGATGAATTCTAGATAATCGTTGATTAGCGTCTTTCTTTGTTTTCTTCAACCATTCTACATGTCTATTAACATTATCTATCAAATTATTCCTTTGATTAGGTGTTAAAGTATTTAAATTGGGTTGTTGAAAATCATGAAAATTAGTACTCATTTATATATAGATGGATAAAAAAAAACATCTAAATATATACTGGAAAGGAATTACCTGCTATATCTACAATATAATAAAAATATCTCCCGGAACAATCAACAAATATTTCCATTTATATATACAATTATTTTATTTTTCTTCATTTTTATTTCCATCAATATAATCTTCTATATTACTGGCTAATTTTTTACAACAATAAGTAAATTCTCTTTTGTATTTTAGTCCTATAACAACATTACTACTATTAACAAGTAATTGAATATCATCTACATCTTCATCAATAAATTTTTCAACAATATGGTCTTTGGTATATTTATTATCATTATCAAAAATTAATTTAACATTTGTAATTTCATCAATATATTTAATATTATTTTTCTTCGCAGCCGTATAGCGGTCATCATCACTATCAACCCTTAAAACCTCAACCCTTTCACACCCATCGCAATAATCAAAAACCCATTCACATTCTTCTATTTGTAAATGATAGGAAATAGATGTCGGGTTTAAATGTCTTTCCGTTTTAAAAGATTTAGCCGCGTAAATGTATTTAGTATTCATTTTATTATTACTATATAGTATATATATCTATTTCTTTAAGTTATTTTAAAAAGTCAATTTTTTGAGAAATTAATATTTATCAACACTATCATCTTCTAAACAGAGAGAACACCAAAAAGACGTATTTTCACTATCTCTATAATATTTGAAATCTTTTACAGATAATTCTTCGCTACAATTTACACATTGAATTTCTTCTAATATATCGTCATCTTTCAGTAAATTATTATCAATTTTATAACAATTGAAACATTTCCAATTATATTTCTCTCGATTACGGAAATCATCCATTTCTAACCAAAAAGAACAATCACAAGAAGGACTATCCATCCAAAGACTGACTTCTCCCATATCCAAATGTTTATATTTGTCGAAATTAATTTCTTTCTGTATTTTAATAAATTTATAGAATATAATCCAATTTCTGTTGGAAATTTCAGTATAAAATATATTCTTACTTTGAAAGTATTTTAAACTTACAATATAATCATTTTTAAAACTATTTCCGTAGAAATCATTATACCCACTTCCGTAATTCTCAACATTATCAATAAAAGACCAAAATGCTTCCGCAGATGGGGTCATTTCAAGACTTTTCATACCAAGAAAAGACCATACTTCACGTTGTAAATCTTTTGGTAAATTTCTCATTATTTCGGTCATTTTTGTTTCTACTATATAGTATATATAAACTAATCTTTATATATTTTAAAAAGTCAATTTTTTGAGAAAATAAAATTGAAATGAAAAATCAATTTTTTGATATATTAAAATCTAATGAAATCTAAATGGAATTATTTAATTATAATTTAGAGGATATTGAAATTAATTTCAGGAAATTGAGAGAAATTGGAACGAATGCCGGTTCTAGGGGAATATCAATAATGGGTAATAAAGTAGTCGATTATTATACTGGAATGGAACGTTTGAATACGATAGGAAACAAAGGAATAAATTTTCATCAATTTTTTGAGAAAAGGAGAGAATATGCTGAAAAAAATTATATTCGAAATCTCCTGAATTTTTATAAAATGGATGTGGATAATGCTACTACCAAAGTATGGTATAGAATATTCTGTTTAAGTTTCGGTTCCATCAATGTATTTCGACCAATATTATCCATGAGTATCTATTCTAAATTCTCTCCAATATGTATATTAGACCCAACGATGGGATGGGGTGGAAGACTGGTCGGTGCGTGTGCGTTAGATATTCCGCACTATATAGGTATAGATAATAATTTAAATTTGAGAGAACCTTATAATGAAATGTCTAAATTTCTCTCGAAACATTCAAAAACAAAGATAGAATTATTTTGGGGAGATTGTATAACGTTTGATTATAGTAAGATAGAATATGATATGGTATTAACAAGTCCGCCTTATTATAATATAGAACAATATTCATTTCAAGAGAGAAGAACAAAACAAGAATGGAATGAGAATTTTTATATACCATTAGTGAGAGAAACATTTAAATATTTAAAGAAAGGAGGTAAGTATTGTTTAAATATTCCAATAGAAGTTTTTGAATTAGTGAAGACGTTATTGGGGGAACCAAACTATACTACCCCCTTTCCAAAATCCCAGAGAAAAGACCCAAATGCTAAAGTCCTAAAGGGGGAATTTATATATATATGGGAGAAATAAATTTTTAGAATTCTCCCGAAAAATTGAAAATATCTTTATCTATTTTTTTATTCGCCAAAGCATATTCACTAACACGACATTCAAAGAAATTCGTTTTCCGGTCTATACTAATATTTTCCATGTAAGAGAAAGGACAACCAACATTCCATATTTTTTCATATCCTAATTGGAGACAAACTCTATCTGCTACAAAATGTATATATTGGGTCATTAATTTCGAATTCATACCAATAAGACGACATGGTAAAGCTTCAGTAATAAATTCGGTTTCAATCTCTACGGCTTCTTTAATAATCGTATGAACTTCTTCTTCTCTCAATTTATATTCTAATTTTTTATATAACGCCAAACCGAATTCAGTGTGTAAAGCTTCGTCTCTCGAAATCAATTCATTCGAGAAACAAAGTCCTTTTAATAAATTCTTACTTTTAAACCAATAAATAGCACAAAACGCACCGGAAAAATGTATTCCTTCCACGCAAATAAACGCAATTAATCTCTCGGCAAAACTGCGGTTGCTATCAATGTGTTTTTTGACCCAATCTGCTTTTTTCTTAACACATGGGTACGTGTTAATCGCATTGAATAATTTATTTTGTTCTTTTCTATCTTTAATATAAGTATCAATTAAATTCGCATATACTTCCTGATGAATACCTTCAATCGCCATTTGAAAGCCGTAAAATAATCTAGCTTCACTATTCTGGACTTCATTGAAAAATCTTACCGCCAAATTTTCATTAATCAAACCATCCATACACGCAAAGAAAGCCAAAATGAGAGAAATAAAATGTTTTTCGTCTGGGGACATTTTGACCCAATCTACTAAATCTTTGGATAAATCTACTTCATCTGCCGTCCAAAAACACGCTACAGCGGTTTTATACATTTTATATAAATCCTGATGAACTACAGGTAATACTACAAATCTCTTATCATCCGGTATTAAAAGTGGTTCCATATATAATATCACCAGAGAAGATAATCGGCAAACCAGCCTTTGGAACCGATAACACTTCTATCTTTTTCGTGTCTGCGTTTATATAATTCTCTTCGAAAATCGGCATACTCTTTCCCGTGAGTTTTAATATAAGTAGGATAATCTTTATAATGAATATCTCCAATACTACAAATATAGTCTCCATCCGGAGTAAAAATATCTATTTTCTTTCCTTCAAATACAGATGGAATAATGGTAACGCCAAGACGTTTCGCTCTAATTTTGGTATAAGGTAATATATGATACATCTATATAATATATTATATTAAACTTCTGCTTTACTTTCTAAATCACTTGTTTCTTTCTCTACTTCTCGATGGATATTCAAACACCCAAAACAAAGATTAACTTGGTCGCATTTTGATTTAAAAGCATACCTTAATACCAGTCCTAAAAAACCGACACTAATGGTAACTATAATGATAATGGTAGGATTATCCATTTATATAAACCGGATATTTTATTAAGGAACAATATTTAATACGTTACCATTTCTCCAAACAGACCCAGATGTTGCGGGGGCTGATGTTGGTAATCCTCGAAAATTAAGATTAATAGTTGTTCCAAGTGGAAAATTTAAACTATTATAAGTCAAATTAGAAGTTATTGTTCCAGAAGTACTAGCCCGAACAATTAAAATACCGGTTCCACCAGCAGAACCAGAGCTTCCCGTCCCAGCACCCGACCCTCCAGCACCTCCACCACCGCCAGTATTTGTAAATCCAGCAATTGACGCAACAGATGTTCCACTATTAGGAACATTATTTGTCCCACCATTTCCACCTCCTCCTGTTCCACCTGGAGCTACTGCCCCACCCCAACTACCACCACCACCACCACCAGCAAGAAAACCACCAGTAGTAGCGGCACTCCAACCAGTAATAACACTATTAATAGTAGAAGAAACAGCATTTACAAAAGTATAAACTAAAGCAGCAGCATTAATACCAGCAATTCCACCAATACCAGCACCACCAGCCCCAGCAGTAACTCCACCAGTAGTAGCTGTTGGTGCTGTTTGTCCTGACGCAGGAGAAATTCCAACAGCACCAGCACCTCCACCACCACCACCGGCTCCATTAGTTCCTGAAGAAGCATACACCCCTTTCGCCCCATTAAATCCACCATTAGGAGGGGGATTGGGATTAGGATTAGCACCAGCCCCACCATTTGCGTCAGTTCCAGTTACAGCACTACCACCACCACCATTACCATTAGAAGCTAGTCCAGCTGCTCCGGTTCTAACAGCAAGAAGTCCAGCACCGGTTCCACCACCACCACCACCACCGGCGGTTAATCCACCTGAAAAAGCAAAAGTAGTGTTCCCTCCATTTCCCCCAATAGTAGTACTAGTTCCAGCAGTACCACCTGTTCCAATACTTATATTATAATTACCAACACCAATACTTGCTCCAGATACAGCAATAACACCTCCGGCTCCACCACCTCCAGCATGAGAGGTACCACCACCACCACCTCCTCCTACCATTATAAAATCAATAGTAGTAGCACCTGAAACTACTAAAGTCCCACTACTACTAGTAAATATTTGATAAATATATCCACCCGTAGTAATAGTTTGGTTTCCACCAGATATAGGAGCACCAGCACCAGCAGCGGAAAAATTCGAAGCCGTTAAAGTAGAAGTAAAAGGATTAAAAGTAAAAGGAGTAGGGGCAGCATTATCACAAAATAAAGGATTAGACCCTACTGATTTTTGAAATGGAATAAAACATGGTTGGTCGCTTTCATCACTAGTCAAAGTGGTAACCGCAGTAGCGGTAGCAGCATTTCCAGATATTCCGGTTTTAGTAATAGTATTGGTAGCAGTTCCATCTGTTAAAACAATAGTAGGATTATCAGGAGTAGCATCCGGTTGTAAAGTTATATCACCAGTTCCGGCATCACTAACGAGAGAAATCCTACCCGAATTAGGATAACAAGTAATATTTTTTGTTTTTTGAATAGCACCCACACTATTATTAGATAAATCTACAAAATTCAAAAAATGAATACCAGTTTGACTATCACTATTACGAGTAGTATATCCATTTTTATTTATAGTATTGGTAATTCCACCAACAATCCCATCGGTTAATTCAATGTGTGGATTAGTAAAACTAAAATTTGGTAATAGCTTAATAGTATTTGTTCCACTAGGTAAATTATTGAGAATAATATCATTCGTCGCAGTATCACCAATTGCTAAAACTTGGTCTAAATTCTGGCTACCACCACCACCACCACTACCCATTAATCCGTATAAATTCGATATTCTTTGATTAAGTTGATTAGTGCTATTACTCATTTATATATAAATAGAAGATATTTTTATCTTATAATATAATATAATAAAACATGAACGATATATTTACCGACAAAAATATAACCGATAGTTCGAAAAATCTATATTTGAAAAACTTAATTAGATTAAATGGGGGAGAAATCAAAAACTTTAACTTCCTAAAGAATGAAAATGAGATTTTAGAGAAATTGAAAAAATATAAACCAAATACTCAAAGAACATATATTATTTCTATTGTTTCTCTCTTAAAAGTTCTCTCGTCGAGAGAACCAAAGAAGTATAAAAAATTATACGATAAATATTATTCTGTTTTAGATGATATGAATAAAAATCTAAAGGTCAATAATGAGAAAACGGATAAAGAAGAAAAGAATTGGATTTCTCAAGAAGAAGTTTTAGAGAGATGGAATGAATTGAAAAAAGTTATTCCATCTTTAGGAAAAAAAATCAATGAGGAACAATTCAATGAATTACAGAAATTAGTTATTCTTTCTCTCTATTGCTTACAAAGACCAAGACGAAACAAAGATTATCAAGACATGTTAGTAATGAGAAAATACACGGCACCGGTAGAAGGAACGGAACCAGCCAAAGATAATATTTTAGATTTAGCCGGAAATAGATTTATCTTTAATAATTTCAAGACAGAAAAGAAATATCATTCTCAAGAAATAAAAATAATTCCGGAATTGAGAGAAATATTAGATATATATCTAAAATATCATCCAACGTTCAAGAAATCGAAAACACCCGTACAACTATTAGTGAATTTCGAAGGACAACCATATACCAAGAATAACGATATGACGAGACTATTATATAAAGTATTCAATAAGAAAATAGGATGTAGTATGCTACGTCATATTTTCCTTACAGATAAATACAAAAATGTAATGGAGGAAATGAAAGAAGATACAAAGGAAATGGGGACAAGTGTCGAGATGATGAAAGACCAATATATTAAAAATTAATTAATCCAATAGGCAACTAATTCATCGGCACCTAATCCAATTTCCTTTTTATATTTCTTAATGAATTTTTGGAATTCTTCTAAATCGTAAAAGAAATTCTTCATCATTAATATTCGAAGGATTACCCACCGACCACAAGTAGCCGATTTATTACAAAGTTTCTGGAATTTATAATGATTATAAACAATCTTCTTTCCTTTGGTTTTCTTCAAAAGGTCTCTCAAAATAGTTCTACCTTCTCCCAACAATCGCCTTTTCACAGCGTTAATAAATTTCAATTCACAATCCACATCTATTCCGTAGCTATCGAACCATTCAATCGTATCACCATATCGTAAAATACAAGTCCAATGACCGGAATTATAATTTTCTTCAATCAAAATAATCTTGTAAGACCTATCTTTTGGGAGAAGTTCTTCAATAGAATTATAATTAGCTAATTCACTATATTTAATCACATTATTCTTGTAATGGTTCGTTTCCGGAAAATATCTCTCTAAATCTAAATCCGTAATATTTGTTCTCATTCTTGTAAGAACTTCATCCATGTTAATTTCACTCATTTATTATATCCAAAGAAAAAAATATCGTTAAACCCCAAAAATAAAATCTAAATATACTTTAGAGAAATCTAAATGGTTCATTTTCAAAAAGATTATATTTACGGCGTTCAACAAGAAGCAACTATCTTACCAATATTACAGCAACATTTTGGAAATACTTTATCCAGAAATAACGAGAGATGGGGAAAATATGATTTCTATAATGAGAATTCGATATTTGAATTGAAATCTAGAAAGAATAAAAAGTGTGCGTATCCTACTACATTGATGACCTGTAATAAGGTAGTGAAAGTAGATGAAAAAGATTTATATTTTCTCTTTAATTTCACGGATGAACTTTGCTGTATTAAATACGAACCTTCTCTCTTTGAAACCTTTGAGAAGAAGAATTATTCTCGAATTAATCAAACATATGACGAGAAAGAATATTACTTTATCCCGGTATGTAATTTAGAAACAATAAAAAAATATGAACCTACTATATAACATGGCTTGGCGTTCTCTCTTTGCTATTGATAATCCAAATGGGAGAATTGGCTCTCAATATAGTGCTATTATTAATACTTCATTAGCAGGTAATATTTTATCAGGAGTTCAAAGTATAGCAAATTTTCCTTCTTCATCTTTACCAATAGGTGTATATTCTATTGCCGTATCTATTCCTATAAGTACCAATACTTCTGGTGTTGGATTAGTTCTGGATAGTTGGGTGTTAGGTGTTGGTGGTCTTTCGACAACTAGCACCTTATTTCCAAGCACTACTCTTGCCCCATTTCAAATCACAATACCAAATCCAGGTGATAACACTACTTCAACAATTAGTGGTAATTTTATAATTTCAATAACAAATTCAAATCCAATATATATAAATTCTTATTGGAATTCAGGAGACCCAAATAATATAATAGGATTTAGAGGTAATCCTTTCTTTTCATCATTAACTTCTTGTATCGCAACTAAATTAGCTTAATTGAAACATTTAGGGAAAAAAAAATATTAAGTAAGTATATAAAATGTCTTGGCGTTCTCTATATGCTATTGATAATCCAAATGGGAGAATTGGTTCTACAACAACTGCTACTCCGGTATCAATTACTGCTGTAGTTGGTGGAGCAGCTAACATTGCTCCAATTCAAAATTTAGCATCTTTTACTTCCCTACCTGTAGGTGTCTATTCCGTTTCCGTATCGGTTCCTTTAGCTAATACCGCAGGAACAGCAACTATCGCTGATAATTGGATTATAGGAGCAAGTGCTTCAGCTTCAACAGCTGCTTTTATTTACGGACAAAAAGCAATTATAAATTTTCCTACAACAATTGCTGTGGAAACAGCAACTCCAACACTGGTTACTGACTTTATTTTAAATGTTCCTAGTGTTAGTACTCCTACTACTATTTACATTAATTCATCATTTATAAATGGGTCAGCTGCTAATAACGCACAATTATCTTGGGCTGGTACTACCTCACCAGGTATTGTTATTGTCGCAACAAAAATGGCTTAAATAATTAGATTTCTAAAATAAAAAATCTAATTATATACAAATGGTAAAAGATGATAAATATTATTTTCATCAAACTCCGGATTAGATTTTTACATGATGAAAACATTAGATTTCTACAAATTAGATATGAAATAGATATGTATATGTAAAAATTTTAAAATTTTTACATATACATATCTATATAAATCGAAAATAGCATTGTAAAAATCTAAATAGTCGATATTAGATATATACAATTAGATATATACATGTAGAAATCCAATATTTCTCTCGAATATAATGTAAATTAGATATTTAGGAATGATACAAAAATATATTAGCACTATTATATATAATGTCCTATAGACCAAAACCAGAATTGAGTAATGTTCCGGCAATACCCGACCATATATACTACGATGTATTAGTTACAAATTTTAATAGCACTACAGGAAACCCAATACCAATATACTTTAACGAAAATAGAACCAATCCTATTATCCCTTGTACGGGAGAATATGAAATGAGTATTATTCGATTTCAAGTAGATACTCCCGATTTACCGGTATTCATTCCAGTAATTGAACCAAACCAACCTTTGAATAATATGACTAATTATACTATTACTTTAACTATTAAGCCACAATTTAGACCAGATGGGACTACCCCTAATACAACTACTTACGTCTCTCAAGCAAAGATTATATGGGTAACGCAAGATACTTCGGCACCGGTTCCACCACCACCAAGCATTAATGGTGGTTATCAATCAAATGTAGGAGATTATTATTATTGTTATTCTTATCAACATTTTCAATCTTTAATTCAGGCTACTTTAGTAAGAGCATTTACTTTTTTACAACAAGCATTAATAGATAGTTTATATTCTACATCTACTGCTAACAAAGAAATACTTGGAATATTACCACCAATCTTTAGCTGGGATAGCACAACATCTTGTGCGGTGATTAGCACTCCTCAATTTAAAAAAGATGGAACTTCTCCTGCTTTTGAAACTAGAACTTTAGTAGGCGGAGTTATAACACCTAATCTGTATGGTGTGAAAATGTATTTCAATTCTCCCTTATATCAATTATTTACTTCTTTTAATTCTATCTTTAAGGGACAATCGAATAGTATTACCGCATCCAATACAGCTGGGTCTCAAGTTCTAGGATATTATCAAAATCCTAATGGATATGATAGTATTCAATTTTCTTCAGGAACGATTTTAACCGGATTGAATTACGAAATTACTATTCTTAATCAACAAGGTACCAGTCAAATATTATCGCCAAGTCTTTATCCAATTGTTAATCCAAATACTGCGGGAGATGTAACCAATGTCTTCATTCAAACATTCCAGGAGTTTAGCACAATTGTGAATTGGACGCCCATCGATAGTATCGTCTTTGTATCGAATACTTTACCAATTGTTAGTAATCAATTAGCATCTCCACTTATCTTTAACGAAAACCAAATTATTTCGGGAGACGGGAATAATGCTAGGTTCGCACAAATTATTACGGATATAGTTTCTAATGAAAATTCTTATAAACCAAATTTATTGTATAATCCTACTGCCGAGTATAGAATGATTAGTTTAACCGGGAACCGACCTTTAACAAATGTAGATGTTTCCGTATTCTGGAGAAATAAGTTAGGAAATTTATTCCCCATTAATCTATTAAGTGGAGGCAGTTGTTCTCTCAAATTCTTGTTTAGAAAAAGAATAGTTTAGAAGATATTTTAGGCAATACTTAATAAAAAAAATATTTATTAAGTATATAAATGACTGACTTTAAAACCATCCTCCTAAAAGATAGTCGTCTTGCGGATATTACCGACAATCTTACTTTTGCGGTTCAATCGGGTGCCGCCAATACTACTTACCAACAATTCACTGCTGTTTCCACATCCAATTCTTCGGTTACCTTTACTATCCAAATTCCTAGTGAAAGTATCGTCATTAACAGAGAATTACTTATCTCGACCGGAATTACCTTTACACTATTTACTGGTGCCCCAGTTGCTAATGGTGCTACAGCCATTCAATGGGGAAGTAATTGTGCCCTTCAGGCATTCCCTTTCAACAAGCTTATTACAACGGCTACTGCTACCATCAATAATACCACTGTCTCTCTTAACGAACAGGATGTTCTCGATTGTCTTTTGAGATTTAACGATAGTAGAGAATTGTATCGTTATAATGGTATGACCCCAACCTTACCCGACCAGGCATATTACAATTATCAGGATGGTGTTGGAGCTAATAACAATCCTTTAGCAAACTGGACGAACCAGTCATACGATTTAGACCAGGCACCAAGAGGAGCATTCCCAGTTTCCATTACTGCTTATACTTCTCCTAATGCTGCGGGACCCTGGACTTTATCCACTACTGGTGCTTTGAACTCTACTGGAAGTGCTAAATATTTCGCTTTTGTTGTGAATACTCAAGTGATAGAGCCATTGTTCCTTTCTCCTTTTATTTTCGGTAATCCGGAATATAATTGTGGAGGCATTGCTGGTGTAAATACAATTAATTTCGTGTTTAACATTGATAGCACAGCCAAAAGATTGATGTCGGTTGCTTCTTCTGTTGGTTTGAATTCATCTGCTTCTATTACTCTAGGAGATGCGGTTGGTGCCCCTACTTTCTCTAACCCATTTCAAGGTGGAAGCACACAAATGTTGTTTAATTTCCTATCTACCCAAGCTAGTGATTTAATTCCATCCAGAAATGTTGTGCCTTACATGGATTACCCAAGATACCTTTCTCAATCCACTCAAAATGCTATTCTTCAACCAAACGTTGCTACTCCAATTACATCTCAAAATATCCAACTTAATCAACTTCCTGATTATTTCATTATTGTGGTTCGTAAGCCAATGTCTCAACAAACTATTTACGATAGTGCTTCTTTCTTAACTATTAGTAAAATTTCTATTAATTTGAATAACCAGTCTGGACTTTTGGCTTCTGCTACTCAAGCAGACTTGTGGCGTATGAGTGTTAATAATTGTTCTACTCAATCATGGGCTGAATTTTCAGGAAGTGCTGTATCTACCAACATTACACAAGGAGTTCCAGCTACTATTGATACTACCGGTTCCATCTTAATTCTCAACCCCCCAAAAGATTTGAGTTTGCCGGACTACCTTTCTTCGTCCTCAATCGGGCAGTTCAACTTCCAGTTCCAAATTACTTGTACCAATACAACGGCTACGGCTTTCCAACCTGAAATATTGGTCGTCACCGCTAACTCTGGTATCTTCGTTACCCAAGCTGGTTCCAGTGTTATCTACACTGGTATTTTGACGAAACAGATGGTCGTAGATACCAAAGCCGAGAAGTCTGCTGACCCGGTTTCATCTGCGGAATTCAAGAGAATGGTTGGAGGTAAAATACATCACATGAATTCTGGAGTTATTAAGAGAATGGCTCAACAGCTAGGAAAGAAACTACACTTTAATGGTGGAGCCAGTGGTGCTTCTTCCGGAGGAAAAATGAGTAAATTCTGTTAAATATTAGCTATTAAATAAAATTATATATTATAATTATATAATGTATAATTTAACATTCGATAATCCGTACAATCGAAACATTGTAAATAAATTAAGAGAGTTTAGACACAAACAACAAGGTTATTATACTCCTACCAATATCGAACCAGAACACATTACACATCAATATGACCCCATTACCATTACTGGTGGGGCAATGTCCGGTGGTGCTACATCCTATCATTCGATTTCTAGTAGTGGTGTATCACGTTATCCACCTGATTTATTTGAACCAAGATATACATTAAATAGAAATAAAATGGTTGGAAATAGAATGAAAGGTGGAAGTAGTGATTTCATGAATTCTCCCTTTTATCCACCTTCTTTTTCTACTTCTGGTATTGCTAGTTACGATAGTGATAGTGATATAGATGATTTAGGAAGGGTTCATTCGAAACGTAGAGGTAGAGCAATGAAAGGGGGAGATTTTTGGAGTGATGTAAAAAAAGAGTTAGGAGATAAATTACCAGGACTAAAGAAGATAGATAGAATAGATAAAATACCAAAAGATGTTTTAGCAAAATTGAAACCTTTGAAACTTGGTGGAAAGAAACCAAAAAAAGAAAAGAAAGCTGAAAGTAAATTATTAAAGATTTTCAATTAATTATTTTATTTTATCATTATATAATATAAAATGGAATTTGTAGAAATCAATGCTAATAGACAACCAAGATTATCTGGTGGGAGACGAGGAGCATCTACTTTACAACCAGGAGGAAATGCTGTATCTAATAATTTGGTTCCTGCTTCTAAATTACCTGCTTCTGCCGGAAGTTTAGATGCGGTTTTTAGCAATCTTAATAAGAATATAAATTCTACTGCGGCTTTAGAAAATATTGGAAAAGAAATGAAAGGAAAAGGAAGAGGAAGACCAAAAAAAACCGGTGGTGCTACATTGAAAGAAATTTTACATCATCCAAGTCAGCATCAAGCCCAATTCGATGCTATTCTTAAGGGTGCTAAAAAAGGTGGAGCAATGGTAATGAACCCCGATGGAACCGCTACTGGTGTAGGTAGTGATGATATGACCTGGAGAAGAATTGGAAGAGGAAGACCAAAAAAATCGAATGTCGCATCCGGATTGTTTCACCATACAATTATTCCAGAAGGTGGAAAAATGTCGAAATTAGTTCCAAGACACGGACATGGTGCTACTACTAGTATTGGTACGAATTATCAATTAGGACAATTTGGTGGGTCAATGACGCAACCTATTGGTAATACTGCTTCTACTCTTTCTCCCGCACTTTCTGGAATGAGTGTTGGTGGAAAACGATATACTACCGGATTAGCTAAACTTACACCAGAACAAATGAAAGAAATAATAAAGAAATCGATGACGGGAGCTGGACGAAAACCAAAAGGAAAAAATTTGATGAAATTATTGAAATATATGGTTGCTACCAAAAAGAAACTACATGGAATGGGAAAAATGTCTGGTGGAGATTTATTGGGAGATGCTTGGGAAAGTATTAAAAAAATTGGATTGGATTTATATAAAGAATACGGACCCCAAATTTTTGATAGTGGAAAAGATTTATTATTAGATGAATTGAAAAAACACGCACACGATTATATTACCGGTGGAATGATGGATGGAGGTTCTTTTTGGGGAGATGTTTGGGATGGAATTAAAGCCGTTGCCTCCGGAATTTGGAATGCTTTAAAACTTATATTAAATGATGATGTTGTGAAAGAAGTAGAAAGAGAACTTTTACATCAATCCGTTGAAATGGCTTCTCAATACGCACAACAACAAATGACTTCTGGCGCACCAGCACCTAGTGGAGCCGGAAGACCAGGTCATGACGGACATGGTATTAGACATATTGGCGGATTAAGACCAGGACAATTCAATTTATATAGAGGAAAGAAAGGTGGAGCAGCTTGGTTAAATCCCGATGGAACACCTGGATATAGTGGTAGTGATGACCCTAATTTTCTTAATGGTATAATGCCTATTACATCTCCTACTAATATTTTAGATAATCCTGAATTACAAAAAATTATTAGAAAATATAAAGGTGGAGCATTGGAGAAAAATCCAAGATATAAAGGAGATTTTTCAACTACTATTCCAATTGGAGAATTTGGAAAAAGTATTCCATCAAATGCTTTTGGTGCTGGACGACCAGGTGCTAACGGACATGGTGTTAGAAAGATTGGTGGAAACCGACAACAAATAAGTTCCGCAGCACACAAATTATATAAGGATTATATAAGCACGGCACCAGAAGATAAAAATTTTAATACATTCAGTGCTGATTTAAATTATTATAATAGTGCTTTACAAGGTGGAAAAAAACCAAGTGCTCGTGGTGCTATTGTAAAAAAAATAATGAAAGAAAAAAATCTTTCTCTACCAATGGCTTCTAAATATGTAAAAGAACATGGGTTATATTAATTTTTTTATTTCTTTAGATATATAAATGAATTCTAAAGAAATAAATAAAATTATTAAGTTTAGAAAAAAAAACGGACATTATCCTTCTCATATTCACCTAACATTATCTGGAGGAAATCTTTTGGATGATATAAAACATGGATTTGAAGGTTTGGGTGATAAAATTACAGGTGTTGGTAAAAAAATAGTAAGTGGTTTGGAAACATTTGGAGATGATATAAAAACCGGATTAGGTGTTGTTGGTAATTTTGTTAAAGACCATCAAGATGTTTTTATTTCTGCTGCGGTTACTGGTTCTTTAATGGTTGTTTTTCCGGAATTTGCCCCAGAAATCGCAATGATGGGAACTCAAAATTTATTAGGTAAAGTTCTTGCTGCGGCACCACCTGGTTCCGCAGTTCCTACTCAAGCTGATATTGATGCTGCTTTAGCTGCTTATAAAGCAGACCCAAGATACCAACAAATGATGGATAGAGCTTCGAATTTTTTAAAAACTTTTACTAATTACGTTAAAAACGAAGCACCTACTCGAATTCCTAACTATTCTGGAACCGATACTGCCGTATGGACTAGACCAACAAGTGTAACGATGGGTGGAAGTGGAGTTCCAGAAGGAACTATTCAAATAAATTACAAATATTGGGGTGGTGATTGTTGTTTTCCTATTCAAATACAAATGGAAGGTCATGCTGATGATTTAATGAATTATTCTATACCAATTTGTAATGCTGGAACAATGGATAGTGGAATTAGAATAGAATTTTCCAATAGAGGTATTACTTATTTAAACGCAGATGGGTCTAATTATAGAGATTTATTGAATATAGATTTTTCGAATGCTACTACAATTTTATCAGTAAATCACGGAAGATAGAATTAATTAAAAAATAAATATATTGATTATATATAAAATGATACCTGCTTATCAAAATGGAACGTTAAACGCAGATTTACGTATTAAACAACAATTAGTTCGACAACAAAAACGGGCTTATTCTGTAGTTCAAGACGTACAACTTATTCAAGATACCGGTTTAGCTAGTCAATTAGTTTCTACTATTGAAACCAATTTAGTAGTTTTAAATGCCCTTTTAGGGGAAAGTATGACGTATTTCACTGCTTCCGGATTTAACGCATTAGATGTGAATGAAACGGGAGATATTCAACAAAGTATTATTCGTCCTTCTCTCGCCGCTAATTTGAGACAAATTGCTATTTCTGCTAATCAATTAAAACAAAATGTATCGAAACTACAACCAGTGATTAATTACGTATCCAGAAGTGATATTGAAGGATTTATTAATCAATTAAACGATTTAGATGATAAATATACCGATATAATGTTATCAGGACAAGATATTATACAAGCAGGTTTAGATGATATTGATGAAGATGGATTAAGTAATTTTTTGAAAGAAGTTCAAAAAACCATTCAACCAGTTCATTCTGCTTTTAGAGCATTAATACAGAATTATTCTCCCGCCATTGCTAATGTTCCAATGCCGAGTGTCGGGAGAAATATCAAAGATGGTGGATATTCTCTCGCAGGTAGTATGAGTGAATACCGATAGACAAATATATTTTTATTATATATAATATATAATGAAAACAAAATCAGGTGGTAAAATATCTAATGATGAATTACATCATTTTATCAATGCCTCGTATTCGAAAGGAAAAGATTATAAAAATTGGAAATTAGACCATTCTTTAAGTGAT
>Ga0181348_1000331_pt1 | contig 19965 bp, 45 predicted proteins | sample Su13VDMM110DN_FD_130092 | JGI IMG/M metagenome (GOLD analysis project Ga0181348, IMG submission 130092) | Freshwater viral communities from Lake Michigan, USA - Su13.VD.MM110.D.N | ecosystem: Environmental > Aquatic > Freshwater > Lake | place: USA: Michigan | collected 2013-07-16
TGCCACCACATTCTGAGCATTCATCATCGTGTGTATCTATTCCAGTGCCATCGCAAGAACCACATTCATGTTTTTCACCAGTTCTACCGTAAGCATCTGGTTCTGAGCCTTCCGCCACACCTTTTTTCTTTTTCTTGGCAATGGCAATGGCAGCTTGTTGTGCGGCATTGGCTGCTTCCTCAACACTTTCGTTAGGTACACAGTTATTCACACGAATGCCGCCTTTAATCTTAGTGCCTTCTTTGTGTTTGCCCTTCCAGCATTTAGGGTCAAGGCGTTGCTTCACTGCTTCTGTAATGATTTCTGTTATTTTCATTGTTCTATACCTTCTAGGCTAAGACGCTCGCTTTTTAGCTTCTTGATGTATTTAGATAATTTACCAATCTTTCCTTTATTTCTAAGATGCTTAAAGGCTAGATTCTCTATGGAATATTCACCGCCCGATTCAAGTCCTGCTTGTCGTAGACGTTTAATGTCTGACCAAATATTCATAACTTGGTCAAGGTCATGTGTACGTAGGGCATAGTTAATCTTACTGGAATAGTTACGGGCCTTTGCCCTAACTTCTTTACTATCAACGTTAGGACGATCATGTTTGGGTTGTGTTATCCACTGATTGTCTAGTATTGAATATATTCCTAGACTGTGGTGCGGATTATTTTTGGGCTGTACATAGACTTCTACATCTATGCCGTGTATTTTTATGTTATGTTCAGAATTGAATTGATTCTTTTTAGCATCAAACAACTGTAGATGAACCTGCGATGGATTACTGACAATAAGATGTAGATCAATGTCTGAGCCAGTGGTGTAACCATAGCTGGCGTTTGATCCAGATATAGTAATGTCCTCTAGACCCAAAGGCTGTATGCCTATAAAATTAATGAAGTTACGTGCAATGTCTAACAACTTATATCGAACTTCTAACTTGAGTTCACGATCATCCCATAGTAGGGGGTTTAGCCGATCGTGATAATCAATGTCAACTCCAAGTTCGGATATTTGCATGATTATTTTAGTACATTAGTGATAGCAGATAAGTGGCCCGATACAAATCCAAACACAGCAACCCCACCCATGATCATGTACATCCATTTAGTTTTAAATTTTTCTAATTCTGATATCTTGCCTGCAAGCTCTTTGTGTTGATCACAGCTTTGTTCATGCATGTCTTTGAGGGCAAGGTGCAATGATTCGCCTGTTCGATCCAAACAGTCGTGTAGATCTTTCACGTCCTCTTTGAGTTCGCCTAGTTTTTCTTCTATGTTATCTATTTTTGTTTCAACTACACTTACACGCTCAGGTAGTGTAGCCAATTGTGCTACTGCTTCTTTAGTTGCCATCAGGCTCTCCGTTATGTTAAGTCAAGTTCCCACTGGGACATGTGCCTAAGTTTAGATTGCCTATGTGATGTGCCTTTTACCATGTATTTATTGTCTAACGTGAAAAACAATGTTCTTACCTGGATCGGAGGTATTAAACACAGCAAACTCTTGCTCCATTAGCTCACCAAGTCCAGATATGTAGGGCACTAAATGGAAGTCTTGTTTTAGATAGCCCACTGGATCACCATCGACTTCATAGAGTGCATCGTCTCGTTCGGTTGAAAAGTCAAATCGCCAAACACGTATAATTTTGTCAGTGTCAAAGCCTATGAGTTTACCGGCGACTGCTGTGACCACAGGTTTTTGACTGTAATGAATATTTGTTCTTATGCCAAGTATTTGTAGTATTGTATTAAAATTTTGCTCTCGCCATCGGTCCTGTTCTTTGCCAGGTTCATTACGATATTGCCCCGTGTGAGTAATATCAACTAATGTGTATAATTTGTATTCCATACACTATTTAAACAGTCGTAAAAAAGCCCACTGTAAAAGTGGGCTTAGTCTTCCCATCCCTGAGAATTAAGCGAATGTACCTAGTGCGGCACCAACGAAAATACCTGGGTTAGCGGCTGTACCAGTTGCAGTAACAGTTGCTGAACCACCGGTGTTCATTGAAGCACCGATTACAGCTTCCATTGCATTGTAAGTTGTACCTGCGGTGTTGCTTGATGTTGTAGCATCGTTGACTGTGTCTCCGGCTACTAGAACCAAGAATGATGTAGCGTCTGGAACACCAACTACATAAACTTCGGCCATTGTTTGCAGTCCACGAACACAGCGACTAAACACGCTGTCAGAGTCTGCGTATGTACCTGTTGCGCCGTCTGTACCTTTAGTTAGGTCGTTTGTACCGCCAGTTGTAACGACTCTAAGTAAACGTAGGCTACGTGTACCGAAATTGCTAAATGCTGGACCTGTTGCGTATTGATCTTGTGCTGGCATGCGGCCATAATTGGCCGCTACTGTTGTTGCTATTAATGATGGCATAATTGTTCTCCTCTATATGCTTAACTTAACTGCCCTCTGCAGTTGTGTATATGTATTTAGTGAGATCACGTAAAATTAAGCCAAAAAGGTTAATTTCCTGGGCCTGCGTTTTTACTTTCTTGGATTTTCTTAATGCCGCGTGTGAATTTTGCGGGTTCACCTGTTCTAATGGCGTTGATAAAGCGGCGTTCTAGTTCTGCTGCTTGTTCAATATCGTAGTTTTCTTTGATAAGATTCAGCAGATTTACAGCACTCTGGATAAGGTTTGTGCCCCTAGATTCTATGACTAGATCTTTATCGCGGCTAACACCCAAGTCCGATAGTTCTTGTAGAATTGACCTTGTACTTTTACGCATTATAGTGACCCTTGTAGTATATTTAACATCTCTGTAAAATAAAATAGTTTTTATCTCTGATGCCAGTGGTAAATACTTATACACAGGAGACACACAATGTTAGCACTATTCAAACGAATAATCAAATGGTTTGAGCCCTCACAACAATCAGATGTAGAACGTTTCATCCAAACTCGAAACCCCCAACACCCCGGCGACATTGATAGACTGCTCTATGAGTACAATTATAGACAGCAAGGTGGTAGACTATGAAGCAGTTCCTTCGTGCAGTTTACACAGCCATCATCGAATCTAGAAAACAACAAGCTGACCTTTATGCTAGAAACTCTGCTATCGGTTGGTATTAAAGAATACGTCTTGTCAAAGACGTTGCTTATATATGACAATACATATATAATACACACATGCTGAAAAGGAAGTAGGCATACAGACATTACACACAGGAGATTAATATGTCATTAGAAACACCTAAATTACCAGAAGTTAAATTCAACAAGAACGGCTACGAGATTCGTACAGATATTTTAGACATGGCCAAGAGCATGGTTAGTGAAGAATTTCACGCCAAGTGGCACGGTTGGGAAATGTCAACTGCTAAAGATCCCGATACTGGCAAACTAGTTACTACAGTTGGCATGCCAGAGTTCCCAGGACTTGATAAAGTTCTTGAAACAGCTGAAAAGATGTACGGCTTTGTAAACCAAGGTATTACAAAGAAGTAATACATTAGCATAGCTAGTTCGCCAGAATAGCGTAACATTCACTGGGCCTTAGGGCCCTTTCTAATTGCTGCTTTTAATAATGTTGCCGTCCTGGCACTTGGGACAGGTGCATTCGTTACAGTCACAGTCGTCAGTCATACAACTGCTTCCACAATGATTGCCACACCAACAGGAGCATCCTTTGTTTTCTAATCTTTTATATGTGTCTGTTTCTTCTGTCATAGACATATTATGGGTATCCAAATCTTGTTTTGTATGTTGCGTATAGAGATTGAATCTGTGCCAGGGTCAGCACACCGTTGTACACTTTGATAAATGCTATATCAGCTGTTTGTACTTCACTGCCTGATGAACGACTGAACAATCGCAACTGATTGAAACCTCCGCCACCAGCATTGGTTGCAGAAAATGCCACGCTTGACGGCGAGACACTGGTTGCAGAATATAGTTGTCCTAGACTTGTTGAGGTATTCCAAGTAGCAAAATCAAGATGCCAGAAGAGATCAGCACCCGATAACGGCAGGTTAACTGCAAAGTTAGGATAGAATGTTTGGTCGTGGCCGTTGTACAGGCCCATGAGCCAGTCTTTGCTGGCTTCGCTTTGTGTGTTCAATAATCTGCCGCCGGATGAGACTGAACGTTTGTAGGCCATGAACACTGTGTAACTTTGTCCCGTGGTCCAGTTGGGTCCACCATAGATGTAGTCTGCACTTGTGCCGCTTGCGCCGGTCATTCTAAACACACCACCGTTGTCTGCGGCCCAACTTATCCTATTGGTGGTATTGGCCACCGATAGTGTGTAAGTTCCTGTAGCATCCGAGGTGCCGTTCACAGGCACAGCAGAATAGTTGGCTGCGTCTAAATCGTATACCAAAGTTGGCAGTGAGCTTCCGCCCTGCGATCTAGCAAGATATATTCTATGAGAGGCTACTCTTAGCATTATGCAAATCCTGTAACTAAACTAGCATAGTACACACTGCCAGTATAGGTGATAGTTAACATGTCAACAGAACCAACTGCTGTGCTTAGAGTTTTAAGGCCGCCGGCAAACTTCATAGTGCTAGTTAATGTGTAACTACCACTGCCGCCCTGTGTTAGAATCAATGTTAAAGTTTGTCCAGTTTGTGGATTAGAAAATGCATTTATTGTAATGCTTCCGGTTAGTGTAACATTTTGTAAAGCACCATTGGCAGCGTCTGGAGTAAATGTACTGGCAAATGTGGCTGTATAAACTGTATCGCGAATTTCTTTAACCACTATTGGTTGTAAAAATGATGTTATAGATCCTGTTGGATTAACTTCTATAACTTTAACATTGTTAGAATAGAACTGCACAAAACCGTCGCCAGTGCTGAACATACCAGTGTCAAGTCCGCCATCACCCGTAAAGCTATACCCCGTAGTACCAGTTCCGCCTGCGCTGGCTAAGAACATTGCAGATGAAAGCTGTCCGCTGGTGTTAAGAGTAGCTGTTGCACTACCGTTAACTAAGTTAGTTTTATCTGCAGGAGTAAATGTAAACACACCAGTTGCTGGATCATAACTTAATGCGCCGCCGAGGTTTGCAGTTGCTGGTGTAGCTAAACTAAAACTATTGCGTACATAAGTTTTTAATACTGTTCCGGTTAGTTTGTAGTTAGTACCAGCACTCACTGTGGAAAATACAGTAGTATCGACTAGAGTTGCTAATGCAGGTAATTCTGTTATTTTAATATTTGCCATTGTTATTCCTTATTCTGTAACGAAATCGTCAAATTCTGTTTCTAATGTTTGTACATCCCCATTTTCTAATATCATGAGATACTGGGGTTGTGGTAGTGCAATCCATGGTCTGCCTGATTGCAGTTCTCCGGGCTCGGTATTTTTTACAGCCGTGATACCTACATATTGTGTGGGCAATGAGTTAACATTGTATTCATTGCGAGCACGGTAAAATGCTTTAGTAGTATCTGGTCCCGAAATAACAGACCCGTCAGCGGCTAAGGTGTAACCTTGACGCTTGAGCTGTGCTAGATCAAGTTTGGCTTTTTGTCTAGCCTCTTTGTCTGCTAGGCCGACAGCGCCTAATTCCGTTGCGTATATATTAAATTCTGTACCTATAGGGATTAATGCCGTGTTAAGTTCATTGACTCCAGTGCCCTCTAGAAATGAGCCGCTGTTAGTAGTAACATTCCAAATAGCGGCGTAGGTATCAGCCTCTTCAGTGGAAAACTGTGTTCCATCAGGCGGATTCATTGCTCTTGTGAAACTGGGTTGTCCGTTAGTAGGCACAAAAGTCCAAAGCCTACCTGTGGGGAATGTACCCGAAGCATAGGTAAAACTGGTTATAACACCATCGCCGCCTGCACACACATAATTCCATACTATGTCATTGGCAGGCGAAACACCTCCAAGAAGTTGCGTACCAAGCATGGTTAGTTGGCCACTACTAGCCGAGTATCCACCAGCACCATATGTACAAACAACGTTGCTTACAGCCGTGGAATTTCCATTCTGGGAAACATTGAGTGTAAAACTAATTAGAGCTTGTCCATACGTAAAGGGTCTTGCTTCTGGAGGATCAATTTGATCAAATACATATTGTCTAGCAGATAATGCTGGCAGGGCCAGTACTTGTGCTATATAAGCATCTATTGTGCCGCCGTCCTTTCTAACAACAAAGCCCGTACCGTATGCATCATAGGTAAATGTGCCCGCTGATACTAGAAAACTAGCAGTATGGCTAGTTGCTGTTAAGCGTATAGTTAGTGTTGATATGCCGTTAGCTGCCATTGTGTTTTTCCATTATCTTGGTGGTTCTTCATCGGGCACACTTTCTATTGCTGCAATGTAGGTTATTGTGCCAATCATGACATAGTCTTGGTCCGGGAAAGTGAGGTTGGTATCATTCAGCAGTGCGATGTAGGCACTGGGACCTGCACTCAAGCCATGCCAATACAACTCCACTTTCTTGGTGCCACCCAATACCTTGCCAGACACATGTGTTGGTGTAAGACCAAACTCAAAATAATCCAACACAAGATTGCCTATGTGTTCTGACACGCCCAGTCCCCCTGTGGTGTCAAAGGCTGTGAATGGCAGATCAATTATCTGTATTGATGAAGGTATTGTGATAGTGTGAGCACTGACCTGTATGGTAAAATAGCAGGTCACATGCCTACCAGTTTTCACATAGCGTCCTTCTTGCTTGGCATAGGTGAAAGCACCCACACCCGTGTTGGTTTTTAATGCAGGGATCCATGTGCCCAACTGTTGCTCAAGGCTCGTTATAGTAACATCAGCCACACCGCTATTATACACAGCAGATACTGTGCTTCCAATGAAATTGATTGTTGTGACTGGCAGGCTAAGAGTCAAGCCTTCGTCACTGACTATGATAGTGTTACTGGCTGCTGCCGCTGCTGGAATAGTCACCGTGACATCATTAGTCATAGACACTGTGGTAGTAACACCTGCGCCAACAAAATCAATCATATTTGGATGAGTGGTCAACACAGAACCCTCATCCCTAATTTCTATGCCTCTAACTTTTACCTCCACATTACCCGGAGTAGGCACCGTGGCAACAACACCCGGGCCAACAAAGTCCAGAGTAGAAACAGCAGTGCTTAAAGATGTGCCTTCGTCTTCAACTGTAATGGTGTTACTGACTGCTGGAATAGTCACTGTGACCACATTTCCCACAGCAGTGGCCGTGACTCCTGCGCCCACAAAATTCATGCTGTTGGCAGTGGCTGCAACAATGATTCCTTCTTCACTGACTGACACTCCGGCAATACCGCCGGGAATAGTCACATCTACATCACCAGTAAGTGGATTGCCCACTGTGGCTGTGACGCCTGCACCCAAGAAGTTTAGACTGCTGGCAGCGGCAGTTAGAATAAGATTCTCATCTTTGACTAATATGATACCACTACCGCCACCGCCGCCTAGTATAATTAGACCGCCCGGAGTTGATCCATCACCTATCCGTAGTGTATGCGTGACTTTGTCATACCAAATTCTATCTAGTTGACCTATTCTTGTAGATCCGTCACCGTAGTTGCGTCTGCCTGAAAAAAGGTCTTGTGTAAACGGCATAGTTTATTCCTTAACCAAGTGGCTCGTCGTCTGAAGCCAGATGAACTACCACTGGATTAACGCCTGCATTTTTTTTGATAGCATCAAGTTCGTCTGGAGCACCGTGGTCATCTTGATCAAATGCGCTGGGCACATCGACTGCTTTCTTTAACAATTCTAACTTTTGCTGTAGTGGCGGAATCATTACTCCGCTGCCATCATCGTTATCTTGTTCAGGCTGAGCAAAGTCTTTTGGTTCTGCTGGCAGGTCTTGATTGCTGTCGTTTTCGATATTGTCTAACTTGTCTGCTAGACTGCGTAGCAAGTCTGTTATTTTCATAATTTTATTTCCTATGTTAATATTTAGCGGGAATTTGACATTATTAAAATTCCATGCTATAATAAAAAGTATGCGTATAAAACCTGGAGAATCCAAAGAAGATTGGGCTAAAAGAGTCCAACAATACGAGCATGGCCACGCTCTTAAAAGGATTGCACAAGGTGATCCCATTGAGCAAGTATTGGAAGATATGAGTAAACGCATGACTCAAAAGCTATTATATCCGTTTATACAGGATATCAAAGATGGCAATAAAACTGAGTTTGATGCTGAAGAAAATCGCAGGCGCTACAAAGAATCCTACTTAGACAAAAACTCTCCAAAGGCAGACCAAGTCAGTGATCTACCTACAGATTATTAATCGGGACTTTTAGCGCACTTGTTAGTTTGAATCAATACACCGTGATGTATTATTGGCACCAGCTTTGTTTAGCTTCACCGTAGTATTCACGAGCAAAGCCATTAGCAATCAAGGCAGCACGTAAGCTCTGTCCATTTAGAATGATATCGCCCAATACACGACCACCGAATTTATCCCAACCATATAGAATGACCTGTCGCTGTTGACTGGCGTTAATGAGACCTTTAGTGAAAACACTAGCGGCTTCACCACGTTGCTTTTCGCTGTCGCATTGACCTCTAAATCCTTTTTCCGGAGTATCGACGCCATAGACTCGTACCGCAAGTTCGGGCTTAAGGGGTTTAGGTAAAAAGGGTGCGGCGATAACAACTGTATCGCCATCTGTTACTCTAATAATTTGTGCGTCATATGTAACACCCTGTGGTGTTTTTTCTGCAAATGCCAGCATTGGGACTAGCAATAATAATGCCAATAATCGTTTCATGTGTACTCCGTGTTATAAGAGTATTTATTAGAAATTATTGTTAAACCACCCAATTTTCTTACCGGCAGCTATGCGGGTATCGTATTCGTCTACACTACTGGGGAACCGCCACGCCCATACTGCCACAAAGAACATAAAAATACCTGTAGCAACAATACCTCTTTGGGGCACACTGGCAAAATACATAATGACTAGACTACTGCTCATAGTGATCAGCATAACAAATTTAAGTTTAATTGGGAACACACGCTTTTTAACCCAATTATTTAAGAATGGACCAAACACTTTGTGATTGTATAACCACTGATGCATACGATCACTGCCTTTACTGAAACAATAAGCAGAAAATACAACAAATGGACTATAAGGGATACCGGGTGTGATCACTCCGATATACGCCATGCCTAGACTTAAGAAGCCTAGACAATTCCAAAGAAACTTTTTCATAGCAGTCCTTAATTAACTGCTAATATTTAGTTGGGTTTAAATAGGTAAGATCCAATATGGCCACAGACTGTTTGGGGATCTGCCCACATCTTAATTCCTGCATATCGAAGTTTCTTACAAAAATATAAATCTTCTGATATAGATAATGCGTTCAGATCATAGCCTGTATTATAGAAGTAAGGCATGTCGATTCTATCAAACACTGATGTTTTGATTAGAACGCAGCCAAATCCACAGGCATCTATTTCAAATAAACTTTGAGATTCTGGAACAATACTATAAAGTTTTCCCTGCTGATCTTTGCTATAGATCTCATACTCAACAGGATCCAAACGTTTTTTCATATAGATTCCGCTGACTAGGTCAACATCATGTGCCATTAGCCTAATCAGTATGTCAGAAGGGAATGTCATGTCACTGTCTACAGCAAATAGATAATCATAACTCTTAGCAGAGTTAGCAATATTATTTCTAATATGATCTATTTGATATCCAGTATAATACCTAAAGTCTACCTCTACATGGTCAGGAACATCTAGATCAAATATTGACTTAAATGTTTCTGACTCTATGTATTTGGCCGTAGGTATTGCAATTAATACTGACCGCATTTAATTTATAAATTCAAGCCAAGCATCGTGCCTAATGTTAAAAGGCATCTTCTTACGCTTACTGACAAGTTCGTAGTAGTCGGGCTTGTAGGGCTTCTTCTTTGGCTTGAGCGTTGTCTTGTCACCTTTGTTAGCGTTACAGTTTCCGCAGGCACAGACAGTATTGTCCCAAACACTTTTACCACCTTTTGAAGTTGGTACCACGTGGTCAAGGGTACACTCTTTCTTTTCTAGTTTGTCGCCGCAGTATTGGCAGACATGCTCGTCTCGCAGGTATACATTGCTACGGCTAAATCTAACCGCAGTCTTACACTTCATGTAGTCACGCAAGATGATAACTGAGGGAACAGGAGTTTCCCAACGAGCGGATCTTACAATCCAATTGTCGTGCCAAGCGAGTACACTGGCCTTGTCCAAGACCATGTATTTGATGGCTTCTTGCCAATCAACTGTGCTTAGTGGTAGGTAGCTGACAGGGTTGCCGTCAGCATTTAGGATTAGACAATCACTCACGATACTCTCAATTTAATTAAAGATTAGCTATTATACTACAAATATTTACTCAAATCAATATCGATTGAGCAAATTCTTTGCCAGATAACTCAACACTTTGATTCCATTGATCCGCGTTATCGGATTCAAATAGTAGGTCTAGATCTGGATTGGCTAGTAGCCAACTTAGGTCGTGTTTTCTAGGAGGAGTGCCACGAACTTCATTTTCTAATTGTCCCACAGACCACCCACATAATCCCAAGAACATTCGCCAATGTTTTGGTCTGTCTCCCATGGCCATTTTAGCCAATAGGTCTTCTGCTGAACTAATGCTAAGACGAGGGGTTATCTTCATAGTATTACTACATTTCCATTCCGATGTGTGTAGCATACTTAGGGCTTTAATGTTCACAGGACCACCTAGATAGATGTAGCCCGGCACATTAATTTTAAAGCCGCATTGATCAGCAAACTCGGTAACACTCATTTGGCTTCTTTTATTTAGAACAATTCCAACTGATCCTTGTGGATGATGCTCAGTTACATAGATGACAGTTTTATACCAAAACGACTCTTTAATAGCCGGTGGCGCGATTAGAAGTTTATTCTTTAATTCCATTATGCAAATCGCTCTACTGATTGCTTAACATCGGCAACTGTTATTGTGCCATCACGATTTCTATCTAACCCTTTATTTTGTGCATAGACCTTACCGCTAAATCCCTCAGCGCCTTGTTGACCTAGCACTTTTGAGTCGTCGGCCCCAACGTACTTAGGCATGAATACTGCCATGTATAGATCGCCGAGGGTGCCATTACCTACTCCGGTCATTTTAAAATACTTGTAGACATAATCTAACTGTTGTACTCCGTTCATCTTAAACAATTCTTCTGTGCTAGTGCCTAGACGTTGAGCAGTCTTTGGCATAAATTGAATAAGGCCGGTGGCGCCGCTTTTGCTGTTGCGGGCCTGAGGATTTACTCCAGACTCTTGTTTCATCACAGCCAACAAATCACTTGTCTTAACTCCTAACTCTCTTGCAATTTTTTCTAGTTTACGATTAAAGTCTGGATCTTGTATAGTGCTAGTGTCTACATCTGCACCTGATCGTCTGCCTTTAACATCTGCATCTGTACTGTTAGTTAGACTGGCTGCTGCTTCTGGATTAGCTTCAAGTGTTTTGTTAATGTGTGCAACAGTTTCTTGATCGGGATGCCCTGTAATACTGGGCATCTTTGCGGCTGTTTGAAAGTCTTTGATACCTTTCTCTGTATAGGGTCCCATGATGCCATCTACACCCATGGGGCCTACACTAAAACCCAAGGCCTTAAGTGCTTTCTGTATATCAGCTACAGCAGGTCCACGTAGTCCCTTAGGTTCTGATACTGTGAAACTTTCTTTTAATTGTGTTACTTCTCTAAATCTCATTTTAACTCCAATCGGGTAATGGTCCGCCGTACTTCTTGCCTTTGATCTTATGACCGCCTACTTTAACGCGACTTTCTGGGCCTTTGCCCAGCTTGTGACTTTTATCACCGTCGCGGGCACGTAGGCCTTGACTCTTACAACTGGATAAGTTGCTGGCTCCTAGTTCTGCATCAGGTCGAGCACTTTTGCATAATTTAAGACTAGCTTTGCCTGCCTCGTCTAGACTGGTGTGATCGTCGCCGCCACAGAACTGACATGACATAGTATTTTTTAATGTAAATTCGTTTAATCGCATAATGTAATATTTAGCCGGTTTCGTGATCCAGCCACTCGTATACATTTAGCCATTTACGTTTGCCCACAGTCTGCTTTAACAGCGTAAGATCTGCACAGGTTGTCCACCGCATACGATCATTTTCTTCTGGGGGTGCTGATACAGTGCGTAGTTCTACACCTTCTTGCTCTGCTATGTACTCTGCTATATCTAAGAAGCTGTGCGGTAATCCTGAACCCACATTCCAAATACCCGAACCATTGACAGTTTTAATAAAGTCCACGTGTAGTTTGCACACATCACCTACCCAAGTCCAGTCACGTTTAATCTTATCGGCATTGTCCCACACTTCAATGTAGCCGTCTTTGCGAGCTTGTTGGCGCCACTTATGTATGGCATTACTTCGCTTGCCCCTAACATTCATCCATTTTCCGTAGACATTAAAATAGCGGAATCCTTGTACGTAGATAGTGGGATGTTGATTAAAGACCCAACGATCAAACAGGTACTTGCTCCAAGCATAGGGAGTTTGTGGAAGGCAGGGTGCATGTTCTGCAAAGTTCTTAGTATTGCCATAGACTGAACTAGAACTGGCATATTGTAGGTGTACACCATTGTGTTGACACTCTGTAAACAGCCATTGGCTAAACTCTAAGTTTTGATGCAGTATTTTATCTACATCTGTATCGGTCATGTCAGCTATGCCGCCTAGATGTATGACCCAATCATAATCTCTTACATCTGGCCAGTCAGTGGGATCCCAGTCCCAACCTTCAACATGCCATCCTTCTTCTTGGCCTAACCAAGAGATCATGTTACGGCCAATAAATCCCTGGTGTCCAGTTACTAATATCTTCATAGATACCTCTCAAGGTATTTATAGTACCAGATTGTTCAGCCGTAAAAAAAGGGCTCTAAAGCCCTTTTGATCTCATTTAGAGATTAGAGGCTGATGCCCATTGACTTGGCAAGGTAGCCAAGTGCAACGATTTCACGGCTTGGTTTGCCCATTTCGTACTCGGTAATTGTAAGACCATTACCAGCAGTGCGAGTGTTGCTGTAGACTGCATAACCGTTTTGACGAATGCGGCTAGCTTCAGCTGAGATGTTCTTGATGCCAAAACGCTTTTGAGCTTGACTGGCTGTCAACTTCTCGCCATTGTACAAAGCTGAGAACAGCTTGAATGTCTTAGTTTCTTTTGAAAAGGTATATTTCATTTGTTTTTCCTTGTGTGTAAATTAGCGTTACCTAACGCATTTGTCTAGTATACTATCGCTAGTGTTATAATACAAGACGTTTGGTGGTAAAACTTATTCCTCGATAACCAACCAATTTATGTTGTAGAGATCGTGTTCAATTTCTTCGGAAACAAATCCTTCGGGTACGTACCCTTTGATTCCATCACTATCACCATTGCCAAGACCGTCACCGATGCCACTACAGTACCAGTCCATGTAGTCACCGGTTCCTCTAATATCGGCTATGATGCCTCCGGCATATCTCCAACTACAGTGCCAAAGATCATCTTTTAACATGGGCCACAGATCTCTTTTTTGAAAATCGTTGTTGCACAGTGCCGCATATAAATTTTGAGCATAGGTATCGTTGTTTTGTACCTTATCTTTGATGTCCATTGACTGCATAAGGTCTGATTTGAGATCAGGTGTAACGTACTTGCTCACAGGTTTACAATATCTTTGGCAGGGTTATCTTTTTCAATCAATCCAAAGAATTTTTGGTTGGGGAACTTGTGTTTTACTTGGTCAAGAAGTTCTTGCAAATTCTTTCCTTGAGCGACAAATTGATCGTCGTGTTTGGTGTAGGCATAGAGCATGTCACCGTGTCGTTCAACTTTAACTGCTGTAGCATCTTCCTCGGCTGTGTCTTCTAGATCATCCTGCTCTAGTTTAAACTTTTTAACAGTATTGGCTATTTTTATAAACCGATCTGGATCATCATAGATCTGTCTGAGTGTAAAAAAGTTTTGAGTCTTCTGACCAAGCCAAAAGACAAAGTAGATGCCAGCAATGTATAGTATGATTTCCATATTATATTTACATTTTCAGTGTTTCAAATGTGGCTATCTTAGCAATGCGTTCACCAAAGTCTTGATCTTTATTAATAATATAAAGTTCATGATCAACTCGTTCACTGCGGCGATCATATCGACTAAACTCTACTATCTTGCCTCCGTGTGCATTGTACACTTTAAAGTTTAAGGATTCGTCAGTTGCTGGAGTATGTCCTTTAGGTCTGTTGCCGCCAATGATGTTTTTACTGCTGGTTACTGCATACTCATCTTGAAAGCTATTTTCTTTTTTATTAATCATTATTCTTTCTGCTCGGCGCAGAATCCAAGTGTCAAACCATTTCATTTTTTCTTACCTTTTTTTCTACATTCTTTTCTAACTGCGGGGGGTACATCTTTACCAAAACTTATCACATCTGTACAATTCCATCTTTCTTCTTTGGGAACATATAGTATCCAAAATACTGAACCTAAAAATAAAATGTATAATATTATTAAGATTAAAATCTTAACTAATAATTGTTTCAAACTATTATCCAGCATGGTCTTTCGTTAATTCTGCAATAAACAAAAAACGGTCGTAGGCCTTGCGAACAGCAGGATTGGTTAAAAGTTTATCAGCTTCTTCTTGCATGGCTTTTATACCAGCTTCGGCTATGTCTCTGGCGCTGGCTACTTCAATGGTGTAGATATCATCACCCATGGTTCGGTTCAACCGAGTCCAGGCACGTTGTTGATCATGTGTGAGTTCTTTTCGGCGTGGGCGCATTTCACTGGCCTTACGCACAGCCTCACTCATTCGATCTTCAGCCACACGGCCAGCCGCAATCATGGGCGCCAAGGCAGGATCAATGTTGTAGCGTGTGCTTCGTCCGCCAGGATAACACATGATCAAATGATTGCCTCGGGGCAAACCATCCATGAGGTACTCGTCGTACTCCATTACAGGCACATACCTACGTCCACGTTTTTCATAATAGATTTTCTTGGTCATAGATGCACTTCCCAGGCGCCTGTTTTGCGATTCCAATGACGGGTGTCGTAGATTTGAAATGATATGCTACGACCAAACACGGTCAGTTCCACTGTGAGTCCAGCATGATCTTGACGCCGGGTGTAGTTGATTTCAAAGCCAATTAATGTTTTGACAACACACAATTCTACTTCCCAGGCCATGTGGTTGGTGATCAAACCTGATCTGTTCCACAGGTTGTCAAAGGGTCGACCCCAAGGATTACTCAATCCAAAACTAAGATAAATCATACATGCTCACATTGTTGATGATACGTTATTATACTATCTAAGTTTATTCCTGTCAACTTCGTTGCCCCATTTGAGTTGCCAGAACGTATGATCAGGGCCTTTTAAATATGCTTCTATAAGCATATTCCAGCCATAATTATGGACATCAGGTTGTCTGTGCCAAACAGGAGATTCTACACTGCGTTCCATTACCCATTTGCCCATTTCACTGTCCTGCCATTCCATTAATGGTTGGGCTGCATATAGGTCTGGATCTTCTACATCGCCCATGGTGAACCTATGTACGACCACTCGGTGTATTTCAACTACTTTATCATCTATCATTTTGTATCGATCAATGCTCTTTGGTGCAACCTTATAACCCCGTTTGACGTCCCAGACTAGGTCATTATAGGTTAACATCGTCATGCTCTACAAATTTCTCTAATAGTTCAAAGTTAGCCTCTGCACGTTTAATTGCTTCATGGGCTTTTTCAAGAGCAGGGTTGTTCTTAATCAGTGTGGCTCTGTTCTGTTCTAGTTGTCGCTGTGTACGTGCCCACTGTATAAGATCTAATATTTCTTGATCTATACTTACAGTGGCATAACTGCTGGGCAATGATTGCCACCCAGTGCCATTGAACACTTCTAACTCTGTGTTGTTGATACGTATCATACCCTGTATTGGGTTATTGGCATTGGAGCTGATATAGGGCAAGCTGGTGTTGCCGCCGCTTACTGTAACTCCACAGGTACCCATTAGTCCTTTAATCATATTATTTCCTTGCTAGTTCTAGTAACATTAGGTATTTCTCATAGGCCTTGGCCACGGCAGGATTATTCTCACGAATACGTGCATCTGCGTAGGTCATGCTATGGAGTCTTTTACCATACTCTGCATCGCGCTCTAAGTTCTCAATGAGCTCCTGTTGTCTTACCAGACGTTCAAGATTGTCATGGGTCAGGTGTATGGCCTTCATTGGAACGACTTCTGTGTCTGTATTAAACGGCACTTGGCCATCCCATTTGTTGTAGGGCATACGTCTTACATACTGTTTGTACTTTTCGCTGTCTTCTATATATGCTTCAAATTTTTGTTGGAAAATCTTATGCCAATCCGTGTATTCTAATCCAATAGGTTTTCCGAGCATTCTATTATAATATTCATATTGCATTATTAACTCCATTTTAAGGTATAGAAGGTGCCGTATTTTTCTGTATAGAAGGAAAACACTGTGCTGGCTACATCATTATTGCCTGAAAAATTATCGTATCTATAGGGACGATATTCAAAGTCAAAATCTTTACCTTGTATTAGACCTGCGCTTCTAAGTTCTCTAACCAATTCCATGCCTGCATTGGCATCACATTGGACTATCACTTTGATCATTCTTGCTTTAACGAGTCGAGGTCACACCATCGAAGTATAAACCAATCACGATGTGCTTCTGTTTTAAATGACCATAGTACATCAGTCATATTCATACCACAACGATTTTCTATGGCCCATGCTTTCATCTCAGTTAAATGCTCATCTCGTATTTCACCTTTTTCAAATGCCAGTCCGGGTAACTTGAATGGACCAACTTCACATTTATTAATAGATATTTTATTCGACATAGCCTAAGTGTACTAGATTAAAGTTAAAAAGTAAAGACCTTTGAGTTAACTCCACATTAGGAGAAACATGGTAATGTGCTTGTCGCTTTTGAAGAGCCATGTATCAAAACTTAATCGCCTGGCTGTGGGCATGTTTTCTTTAAGCCATGCTTCAATTGGCTCCATGTCACTTTCATTAAGTCCGTGCTCTCTACCTCTAGGCTGTACTTCCCAAGTAGCCTTGAGCTTGCGTCCCGGCAGTGTGTGCCAAATGATTTTAACAGGTTTCATGTTGTCAAATTCTTTCCACAGTTTTAAAAGGCTGCTCTTGCCAGTAGTTCGAGCCCCTAGCATAATTTTTAGCTCTTCTGGTTTCATGATGCCCACCTTAGTGTAAACCAATCACGGTCCTTTTGATCTCTAAACCAGAACTTGGCATTGTTAGCATACCAACGTTCCGTGGGCTCGGGGATTGGATTCTCTCCCCATATTGCTGACTTACTTGGGCCAAAGACTTCGACACACCAAGCCATCATATCATTCCATTTGTCATTATGCCATCCTAATTGGCTAGGATTCCATATAGGTGAAACTGTGTAATATCGTTTACTATAGACAGTGCCTGTATCGTAGATCAATTGAAAGTCAAGGCTGATGCCAAGACTGCTGAGGATATCGTTGTCTATATCCTCTTGCATCTTTCGAGCTATGTCTGTTAAGATTTGATCTTGTAGATCATTAAATGATATTGAACTCATCCGTTGCTTCCTTGGAAATTATCTCGCTGAACTTTAGGAGAAAGAACGTGCGTTTAGGTTCGCTGTAAAAGTCAAGATGTATTTGTAGTTCAGTATGGCCTGCAAAACTAACAAGATGATCTAGAGCTCCGCCACTGGCACTGAGCCAATCATCCTGATTGCGTTTTTTATTTTCTATCCAGGCCTTGTGTTCACGTACAGTGAAACCTAGTTTCTCTTTCATCTTCCAACGAAGAAAATAACTAGGGGGATATTCCTTGTGCAATTCTGCTTGGATCTGTTGCCACTTGTCTGTGGTTAATATGATTGCTTTCAAATTCCACCTAGCCGTTCCTTTAACCAAGGCTCACAGGCTTCCCACGTTCTATAAATGTGTGCATGTCCACTTGCCGCAGTCCATTCTTCACAGTTGCTGGTACGATCGTCAATTAGGATATCGCCAGGCTGGCAATGCTTGTATTTGTCGTAGCTGTATGGTCCAAACAGTACAGGTATACGTTCAAAACGTTCTGTGGCCCACAAGACTTTATCGTAGGCTGCATATGGCATATCATCGCTGTGTGGTAAGGCTGTTAGGAAACGTAGGTCATCTGCTAGACCTTCAGCCACTGCATCACGACAAAAGTTAACTAGCTCATGTGCACCTTCTTTGACGGGTAAGTCACGATAGAAGCGAGTCTTGGCTTTGACCTTGTTCCAATCACTGTCTGGAATCTGTTCACCATAGTTCCAATTACGTTTAACAATATCTCGAGCGGCCTGCATCCAATCTGCCACTACATCATCCATGTCCAAGTATATAATCATATGTACAAATCTACGTTAGTGCCTTTAATGAGTTTGGCCTTGGTATAAGCCTTTTCGAAGTATGCTTGATCTAATAATAATTCTGTTCGTCTACGATTCAGCCGGTCTTCTTGAACACGACTTTGCTCTTCAAATATCTTACGTTCAACAGCATGTCTAAAAATTAGAGAGTTTAAATTTCTAATAGCCTGAGCTGTTGCTATCATGGCTGCTGTATTGTCGACTGCTGTTACATTCATGTAGTAAGTTCTTTAATAGTATCTGCGGCTGCTCTTACTGTTTCAATATCGATGTTCATTTTTTGAGAAATAGACACTATGTCTAAGTTTCTTTCTAACAGTTCTCTTATTTGATTAAGGATATCGCGTGTCATATTAACTCCTAGGCTGTGTTATTGTACAACGCCTTAACCAACTGTTTCGTTGACACAGTTAACCTTCATCTGGGTAAATTCCTGTACTTCCCAATGTTTTTGGAGAATGATCCAATCTATGGATTCCGCCGCCTGAGTAAAAGTACGCATCAACATCAGTTATAGTCACTACAAGATCAGAGTGTATAAGACTATAATCTACAAAATTATGATCTTCATCGTATACTCGAAAGAAATACTTCCCGTCGAATGTTTTAATGATGGTACCCTTGATACCATCTGCTGAGATTACTTTCATTATTTAACTCCAAATTACCCAGATCCATGCCTTAAACATTACCCAAATTGTAATAAAAAACATAACGGCAATTAATAGATCTATTATGCTTTCTTCAAATGTAGGCTTGTGTTTTTCTATTTGAAACGAATTAAAGGGTCTAACCTCAGCAGGATCTAAGTGTAGGCCTACAGTCTGTAATGACTCAAAATTAACTTCAGGTTGCAGTGTCTTTAACTCATTAAACATTTCATCAGTCATGTCTGGAAGATCAAAATCATCAACGGGTTTAGTGGACATTATACAATCTTTCCTAGTACACTGTAAAACAATTGATCTAACATAGGTGTACAATTCTGACCTTGACGGTGCAACAAATACATCTGTTCAATTAACTCTTTGGCATTGACATTGCCTTCTGCGGGCAATGCGCCACGTTCCGCCAATTCTTCTAGTAGGTCATCAGTGTCAAACTCTGATAAATCAACCTCAACCTCAACCTCAACCTCTGTGTATATAGTTTTATATGCCATGTTTTATTCCTTAAAATATGCCAATTAATTTGTCAAGCTCTGAAAGAGACATTGCCAAATTAAAAGAAAAGAAAGTGCCGTCCATTAGGTACACCCAACGTTTTTCATATTCTCTGGTTGCTAGCCAATAGCCAAATAGTGCCGCAAGACCAGCGTTAAATGCTAATTGTATCATTCTCCAACTCCAAAATGTTTTTTAACAAACAATTTAATTTCCTGAATTGGTAATTCGTCATCGTCACCATATCGTTTTATCATACTATGAATTAAATCTTGCACAATCAACTCGGCGAAATATTCCAAGTCTGTGTCATAGAGGGTAAAAGCGCCACCGCCCGTTGGGGTTTCTGCTTGATCCATTTGTTTGATAAGTTCTTTTATTCGTTCATTCATTCTTCAA
>Ga0181348_1000333_pt1 | contig 19884 bp, 28 predicted proteins | sample Su13VDMM110DN_FD_130092 | JGI IMG/M metagenome (GOLD analysis project Ga0181348, IMG submission 130092) | Freshwater viral communities from Lake Michigan, USA - Su13.VD.MM110.D.N | ecosystem: Environmental > Aquatic > Freshwater > Lake | place: USA: Michigan | collected 2013-07-16
TAGAAGAAAAGTTGGTACAGCATTTAGTCATGTATTACATGATGTGTATCCTGATATTGTTGTCATGGGTAAAAGTATAACTGGAGGCTATGTACCTTCAAGTTGTGCCTTGAGCAACAAACAAGTAAGTGATGTTATCGATGATCATACATGGGTTCACGGTCACACATGGCAACCACAAATGCTGGGTATTGCACTAACTAGACAGGTACTTGACATGTTTGACTTTGAACAAGTATTAGATATTGATACCAAGCAAATTAAAATGATTGAGCGACTTGGATTGAGCTATCGTGGTACCGGGTTGACCAAAGAGATCATGGTCAATAAAAAATTATCTCGACGCGATTTTGAACGTGCAGGACTATGTAACACTCAATACACAGACAATTCAATATTTCTTGTCACACCATTTTGTGCCGACGAAGAATATTGGACTGAATTAGAACAAAGGATAACTACTTTATTATGATAGGCGAAATGTTAGTATGGGGATTTTTTAGTGCATTAGGCTGGATGGGTGCCAACTACACAGTTGAAAAAATATTACCAGAAAAAGAAATAAAAGAACAACAAGTATGTTCGGTTTGGAAAGACGAAAAACAATCGGACGGAACGATTCATAGAACTAGAACATGTGAATCGTTGTCAAAGTCTTCACCTTAGGACCGTGAGGGCGCGGCTGCTGCGCTACCCAAAGGAGTCGTGCCTGGAGGGTTAAAGTGAGCAATATCTTTTACTATGAACATAATACTATATATATTATTGGTGACTCATATCACTGTTGCGTGTATCACCATCTATTTACATAGAGGACTAGCGCACAAAGCACTTATCTTCCATCCGTTGCTAGAGCATGTTATTCGATTTTGGTTATGGTTGACTGCTGCCGTTGACCCCAAGGCTTGGGTAACTGTACATAGAGTGCATCATCGATTCAGCGATTCAGCAGGCGACCCACACAGTCCTCATATATTTGGAATTTGGACATTATTGTTCAAAGGATGGATACTGCACGATAACCACAATATCACTATGAAACAATACAGTACCGGAACACCCAACGATTGGATTGAACATAAATTTTATTCTCCGTATAGACGACTTGGTATCATATTAATGTTGTGTATAAATTTATTAATATTTGGAGTATGGGGCATTGTAGTCTGGATCATACAAATGGCATGGATTCCATTTTTTGCTGCGGGTGTTGTTAACGGAATTGGGCATTGGTGGGGTTACAGAAATACCAAAAACAAAGACCACTCTAAAAATATTTTTCCTATAGGTATATTAATTGGTGGCGAAGAATTGCATAACAATCATCATGCAAATGCAGCAAATCCAAAATTTAGCCAAACATGGTGGGAGTTTGATATTGCTTGGTTGTATATTAAAATATTTGAGCATCTAGGTCTAATAAAGATTCGACAAACATAAATTTTTAGTGTATAATTACATTTTTATTAGGAGATTATTATGAGCGCAAGAATGTTTGGATCTGAACAAAAAGTCAAATTGACCCAATTGATCAATGAAGGCATGCAGGTCATGCAAGAAGTTGAAGATCTTAATGCCGGTCTCAATGACACCATCAAAGCAATTGCTGAAGAAATTGAAATTAAGCCAGCAGTCCTTAAAAAAGCAATTCGCATTGCACACAAAGCCGAATTAGGCAAAGCCAACGCAGACCACGAGGAACTTAATACAATCCTTGAATCAGTGGGCAAAACTCTTTGACAAATATTGTAGCAGGTATATTTGTATGGATACAAGATGACTGGCGTAGTAATCGTTTTCGCTTTTCTATTGAGTTGCTTGCTTGGGCTATATCTATCGGGTGTAGCATTACAATGGCTTCCACGGTACCACATCCACCCTTACTTGTTCTCTATCCTATATGGATTATTGGTTGTTCTATGTACGCTTGGGCTGCTTGGACTCGCAGAAGTTTTGGTATGCTTGCTAACTACATGCTCTTGGTAACAATTGACTCAGTTGGTCTTATAAGGATGTTATAATAATATATGAGTTATATTGATGCATTGTATGATCGTGCCAAGGATCGTATTCATGTTATAGAGCGTGTCAATGGTGAGCGAGTGTATCGCGAGTATCCAGCCAACTACATATTCTACTACGATGATCCTCGTGGTAAATTTCGTACTGTATACGGTACTCCGGTTAGTAGGTTTTCAAGTAGATCAAACAAAGAATATCAAAAAGAACTTCGCATTAATTCCGGAAAACGATTATGGGAATCTGACATCAATCCTATTTTTCGGTGCCTTGAAGAAAACTATTCCGGAATTGATTCTCCTAAGTTACAGACTGCGTTTTTTGACATTGAGGTGAACTTTGATCCTGTAAGAGGATTCAGTAAGCCCGAGGATCCGTTTAATGCTATCACAGCTATATCTGTGTATATGGATTGGTTGGACAAGATGGTTACCTTGGTGGTTCCACCTAAATCGTACTCGTGGGAAACTGCACAAGAAATCTGTGACAAGTACGATAACTGTTTCTTGTTCGAACGAGAAGAGGATATGTTGAACACATTCCTTGACTTGATTGATGATGCAGATATTTTGTCAGGGTGGAACAGTGAAGGTTTTGATATTCCGTACACTACCATGCGTATTACTCGTGTGTTAAGCAAAGACGATACCAGACGTTTTTGTTTATGGAATCAATTGCCCAAACAACGCACCTTTGAACGATTTGGTGCAGAAAACTTGACCTTTGACTTGATTGGTCGTGTGCATCTAGACTATATGCAACTGTATCGCAAGTACACATACGAAGAACGTCACAGCTACAGTCTAGATGCCATTGCTGAATACGAACTAGGTGAACGCAAAACGCAATACGAAGGTACCCTGGATCAACTGTACAACAAAGACTTTCCTACATTTATTGAATACAACAGACAAGATACCATGCTGTTGGCCAGACTAGACAAGAAACTACGTTTCTTAGATCTTGCCAATGAACTGGCACATGACAATACTGTGTTACTGCCCACAACCATGGGAGCAGTAGCAGTTACCGAGCAAGCGATTATTAACGAAGCACATCAACGAGGTATGGTAGTACCTAATAGAAAGGGTAGAGATGATCAAGGTGACACACAAGCGGCAGGTGCCTACGTTGCTTTCCCCAAAAAAGGAATTCACGAATGGATTGGAGCAATTGACATTAACTCGCTCTATCCGTCAGCAATCCGCGCTCTTAACATGGCACAAGAAAGTATTGTTGGACAACTTAGACCAATAATGACCGACAGGTATATTCAAGACAAAATGACTGCTGGCAGCAGTTTTGCTGATGCATGGGAAAACATGTTTGGCAGTCTTGAATACACCGCAGTAATGAACGGCGAGGCAGGAACTGAAATCACTGTTGATTGGGAAGGTGATGGTCGCAGCGATGTCATGAGTGCTGCAGATATATGGCGTTTAATATTTGACAGTAATAAACCCTGGATGCTAAGTGCCAATGGCACAATTTTCAGTTACGAACAAAAGGCCGTTGTTCCTGGATTATTGGAGCGATGGTATGCGGAACGAAAAGAACTACAAGCAAAGAAAAAAGCCGCCGAAACAGATGAGGACAAGGCCTTCTGGGACAAACGACAACTGGTTAAGAAGATTAACTTGAACAGTTTGTACGGTGCTATTCTTAACCCGGGCTGTAGGTTCTTTGACAAACGTATTGGACAGAGCACAACGCTCACAGGGCGTATCGTCGCTAGACACATGGATGCATACATCAATGAGTGCATCTTTGGGAACTATGATCATGTTGGTCCTGCTATCATCTATGGAGACACTGATAGCTGTTACTTCTCGGCTTGGCCGGCAATTCAAGCGGATGTTGAAGCAGGCAGAATGGAATGGAACAAAGAAATCTGTACTCAACTCTACGATAGTATAGCAGACCAAGTCAATGACAGTTTCCCCGGATTCATGGAACGGGCATGTCATGTACCAAGATCTAACGGTGAACTTATAAAAGGTGGACGTGAACTAGTTGCCAGTAAAGGTCTGTTTATCAAGAAGAAACGTTATGCTGTTCTTATCTACGACCTAGAAGGACATAGACTAGATACACATGGTAAACCAGGCAAGGTCAAGGCCATGGGCCTGGACTTGAAGCGATCAGACACTCCCAAGGTTGTACAAGACTTCTTGAGTGAGTTATTGACTGCTGTGTTAACTGACTCTAAAAAAGAAATTATCTATGAAATGGTACGTGAATTTAAAATAGCGTTCCAGGATAGACCCGCGTGGGAAAAAGGCACACCCAAACGTGTAAACAATCTGACCAAGTACTCTGCAGAAGAAGCAAGATTGGGCAAAGCCAACATGCCCGGGCATGTACGTGCAGCAATGAATTGGAACAATCTTCGTCGTATGCATGGAGACAACTATAGTATTGCTATTGTTGATGGTATGAAAACCATTGTGTGTAAACTAAAAGACAATGCATTGGGTTATACTAGTGTTGGTTATCCCACAGACGAAACACATATTCCTGCGTGGTTTAAAGAGTTACCATTTGATGATAATTTAATGGAAGCTACCATTGTGGATCAAAAAGTAGAAAACTTGTTGGGTGTACTGGATTGGGATATTCCCAATAACACTGACATTAAAACAACCTTTGACAGCCTGTTTACATTTGAATAAATATGTATATTACGGTGTCTTTCAATGCAACTACATGAGCTAGTAAACTTACGCAATTCTTTACAGACTGCAATAGATCTTGTTTCTATTGAGTCGGCTATTGAACGTAATCAAGCAGCATTGGATGTGCTGTCATTGACTGCAGACCTAGAATACCAAGAAACTCTGTCTCACATTGTAAAACATTTTGATAAAGTTATAGAACTGTTACCAGTTACTACACAAGAAACAAATAAACTAATTAAAAAAGTTGAAGAAAAAATAGCCGAACTAAGTGCTAAATTTTTTGCCAGCAACTATCAACTTGAACTTGAGATTCCCGATAATGATATGATGCCCGCAAATATAAGGAATCGTCGACACTGGCGACGTATGCGAATGGATCTTGATGATAGTCCGGACAAACATTTGTTGTCAAGAATCTTTCAGCACAGCTTGTACAAGTATCCAGCATTGGAAATTGGTTGTAGAGACGGTGAATTCACACAACATTTAATTGCCAGCGACCCTTTGTACATTGCTGATGTGCATACAGAGTTTTTGACCAGTGCCGTTTCAATGTTTCCCGAAGAATATCAAGCCAGAGTCAGAAAATGTCTAGTTAAAGATAACAACATACAAGGTTTGCCAGAAAATCAATTTGGATTTATATTCAGCTATAACTTTTTTAATTATCTAAGTTTTGACAGTATTAAACAATTGATGATTTTGGCACAACGTTGGTTACGCCCAGGCGGAACCATTATATTCACATATAATAATTCAGACATCGGAGTTGGTGCAGCGTATGCTGAAAGCTACTATATGAGTTATGTACCGCGTAGTATGTTGGTACCCATGTGTGAAAGTTTAGGCTTTGAATTGATTGATCACAGAGATTATGATCCAAATATTTCTTGGGTTGAATTTCGGAAACATGGTGTATTAACAACGGTAAAAGCCAGCCAAGCACTTGGCGAAATAATGCACATCCACCATTGACTTGTCTAAATATATTTGCTATACTAGCAAATATTATTCGGAGATATAAATGAAAGACTACTTACAAGATATTGTACAACATACCCATAGCCTTGGTTTCATTGACCTAGTCAAAATCACAGGCACAGACGCAATCACCAGCATTGATGCAGTCAGTGAAGATCGCATTGCAATTATTCAGGCACAGTTTCACAACCCAGTTCCAGAATTTATTGGCACGTTTGGTATGCCCAATCTGGGCAAACTAAAAACTATCCTGGATATTCCTGAATACAAGGAAGATGCCACTATTGACATTACTCAGAAAAACACAGGAGAACCTGATGGTATTTCCTTTAAAAACAAAAGCGGTGACTTTAAAAATGATTATCGATTGATGACTGCCAATGTGGTCACTGATAAACTTAAAACTGTCAAGTTCAAAGGTGTCAAATGGGGAGTAGAAATTGAACCCACTGTGGCTGCAATTCAACGTATGCGTTTTATGGCACAGGCCAATGCAGAAGAAACTACTTTTATTGCCAAGGTTGAAAACGGTAACCTAGTATTTTACTTTGGTGATCATAGCAGTCATGCTGGTAATTTTGTATTTGCACACGACGTTGCTGGCTCATTAACCAAAGCGTGGAACTGGCCGGTAGGCGCTGTTATTAGCATTTTAAGTTTGCCCGGGGATAAAATGATTCGTTTCAGTGACGAAGGTGCAACCCAAGTCACAGTTGATTCTGGCCTAGCAGTTTACAACTATATTTTGCCAGCACAAACCAAGTGATAGTTCACCCGTTACGCAATAACTATTGGTCGCGCAGAGGTTATGTAACGGGTACCTGTATGTATCACAGTGGGATTAAGCATTGTTATATAAACATTCCAAAAAATGCCAGTAGCTTTTTAAGAGAAACATTTAAAGATACTGGTTGGAAGCACATGCATCTTGGAATGAACATGGACATTGATGCAACTGTTGTGGTACTAAGAGACCCAATTGAACGTTGGGTAACTGGCATCGCACAACATATTACATCCAATATCCTGGGCAAAGACTTTGGCAGCACACACTACTTGGAAAACAATAACGAACTGGTCCAAAGATTGATATTTGACCAAGTGGTGTTTGATGATCATACTGAACAACAGTCATGGTTCCTAGAACCGTTTAATTTAGAAAAGGCTGTGTTCTTTTACTGTGATAGCAATTTAAGTAAAAATCTAGATACATACTTCAACAATAGATTTCAATTGACAAACAAACCTTATGTTAACGTAAGCCAAGATCAATTTGACAATGCCAACTTGGTAGAACATTTTAAAAAATTAGTGTACAATAACAAAGACTATCAAAATCGATTACGTTCGTATTTTGTTAGAGATTACGACTTAATTCATTCTGTGAAATTTTATGACGCAAGATAACTTAACAGCAAAACAAAATGACTATGCAGTATTCTTGCCTGCAATATCGGGCTTTTATGCCACATTCGTAGGCAAGCAACGTAGAGAAAACTATGTTGACCCTGCACGTATGCCTGCAGGGCTGCAAGACATGGAAATGATGAATTGGCTTAATAGTCAGCATGCATTGTTTCCATATCGTTGGAGTTTGTATTCAGGCGGTCATGCCAACTTGGACTTGACCAAAGATGATGCATCTGAGGACATGGTACGTAAACGTGAACCTGGTACATTGATGTTAGGCGACTCGGGTGGATTCCAAATTGCCAAAGGCCTGTGGGAAGGTGACTGGAAGGCCAATTCGGGTTGTGCCAAGGCACAATCCAAACGTGAAGCCGTACTCAAATGGCTGGACGGAGTTAGTGATTATGCTATGACTCTTGATATTCCTACTTGGGTAGTACATGATAAGAAAGCCAGTGCTGCTTGTCAAATTACCACACACCAAGAAGCTGTTGATGCTACCAAGTACAACAACGAATACTTCATGCAGCATCGTAAAGGTGTTAAGAATGGTGGCACACGAATATTAAATGTGTTGCAAGGTGCCAGTCATGACGAAGCTGAGGATTGGTATCAAACCATGAAACATTACTGTGATCCTGCACAGTATCCAGACACACATTTCAATGGCTGGGCCATGGGTGGACAGAACATGTGCGACATACAACTGATACTCAAGCGACTGGTAACACTACGCTATGATAATCTACTGCAAGAAGGTGTGCATGACTGGATGCACTTCTTGGGCACATCAAAGTTGGAATGGGCTGTGCTACTCACCGTGATTCAAAGAGCAGTTAGGAAACACGTTAACCCGGCGTTCACTATCTCCTTTGATTGTGCCAGCCCATTCCTCGCCACTGCTAACGGACAGGTATATCATCAAATTGATCTTCCGCACGAAGGCAAATGGAGTTATCGTATGAGTCCAATTGTTGACGACAAGAAATATGCCACAGACACAAGAACTTATCGCGATGCTATACTACAAGACAAGTTAATTCACTATTTTGATGAAAGCCCAATTAGTAAACTATGTCAAATGAAAGACATCTGTGTTTACAACCCAGGCGATCTTAACAAGAATGGCAAAGAAGGCAAGACCAGCTGGGATAGCTTCAGCTATGCATTATTAATGGGTCATAATGTTTGGATGCATATCGAAAGTGTGCAACGAGCCAACAGAGAATTTGACGCAGGGCGTTATCCATATATGATGAAACATGAATTAGACACTGGTGATGGAGAATACTTTCAAGATATTGTAGAACGCATATTTGCCGCGCCGGACAAACAAACTGCAATGGATATTATTGAAGATCAAAAGTATTCCAAGAAAACAGGCTATTGGAATCAAATTATTGGTACCAGGGGATTCAAAGGCGAAAAAACCACAAACTCTCGTACTTTGGCAAAGAAACTTTTGGATATCCAAGGCACTGGTGTTAAACTAGACAAGGTCAAAAAAGAACCGCTAAAGCCAGTGCTGTCATCAGATTTATTTGATTTTTAAGGAGCAACTATGTACAAGGCACGTATCGAACATCTAACCGAAGCACATCGTGTGCTAAACAAACAAATTGACGACATAGAACGTAATCATCCGCATGTTGAAATAGCCGTACTGGCTGACATGAAAAAAAGAAAATTATTACTCAAGGACGAGCTTGCTCGCCTAAATAAACTACAATGGGAACACGAGCACGAAACTGTACATGGAGATGATAATCGATGAATAGAGAAGGACATAACAACATAAGTATCTTTGTTGGCACTGAGGTTGAACATACGCCAGCATACGGATTAAAAACATTGTTTGTAGTTGGCGTACAAGATGTTGAGCTGATTGATGCTGCTTATACTGCACACAAATGCAAACATATCTACTTTGGTGCAAATCAGAGTTTTCCACGAATAGATATTAATGATTCTATCAAATGGTCAAAATGGGAATCAATGATTAAACCTTTTTTAGACAAAAATTATTTGTGTACTCTTGACATAGACGTTAGTTGTGCTGAAGGGCTTGTTGAAGGCATGCTGGCTGAATATCATAATTTTATCCCAATGCTTTCAGTCAAACTGCCTTATATCAATCAACTGGGCTACAATGCTACATTAAAAATTGACGACAAAGATTTTCGAGCATCAAATCCAGGAGTATGGTGTCATAGCATACACGATCTGCAAAATAAATCTGTGTTTACTGACTGGTCTAAATATACCAAGGATGAAGTAGTAAAATGAGCGATGGTGGCAAAGGTGATAGTCCGAGACCATTTAGTGTACCGTTAAACAAGTTTGACGAAAACTGGAATGCTATCTTTGGAAAAAAGAAAAAAACAGACGCTGAAAAATTTGATGATGCTGTTATGAAAAATGAATATTACAATTTAGAAGGCACCGATGAAGATAGCAATAACCGGTCATAAGCACGGATTAGGTGCGGCATTGTATGATAAATTTACTATCTACAATCGATCGGCAGGGCACGAAGTTGTTGGGTATGATATCGAAGATGGTTATGACATTGGTAATAGATCAACGATAGGTAAACTTGTTTACAATACTAAAGATGCTGATATCTTTGTCAATAATGCATATCACGAAACCGGTCAAACCGAGTTGCTTAAATATCTGCTTAAATCGTGGCATCAACAAAAGAAAATAATCGTACACATAGGAACGTTTCTTATTAAGCCCGAAGGGCGCATTGGTGAAGGACCGTTACCAATGCATCAACTGTATGTCAAAAATAAATTAGAACAACAACGATTAATCGAAGAACATAGATTAACTGATCATAATTTAAAAATCATTCAAATCAATCCAGGGTACATGCTAACTGGATTTTTAGATAAAATGAAAGTTCCCGAATTACCGTATGGATTAAATGTTATTGACTGCGCCGATGCTATTGTAACTGCTATTGATTTGCTTGATAAAAATATATACATACCAGAATTAACACTGATAGACAAGAGAGACTGATGTTAATTACTGTAACTGGAGATACAAAAGGAATAGGCCATTCCCTTGCATTACAACTTACCAGTCTGGGACATCAAGTTGTCGGATTTTCTCGAACCAAAGGATTTGATATTGGACACAAAGCCACAAGAGATAAAATATTACCAACAATAAAACGATCAGATATTTTTATCAATAATGCATATCACGAAACTGGGCAAACTGAACTACTTAAAGAAATCCTTAATGCATGGACTGGTACTACAAAAACACTAGTACATATAGGAAGCTCATGTGCCAATATATCTGAGCAAAAATTTCTTGACATCTTCGGCAATACTGTTTATAATCAACTTTACATAAAAGAAAAAAAATTACAACTAGATACCATTAACAAACATTTAGAAAGTAATACACGACAACGTGTACTACATATTATGCCAGCAATGGTTGATACAGAAATGATTGCACCAGAATTTAGATCTACTAACATTATGTCGCCAGATGATGTAGCCGAAGTAATTTGTAATACAATTTTTTCTCAACGCAACAATCTATATATACAACAATTAACTTTTACATCAATACTATGAATCAAGAACAACGAGCAACCACAGATAGAATTATGGAAAAGGCACTCAGAATGATCTGGGTTACTTTCCAAAAAGAAGGTATTCACAAATACCCGGCAGCAGCAACAGACCCTCAACTTGCAACTGGAGATCAATACGATGTTTCGTTCCTTGCTAATCCCCACCGTCATATTTTTCATTTTCGTATTTGGATTGATGTTTTCCACAATGACAGAGACATCGAATTCATCCAATTTAAAAGATGGATTGAAAACTTGTACAATGGCAACCAAGCTACATTGCAACTAGATTACAAAAGTTGCGAAATGATGGCAGATGATTTATATATACAAATTGCTGCAAGATATCCAGAACGTTGTGTTATAATTGAAGTAAGCGAGGACGGCGAAAACGGCTGTTCAATTACTTACAACACGTATCAACCTAGCCTATCAATTAAAATCTAAGGAGAATAAAATGGCTGCACCTGCATGGCTCAAGAAGTATCTTAAAATGAAACCTGAGGTTTCCAAGATCTATGAGGATCTAGAAAACTATCGAGTGTTTTGTGTTAAACAAGGCTATGTGTTCGACGAAGCACATCTTTACAATGAAAAAACGCCTTGGGGTGAGTGGCAGCGTGTGCTAGCCGGCAAGTATCCAAAAGACAATTGGAGCCCGCATCCAAAACCAGAGCGTAGCAACTTCCGACCGCGCGACAACAACTATCGCAGCAATAGGTACTAATCATGCGTAAACTCTACTACATGGGCTTGGAGTCTTACAAGGCTCGATATACTCTGCAACTGACAGAGTGGAACAAGCGTGTGTTTGATGCACGTGGACTAGATGTTGTTTACGTTCCAGGCCTGACCCTTGACAACAGTCAAAAGATTGTTGTGGGTCAAGTGCTTGATGCACACGGTCGCAGTTACTTTGGCATGAGCCAGATGATGAATCTTGTGCGACTCATGCAACAAGGTGAAGTAACATCGGAAGATGTGATCTACTTTGAAGACATGTTCCAGCCGGGCTTTGAAAGTCTGGGTTACATCATTAACCAAGTTCCACAAGAGATGCGTCCGCGTATCTTTGTACGTTGTTTGGCACAAGCAATTGATCCAGATGACTTTGTACATGTGTGGGGCATGGGCAAGTGGATGATGGACTATGAGCGTATGGTCAATGACATTGTCACAATCTCGGGTGGTGCTGTACTTGCCACCAACGAAGAGATGGTCATGCACATGAAGGTAGCGGGCTGGACTGCTCCCGTCTACAACATCTCCGGCTTGGCATTTGGCAAGAGCGAAGTGCGTGAACGTGTAGCAGGTGAATTAAAGCCGTTTGCACAACGTACCCGTAGAGTAGGCTTTGCGGCACGTTGGGATCAAGAGAAGCAACCAGACTTCTATATGGATCTAATTGAGGAATATCATCATCGTGCAAACTTTGTATACAGTGATTGGCCTGCTGTTGAATTCTGTGTGTTTAGCGGAGCCAAGCTAAAGAGCAACAACTCCAGTTATATGGAACGTACACGTAGATTGCAAGCCGAAGGCAAATTGGTTATCTATGAGGATCTGGAGAAAAATGAATATTATAATCTTCTTAACGATACTCGTGTCTTATTTAACTGTGCTTTACAAGATTGGGTATCAAACACAGTCAGTGAAGCCGATACTCTTGGTTGTAACGTTTTATATCCTGCTTATCGTAGCTTTCCAGAAACTTTCGCAAACGACCATGAACGGTTATACATTCCCTGGAGTTTAGATGATGCACTTACAAAACTTAATAAACTTCTTGATCGTCCACACGATGACATGGGGCGTATCAGTGATCACACTGATGGTACCGTTGATCGCATTGTGGACATACTAGAAGGCCAGGGCGAGCAGTGGTTGCGTATGAGTACAGACTATCGTCGCCATACGCATGCCGCCAAATATTAAAATATGGACTGAATTGGTGATGCAAGAATCACCAATTTTAACTGAGTCCGCAGCTCAATTACTGTACTATCGTGCTGTAACTGCCTGGGCCACAAATACCAAGTTTGAAATTGCAAACGGAATGGGTGGATGGGTAGATTTGACAAAGCTCTACGAACAATGTAAAATAATGTCATTACTTAAAGGAGAATACAATGACCAAACTAGCTAAACTTACAAAAGTAAATGAATCAATCACCGTCAATCGTTATGACAACGGCTTCATGGTTGAAGTTGGCGGGCGTGATGACGAAAACGATTGGAAAACTTCAAAAGTTCTTTGTGGTACAGAAGAAGACATGATCGCTGTAGTCAAAGAGTGGACCTCAATGGACCTGGATAGTTAATGAAGATTGTCGTTACAGGCGGATGTGGCTACATTGGTAGCCACGTCGCACGAGCATTCAAGCAACAGGGTCACAATGTTTTTATCATTGATCAAGTTGACCGAGCTCACACTCGCAAAGACGTTGACGGTTATCTAATCAAGGACTTTGCCAGCGACGTAGCATTGTCAATGCTGCATACTCTAGAGCCTGATGTAATTGTGCATTGTGCTGGCACTAGTTTAGTTGGTCCTAGCATGACCAATCCCAGCGAGTACTATGACAACAACATTGCCAAGACCATTAAACTGCTAAATGTAGTTAAAGATCTTCAAAAGAAACCGTATATAATGTTCAGCAGTAGTGCTAGTGTATATGGACAGCCCGACACATGGCCCATCAAAGAAGATAGTGCTATACAACCAATCAGTGCGTATGGCAATACCAAGGCAATGACCGAAGTTATCCTTCGCGACTATGCTGCTGCCTATGGTATCTCTAGCATTTGTTTTAGATACTTTAATGCTGCTGGTGCAGAGCCTGTGAACTTTGATCTTGGTCAAGAATCTGGTGCCACACATATTGTTGCTAGAGTGTTAGAAGCCAGTATCGACGGTACTGAGTTTACACTCAACGGCAGCGACTTTGACACACACGACGGCAGTTGCATTCGTGACTATGTGCATGTGTGGGATCTAGCACAGGCACATATTAAAGGTTTTGAGTTTTTCAATAAATCCAGGAACATCGAGCAAACTGCCGGCAGTTATGTATTCAATCTTGGAACCAATGCTGGTATTAGTAACTGGGAAATCGTTAGATATGTCATCGAACACTATGGACTTGAGACCCTCATGATAATGGAACGCCGTTACGGTGATCCTGACGTATTAATTGCAGATGCATCGTTGGCCAATGATGTGTTAGATTGGCATCCAGAATACAGCAATCTTGAAACCATAATTGATTCTGCATACAAGTGGTACACTCGTGTTTGATGACATATTAAAATTTGAACAAGCATTGGCTGAATATACCGGTGCTCCATATGCAATTATGACTGACTGTTGTACTCATGCTATTGAACTGTGCATGAGGTATGACCGCGTGGAGTTTTGTGCATTTACCCCATACACCTATTTGAGCATACCCATGCTCATGCACAAGTTGGGTATTAAGTATGTGTATGAAGAGACAGATCCTGCTCAATGGCTTGGTGAGTATCGTTTTAGAAAAACTAGAATCTGGGATAGCGCACGTAGACTTGAAAGAGGAATGTATCGAGCAGGTTCCATGCAATGCCTTAGCTTTGGTTATAACAAGCCTTTACAAATAGGCCGAGGTGGTGCTATACTGCTTGATGACGAAGTTGCATATCATACAATGTTACGTCAACGTTATGATGGCAGAGACTTAACGGTAAATCCATGGGAATCGCAAAAAGTATTCGAAGTTGGCTACCACTACAAGCCAACACCAGAAGAAGCAAGAATTGGACTAGATAAATTACACTTGGTCAATGAAGAACCTAAATATCATCAATATCCTGATCTAAGAGATATTACAATAATTGGACATCCACGTCACTAACTCGGAGAAAATATGACAAAAGAATTCAAGACAGACCCGGCACTCAACAAACAAGTAGATAAAGAATTTGTCGAACAAGAATACATTGAGTTTGAAAAACCCGTATACGTTAAAGCCGCAGACATGATGAGTGACAAAGGCTACGAAGAAGGTTATCTTGGTGGTGTTATTCGTGCCAGAATGAAGCGTGAAAACAAACGTTTCTGGGCCGGAGATAACATCAGCGACTATGTTACTGAACAAGATAAAGCAAAGTTAATCGACGAAGCCGCAGAAGCATTTGAAACTGTATTGGATCGTTTACTGATTGATAGAGAAAATGATCCTAACAGTAAAGGTACCGCAAAACGCTTGGCTAAAATGTACTACAACGAAATAATGGCAGGACGATATGAACCAGCACCGGATGCAACAGCTTTTCCAAATGATTCAGCGGATAGATACGAAGGCATGCTTGTGGTTAGAAGTGAACTACGCAGTATGTGTAGTCACCATCACCAGCCTGTATCTGGTGTCGCTTATATTGGGATTATCGCCGCTCAAAAGCTCATTGGTTTGTCTAAGTACACTCGCATTGCTACTTGGTGCGCTCGTCGTGGTACTTTGCAGGAAGAACTGGCCAATGACATTGCGAGAGAAATCCAAAAAGCCACTGACGCAAAAGACATAGGCGTTTATATTCAAGCCACGCACGGATGCTGTGAAAATCGCGGCATCATGGCACACAGTAGTTTGACACAGACCACTGTGCTCAAAGGTGCATTCAAAGATGATGGTAATACAAAGAAGGAATTCTTTGACAATATCAAACTGCAACAAGAATTTGCACCACGTTAAGGAGAACACAATGAATGATGTTGGCACAGTACTTGAACGAGTAATGAATCTTAAAACATTTAAAGTTGTTACAGAACTACCCGACGATTTTGAGTTTAATGGTCGAGTTCCGTACGATATGTCAATCAAAGACAACATGGTAACTATGCATATACCTGCATTGACTCTTACAGAAGCCAAGCACTTGGCTGATCAATATTTAAATCCGTACGCATCATGAAAGTTGGTATAATCGGAATGGGCTATGTGGGTCGAGCTGTACAAGCCAGCTGGTTGGGCTCGTCGCATGACGTAATTTATTATGATCCTGCTGTTGCTGGTTCAATGCTTGACGTTGGTGCAGTTGTAGCCGAACGTCCAGGTGTTATTTTTGTCTGTGTTCCGACACCATCAAATCAAGCTGGTGCCTGTGATACCAGTATTGTAAAAGCCACATTAGAAAAAATACTAGGTAACTATGCTGGCATTGTAATTGTCAAAAGCACAGTTGATCCGGCTTTCTGGAAAAACTATACACAATACAGTAACTTGTTCCATGTACCGGAGTTTTTAGTTGCCAGTAGTGCCATACATGACTACTTGAATCCTGATTTTATTTTTATTGGTGGTCACAAAGATCAAGCATACCAAGTACTACGTATACTGCAATTGAGTGCAGTTAGACTGACGGTGCCCACATACTGTACAGATTTAATCACTGCCAGTTTGATCAAGTATTTTATGAACACGTTTCTTGCTACAAAAGTAACAGCACTGAATCAGTTCAACCAATTGAGCAATGCAGTTGGTGCCAATTGGAATGACTTTACGGAAATGTTGGAGATGGACGAACGCATGGGCACAAGCCACAATCGAGTTCCGGGCCCGGATGGTCAGTATGGATACGGAGGTGCTTGCTTTCCCAAGGATGTTCGTGCTATAATAAACACTATACAAGCACACGGTGTTAGTGCAGGTATCATTGAAGCAGTAGACGCTGCTAACACACGATTCAGAGGTAACAAATGAAAAAACTGTTAGTTTCACAGAGAGATCTAAATAAACATGTTCGCAAGATATGTACAGAAATTGAATCCAGCAATTGGCGTCCAGACTATGTGGTCGGACTTACTCGTGGCGGTTTAATCCCTGCTGTGATGATCAGTGAATATTTTGACCTACGTTGCGAGACGCTGAAAATTAGTCTACGTGATGGTGGTGAATGCGAAAGCAATCTTTGGATGGCCGAAGATGCATTTGGCTATGTACCCACTGATGAAAGACAAGATGCTGAGTTTGAAATTACTCATCTTCCAGTATCTGGCGATGTGTCTGACAGACAGCGTAGAAAGAATATTTTAATTGTCGACGATATCAATGACACTGGTGCTACTATCAATTGGCTGATCAATGATTGGCCATCGGGATGTTTGCCCGAAGATCGTGCATGGAAGTCAATCTGGAATCATAATGTAAGATTTGCTGTGTTGTATGACAATGCTGCCAGCAACTGTGTAGTCAACATGGATTATGTTGGCAAAGAAATAGACAAGTCTAAAAACAATACATGGGTAGACTTTCCCTGGGAATCATGGTGGAAGCCGTGGTGGCGTAGATGATTGCACTACCACCTGGTTGCACAGTAACTTATGCTGTCTGGATTGATGTGGACAAGTTATTGGACGAGATGGTAGAATGGTACAGCCTGATTGGTGGCAAGGTGTATCAAGATCGTTGGTATAACCACCGAGGGCAAGAACAAACTGTAACTTATGTAAGTTACGGTCGAGGTAAACGCTGTCATCATCATCAAAACGGCACAGGCGGTACTCGATTACATTTCCATGGTGATGATGCATCAGCTGCCAGCATGTTTATCATGAAGTTTTTTGAACATGTAACAAACAACAACTTACAAGAACAGATGGAACGAGTGTCTCGTGAAACTGTATAAATATTAATTCAATCAGCGGCCTTTCTGGCATTCATCCCGCTTTACAAATTCTGCAAGCCTATGCTATAATTAACATAGGAGAACTAGCATGGCAAAGTATTACTCAACAAAACATTACGGACACAACATTGGACTAAGTGCTGTATTTAGACAGCCCAATGCAGATCATTCACATTGTCACTTGCTACACGGTTACAGTCTGGCGTTTACATTCACATTTGGATGTGACACACTAGACAACAAGAACTGGGCAGTGGACTTTGGTGGACTCAAACCACTCAAGGCATGGTTGGAAGATCACTTTGATCACAAGCTGGCACTGGATAAAACTGATCCACATCTTGCCAAGTTCCAAGAACTAGCGGCATTGGATCTAGCAGAGATTAGAATGTTCGATGGTGTTGGTGCAGAGAAGTTTGCGGAACATGCGTTTAACTTTGCTGATGCGTTGATTCGTGAAAAGACCAACAATCGTTGCTATTGCGTTAGGGTAGAATGTGCCGAACACGGTGCCAACTCAGCTATATACGAAGGTTAAGAATGAAATGGCCTACTTCAAGACTCTATTGCCCAAACTGCTTTGGTCAATTCTCTCGCATACGAATACTTGGCCTATGGTATTCAAAGCATAGGTGCTGATATGTGGGCTCGTGAACAAAGTTATGTTTATCTCAAACAGTACATCCAGTGCCGCAACAACACCCCTTGGCCCATGGCTGTGCCACAAGCACATGAACGTGCTAGATGGACCCTGCAACATCTGGGTGGCCTAGCCAGCAGTTGGGACATACGCCGTAGTGACTGTACATATTATTATCCACAAAGGACACAAGAATGAGTAAATTAAAAATTGCAGAATTGTTTTATAGCGTACAAGGTGAAGGACGCTATATGGGTGTACCGAGCGTGTTCTTACGTACATTTGGCTGTAACTTTAAATGTTCCGGATTTGGCATGCCACCAGGGCAGATCAGTATTGCAGCAGATGATATTGCGTACACCCACGCAAACATAGAGTCTTTTATGAAATACGAAGAATTGCCGTTGGTCAGTACCGGCTGTGACAGTTATGCCAGTTGGCATCCAGCATTCAAGGATCTTAGCCCCATGCTTGAAACGGATGCCATTGCCGAACGTATCATGGAAATACTGCCACACGGTGCATGGCGTGATGAACATCTTGTTATCACAGGCGGTGAGCCACTGCTGGGTTGGCAACGTGCTTTTCCTGATTTGCTAAATCATCCCAAGATGCAAAATCTAAAAGAGATTACATTTGAGACCAATGGTACTCAAAAGTTGACACCAGAATTTAAACATTACCTAGGCGAGTGGACTGCTGAACATTGGGATAGAGAAGTTACATTCAGTGTCAGTGCCAAACTAAGTTGCTCGGGCGAATCAAGAGAAGAAGCCATACTGCCAGCGGTTGTATGCGAATACGCAGAAGTTGGTATTACGTATTTAAAATTTGTTGTTGCAACCGAGGCTGATGTCGAAGAAGCACTATGGACTATTCAGGTATATCGTCAAGCTGGCTTTACGGGTCATGTTTATCTTATGCCTGTTGGCGGTGTTGAGAGCGTGTACAATCTTAATAATCGCCGCGTTGCAGAACTGGCAATGAAGAATGGCTTGCGTTACAGCGATAGACTACAAGTGCCGTTATTTAAAAATGAATGGGGGACCTAAATGACAGAAACCAAACAAAGAACTGTGGTAAGAATGCTTACCTATCGCCTAACAGCATGGATATTTACAATCTTTTGGACCTACTTGTTCACCGGTAACTTGAGTAACTCAGCAGGATTTGCTACAGCATTACACGTCTTGCTAAGTATTGATTACTATATACATGAACGTATTTGGCTTAAAGTCAAGTGGGGAAGAATAAATGGAGACAGCAATGGGAATGTTTGATTTTTTAAAACCAAAAAAGCCTGCGGAGTCCAAGGAAGAAAAACCTAAGACTCACAGAATTAAAACCAAAACACCAAAAGAAAAGGCCACCGAAGCCGGAGAGCCTTATGTCAATGTAGTACAAGTTGAACTTGATCCCGATGATGTGGGTAACGGAGCATTTGAACTTGATTGGAATGATATCTTTGTCGCTCGGTTAATCAAGGCTGGGTTCAAGGGCAAGGATGATGCACAAATTGTTGACCAATGGTTTCAAAGTATTTGTCGTAACATTCTAAACGAAAACTTTGAGCAGTGGGAAGCCAATCAGCCAGTGGATACCAGACCACGCAGAGTTGATCGCAACGATCTTGGTAACGGGCGCACCGAGGTATCGTGATATTATATGTAAACGGTGATAGTCATAGTGTGGGTCATGGCATTAACACAGAATGCGGAATGACTCACGAAGATCCTCGTTACGAATTAATCAAACAAGCACCTCATCCAGAAAATTTTAAAGATAGTTTTGGTTATCAAATCGCAGAAAATTTAAAACTGTCGATGGTTTGTCAAGCTGCCAGTGGTAGTAGTATAGATCGTTGTTTACGAGTTACTAGACGGTTTGTTTTTCAA
>Ga0181348_1000334_pt1 | contig 19872 bp, 11 predicted proteins | sample Su13VDMM110DN_FD_130092 | JGI IMG/M metagenome (GOLD analysis project Ga0181348, IMG submission 130092) | Freshwater viral communities from Lake Michigan, USA - Su13.VD.MM110.D.N | ecosystem: Environmental > Aquatic > Freshwater > Lake | place: USA: Michigan | collected 2013-07-16
AACTTCCACCCTTTAGTCTTACAAAACTTATCAGCTGCCTCCCATTTTGCACGATTCACCAGATAAGTCGTAACTTCGTTAATGTATCCTCTGGTCTGCTTCTTAGGTGGCTTCGGCTGCTGCGTTTGCTGGTAAGGTTTAATCTCTACTAGAATTACATCTCCATTCGTCTTTTTAACAATCATATCAGGGAAGTATCTATGCACCCGTCCATCAAGTGGGGACTTATATGGTACAACGACCTCTTCACTTCCCCATCCCATGATCTCAGAGTTAGTATCAAAGAACATCATCATATGCAGCTCCCAAGAGCTACGATAAATAATCTCAGTGGGATTGCCTATATATTTACTCGGATTCTTAGGTTTGAATTTCCCTTGCATAATCTCACTATAAATACTATGTGCACCCAGTATTATTTATAGGAAATTTACATGGCATTTCTTCCCAACCAATATACACAAGGACAGGGTCTTTTTGGACGGGTTGGAGATTTTGTTTCTCAGAGATTCGAATCAGCTGGCGCGGGTCTTAGAGAAGATGGCAATGGCGTGTTGGATTTGCTTTTCAGACCTCCCTCTGAAAGAATAGAACCTAAGGATTTTCAAACAAGAAATGCATCTTTGGGGGAAGAAATTAGTAATCCTGAAACAGCAATCAACACTTCAGTTGAAAGCACGATAGGTATTGGAAATTTAACGTACCCACCAGATCCTGCACCATATCATATGGTATTTGAATTCGCAAAATATGAGAGACCAAATCCGAAGCAACAAAGTACACTGCAACCACTTCAAACTATTATAATGCCAATGCCAGATGGCTCTGGAATTAATGATCATCAAAGCTTTGGTTGGAATACAGCCCCAATGGGTATGGTTGGTGTTGGATATGAAAACGTTGGATCCGTGGGAACTATAGCAGGTGATGTGGCAGATGCATCTGGGCTTACCGCAAAACTTAGAACTTTGATGAAACCGGGTGTCGATGTTGGTGCTTATTTTGCAAGCAGCGCACTACAATCTGTAGGTGGTGTCGGTAGTAATTTGGCAACATTAGGAGGACAAGTAATAGGGGCAGTTGTTAATCCAGGAATGTCTACTTTTTTTGATGGAATAAGATTTCGTAATTTTTCCTTTACCTGGACTTTCGCACCAAAAGATGAAACAGAAAGTTTATTAATACGCAGAATTATCAATGCATTTAAAGTAAACTCTTTGCCAACCTTTTCAACAACCAATTTAATACTTAATTATCCTCTTATCGTTAAACCAAAATATTCTTTAAACAGTGATCCAGATGAACCAGGATATATTACAGACTTTAGATATTGCGCTATTACTGATATTAGTGTGAGATATTCACCACAGGGTGAAGCTCCTTCTTTTTATTCTGGTACTCACGCACCAGTGTTTATAAATTGTACAATAGCTCTACAGGAAATTGAATATCAACTAGCAGACTCCTATAAGGGCGAAAGATCCGGAAGAGTGCTTAGTGAAAGTGCGGTGGCTCTGTTTAAAGGGGCGACCGGCGCACCATCCTCTACCGTGACGCCACCTGCACCACCTGCAGCTGGTGCGGCAGCGGCTCGGTTGATCGAGGAACGCGCCCGCAACGCCCCGGCTTTATCGCCGCTGCTAGCGCCGCTAACGCAATCAGATACAGCTGAAATCATAAATTATATAAAAAACTTTACACAAAACGGATAAAATAAATGACGCAGTTTTTTAGAAAATTTCCTATAATAGATTATAATGGCACTCCTGCCGTTAATCTATTAGCACGTGTTAAGATGTCAAAGTTAGGATTAAAAAATAATCAAGCATATTATCCTTATTCAGTTAAAGAGGGTGAACGACTTGATAATTTAGCACATAACTATTACGGAAATCCGGATTACTTTTGGTTAGTTGGATTAGCCAATTCTATTATTGATCCTTATTATGATTTTCCAGTAGCAGAACAAGAATTAAATCAATTAATTGCAAACAAATATAATAGCATCCTTAATGCTAAAAATATCATATTGTTTTTTAGAACAAATTGGAGAGGTGATGATTCTCGTATAAGCACAGCTGCTTATGCTGCTCTTGGTGTGGGTAGACAAAAATACTGGGCACCAGAAATAAATGAAAACAATACTATTATAGCTTATGTTCGTAAAAAGGAAGATTGGAGTGTAACTACAAATAAAGTGCAGCAATTAACTATTGCTAATGCTTCTTTTAATTTATTGACTGAGGATAATTTTAATTTAACTACTGAAACTAAATCAGGAAATGTATATGACATTATTGTTGACTCTACTCCAGCAACTGTAACTGATGCGTCATTTACTGTAGGTGAATTAGTTTCTCAAAGTAATGTAGTTTTCGCCTCTGTAGAAACAGCATCTGAAAATGTTTTAGTCATCAAAAACATAGTTGGAACTGCAGTAACTGGGGTTATAACTGGATTAGTCTCTGGAGCCTCTGGTAGTGTTGCAACAGTAACAACCTTGAGTCAGAGTATACCTGCAAACGAATTAGTTTATTGGACTGCTGTTACTGCTTATGATTATGAGTCCGAACTAAATGCTGAAAAGAAACAAATTCAATTACTCAATAATAGACTAGCAGAACAAGCTACCACAGAACTTAAAACATTATTATCAACGTAGTCAAAAAATGGCACAAACAGTAGTAGACAATTCAGTAATTATTAAGTCATTAAAACTGTCAAAGTTAGATGATAGTAAATCTCCTATTGACATTACTCCACAAGTTGTGGAATTTAGTGTGTATGAAGATATTAAATTTCCAGTTATTCGTGCTGAATTTATTATTGCTGATGCGAACGATATCGCTAGTACATTTCCAATAATTTGTGAAGAAAAAATTGAAGTTGAGTTTTATACTCCTGGTTTAGAAAGCGCATCAGTAAAGTATACCTTTAACGTTAATTCTGTAGGTTCATGTTCATATCAAACACAACTTAAAGGTAAACTTTATGTTATTGAAGCGATAAGCCAAGAGTTTGCTACAAATGCTAGTAAGCTTATAAATGAAAAACACAAAGGTAATATCAGTGATTTAATATCAATGGTGTGCGAAAATCATTTGAAAACTAAAAAACAAGTTATAATTAATGACCCAACAAAGGGGAATGAAGATACCTTAATCAGCCGGTTAAGACCATTTCAAGCTATAGATTTTCATAGAAAAAGAGCAGTTTCTAAAAAATACGAGTCATCATCTTATGTGTTTTTTGAAAACAAAAGAGGATTTAATTTTTGTACTATAGAATATCTTTTAGATAGTGGTAGCAGTCAAGAAAAAATTAATGACAAACGGTTTGTTCTTGATACACCTAATAATACTAATATAAGAAATTTGTCATATAGAAATATTATTGCACTTAACAATATTTCATTGGCAGATAACACTACGAAAATGACTTCTGGTAGTTTAAATATGAGAGTAAAAAGATTCGATCTTTTAACTGGTACAGTTGAAGTTTCTAGTTATGTTAACAAAGAACAGCAGTCTAAGTTTAAGTTTTCTTCGAAAACTGCTACACCAATAAACACAAGTTCTTTCGAAGATAGATATGGAAAAACTCCTGCCATTTCATTGTTGGTCCCGTATTCTAGTGAGTTTCAAGAAAACTATATCGGCGGCTCTTTGGGCGCGAAACACTCATATGTTAATAAATTAGATCAAAATTTGTTTTATGCTCATATTAATGGAGACACAGAAATAACTGTTGGAGATGTTATAACTATTGATGTTCCTTCTACTGATGGGGGAACTGCTGGTGGTGGAAAAGATAGATTATTGCAAGGAAATTATCTTATTTCTAAGTTGAGGCATATTGTTAAAAATTTAAGTGGACTGCAAAGATCTCACACTATGTCTATTGAATTAATTAAAGGTTCTTATGAGGATACAATATAATGACAACTAAGCGAATGGGAGAAGAGGGTCTGCGTTGGTTTGTCGGCATAGTAGCTGACCTAAAAGACCCTAAATATCTAGGTAGAGTTAAAGTGAGAGTAATTAATGAAACAGACGATGAGGCAATTTCTGTCGACGATTTACCTTGGGCAACACCAATTATCCCCATTACCTCAGCAAGCCTTAATCAAGTAGGAACAGCACCAGTAGGACTTCTTGTTGGTTCCCATGTATTCGGTTTCTATTTAGATGGGCAAGAAAAACAGTTACCTATGATCTGGGGAACTTATGCTAAAATTCCTGATGGGACCCAAAACACTAATGATGTTCCTGCTCTAGCCAGAGGCAATAATACTATTCCTAATGATATTTTTCGTAATGAACCACCATCTGCATATAAAGCTGAATATCCTTTTAATAATGTGGTTCAAACTCAGTCTGGGCATGTTGTTGAATTCGATGATACTCCAAACCAGGAAAGAATTCGTGTTCGTCATAAATCTGGTACATATTTTGAAATTAATGAAAAGGGTCGCCAAGTATCTAAAATTGTTGGTGAAGGTTTTGAAATTGTTGTTGAAGATAAAAATGTAACTGTTGGTGGACAGTGTAATATAACAGTAGTTGGTGATTGCAACATTACTGCAGAAAAAACTCTTAGATTGACATCCAATAATAGCATTGTTCTAAAGGCTCCAGGTGGTGTGCAAATTCTAGGTGGTGGTCTGTTTACGGAAGCTTCTATTGGAAGTACCCTCGGCGCATCTGGTGCCTTTCACGTTTTAGACAAAACAATAACTGTTGTGCATGGTATTATTACTGATATAAACCCACCATCGAATTTACTATAAGGTAGAGGATTAAATTATGGATACAACTGTAGCAGGAATTACCGATATGGTAAGACAGATAAACAGCACAGCTGACTGTCAAGCCTTAAAACTTATAGTAGATAAACACAAAGATGCTATTATTAATGTAATAAATGCAAAAATTAACGATCAAATTGACATTCGTAAAAATCAGTTTCCTCTATTAAATTTACCTATTCCTACTCCAGACAAAATAGTAAAATACCTCGGTAAATTGATTATGGGGGATGCTTTTTTACAGTTGCAAGCTTTTATTCGACAAGCACAAGAAATAATCATACTTTCAAAAGAATTGGCTAAGTTGATAGATTCTATCAGTAATATTCCAGAAAAATTGGAAGCTTGTGCTCTTACAATAGGAACAGAAACACTGTCAACTCTTAAAGCACAAGTTGATGCAAGAATAAATCCTATTTTGAGTCAAGTAGCTCTAACACAAAATCTTATTGTTGGGTTAAGCAGCGCAAACTTTAGTGGACAGCTTATAGACACTTCTAGTCCAGAAGCGTTTATTAACGGTCTTGATGGAAAATTAGCAATATTACAAAGCTCAATAAGTAGTATGTCAGAAGATGATATAATTGTTCCTGCAGTCCCCCCACCCTAACTATAGTTAAAAGAGCCAATGTCAACTTTTAGAGAAGAAAAATTTACTCCTGTGCAGGCTCAAAGAGACCTGTTTGGCGACATGTTCACAAGTTTCTCGGTACATCCAGAATTACATGATCTTGTCATTAGGAGAAATGAAGACTCTGTTAAACAGGCTATAGTTAATCTAATATTAACAAACAAATATGAGAGACCATTTAATCCTAATTTTGGCTGTAATTTAAGGAAATACCTGTTCGAACCGATGAGTTCTTTTACTGCTTCTAGTATAGAGAATGAAATCAAAATGTCAATCGAAAATTATGAACCTAGAGTTAGAATTATCGATGTGGTAGCTACTCCCTTCGAAAAACAAAATGCTTACGCAGTAACTGTTGAGTTTTATATAGTAAATAGTAGTGTTCCTGTTACCTTAACAACATTACTTTATAGAGTAAGATAAACATGGCCAATTCTAGTATTTCATTAACAAGTTTAGATTTTGCTGATTATAAGAGTAGTTTAAAAACTTACTTATCTTCTCAAAGTCAGTTCAGAGATTACAACTTTGAGGCTAGTAATCTTAATGTTATTTTAGATCTACTTTCATACAACACCTATCTAAATGCCTTTTACTTGAATATGATAGGTTCTGAAATGTTTATCGACACAGCCCAGCTTAGAGAATCAGTGGTTCTAAAGGCTGTTGAGCTTAACTACACTCCAAGATCATTCCGTTCTTCTTATGCTAATGTCAACATTACCGTCGCTAATGTGCCAAATAATCCAGCTCTATTAACGATTCCTGCAGGAACTTCGTTTACAGGTAAAGCTGGATCTAATTCTTATACATTCTCTACAAACACAAATATTGTGGTTAGTGCAAGCGCGAATGCATTATTTTATGCTAATAACGTTGCAATTTTCGAAGGAACATCAGTAACGGATACCTTTGTAGTGCAGCCAAATGCAAATGGCGAACAAAAGTTCATATTATCAAACCCCACTATTGATACTAATTCTTTAAAGGTGGTGAGTGTTGAAAATGGTGGTGCTAACGTTATTAGTTATCTTTTATCCACCAGTCTTTTAGATATTAAACAAACCACACCAGTGTATTTCTTACAGGGATCAGACAACAATCAATATCAATTAATTTTTGGTGATAATGTTGTAGGTCGTAAACCTCTAGACAATTCCTTAATTTCTGCTACCTATCTTATCACTAATGGCCAGCTTCCTAATGGTATTTCTGTATTTACTCCTGATGGAACTATAGGAGGCGGAACAGTTAATGTAGCCACAGTAACTGCTGCCAAGGGAGGAAATATTTCAGAAGATATCGAGTCTATTCGTTTTAATGCTCCTAGATATTATTCTACTCAGGAAAGAGCAGTTACAACTACAGATTATGAAACCTTGTTAAGAGGAACATATCCGGAAATCCAAGCTTTATCAGTTTATGGCGGGGAAACAGTAACTCCTCCTCAATATGGTAAAGTATTAATTTCTATGAAACTTTTTAATTTTGAAGCTGTTCCTGAAAGTAAAATTATCGAGTACACAGATTTTTTGAAGACTCGGGCACCATTGACTATTATACCTTCATTTCTCGAACCAGAATATACTTTCGCAAGTGTTACCACTAATGTAAAATATAACGTTAATCGGACAACACTACAGCCTGCAGATATTTCTGCTTTCGTTACTTCAGCTATTCGTCAATATAGTAGAACCAATCTCGAAAACTTTAAATCAACTTTATTGTATTCGAAATTAGTTCTTGCAATCGATAATGCTCAATCTACTATTGTAAGCAATGAAACTGATTATAGATTAATGAAAAAGTTAGTTCCTAAATTAAGTGCAGGTAAACAAAATTATCAATTAAAATTTGATATGGCGATTAATCCTAATCTTCCCCCATCAGCTTCGAATGATGCTCAGACATCTGTCCGACCTCATGAAGCATCAGATTTACATGCGGTAACATCTACCAGATTCATATATGAAGGACAATCTGTTAGCATAGAGGATGATGGTAATGGAAATCTTCATATTATTCAGGAAAAGACTAATGGTAATAAAACACATAATGTCATTGCTAGTAGAGGTGTAGGAACAGTAGATTACGTTACTGGTATAATTAATTTAACTAATTTCTACACTCCAAGTTTTTCCGGTGATTCCATTCGTTTTTATGTAACTCCGAAAAATAAAGATAATGCTACAACACAAAATGTAATTTTTGAAATTCCCGATGATGAAATTATGGTAACAGTACAGATAGTAAGACAGTTATGAGCGTATCAGAAAAAACTATTTCAAATCTTATTCGAAGTCAGTTTCCTGCATTCTATAATGAATCAGGTCCGACTTTAATTGCATTTGTTGAAGCTTATTATGAGTGGATGCAGCAAACAGGTAATCCGATTAGTCAATCTCGTAATTTATTAGAATATAACAGAATCGATTCAACTCTCGATGAATTTTTAGTACATTTCAACGCTACATATCTTCAGGGTATACAATACACCTCTGTTGCTCAAAAAAAACTAACAGTTAAAAAAATTCTCGATCTCTATAGAGCAAAGGGAAGCATACGTGCACTAAAACTTTTATTTCGATTAGTTTTTGCTGAAGATATAGAAGTTTATCTTCCGGGCGCAGACATTATAAAATCATCAGATGGTACGTGGAATGTTCCTCAGTATTTAGAAATATCTTATTCTACAAGAAATCAAGGTTATGTAGGTAAACAAGTCACTGGCGTAGCTTCAGGTGCAACAGCAGTAATAGATCGTCTTGTTCGTAGAAAGGCTGGATCTAAAGTTGTTGATTTATTTTTTATAACAAATGTTTCAGAAAAGAATTTTCAAACCGGAGAACTGTTAAAGGTAGATAATAATTTAGATAATGTTCCTATTATAATCGGTTCTTTAAGTAGTTTGATTGTTGATAGTGGTGGTGTTAATTTTGCTGTTGGTGATATTGTATCTTTGAGTTCTAACGTTGGTCAACAAGGAACAGCCAGAGTATCGGAAATTGAAGATATTACTGGTATCGTTAGATTTAAATTAGAACCATATAGAAATGCTAATGGGGATATTACACAATTTAATCCTGGTGGCGATGGCGGTTGGGGATACAGTAATCTTTATTCTAATGTGTTTATTTCTAACACAGTATTAACTTATTCTAATTCTCAGTTATCCTTATCTTTTACCGGACAGTTGAACACTAACACTACAGTCACTACTGTTTCTAACACTTATGGTCTTGTTGCTGGTCAAACGATTACTGCTAATATTGTAGGTATTCCTGCAAGTACAACCATCGCATCTGTTGTTAATACTAGTGTGATAACCTTATCTGCTGCAGCCACTGCAAGCGGGAATGCTACGCTAACAGCCAATGCCACTAGTTCCAATACATTTTTACAAAAATTTACCGGAGTAACATTTAATAACACTGCTAACTCATTAACTCCTGTAACAGCTAATGTTTTTAGTTTTAGTAACACGAAAATGGGAGTTATTAACTTATCTGGAGCACTACCTAACACATACACTAGAGTATATACCTCTAGAGGCAACTTGAGTGGAAATGCAACGATAACAAATATTTCTACAGGTATAAATGCTAATATCGCAATCGGAACAGTAAACTCTACAGAAACAGTTTTTTATTATACTGACGAGATTGGTGGACATTCGGGTGGGGTAAGCACATTAAGCACTGTTGTTATTTCTGGCACCGCTGGCCAGTTTACTTGTAGTGCTACTACTTTAGCTGTTGGAGATCATGTTATAATCACGGGTACTCTTGGTGGTACAGGAACAATTACAGGATATGTCACGAATACAAAATATGTTGTTTCTTCTGTAACAGGAACTGTGAGTGCTATAACCGGATTTACACTAACAACAGAAAATAATGCTGCTATCGTTACCACTACTGGCACACCAACAGGATTAACGTACACAGTAAATTATGCTTATCTAACATTACCATTAAACGCTACTGCTTATGGTTTCCCAATTTATCCTTTCTGCAATGTTTCTACAGGAGCATTAGTTGATATATTAAATCTTCGAGTTTTACAAGTTGGTGAAATTCAAAATATTATTACAACAAATCTTGGTAAAGAATATAATGAAGCACCTTTCGTAAACATATATCAAAAGGGTGTCGCTACATTACAAAAACAAGATTACTATATAGATATAGCTAATGTTGTTGGTTTCTATAGTATCGGTGAAGAAATAAAACAAAACGTAACAACCACAGAAGTACAACAGCTCGTTCTAAATTCTCCATCCGGAGCTTTTGAAGTCAATGAATTTGTCTATCAAGTAAACAGCACTCCGGCAGGAACCTATATTGCTAATAATCAAAGCAATATATTGGGGGCTAATACTGGTGCTCCTAATTTTACAACAGCTTTTGCTGCTGGCCAAAAAATAGTTATTAATACTAGTGGGACTAACAGCATTAGAATTATCAATAATGTTGTAAACAGCACTTCTCTCTATTTAACCACAGCCACAGCTAACTCTAACACTCATGCTACTGTTTCTATTATAAAAAATATTGGTGTTGCTGTTGGTCTACCAACCAGCACTGTAATAAATTTTGCTAACACAGGAAATACTGCTTGGGTCAATACTGCCAACGTTTTTGGCTTGACTTCTAACGGAACATCAGCTATAATAAGTGTACAAGGTTCAATATATGTTACTGCAATAGGTAAGGTGAAAGAAGCTAATAGTTCTCAGTTGTCGGTAAGACGTAGATCTCTGGCTGATTTCTCTATCTCTGGAAATTCTATTATTGGTATTTCTAGTGGTGCAACATCTAATGCTGCTATTATAACAATAGATACAGCTTCCGGGTTTTCGGGAGATAATGCTAATGTATCAGCAAATGTTGTAACAGGTAATGGTAGCGTTAAAGCTTTAAGTGTAGTGAGTTCGGGTATAGGTTACAATAATGCTGAAATCGTAACATTTACCTCTGTGTCAAACACGCAATTAACCGGAACTGCCAGAACACAACTAGGTAAACAAGGAATCGGGGCAGGATATTATTCTTCTACCAAGGGCTTTTTGAGCAGTGATAAATATATACAGGATGGAAATTATTATCAAAGCTTTTCTTATGAAATCAATTCATCGCGTGATGTAAGTACATACTTCGATATGGTTAAGGCTGTTGTCCATACTGCTGGTACAGCTTTATATGGTAAAGTGATTAAAAAGTCTACTGTTTCAACAACATTAAATATTATTACTTTAGGCAATGGACCGATACAAGAATGACAACTACACAATTAATTACAAATAACTATAGGCTGATCAATGCTGATGCTTTTAAAAGCTCTGTAAACACGTCATTCTATTATGCCTTTGCTGGATCAAGTACCCCTTGGACTGGTGGTACAGTTTTCCAAGCATATGACAATCCTGGTATCGTAGATTTTGATGCCTATAACAATATGATTTTCGGTAAAAAGATTCAAACCACAGATGTTTCTCTGATGATAAAATCATATCCCTGGGTTTCCGGAACGAAATATGCCATGTTTGATGATCGGGACGATAATCTTTCTACCAAACAGTTTTTTGCTTGGACATTCGACGGTTCTATGTATTATGTATGGAAATGTTTATACAATAATAATGGTGCATCTTCCACCTCAGAACCAAATTTCAGCGACACTGCTGCCGATGACGTATATTACGAAACCTCTGATGGCTATCAGTGGAAATACATGTATAAAATAACAACAGCAACCTATAATAAGTTTGCTACTGAGCTTTTCATTCCTGTAGTTCCTGATGCTAATGTTACTAGTAATGCAGTTTCCGGAGCAATCGATGTTATTGTTCCTGTAGATGCTAACGGCACTATAGTAAGTTCAACAGGTTCAGGATATGATAATTATTATAGTGGTAACTTAACTCCAACTAGTGTAACGAATTCGTCAACTCCATTAGTTAAATTAGACTCTGATGCTTCTACCAGAAATGATTTTTATACTGGTTGTTATTTTTATGTCAATGGCGGTACTGGTTCAGGTCAATATAAAGCGATTACTGGCCATGTTGCTAATGCTTCCGGTATTTTTATTACGTTAAGAAGCCAATTAACAACAGTTCCTGATGGATCATCCACATATCTTATTGCCCCAGGTGTAGTTGTTCGTGGAGCAGGTGATGATTATGTTGATGAAACAGGAGCAGCAGATGCAAATATTCCTGTTAACCAGGTTAGTGCTATCGCTCTAGTAAACGCTAACACTGGTAACAGTATTTACCGAGTTGAAGTTTTACCAATCGGTCGTGCTGTAAATGTTCATTTCGCTTCAGCTTATGTTAATGTTTCTGCGCAGGTAGGCGTTAGCAATACTGCTATTCTAAGAGTTATTACAGGACCAAAAGGTGGTCATGGTTCTAACGCAGCCGCAGAATTGTATTCTTCCTCAGTTGGTATAGGCGTAACATTCGCTAATAATGAAAGTAACACTATTCCTATTCTTAACGGTATACAAACCGTTGGATTACTTGTTAACCCAAAGGTTGCTAATGTACAATTTACCACACAAAACGTAAACGGTACATTTGCCATAGGAGAAACTGTAACTCAAACTATTGGTAGCAATACCTCAACTGCGATAGTTACGAGTATATCTCCTCTGCAGGTTACTAATGCAACTCCAAACTTTGTTACATCAACGAACTCTACTGTTGGTACAATTACAGGTGGCACTTCTAGTGCTAATGCTCAAATTAATGCTATATCAATAAGTAGCATAACTAAGGGTTTCGGAACTTTTCAACAGCTATTCGTGTACAATGGATCCTATACGGGTGTTCCATTTACTGCAAGTGAAATCGTATATCAGGGTGCCACTGCAGTAAGCAATACATCAGCAACTCAGGCTGATATAGGTTTATTGGATAATTCTTCTGCTCGATTCCACTCTAATAATGCAGTCGGAACCACGGTTTATCTAACCTCTAAACTCGGTCGGATTAACTCTTCCAACACTATCACTGGAGTTAGCAGCGGTTCTGTTTTTAGTATAAGTACAAAGGCAGAGCCTGATTTAGTTCCTGAAAGTGGCACCGTTTTGTATATAGAAAATTTTGATAAAGTTAACAGATCGAATACCACTTCAGAATCTATAAAATTAGTTCTGTCCTATTAAATTAGAGGATAATGATGCCTATTCAAACCGACATATCTGTGTCTCCGTATTTTGATGATTTCGATTCAACAAAAAATTATCAACAGGTTCTTTTTAAACCTGCTGTTGCGATTCAGACTAGAGAACTTAATACTCTACAGAGTATACTTCAAAGTCAAATTGAAAAATTTGGCGATAATATATTCACCAAAGGCACTATTGTAAGTGGTTGTAACTTTCAATATTACGACGCATATCCATATGTAAAAATCGTAAACTTACAGGTTGATGGGCAACCAGCTGTTGTTAATTCATATGTTGGGCTATATGCTACTAGTGATACCAGTTCCCTGAAAGCTTATGTTTTAGCTTCAAACTCTGGGTTTCTTACACAGGCTCCAGATTTAAATACACTGTTCGTTCGATATATCAACTCTGGTAATAATAATGCACAAACTGCCTTCGCAAATGGAGAAGTTTTAACTTTAACAGATAGTTTAAATTCTATTTTTGAGGTTAATGTTCCAGTTGGCGGTGTAGCTGCAGGTATAGCGAATACAGACTCTCTTGTATTTTCATCTGCCTTATCCATAACTGGTAATACCTTAGCATTTACTAGCAGCAACAATATAGTTGATCCAGTAACTGGAGCAAGAGCTGTTATTGTTGAAGTTAATTCTACAGCTATTGCTAATACCTTATTTGTCAAGGTTCGTCCTTTTGCTAATGACATGTCGAATGCATCATTAACAACTTCAAATAATTGGACATTTTATTCTGGTAATAGTGTAAACATTCAACTTGCCAATGGCACTCTAACTACAACAGCAACCATCTCTTCCGTTATCGGTTCTGGCGCTGCAGCCTTTCCGGTAACGGACTCAACTGGTAAGATTATTCAAGTTCTAATGACAGCACAAGGTAATGGATATATCATCGCTCCTTATACCACAGTTAAAACTGCGAATAGTTCTGCAACGATTACTGACATAATCGCAAATACCTCTCTTCTTACTGCTCAAAATTTTAAAGCTAAGATAACAGTTGCAAATAGCACTCAGTCAGTTTCTTCGAATTCTTCTGTTCTAGACTATAACACTTCACCAACAGGATTTGGCTATGCTTTCGGTATTTCTTCTGGTATCATTTATCAGAAGGGATATTTCTTAGATGTTGCCCCACAAACTGTTGTTGTTAGAAAATATGCAAATACTCCTAGTGATGTTTCAGTAGGGTTTGACACTTCTGAAACCATTATTAACAGCAATATAGATGCAAGCTTACTAGATAATGCTACAGGAACTTTCAATAGTTTAGCTCCGGGTGCTGATAGACTTAAATTAACACCCAATTTAGTTGTTGTTAACACTGCATCATCTGCTGGCAATACTTTATTTTTCCCAGTTACAACCTTTAAAAACGGTTTTCCATATCTTCAAAACCAGCAAACTAACTACAGCAAAATTAATGATATGATTGCTCAACGCACACTTGAAACTAGTGGCGATTTCGTATTAGATCCATTTGATGTAACATTTAAATCTGCAACAGCAAATACTTCTTCTAGTACTGGTGCATCCAATCAGGCGAATGTGTTCAGTTTAATCGTTGATCCTGGTCAAGCTTATATTTCTGGTTATCGAGTAAAAACCTACACCAATTTTTCTGCTAACGTAAATCAAGGTACTGATACAGGCAGCAGCACTGTTACCATTAACACTAATTATGGTAATTACATTAATATAAAAGAAATAGGTGGCGTGTTCAATTTTACAACAGGAGATTATGTAACTCTTTACGATACTGTTAAAGAATATTATTCTAACGTAGCCAATTATCCTATAGGCAATACTTCACCTGCAGGCAACACTATTGGTACAGCAAGAATCAGGTCATTAGTTCCTGTGCCGAATTCAGGCACACCAGGAAGCCCAACATATTCTAATAGACTATATGTATTCGATGTTAATATGGATGCTGGGTTTAATTTTGGAAATGCTAAGAGTGTTTACTTTAGTAACACAGTATCAGGTATCGCTGACATAATAGTATCTAACACTTCATATTATGCTAATGGTAGTGTTGCAACTACTACAGCAGTAATTCAAAATGCTGCCACATCAACTCTCCTGTTTGCTGGTGGTGCAGTTGCTACTAAAAATACAGCTAACTCAACATATACTGCTGGTGGTGTATTTAGCAGTAACAATGGTGTTTCTATTAACACTGCTTCAGGTGTTATTACTCTAACCACATCTGGAAGCAACACTTTTCCATATACTGCTAACGCATCCTTAACGGATGATCAACTATTAGATCTTTCTTTTACATTTCATTCTTGTAATGTTCAGTCTAATACTTCGCCAATAACAACTACCACATCGGCAGCTAGTAATGTTGTTGTTATTAGTAGCACCTCTAGCTTAATTGCTGGGCAGTATCTTAAAATTACAGCTGCAGCTGCTGGTGATACGATTCGCAGAATTACAAATATTATTAATTCGACAGCTATTCGAGTTGATAGTGCTATAGCGACAGCGAATAGTGCTCGAGATGCATTTATATTTTATCCTCAAAATGCACTAATAACTCTTGCTAGTAATTCAGCTAATCTTAATTCAACTGGTACTGTGCTAAAAATTAATCTTGGTGCTGCTATTAATTCCGTAGCTACAGCTAATGCCACTATTATCACTCCAGTTCTCGCAACAAATAAAACTGTTACAAATAAAGACTCTAAGAGAGATACTACTGTTGCTATTAATTTCTCTAATGCAGCTGGTATATCGTTTACTGGCCAGCTAAACACTAATACACTAGTCACCACGGTTTCTAGCACAAGTGGTCTTATCGTTGGTCAACAGGTTAGTGCTAATATTACAGGTATTCCTGCAAATACAACTATCGCATCAGTTGTCAATAGCAGTGCGATAACTCTATCTTCTGCAGCCACTGCAAGTGGAAATTCTACGATTAATATTGCTAATACTGTTGGTCCTTGGGCGCTAGGTCATCCGGATATTTTCAGATTAAAGAGAGTATATAAGGCTGTTAATACTGCTATTTTAGCGAATTCTACCCATGTAGCAGCAGCTAACGTTGCTAATACTTCAACTATTCCAGCAACTTGGACTGATGTAACTAATGACTTTTATGTTGATCATAGGCAAAATCCAGAATTTTACGATACTAGTGTTTTGTATAAGAAAAACGATTCTGAATTAATTTTTTCGACTGGTGATGCATTATTAGTTCAGTTCGATCACTTTACTGGTTCTGGTGGAGCATTTCACACTAAGTCTTCATACAGTGTTAATGACACTCAACCCTATAACTTTGTTTCTAACACAGGAAGCACTACAGTAAACACTTTAGAAATTCCCGAAATGTTTGATGCGCGTGGAAATTATTATGATCTAATAGATTCTGTAGATTTCCGTCCTAGAGTTGCTAATACAGCAGCTATAACTTTAGCTAATGCTCAACTGTCAACAATCAATCCTCCCACATTGAATGCAATCGCTAAATTCGGTAGTTTAGCAGTTCATCAGTTTCCGATTGATGGTAAGCAATATACTTCGAGTTTAAATTATTATAAGGCTAGAGCCGATAGAATCGTTATTGATAAATTTGCTACAATTAAGGTTATTGCGGGTATTCCAGGAACTTCTGAAATAACTGCCCCCAAAACACCTGATGATAATTTGAGTTTGAATGTGGTTATTATTCCTCCATATCCTTCTATTCCAAAACAAAAAGATTTAAATTACACTTTAATCACTGACACTAAAACAGCAAGTGTTCAAAGAAAAACAACTACTCGTTTGAATTCTCACATTATTTCTATACCAAAAAATGCTAATACTGAAATTTCTGTGATTCAGCCATCCGGTTACACTATGGAACAAATCGCTACTCTTGAAAACAGAATTAAAGCTTTAGAATATGGAGCGCAATTAACTCAGTTAGAAAGAAGCGTTAGTAGTTTGTCTATTCCATCTTCTATTAATGGAGCAATTAACAGATTTAAATTTGGATATTTTGCTGATGGATTTGTAAGCGATCAATTTAGTGATTTAGCAAATCCTGAATATCTAGCTTCTAGAGTTAACAATGAAATTATTCCACCCGTAAAAACTCTTAATATAGAATTTAAACCTAACACTGCTGATGCTAATACTGTCGCAGCAACAGTCGGTACAGCAATAATGTTGCCTTATGTTGAAACCACTTTAATTTCTCAAGCTATCGCAACCACCGGATTAAAACCACCTAATGAACCTGACTTGGTTTCAACTTTCTGCCAAGGGTTTGACAAATATGGAACATATTCTCGAGCTGATGGTACTACATTTAATGAGATAATTCAAGTAAATAGTTATGAATGTGGATATAGAGAACCTCCAATAAATTATAATGGTACATTAACAAGTTCTCCAGAGTCATTTACTTTAATATCTTTCTCTAACGGAGAAATTATGAATGAGTTGCCTACCTCGACAAATATCGTCAACTTTATTCCTGTTTAATAGAGGAAATATATGTCTTATACTATTTCAGTAACGAATTTAACTGTAGCTCAGATTAATGGTCAGCAAATTGGCACTGCTGCAAGCCAGATGTATGAGTGGCACAAACACAATAAACAAGCTCAGTGGGGTTATTCTACAGATACTGGTGTTACCAATTTCTTAGACAGAGACAAATATAAAAGTTCTCAAAGATTAATATATTATAATGCTTCTCAGGCTTTCGAATTAAGCGCAACAGGATTAAAACCAAACACAGTTCATACATTTACCTTTAATGATATCGATGTTTCTGCTTTTTGTCAGCCTCTCGGCGGTGCTCTTGGTGCGACACTAACTACGAATTCTAGCGGTCAAATAAATTTCACTTATTTCTACACTAATGATATTACAACCACTGCTCCTAATGATCAGTTTATTAGTGCCTCTCCTGGAGTTCTTGGTGGTGCAGCCTCTAATGTTACCTCTGCCCAATCGATTATAAATAGTTTGACTGGTAATAAAATAGGAATATTAAAAAATTCAGATGAAAGTTCTGTTTGCAAAGTAACGATTATTTTTTACTCTCAACAAAAACCAACACCTGTCGAACGTGGTGATGATCAGACATATGACGGTTGGTACGGATTTAATGGACGCAACCCCAATGATCCAAACAATACCGACTAGCTGGAATACTGAAGGACACAATTAATGAATATTCAATCGCAAACTTTTTATCTAGATCCTAATAGGGTTGCTGCTTCTAGCATTGCATTCTTGACAAGTGTTGATTTGTATTTTGAAAAGAAACCAGATGCTAGTATCAATGTTTCTGGTATAATAAATCCAACGGTAAGTATTTGTGTTTCAGACACTACCTCTACTGGTTCTCCAATATATTCTAGGAAATATCAATCTTCTAATGTAACTAAAGCGCATTCTGCTGTTAATGTAAGCAACACTGCTGCTACATCAACATCATTTACCTTTTCTCAACCATTACAGTTAGACACAGGTAAAACATACTCGATTAATGTTTCAGCTGATGATCCGGGATATGTTCTTTGGCGTGCTCAAACGGGAAATGTTATACTTGGTACAAGCACCAGTCCGTTTGCTGGATTTTCCGGTGGCGATCAGGGTCAACTATATGATTATGGTAATGATGGTGTTTTAACCCCCATAACTAATACTCAATTAAAATACAATATTAAAATCGCTCAATTTAGCAGCAATACTACAACTGTTGAAGTTGTTAATGATAATTTAGAATTTCTAGTTACCACTAATCAAAAGCTTAATTTTCTTGGCGGCGAGTTAGTGTTTCCTGTGTTTTCTAACGTTTCTGCTCAAACAGTATCATTTACTGCTGGTAGCAACGTTGTAACAGGCACTAGCACTACATTCAGCAGTCAATTTAGTAATGGTCAAAGTATTATAGCTTACTCTAATAGCACCACTCGTTATGTTGGTAATATTCTTACTGTTAGCAGCAACACAAGTATGATACTAGATGAGGCTGTGCATTTTACTAACACTAGTTGCGATTTCTTTAAAGCTCCGGTTGGAAAAGTTTATTACAATGATGCTTCTGCTAATGTTTTAATTCTAACTAAATCGAATGCTAATGGTTCTTCTTATAGATTCTCAAACAGTATATCGTTCACTGGCCAGCTAAACACTAATACTACAGTCACCACTGTTTCTAATACTTACAGTCTTTTCGTTGGCCAACCAGTCACTGCTAATATTGCAGGTATTCCTGTAGGCACAACTATTGCCACCGTTGTCAATACTAGTGTGATAACCTTATCTGCTGCAGCCACTGCAACCGGGAATGCTACGATTTCCGCAAAAACATTAGTTGCTGGTGAACTAACTAGTGCTAATGCTTATATTAGTGTAATTAACTATCCTCTAAATTCTTTTACTCCTGAATTTGGTGTTAATTATCCTGATGGTTCTAATACTTCAATAAGTTATAGTTTCGCTTCTTCTAATGGAAGTGCCTTTATTGTTTCTAATTCCTCTTTTTCATCAGCGATAAATTACAAACACAATGAGCTTTCCTCCGGCATTAGTTCGCAAATCGTTTCACGTTCTAATGAAACTTCTCAAACTGTTCAGGACGTGTTATATGATGGAAAATCTGCAGTGCTTAAAATTGTTTTATCTCAGGCTAACACAGCTAATGCTTTTTACAGTAGTCCACTAATTAATACTGAAAAGTTAGATTTATTCCCTAGAATTTACAATATTAATAATAGTGATACAAATGAAGTTATAACAGGTCAAGGTAATACTGCCGCTAAACATATTAGCACAGTAATTACTTTTGATCCAAAGTATTCTGCCCAAGATCTTTTAGTTCAGAGTGTAGTTTATATCCCAGCACAAACTCAAATTTTAGCTTATGGGAAACTTTATAACTCTACTGATTCTGATAGCTTTGATGTAAAAGAGTGGACTAAATTAGCTTCTGTATCAGACACTAATGACACTCCTCAAGTGAGCACTCCAGAAGCTAACAATTATATTCAATTAAGTTTCGGACTTCCAAACGCTCCATTGAGCACTTCTCTAACTGGACAAGTTACCGCAAGTGCCAACGGTACTGTTACTGGCGCTAATACACTCTTTACTGGTCAGTTAGTGGTTGGTGATGTTGTTAAAATTTATAATCCAGATGTACCTGCCAATTATCAAATTTCTCGTGTTAATACTATTACCAGTAATACAGTAATAGTATTGAATGAAGGAGTGAGTAATGC
>Ga0181348_1000335_pt1 | contig 19862 bp, 18 predicted proteins | sample Su13VDMM110DN_FD_130092 | JGI IMG/M metagenome (GOLD analysis project Ga0181348, IMG submission 130092) | Freshwater viral communities from Lake Michigan, USA - Su13.VD.MM110.D.N | ecosystem: Environmental > Aquatic > Freshwater > Lake | place: USA: Michigan | collected 2013-07-16
AAACCTAAAACAAAAGTACCAGATATTTTATCATATTGGCATACTAAAAAAAATAAATGAAAGAAACAATTAAAAATTTAGGCAGAGGCTTTAAAAAATTACAATGCAAATATTGTGATACAATTTGTCAACGCGTTGACACAAATTCAACTGGTGTTGTATGTTCAATATGTACATCAAAACTTGTGGCAGGCAATCAATTGGAATTACGCAAATAATTCTTTATAATTGTTATAAAACAAATATGTTAGATGCACAAAAAATAAAAACAAATTGGGAAGAATATCGAGATAGAGTTAATTCTTTGTTTCCTACTCGATCTACTCAATTAAATAAAATGTATGATGAATTAGAAGAAAGAATGGTATTTATGCCGGCTTCTTCCATGGAACATTTTCATAACGCATTTTCAGGAGGATATGTAGATCATGTACTTCGAGTAATGGATTGTGCATTAACTTTGCATGATACTTGGACTAAATCCGGAGCAGATATGTCTGGCTATACTGAGGAAGAATTGTTGTTTGCAGCAATGCATCATGATTTAGGTAAATCAGGTTTCCCGGGAGATGGTAATGAAGTATATCAAATAGAAACATCGGATTGGCATCGTAAAAATCAAGGAAAACTTTACAAGACAAATTCAACAATTCCATTTGCAATGGTCCCGGATTTGTCTTTATGGTTGTTGCAAGAATATAAAGTTCATGTATCTTGGAATGAATATCAAGCTATCAAGATCCATGATGGCATGTATGATGATGCAAACAAACCTTATTTTGTTTCGCGGTCAGCTCAATCAAAATTAAAAACAAATTTGCCAGTTATTTTGCATCATGCAGATCATATGGCATCTATTATAGAATATGAACGATGGAGAAACAACAAAAACGTATCTCCTAATCATGTTTCTGAAAAAAGTAAAACACAAAAAAGTAATGGATTAAAAAACTTGGCAGAAAACAATCCGCAAGTTGAACAATCAATTAGCGATATATTCAAAACATTTAATTAAACAAATTATGTCATTAATAATAATATTAGCATTATCAGGTGTTGTTAGTTATCTAGCATATCGAGTTTGGTATTTAGCGGGAGTTGTAGCAGATAGTCAAGAATCAGATGACGACAATATAACATATATTACTAGTTTAGAATCTACAAATCAATACATGTATAATAAAATTGTAGACAGTTATAATAAAATGCAAGAAATAGATCGATTAGGTGCATTTGAAAAAGATGATGAATCTGGCACTACGTTTCAATTATTAAATGAAGTTATAACAAAATTAAAAGAAGAATTTTCAGATGGCCCGGAAGAAAACCAATAATTATTTTACTAAAATAACAGATATAGCAATATCTGCATATAATAGTAATGAATCAATTAGTAAACGAGAACGTATTTATCGTAGATTTATATATCCGGCGTTGTTAAAATTGACTGAAAATATTATTAATAAAATGAAACCAACATATATTGATTCTTCTTTTAAAGATTTACAATCCGATCTAGTTACATTTTTAACTTCTAAATTAAATAAATTTAATCCTGCAGCAGGTAAAGCGTATTCATATTATACACGTACTTCATTTAATTATTTAATTGCTGAAAATCAAAAAGCGTACGCTAAGTTAAAAAACAGCGCATTAGAAATTAATATAGACGATCAACGAAATGTATTTATAGAGGCACATAATATAGATATGCAAGACTCGCTGCGAGAATTTATGGACGCATATATAGAATATTGTTATAACAATTTAACTAGTTTATTTAATACGTCAACCGATATACATGTTGCTGATTCAATATTACATATATTTAGTACGCGTGAAGATATTGAAAACTTTAATAAGAAAGCTTTATTTATTTTTATACGAGAACGTACAGGGCTAGCTACTATTAATATAACGCGCGTCATAAAAATACTTAAAAAAATTTATGATGAAAAATTTAAAGAATTTGAATCGACTAATTTTATAAATTTGCCTTTTTGATATTTATATTAAAGGAGTTCATTAATGGATAAGAATGATGAATTATTTAAAGGTACGAGCTTTGCCGATTTAATGTCTGATGTTTATCATAATTCTAAAAAAAAAGATAGACAGATAAATCAACTAATTTCACAATTACAACCGTTAATAAAAAATGCATCAGATGCTACAATTATTGTTCCGTTAATTAAAGAATATTTAGACGTAGCTGTCAAAAATGATGATCATTTAGTTAAACTTACATCTATTGTACAACGATATATTTCAACTAAACAAACAATTTCTGGAGCTGATGGGCTTTTAAGTGATAGCGAAAAACAACAATTGTTAGCTGTTGCAGAACAAACATTATCAGCCGAATTAGAGGATGAATTAAATTTAATTTCCGATGAGTTTAAAATAGTAGAACAAAAAATTTCAAATGCAAAATTGAAAATGGAGTCTAATGGAGATTAAATGGTATATAGCCGAAGTAGTCGACTATGAATATACATACCAATATTCTAGTGATATAAAAAATCAAATATTTGCGCTTAAAGTTCAAATAAATGATAGTGAAACTATACCCGGCGATGTATATCTTGCTAAACCGGCCAATATGAATATAAAACATGTTCCACTAATTGGCGAACTTGTTTTAATCTATAAAACATTTAATGTAAACGCTAAATATCATCAACCTAAATATCATTGGTATTATGTAAGTCTAGTAGCAATACAATCATCAGTAGTTGATAATCGAATACCCGGAGCCGTTTCAGGCTTAAATGCAGAAGCTCGAGATTCACAACTTCCAGGAAAATCATTTAAAACAAAAGATAAAATAATATCTCCTTTGCAAATATTTGAAGGTGACATTATGTTGGAAGGTAGATCCGGTAATAGTATACGATTTAGTAGTACAATTGATGTATCAAAGTTACCTGAAAAGTATTATTTAAATCAACCAACATGGACAGGTGATGTCGACAGCGATCCAATTATTATATTAGCAAATGGCCGAAAAAATATCAAGGATAATGAATTTATTATAGAAAATTTAGAACAGGATAATTCTAGTTTATATTTAACTAGTACTCAAAAATTAACTAAATTAAAAATAAACAACACATTAAAATTAGGTACACCGGCAGAAAAAGAATATAACAAGTCTCAATTAATAGGCATTGCAGATAGAATCGTATTATCTGCAAAAACAGATGTCGTTGTTATAGATGCTAAAAAAGGTATTGAATTATTAAGCGAAAATGTTAATGTAGGTATTGGCGATATGGAATCAATGGTACAATCAACAGCATTAGAAACTATTTTAAATAAAATATTAATGATATTATCATCAGGCCATGTGGATGGAGCTGGGTCTATTTCGGTTCCGATAGCTGCGCCTTTAATAGCAGAATGTCACGCAGCCATGGCAAAGTTAAAAAGTAAAACAATAAAACTTAGCAAATTTAAATAAGATACGATTATGATACAAATACCTGCAATTGCTGTTAAAAAAATTGTTCCTATACTAACTAAACAAGTTAGTTCAATACAAAATTTAATGCAAAAACTATCAAGCAGTATATCAAATTTGCCGCCAAATGTTAAATGTAATGACCCACAAGTAAAATCAAGCAAAGACCAATTATCTAAAATATTAAAAAATATTAAAAAATTAAAAAAATTACTTAAATTAATTTCAACAATATTAAAAATACTAAAAGTTCTAGCAATCATTGCAGCAATTGGAATAGTTGTAGCATTAGTAATACCAGCTATACCGGGAGTACCAACAGGTCCAACAGCTAAATTATTACAAATGTTTGCAGTAGTTTTAACAAACATACTAGGAGCTATTGCAGTGTTAAAAGGTATACTAGCAGGAATTTTAGCCCAAATAAATTCTATGAATACGGCGGCCGCGGCAATTACTACTAAATTATCATCAATTTGTAATAATGAACCAATTGTTGTTTCCGCGGCAATTGCTTCTATATTAGATAACCAAGTAATAGATGACGGCAGCGGAAATCAATCAATTAAATCAAATTCTAATCTAGATGATGGCTCAGATGATGGCTCAGGTGAAGGTGATGGTTTAGATGATGGTTCAACTGATGGTGACACAGATAATAAAATTTGGGACGGTACACGTTGGATAGATTTAAATGACCTAGACGATTCTGCATATGATGATAAATACAATAGTGAATTTTATAACAAACGGAACGTTTCAGATGAAGATATGGATTTTAGAATCGAGTCAATTATTGAATTATTAGAAAACGAGCAAGAAGTAATGATTAATTTAATTGAAGCACCTAGTGATATTTTACGTGGTAATGGTAGTCCAATAGAAAGTGCTGGCAAAATTAATGATTTCTATATTAATATAGATTCAGGGCAAGTTTATGGTCCGAAGACAGACGCAGGGTGGCAAATATCAGAACATGATTCCACAATTAAACAGATGGTATCTATATAAACTACAATAAATTATTGAACATGATATTTATATGAAAGTAACATTATGGATTCAAAAACACTTATACAATCTCTTAAATCGGCTGTTCGCCAAGTAATTAAAGAAGAATTAACAGAAATTCTTCGCGAAGGATTGCAATCTACAATTAATGAACAAAAAAAAATAGAAAAAGTTGTAGAAAAGCAAACAAAATTTTCAAATAATAAATGGTCTGATATTTTAAATCAAACAGATTCAATGTACGATCCTAGTCCAGCGCCAATGAATAGTTTTTCACAATTAATGAATGAAAATATTGATGGAATTAATATGACATCAAATGACGCACGTAGATTTGGTGAAATGCGACAAAATATGAAACAAGCAATAGGAGTACCTACAACCATGGAAGATCCGGAAACTGGAGAAATACATAATGTAGACCCTGCCGTAGCCAAGGCACTTACACGAGACTACTCCGATTTAATGTCAGCTCTAAATAAAAAGAAATCAATGTAATGCCAACTTCGCCATATACAATAATTAATCCACCGGATGTGGCGCCAATAAATTCGTCATACGGGTTTGCATTTCAAGGATCTAATCCAACTGATTTATTCCCGGTAATACAAACAGTGACATCGGCAATTCATTTAAAATTAAAAACATTATTATTAACACGTAAGGGTGAACGTGTTATGCAACCTGAATATGGAACTCTTCTAGAAGAAATATTATTTGAGCAAAATACAGACAATCTTAAAGTAGATGTAATTGAAGCATTAACTGATCCAATTGGATTTTGGATTCCTGAAATTGAGTTACAAAATATTGAAGTTATAACACCTGAGACTGATATGTCGTTAGATAATACATTAAAAATAATTATTACTTATTCAGCCGCATCAGTTAATAATGCAACATTAACATTAGTATTTGATGGAATAGGTAATGTATATGTAAACCAAGGAGTAATATTATGAGTGCAAAAAAAGATATTTCATATCTTGGGAAAGATTTCAGATCTATTAGAAAAAATTTAATAGATTTTACAAAACAATATTTTCCAGATACATATAATGATTTTAGCGAAGGATCGTCAGGGATGCTTTTAATTGAATTAGCATCATATGTAGGTGACGTTTTATCATATTATTCTGACACTAATTTAAAAGAATCATTATTAACTCAGGCAACTGAAAAAAATAATATCATGGATCTTATAGGATCGCTTGGATATCAACCAAAAAATATTACACCAGCACATGTTACTTTAGACGTATATCAATTACTTCCAGCAAGTGGGTCTGGCACTAATGTAACGCCTGATTTTAACTATGCATTACATATAAATAAAAATTTAATTGTTAAACAATCGGATGGCCCGGCGGTATTTAGAACTTTAGATGTTGTAGATTTTAGGCAAGAAAGTTCATTATCTACTAATGATGTATCTGTTTATCAGAGTGACCCAGTTACAAAACAGCCTACATATTTTCTTGTAAAAAAACAAGTACAAGCTGTCTCTGGTACTATTAAAACAAAAACATTTACATTTGGCTCTGCAATTCCGTATGATAAAATTACGTTATCTGATTCAGATATTATAGAAATTCTTTCAGTAACTGACAGTGATGGTGATACATGGTATCAAGTACCATATCTAGCCCAAGATACTGTGTTTGAAACAGTTCCTAATTTATTAGAAAATGATCCTGTACTTTCTGTTTATAGATCAAGTTCGCCTAGTCTTTTAAAAATGAAACGTACTGCAAAAAGATTTATTACTAGATTAAGATCAGATAATTTATTGGAAATTCAGTTCGGCGCAGGACTATCAGACGACCACGATACAACATTAATTCCAAACCCAACAAACGTAGGAAATGGCTTAGCAAATAGTTCACAGCAATTTAATGATGATATTGACCCTTCTAATTTTTTATATACAAAAACTTATGGATCTGCTCCAACAAATACTACATTAACTATAACATATACAGTTGGCTCTGGATTAGCAGATAATGTTTCAGCTGGCAAGTTAACATCAATTCAAAATATTACATACTCCGATGACCCCAATTCTACAAATACTAATAGCATTGTTAATTTTATTAAAAGTACAGTCGTTGTTAATAATACTATCCCAGCCCGAGGCGCAAATGCCCCGGAAACTATCACAAATATAAAAAATAATGCATTAGCTTATTTTGCTACACAAAATCGTATAGTTACTCGTGACGATTATATTATACGTGCTTATTCTATGCCAAGTAAATTTGGAAGTGTATCAAAAGCATATATAATTGCAGATGATCAGATTTCTCAAGAAAATTATAAACAAAGTAGAATAGCAAATCCAACAGCATTAAACATGTACGTTTTAGGTTTTAATGATGCTAAACAGTTAACTGAACTTAATATAGCCGTAAAAGAAAATTTAAAAACATACTTGAATTACTATAGAATGTTAACAGACGCTGTTAACATAAAAAATGCATTTATTATTAATATAGGTGTCGAATTTGAAATTTCGGTATTATCAAACTATAATAGTAATGAAATTCTATTAAAATGTATTAATGAATTAAAAAAATATTTTAATATTGATAATTGGCAAATAAATCAGCCAATCATTAAATCAGAGATAGTAAACTTACTTGGCAATATTCGTGGAGTACAAAATATCATTAATGTTAAATTTAATAACAAATATGATACTGTACTTAATTATTCTGGTAATGTTTATGATTTAGCTAGTGCAACAAGGAATGGAATTATTTATCCATCGTTAGACCCTAGTATTTTTGAATTAAAATTTCCTGATCAAGATATTTTAGGAAGAGTAGTAAGTTATTAATATGATATTACATATAGAAATTAATTATGTTTAAAATATTTTATGCAAAATCAGATGCAACTTTATATGAAGATGCTACCGTTAATGAAACAAACACCGGACTAGATGAAATACTAGAAATAGGAAAACGTATAAACTTATCTGATGACAGTTTACTAGTTAATTCTAGGGCTTTAGTCAAATTTGACTCGACTGAAATATCACAATCATTAGCTACATATGGTAAAACTGTAAATGATTGTAAATTTGTCTTAAATTTATATACATCTCATGCAAAAAATCTTCCTACGGACTATACAATAGATGCATGTATTGCTGGACAACCATGGACCAACGGCTCCGGATTTTTATCTTCTGTCCCAGAAGTTTCGAATGGCGTACAGTGGGCACAACCAATGTCTTCATGGTCTTTAAATTCCCAAACCGGTAATTTATGGATTTCTAGTTCACAACAAATTCATGTAAATAATTCATTTTTATATGTGTCTGGGTCTGGGCTTGGTGGCAGCTTCTTATATTATTCAGGAAGTGGAACGCCTTTAAATTTAATTGCATCAGAATCGTTTTCGTATCGCACCGCAGACGTTAACGTTAACGTTACAACTGCTTTAAAAGTATGGCTCAGCGGTAGCAACGGGAATGCGGTACCAAATAACGGATTTTTACTTAAATTTTCAGACGCAGACGAATTAAATTCATATGTTTCAGGATATGTTCGATTTTTTAGTCGCGAAACTCATACAATTTATGTACCTAAATTAACAATGTATTGGGATGATGTTGTATATTCATCTACATTAAGTGCTGTTGATTTAGAATCATATACTACATACGTTAAAATAAAGCCGGAGTATAAAGACAATGAAATTACCAAATTACGTATATATGGTCGAGATAGATTTCCAAAAAAATCTCCAACAAATTTATTTCCAATTCAAACAGTAAAAAAACTTCCAGCCACTACATATTATGCAATATTAGATGCGGCAACAGATGAGTATATAATTCCATATGATGATATTTATACTAAAGTAAGTTGTGATAACACTAGCAATTATATCTACGTAGATATGAGTGGGTTTATGCCGGAACGATATTATCGTTTACAATTAAAATTAACAGACGGGTTTACTACGCAATATATTGACTGTGATACTTATTTTAAAATAGTTAGGTAATAATGAGTATACAACCAGCATATGATTCAATTGATCTTGATTTTCAAAACAAGTATCGATTAAACGGCTTAACTCAATTATCTAATAATATTAATGTTATTCCTCGAAATAATATAGGCGATATTCTTTTATATGAAGACTCAAAAAAAAATCCTATATTAATAATAGAACCAATTGTGCAAAAATTTTATAATGATTCATTAGTAGATATAATTGATACACAATTTAAACATTATAAATTTCCAGTTCGTACTATTATTGACGAAGATGATGAAGAAATTGAAGACATTGATTTTGATGAATTAAATTCAATTGAAACAGAAGATCCAATTTTTGCTAGATATAAACCATCCGAAAATATAAGAATTCAAAACGGATATGCATTCAATCCTATTACTCAATTTTTAGAAATTGATATGAGTGAAATAGAAGGCGGCCCAATTCAAAAAAATATAAACAAGTATTATATTACTAAAGAAATTAAAGAAAGCGGTGCTGACTTAAGATTTAGAGTAAAAATAGAACATAGATTTGATGGAGGCGGGTTTGAAGACAGTCCGTCTGCTGTAGCATTTTCTATTATTAAAGATGGTCCAAATTATAGTTTAAATCGGGTATTTAAAGGTCAATATTCGCGAAGTGGTGCTGATGGTAGATGGAGTTTTATGAAACCATATGAAGTTTGGATAACTGAATTTGATCAAATAATAACAAATGACGAATTTGAAATTGGAGATAATTTTAGTATAGGTGCTGACTGTGGCGATAATAGTGAATTTAGATATCATACAATCGCCGGCGGCCAAGCTTATTGGGTGATTACGGATGCAGATAAAAATGTTGACGAATGGAATAGACCAATCAATGAAACAGACGATGATGCCGCATCGACAAAAAACGTAACTAACTAAAAAATTTGTAAGATATGATATCTCAATATAAAAATATTAAACAAATTAATGAAGCAAAAAATTCCGTATCTGGTCATCGTATTGACCAATCTAAAATGGAATTTGTATCGTCTCCGGCAGAAAAATCATTTCAGATAAATTCAGATCTAAGTAGTATTTTTGACACACAAAGATTTGAACTTCATACATATATTGATAGTACTTATATAACAGGCAATCATAAAATACAAAGCTTTAATAAACTTCCGGAATTTAGATCTACAGATAATAAAAAAATAAATATACATTCGGGATTAGGATTTAATTTATATGATGAATTAAATAATTTAAATTTAACAGCTGGTAGATTTAAATTTGTTATTAATTTTTTTAAAAATTGTATTGGCAGTTATGAACAACAACATTTACGAATTGATGATATATCTCCAGACCGTACAGAATTAAGGTTGCGCGCAATTGATGTTAAATCAATTGAATATTTGCAACAAATTACAAAATTTGCAGATTTAAATCAAACATCGATAGCTGGTTTTGCACAAACATATTTGTTAAATTTTAGTAGAAACAATTGTATATTATTTGTAAATAGTGTAGTAATTGGGGAGTTTTTATATGTAAAATTACATGACGCATTACCTGATAATATTTCTTTAGATTTTAAATGTTGGGTTGTTGAAGAATTAAAACCTTCGTATATTGATAATGTCTCAATAATATCAACGGTACCGGAGATAACATATAATAAATTAGCTAATCCAAATTGGCAAGCAAATTATTCTTATGATACATCAAATAATACCGGTCTGCGTAATTGGACAGATTTATTAGGATCGTCGACGCAAACATCACAACAACTAATTGATTCATATTTTTCTGGAAGTATGTCTGGAGTCAAATTAAATATTGACTATACTGATTTTAATAATTTTGTATTTTATGGATCAGCAACAGAACGATTGGAAAACTTTAAATATAAAGTAGGATTAATTGAATATTATACTTCACAATCTTTAGTTATTGCTAAAATATCTGGAAGTGTTGCTATAACTTCGTCTCAAAATTATTTAAATTTAAAAACAAACTTAATAAGTGGCTTTGATAATTTTGAAAATTATTTATATTTTACTTCAGAGTCAAAATTAACAACTCATATTTCTCCATTAGAATCTCCAAATGTTTCGAGAGTAACTGGTAGTTATATTACACCTGCACCAAAATCTAATAGTACAGTACCATATACATTATATGCGTCTACTAGTTCACAATTTAATAATTGGTACACAAATTTGCGCGTAAGTGCTTCGTATTACGATGAATATAATTATAATTCATTGATTCAATTAGTCCCAGAACATTATAAGTCTGATACGTCTAATGCTAATTTATTAACATTTGTTAATATGTTAGGACAACATTATGATATTTTTTACATGTATATTAAACATATGTCTACTATACATAAACGAATAGAAAATCCTAAATTAGGAATGCCGAACGAATTATTATTTTCAGTTGCAAAACAATTTGGATGGAATTTAACTAATGGCAATCAATCTCAAGAATTATGGGAATATGAAAAAGGAACATCTGAATTTGGTGTACCGTTAACGGGCTCTAATAGTATAGGAGACCCATCAGTACCGGGATCAGAAACTAGTTATGCCATATGGAGACGTATTGTAAATAATTTACCGTTGCTTTTAAAAACAAAAGGTACAAAGCGTAGTGTAACTGCATTATTAGCATGTTACGGAATTCCACAATCTATAATTAGCATCAATGAATATAGTGGGCCGTTATTAGATAGAACTCCTATATATGAAAAATTGACGGAAAATTATGCATTAGATTTAATTGACTCGCCTGCAGGAACAGTTGATATTCCATATTCGACCCCGACCGCAATTGAACTTCGTTTTAAGACTGATAATATTATTGCAAATCCATTTATGTCTAGTTCGGTTAATTTATTTAAATGGAATGGTGGAACCAGATCTGTTAAATTAAATCATGTTTCTGGAACTAAAGGTACTGTATGCATTCAAACTAGTGCAACAACAGGTGTTGTTTCGGAACCGATTGAAATGTTTGATGGTAATGGTTGGCTAACAGCTGTTCTTCAAGAAGATGGTGCAAATTTAAAAGTTACTGTTACTCGAGCCAAATATGGAAAAATTGTTGCTCAAACAACAGCATCGTTTAATAGTCTTGGTATTGATGGATCTACTCTTTATTTAGGAAATGCAGCAACACCGGGCACCTATGGTTATAGATTTCAAGGATATTTGCAAGAATTAAAAATTTGGAATACAACATTAGATCCGGTTTATATCAATAATCATACAACAGCTCCATCATCTTATAATAGCCCAGATCCATATAATGATTTAGCTTTTAGATTACCATTATCAAATAAAATTAATCATGCATTAACAGCATCACTTTCAGGGTCACAACCAAAAGAATCAGGAACTGTAGCTACATTTGCAAGTTGGACTAAATCAGTTCCATATCAATCACAACACGAAACGTATTACTTTGATGCTCCGTCTATAGGATCGTCTACATTTGATGATAATAAAATACGTATAGAAGACAGTCAATTGGAAGGACGATTAAGTGTCAATAAAAGATCCGAAGTAAGTGAATTTGATGAAACACCATTAGACAGCAATAAAATTGGCGTATATTTTTCTCCGCAAACAATGATTGATGAAGATGTAATTGCACAACTAGGATATGTTAAACTAGATAATTATATTGGAGATCCTGGAGAACAAAATGGGAAATCATATCCAGAATTGGAAGAAATAGCTGCATCATATTGGAAAAAATATCAAACAAAAAACAATATTAATTCATATATGCACATGTTTAAATTGTTTGATTTATCGTTTTTTAAACAATTAGATCAACTCTTACCAGCCCGTACCAATAAACTTACTGGTATATTAATACAGCCAAATATTTTAGAACGCAGCAAAGATTCAATTCTCCCGCCGATTCAAAGATTAGATTGTTCATTTAATTCATTAATTAAGTCTCCACAACCTAATTTAATTGCATCAACTCCGGTATATACCGGATATGTAGATAAGATAGTTAACTTTTCTGGAATTGACGACGATCAATATCAAGGGTATTTAACTGCGTCGTCAGCAAAACGATATAACGGAACAACATATTCATACAATTATTTTCATAGATCGGGCTCCGGATTTGGTACTAGCAAATCTCCATATTGGTTATCAGATGCAATCCAACCTACTTATATTAATAGTAGTTACTCTAATTTAACATTTACAGCTACATCGACTACACATTCGATAGTAGGTGGGTTTAGATGGATAGGTTCTGGATCACAACTTCAAAGTACAACGCCAACGGGAATTGCAAATCATAGATATAATGGATCTAAATTAACAGCCCCTGGATTCAATGTTAATTCAAATAATACAATTGAAGGATTTCCTGTTGTTGAATCTATACCTGCAAACCCTAGTCAATTGATATATCAATCATTAAGTGAAAGAGGAAGTTTTTCACTAATATAATCATCAAAATTAATAACATGTATATTTATATATAAAAAAAGGTAAAATATGGGATATTTAGATAATTCAAGCGTTACTGTTGACGCAATATTAACATTAAAAGGACGCGAGTTATTAGCAAAAGGTGGATCTGCATTTAATATAACTCAATTTGCAGTTGGAGATGACGAAATTGATTATTCATTATGGAACTCAGATCATCCATTAGGAACAAATTATTATGGGGCTATAATAGAAAACATGCCGATTACAGAAGCTGTGCCAGATGAAACTCAGGCTTTAAAATATAAATTAATCACATTACCAAAACAAACAAGAAATATTCCTGTAGTAACTGTAGGTAATACTTCAATAACATTAGCAGCTCCGGGAGATTCTGCAATAATTGCTCCTAATACTAGTAATTTTCAAGGAGGCAACTCAAATCTAGGTTATACAGCTGTATTATCAGACTCAGATGTAGCAGATATATCAGTAACAAGAGCAACACAAAGTAGTATATTACCAACAGCTCCTAGATTTATTGGAGATAATGATGATGCACAAAGTGTAGCTGTGTCTGGATTTGAATTTAGAGTTGTTGCAAAATCTCAAATATTGGAAGATAAAACTGCAACAATTACTATTATTGCTAATGAAACAGGCGGTAGTATTACGATAACACTTAAAGTTTTAAAATTAACAGTTGCAACTGTAAAATAAAATATATTATATAATAAAAGAATAATAAAGGAATAATAAATGGCCAAATTCAATAATCAAGCTATGGATCAAAATCAAGCTCTGAATCAGCGTGGAAATAACATCAATACTCAGGCACAAATTCAAAAGCCTACCCAATCGTCTGTTAATGTTAATGAACAAATACAACAATTGGCTAAATCAATGGCCAATCAAATGGTTAGAGAGATGCAACAAGCTCAAATTTTATCTAGGAATGGTCGTACTTATACTAGATTTGATTTAGCAAATGATGTTATATCAAATCAAAAAGAAATTGTTACTGGAGGAATTTGGAGTGATGGTACTGCTATATTAAGATCAGTTGTTACGTCTTCCGCTCAAACTGCAACCCAGCGAGAATATTATGTTGATGTTTTGAATAGCAGCAGTATTGATTCTCAGCAAACACAATTTTCAGTTACATATGGACATGCTTTAGGCAGTGGAAGTGATTCATCTGGTCAACTTAATGATTCTGCAACTCGTGCTATATACGGTCAATATAGACAATTATTACTAGCACCAACAGATTCAAGATTTTCATTTGGAGAACCAGGAGTTGATTCTGATCACATATATGTAATTAATTTTAAACGTTCTTTACTAAAAGAAAGATTAGACCCAGGAAATTGGGAATTACCATTAATTGGATTTACCGCCGGCACAGCAACTTCTAAAACCGCTAGTTCAGGTACTGTTGGAACCTCAGTTATCACATTAATAGATGATTCTTCAACAGCAGCTGCAAAAATAGGAGAATCTGGCCGAGTTTATAATATTGTATCCGGGTCAATTAATGGCGGTATTTATAATTCTAGCGCGCCTGTATATTGGGGTTTAGCATATCCTGATTATGGAGTTTTAATATTAAATGGAAATAAATTAGATGTACCTGTAGCTTCAGCTGGCCGGGGATTTGGATCAAGTACAGGAAGTAGTGTTGAAGCACATAATCATATAACACTGTTTCGTTCTATATCTGGCTCTGCTCTTTTTTCAAATCCAACAACAGGCGACAACTTTGGGTTCATGGCAAGAAATTCAGAAAAAATAACTAGTACACATTATTTTATAAGAATAAAAAATGCCGAGTATAATTTTTCTAATAATCCATCATATGTTACTGGCAGTGTTGGTCAATTAGCAGAACCAACATTTAATGGTGATCCAAAAACGTTTATAACAACTGTTGGATTATATAATGATAGGCAAGAATTATTAGCAGTAGCTAAATTATCAAAGCCACTATTAAAATCTTTTCAACGAGAATCACTTATACGAGTTAAATTAGATTATTAAAATCACATGATTAAAGTTTACGTATATTTATATTAAATATTAAGACTTTAAATGTAATGGCAAAATTAGAACTAGTAAATACAGAAAATCCGTATACCGGACCATATCCATCTGTTTTTAAGAAAATAGATTCTCGAGATGTTAATACTAATACATTTCTAGCTCACAAAGAATGGTCTGTTATATCCGGCAGTTCGACTTCAAGTATATCTGTATCACGGGGCCTATATCAGGATATTAATACATTACCAGCTTTAAATACAAATTTGTCATATAATTCTGCTAGTAACTCAAATGGATCATTACAAATAATAACATATTATTCTATAAATCATTTGTATTATAAATATAAAAATCAGCCAATTAATGTTTTTGGTCCATCAAATTTAAATTATATTCATAAAAATTTATTTTTATCGGCATCTGTTTTTTCAATTCCACAGAAAAAATTTGGAAATTATATTAAACCTGCATCATTTTATTTAACGTCGTCAGCTATATCATTTGCAAGTGATAAATATGGAAATATTTATGACACTACATATAATACAAGTTCAATTATCTCGGAAGTAAAATTTTACGAAGGGTTTAATGAATTATTTGATATATCAAGAAATACATTTAATTCATATGAAGGAATTTCTTATGTTCCCGGAGTGCCGACTAGTAATGGTAGTCAACTTCCATTAGGTGGTGCTGTTAAATTTGACGGAGCCGGATATATTGACGCATCTATATCAGGATTATATGATCGAGATCATGATTATTCAATTTCTTTTTGGATAAGTGCATCATCAACTCCACCACCTGCATCTACGTTAATATTAACAAAAGCTTCAGAAAAATCTAGATCATATCCATTTAAAATTGAATTAAATTCAGCCAATAAAATTGTTTATTCAATTGTCGGTGGAACTAATAATGTAGCTACAATAACATCTACTAATGCATTAGCTAGCGGATGGAACCACGTTGTTTGCCAAAAAACCGGGAGCAATCAAAATCTTCAATTAGGTGCCACAGCACAGACCGCTGCAAACAACATGTTACAGCCGCCAATTAATGCTTCGCAGACTGCATCTGCTGCTAGATTTGATAATAAAGAATCTTTAAAAATAGGTGGGTATAACATTAATAATTCAAATCTAAGTGCTGCTATAGATGAAATTAGAATATTTAATAAAGGCTTATCAAGTGCTGATATAAGTGCGTTAAGCAGCCGTGTGGAAGGTGGTACTATATTACAAACAGCAACCGTTGGTAATATATTTTCAAAACACGGAATTGCGGTAATATCATCTGCAGATTATCGATTTAATAATATAACTACAACGGCATGGACTGCTTCATATCAAAGTTCTGTTAAAATACATGAATTGAATGTAGTAACTCAGTTAGATGCAGGTGATTTTAATATGTCTACAAATATAACACTTACTGCAGATGATGATTCTACATATTATGAATTTGTATCTGATCCAAATTTTACTCCATATATTACAACTATAGGTTTATATAATGATAGTGGACAATTGTTGGCTATTGGAAAATTGGCTAATGCTATACGAAAAAGAAATAATGTTGATATGAATTTTTTAATACGTTTAGATTTAGATTCTCCAGCTACAAATAATACAATAAGACGTTAATTGGAAAAATTATGATACGCCTAAAACAAATTTTATTTGAAATGACTGACGCAGAAATTCGTCGCCTCGGCAAAAGAATTGAAGCACAAGATTTTCGATATGTAGGCGCCGGCGATAATGCTCGAGTATATAAATTTAATAATGAAGATCTAGTTTTTAAACTAACAACTAGCACAGATGAAATTGAAGTTGCTCGTCAAATACAAAATAAAATATCTGATTATTCTACATTTATTCCGGTGTATTATGTAGGAGATTTGTACGGAGGCCAAGCAAAATATACTGATGTTATTGTTATGGCAAATGCAGAAAAATTATCTGTTAATTTAAAACGAAGCATTGATCGCATAGTTGAAAAATATAAAGTATATGCATATGAACAAGGCGGAGAAGTTTCTATTTTTGATTTTATAGATCAATCAGGATTAAAACGAATAGACCCAATGATTGTAAATTTTATAGAAGCATTACGTTTAGATATTGAAAAATTAAATATTACGGATTTAGACCTAGATCTAGATTTTAAGTCAGATAATATAATGATATGGAATGGTAACATGGTAATGGTTGATTGGTAATAAAATTACAATACAGAAAATTTAAAATGAATTTAATAGAAAAAAAAATACGAGAAAAATTATTTAATAGATTAAATGAAATTGCCGGCACTTCTAAAACTGGGTGGAGATTAGAAATTCTTCCTGACAGCAATTTACGTGTTCATTCTGCTAATAATTACGCAACTGCAAATTTAGCAGACAGGGCCATGGTTGTTAAATTTAAAAATGTTCCAATAAAAAGTAGCGTTTCTCCTAAGAGAAGCGCTGTTGGAATTGGTGTAGCTGCTATGGATCCGAAGAAAACTTATAGACATTTAGATTTTAAACTAACGGATCCGGCGTTTATTACTGATCTTAATACTATAATTTCAAAAAGCAATCTTATTACGGCTCAGGATATGTATAAATCAGGAGATTATTTGTTTGTTTGGACTTGTACAAAAAATACTAAATATAGAAAAACTTTTGTTGTTTGGTTTGTATATACTAAACAAATTAAACTTACTATACAACAAGCAACAAAATTAAAACTTATAGATAGTTCTAAAGATACAACTACTGTTAATATGATGCAGCAATTCATTGCAAACAAGATTCAACTAATAGATGTAGATACGGCTATTGATTGGTCAGATACATTAAAATCAAAGATTAAAACCGATGAAGATTTATTAGCCGAATTAGAAAGGAATATGCCTAAATTTCATAAGATGAAACAAGCTAAAGTTGATGATGATGAAGATGAAGCTGAAGATGCGGCTAGATTAGCAAAAAAAAGCAGTAAAATTAATACTAAATTAAATATAATAAATAGTCAAAATAATTATTGGTTGAAGACAGATTATATAGACCCCGAAGGTTATGAAACAGAAACAGATGCTTCATTTTCTACATATGATTTAGTAAAAAAACAAAAAACAGAAGTTTTTAGAAGTAATGAATCAAAAGAAAAAAAATTAGAGTTTGACAAAATAAAATCTAATTTACTTTTAATAGCTCCAATTGAAGTTGACGATATTGAAATTCCTAAAAACTCAATGTGGACTAAGACTGAAAAATATGTTATATATAAACATGATGATTTAGTAACATGGGATCAAATTCCTCCATGGATCAACGCTGCTAATAAAAAAGTTCCCGGAAAATGGGGTCTTCCTGATACTACTATATTTGACAGTCTATTAGCAATATCAGGATCAAATAAAATATTAAATTTAAATACAAATACAATAACTGCAGAGCCATTTATAAAGACAAATAAAATAATTAGCGTAAATCCAGCTCAAGCATCATTACTTGGTGCTGAATATAGTCCTGTTGTTTATCCAATTGGAAATGATGTTAAAATTAGTTCTATTACACCATGGGCATTTTCTGGCATAGGTGACGTTAAAACTACTATAGATTTAAAAAAACAAATTATAACCATGAAACAAGGAAGTATTGTTTTCAAACCACCATCAAAAAATCAAATATCAATTGTTTATTTATTTACCGGTAAATTTAAAAACAATAGCCCTGATTGGAATGATCCAGCTAGTAAGCTAAATTTTGAATATCCAGTTGGTGGCGGAGTAAAAAAATCAAACCCAATAAAATTATTGGAATACGACGGCAGTTTTGAAATTGATAATTTTAAATTATTAACAGGCGTTTTCAATTTATATACAAATAATAATACAGGCAATATTATATTGAAAGAGGCTATAGCCGCAAACTATATATTTACCCCAGATTTAGGAAAAATAAATTGGACTTATACAGGAACTTATTATAGCCAACATGATAATTATTTAGCTTTTAAAGATGGAAAAATTAGTACTAATGATAAAAGATTAAAATCAGAATTTATTCAAATAACAGCAGGAAAATTTGTTAAGCCAGCAGAAACTACAGACGAAGTCTTTAACAACGACTTACAGCTTTTAGGGTTATCGTCTGTTGTTGTTAATACAAAAGAGATAGTTAAAATTAATCCGCCATGGATGTTTGCCGGAGGAGCTGGGACGCCATGGCCTAGTAATATAAAGGCACCTATAAAATTTACGCCTTTGAAGTTTGAAGATAATGAATTTATATTTGTATATACAGCGCCAATTACAACCCCGGAGTATTGGGTGAAACATTGGCCAAATTATTATGGCTCAGCAGTAGATAAAAACAACAAAGAAATTGCAATAGATGCTGCTCCGGTTACAGAATTTTATATAAAGACATCAACGTTTACAAAAGAGCCTTTTGCCGGCATACAACAATATATAAAATTTACGCGTGATACAACAAATATAAATGAGTTTAATATATTTTAAATTAACTAACTAATATTATAAATGAAAAAAAATCATTTCCACAGCTCAGGAAATTCAAAACGGGCTGCTGCATTAAAATACGGTTATAAATCTGGACTAGAACATACAGTTGCAGAACAAATAAAAACTGCAGATTATCCATTAAATTACGAAACAGAAACACTTAATTACGTGGTACCTGAACGTAAAGCAAAATATACTCCTGATTTCATATTTACAAAACGTAACGGTCAACTGATATATATTGAAACAAAAGGCCGGTGGACTAGCATTGATCGAGCTAAAATGAAACATGTATTAGCATCAAACCCGGGCATTGATATACGCATGGTATTCCAAACTCCTACACAAAAAATTTCAAAAGGT
>Ga0181348_1000336_pt1 | contig 19849 bp, 35 predicted proteins | sample Su13VDMM110DN_FD_130092 | JGI IMG/M metagenome (GOLD analysis project Ga0181348, IMG submission 130092) | Freshwater viral communities from Lake Michigan, USA - Su13.VD.MM110.D.N | ecosystem: Environmental > Aquatic > Freshwater > Lake | place: USA: Michigan | collected 2013-07-16
ACTAATCTTACTCAGTGTAAATAATTATGAATCATTTATTGACTGTGTGACGTCTTATCCTCTACTATGAATCATAGAGGGTAGGTAATCCCTCACATAAGGAGATACGCACATGGACACGCAACAAATAGCCCAGGCAATCAGCGTATTGGTTGAGCACCGGAATGGGTACAGCCAATACAGCTATAACGAGCTTTCACGAGCTAGGGAGCTAGTAGCATCCCTTCATCTTGATTGGACGCAAGACAGTAACGGAACGTGGCAATTAACCACAACTAAGTAAGGAGACCTGACTATGACGCTATTCCTTCAACTACTCTGTGCCGCGGTTAACTTTGCCGCTTGGTATGTAATCCTTGTCTGCTTTTGGAGCTTTTAGTTATGAAACATTTACTACTCGCAATTGCCCTACTAACACCGATCACCGCGTTTGCTCAAAGCTGGTCAGCTGATGACATACCCGGCTTAGTCCCTAACCAAGTTGTGCCTGTTGTACCTAACGTACCAGCACCGCCAAACTATTACGGCATCGCTGACGGTGCGTACCGCAATGGTTACACGGTCGTAGAAACTGAGCGCCAACAGTTTGACCCATACCGTGCAGCTACCGGCTTCATGGACCCATACTATAAGCAGAAAACAATAGAAGTCGTACCTAACGACGCTTACGGCGCACCTGATCGACCTTGGATACTTGGAAAGTGAGTAGCTTTAGAGCGCCATACGTGGCGTTCGCTTAGCTAGTCAATTCTGATTAGTGATTAGTAGTACAACAAACTAGGAGGGATTTATGCGTATTATATGCGCTGGTGCTTTGTGTTGTCTGTTATCTGGTTGCGGTCTTTTGTCTGACGGTGTTGTCATTTACGGTACACCAGAGGGAATTAGAGCTTATCATGACGGCGTAGTAGGGATGGTAGCACAAGCCAAAACAGCTAGACCTAATGGCAACACAGCTTATTGGGAGCAACGTAACCAACAAACACAGCGATTATCGGTGTGGGAAACGTTGTCGAAAGGGTTAATCGCAAGCAGCAAAGAAGAGGTGAGTAATGATCAATAAACTATGGAGCTGGTTCAAAGTTACCTCAATGATTGTCGGTGTACCCGTTACAATTGGTTTAATCTTAGTAGCGTTTGAAAGAACGTTACATACGTTAACCTGTGAAACGGCTCACTACGGTTGTAGTCGCAGCCTCTTGCATGGTGTCGAATACATCACTCAGCAAGTCGATAGTGAGCACGATGTAGTACTGACACCTACACCGACGAAAAGGTTAAAGTAGTATGTACTCATAGAAATAAAAACAGTATAAATATAAGCAATAAACCACGTTAATGGAGACAAAAATGGACATATTACAGTTAGGCGATTGGCGCCTACTTATGAAACATAACGATGTAGAATTTTGGGTAAAAGCTAGTAAGGACGGCGACAGATTAGTTCTGGAACCAGAGGACGGTTGGAATCAGATTGCCGCAGAAACCAACGTACACCCAGAGAATCTCCTGGAACAAATAGACGAGGCTGTATTTAATTTTGGAGGGCTCTAAGATGAAAACGATTTACGCAGCTTTCGTAAAAGCACAAAAAGCCTTTGGTCCTGCACTAAAGACTAGCACTAACCCACATTTCAGGTCGAAGTATGCTGATTTGTCAGCGTGTATTGAGGCTGTAATTGATTCGCTAAATGACAATGGCATTGGCTTAATTCAGACAGTACACGAATGTGATAATGGTGTGATTGTAGAAACTATCTTTATCCATGAATCCGGAGAGTCGCTATCGTGTGGTAAAATGCACGTACCAGCGTCTAAACAAGATGCTCAAGGGTTTGGGTCGGCTTTGACATATGCAAGGCGCTACAGCGTAATGGCAGCTTGTGGCATAGCTCCAGAAGATGACGACGGTAACGCTGCTGTAAAAGACTACAAGCCAGCGCCTAGAACTGGTCGTACACCAGGCGAGATTGTAGGTGGTAAGAAAGTCCTTGAGGGTGATGTAGCTAAAATTGTGCAAGCTGTAGCACCCGGCAAACTGACCCCAACAACGTATGACCTATCACCACTTGACGAGACGAAACGGCAAGCGGCTAGGGAATATCTGTTGCAAAATGGTGCCGTAGAACTTTCTGAGAATAGGCTAAAAACCAAATTCAGATTGGAACGGCTAACGCAATATGTAGTTGATAGCAATGAAGAAAATACCTGACCGCAAATCTTACGACGCACCTCCGGCTGGCTACAAAAGACAAACTGTCTATGTGCAGTTGGAGGTGTTTAGTCAGTTTGTAAAAATTGCGAAATTAAATCGCGAGTCGCTGAAAGATGCGCTTGCAAAGGCTATTAAATGGTACATAAGTCATGGACATTAAAGGACAACTGGAAAAAGACGCTTTGGAATTTGGTACTGAGTTTTGTCCGAGGCGTAATCGGGCACAGGAAGTTGAAGATTATCAAATTGCGTATATGGCGGGAGCGAAACAGCTAAAGATTTACGTAAATGATTTTGTAGAACGAGTGGATACAATGCTTGGAGAGCCAAAAGGTGAATTCGAGCTAGGACAAAGAGATGCTTTGTTTTGGTTGTTAGACCACGTAAAAGAATTATTTGCAGAGGACACTGAAGAGTAATCGAAATGAGATGTAGCTCAGTTGGTAGAGCAGGTGACTGTTAATCACCGGGTCGCAGGTTCGAGTCCTGCCATCTCAGCCATAAAAAAACCTCTCGCCGGTAATTGCTTACTGACGAGAGGGCATGGAGACATGATGGACTAGATCACGCATCTCCAATGTACACATTCTGACCACTTCGCACAACCTTTCTTTCAAGCCTCTAGGATGAACGCTATTCAATCCTAATCTTGGACCTACCTCAGAATACCCTAGAGTTTTATCGTGCCACAGCGTTCATTGTGGAGCTTTTAATCGGCAATAGTAAACCTACGGCGTAATTTAAACTTCATTGCTAGTTCATTAAGAGCTTGATGATTTAGTTCATGAACCTTATCAACAAAATTATTTTTAGAATTTTTGGTATTTTTATTTAGGTTTATATCTAGGTTATATCTAGGTAGCTGTCCACTTTGGACACTTAATGTGTCCACTTTGGACACTTGGTCTGTCCATTTTGGACACATACCTTGTCCATTTTGGACACCTATCTGCTCATTTTGAGCACATGCCTTTTTGGCCTCAGATTCTTGTTTAGCGACCTCGGCCTCAACCTTAGCCAGGAATGAGTCAACAATCCTCAACGTCCTTGCTCTACCTTTATCGCCAACGCTGCCAGTGATTATGCCTTGAGCAAGAGAACGGTCTATAACCCTACGCATCGTTCGATACGTTAGTCGCAATTCAGTTGCAATTTCTTCTACTGAAGCAAAACACTCGTTGCCGCCTCTGTTCCATTTATCAATGTAGGCGACTAAGGCCGCTTGGTGATAGCTCAAGCCAAGGTCCAAATATACGTGAAAGAGTGGCACAAAGGTGCCATGTTGTGGTAGTTTGGTCATACGTTATTGATCCTTTTAGCCACTCAGCTCCTGCCAAGGTATCGAGTGGCTTTTTTTATCTACGAACAAAAGCTTCTAAAACTCGTACACGATACGGATTGCTTACAATCGCATTTCCAGCAAGGCAAACAGCTCCAATATCTCTTAGGTATTTAATTAAATACTCAAAATCATCAACCTTTAAATCGAACATTGCTGCTGCTTTTTTTCGTGGGTATTTAAAGCACTGGCCGTTTAATTCGTATTCCATAATTTTTGCTAAGACTGCTGCACCAAGTTTTCCATAAATTTCGTCGTGCTTTTCAAACCATTTGCAAAGAGCAAACTGGTCAGCATCATATTCGTACACGTTAACTCCTTTATTTTTTAAACCATTCTTCCGCTTCAGATATTTTAAAACGGTACTCAATTCCTACCTTAATTTGAGGTAAACCCTTTTTAATCAGCTTACGCACTGTTGTTTCTGAAATGTCAAAGTGTTGGCACACAACCTTTATCGGAACATATTTTTCCGGCATTGATGTAATAATTGATTCGTTTTTGTCTTGTGTCATGTCTAAGAGTGTACTAGGTTGCGATAAGTAACGCAATCTTTATAGGAGACAACATGGCAAAACCAGCACAATCATGGCGAATGAAAGGGATAGACATAGCAGCTTGGCAAAACGAGCGAGGCTATAGCTACACGTTCCGCAAAACGTACAAAGACAAGACAAGCGGCGAGTACAAGGAAAGTAAGTACTGGTACCCGGACGATCTTACGGTTCTTAGTGAGCTACTTAGCCAGGTTGACAAATGGCGAGACGCTAGAAACTTAGACCGACAGATACACGAAGCTGAAGGTGTTGCGAGCGGCCAAGGTAAGCCGGGACCAGCAGCAAAGCACGAAGAGTACGACGATATCCCTTTTTAAGCCTTTAGGACGGTCATGGACGCAATCGGACGATTAGATCATGGGGAAGCCTTTAACGCCGCTGTAGCGGGTCTACAGAGACGGTTTAGGGCCATTGAGAGAGGCGCAAAGGATAACAACGGGAACATAACTGTTGATACGTTTACGCACGACATTCATGGCGCTATAGCCGAGGCATTTGTAGGCAAAACTCTCGGTCTGTACTGCAACGTGGCCAGTCCTAATCGAGCTGTGGCCGATGTAGGGTCAAACATAGAGGTACGCAGCACCATTAAAACCGATGGGCCGCTAATTATACGGCCACGGGATTATGATGAGCGGCGGTATTATCTCGTAGTTGGTATGTACCCTGACCTAAAAATTGTTGGTTGGTTGACCGGTAAAGAAGCAAAATGCCCGGAGTATTGGGTAGACAAGGATCGTTCTGGTCAACCGATTAACAACCCGTACTGGCGTATACCTCAAGCTGTTTTAAACACTGATATTTTTGCGTATTAACTATGAAACTTTATTCGCTTTACAAAGTCACTGACGGCAAATGGGAAGTTGTTCTGCATATTCGTGAAAACGACGATTATAAATTTACCTACGAACCCAGGCCCGATATTCGAGCGCTGATTGACGAGCACTATCATGTAGAGCCACACGAAATGGCAAAGCTCTTAATTGAGCGTGTGCTACATTGTGATGCTGTTGAGGTACATACCTTGTCCGGTCAAGGGTTCTATATGGAGCGTCATGAGTCAGATTAAGACCGTGAAACAACTGTTCCAGGAGCAGTTCTGGCGCGAATTACAAGCAGCACACCAAGCGGCCGTTAAAACTCAATCGGCTAAAGTAGCATCAGATGCTAAACTTTTTGAGACTATACTTAAAAAGGAGCAATCATGCCGCTTACAAAAAAAGGTCTAAAAATCCGTGAGTCAATGGAAAAGTTCTACGGCAAAAAGGAAGGCGATTCTGTCTTTTATGCGACAATAAACAAAGGCAAGATCAAGGGTGCAGAAAAGAAAAAGAAGAAATGAACGCAAACATCCCGCCACTCAAAATCCTCATACCAGCAAAGTTTTTGACTCAAGACGAAACGGTAACAGGATTTGAGAAAGGGTATGCATTTGCGATCATATCGCACAAAGGAAGAGCGTTGCAGTTCCACGTTCTGCTCGAGTCTGGCGCACATTTTAGGCACATCCCACTGCACTGGTTGTTACATGACGAGCCAACTGTAGAGCACACTAATCTAGAAGACTTACAACTTTGGGACTGTTTTAGTTTTAAGCCAATTGTAACGGTTTTTGATTTCCTAAAAGACTATCAATGTGATGTGCTACTCAAGAACAAATCTGTGGTGTCTGGTACGTACTACTGTACGGTGGATTGGCTGGCTGATTGCGATACTACCGCAGGCTTCCTGCACCAACCCGACCAAAACAAATGTGGACATATCATTTTGCTTGATGACGGAAGAATCTGTTGCTTGCCGACCAATCGTGTCTGTTTCAAAGATGCGTTTTTTATTGGTAACGCACCCGACGCAGCCGACCGAAAATACAAAACAATAGAAACAATATTTCAGGCTGAAAGCAGCGATAGGTGGTCTGTAGCTAACACAGACGAAACCTTTTACAGATAGGCTAGTGGCACAATCCGTTGCATTATAGTCGCAATGGAGCCTACCAGAGACTTTACACCGCGACTGCCACACATCCCTGAAACGCCGATAAAGTTTGCCTCAAAATCAGAATACGCTTGTGGGATGCTGCTTGAACGCTACGTGCGAGGCTTTCAGTTACAAAACGGCACCACGTTTCAAATTGGTGTTGGGCATAACAAGACCATCGACTTTTTAGTAAACGGTGTTTTTGTTGAGTATCACCCTATTAACTTAAAGTTTGAGTTTGATAACTCTTCCGCTCTCCGCAAAGTCTTGGACGGCATTCGCAAGATTGACAATCACTCCAAACAACTCATTGTCGAGGGGATAAAAGACGAGCTAGCAGAAAAATATTACCGCAGACGCAAGTTTTTAGTTACACTGGCAGCGGGAAAAGATACCGAACTAATTTGCGCTTACACTGACGAGCAGTTTTGCAAGAATGTGATCAGACGATTTGGAGACAATCCACCAAAACTGCCAATACTACTAAGCCAGTTCCATAACTTGATACAAAAAGCATGATAAACGGAAAACAAAAGGGAAGCGCTGGCGAGCGAGAACTGGCATCAAAGCTGAGAGACCATGGCTTTACAGCTAGGCGCACACAACAATTCTGCGGTGCGGCTGGTGATTCTGATGTAGAGTGCACTGAGCTGCATCAGTTTCACATTGAATGTAAGAGAGTAGAAAAGCTAAATATTGATAATGCTATGGATCAATCGTTACGAGATTGCCAAGAGCGCATACCAACCGTGATGCATCGTAAAAATCATAAGCCTTGGTTAGTCACAATGTATCTTGAAGACTGGATCGCTTTGGTAAAAGATGCGAAGAGAAATAACACTTAACATGGAACAAGAAGAAATTTCTCAAGACTTTCCAGAGAGAACACTCTGGTTAGCAGTAATAGAACGTGCACTCAAAGATTATTGCTTCTTTTTTGACCGATTAGAGGGATTATCTCAAGTTGGTATGCGAACCATATTACATGAACAAAAATGTGACCGTAAAAATGTGATGTATCACAAAACAATCGGAGACTTTTCTAGGTTGCGATGGTTTTTGTTTGATCCATACCCATCACCGTTTAACCTGACGTACTTGACGTGCGAGCTATACAATGATGAGAGCATTGCAGAGGCAATGCGGAAACAAGCCAAAGAACAATTCAAACTACAGCTCGATAAAGTCCGAGCACAGGGTAAGTTTGCTCTTATCGTCAAATACATTGAGGAAAATACTGGCGCAGACAAGGCAGTAGCGGCAGCGGAAGAAAGCAAACTCCGCAACAAACGCTACCGCCTCAACACAGACGTTTAGCGTTTCTTCTTAGAATCAAATAGAGACCAAGCCTGAGATACGCCGTACAACACAACGCCACCCACAACTGGTTCAGCGGCTTTAACAAGGTTGTGTGCGTCATCCTCTGCAACGCCTACACCAAGTAATCCACCCGCTGCTAATGTGAGCAAGTGGCGGAGAATGGACCCGAGAAAGAATGGCATAAGATTCCTTTTGTATAATCGTAAATGCTTTTGTCGTACTTACAGTCGCGTTTCCGAGGGTCAACAAACGACCCTCGAATACAGTTCATCCAATGTTCCCAATAGAAGGTTATGTCACAGTGTCGATAACGAGCGGCAAACTTGTCAACGTTAATATCTGTTCCGTCAACGCCGTCCAGGTCTATTATACATGGCGCAGCAATTCCAGGACTTGCTCCGTGTTTCTCACAGACATACCCTGGCAAACAGGCGGATCCGAAAGGATTATCCACAATGATACAGCTAGGCAACATAGCAGATACACGAGCGGCAAGATGTTTTCGAGCTTTTCCATTGAGATCACACTCTAAGCAGGGCGACACATAACACTGCACACTACCAGTCGCTCTTGTTAATCGGTTCCGAAACCTACGCACTACTTGGTCAAATTTGTGTAAAAATTGACGGTTCTTTCGTAATACCTTCTTACTAGCAGAACTTGCCGTTTCGCCATAAAGCAGCTCATACTTCCCGCATCTACCATTACGCATACATGGCGAGTTAATTAAATGTACTCGGATTATCTTAGCTTCAGGGCTCTGTAAAAGCTCGTCAGCGCATTTACATTCTGAGCCAAACGTTTGCTCAAGCCAGCCAGTAATAATGGTATCCTGCCCACGCCAGGTGCGTTTAAGAGCCTTACAATCAGTTGTGGGATGACAAAGAGATAAGTAACTAGGTGCTTGAGCTTGTGCAGTAGCCATCAATGCTAACAACACAATCAAAAGTTTCATTTGTCTAAAACCTTATCGAGCTTCTTATCCATGCGGTCAATTTGATTCTTAATATGGGTAAGTTCCGCTTGGATAATCTGCACTTCCATCGTGACTCGGTACTTGCTCTCTTCCAATTCCCGCAGACTATTCTTGACTGAACGATAGTCCATGCCGACAATAGAAATGACCACGCCAATTATTGCCTTTACAGCAAGGTCAAGCCACGTTTTAATTTGTGTAAAATCTTGCTCGCTCAATGCACCCGGCCTCCACCATAAGCATCAATCACCATCAATTGCGCTTCTGGAGTATCCTTCATCAATTCCATGAACTGCAAAAAGGCAGAGCGGGAAGCAAGAATAGCAGAATCAGGACCAACTTTACCGTATTGCATACCCAATAGAATACAACCTTCTGTATCCCTATGAGTGTTACCAGCATGAATCAAAATGTGCTCTCGGTTAGGAACGTTTAAAACCTTGTAAACAGCTCCAAAACGAGGCGACTTGTGCCGCACTATTTTATAACGACCGACCGGAATACAGGACACTTTGGTTTCATTATCCCGCCAAGCGTCCTCTACAGTGACAAATTCAGGTGCTTCATTGATACAAAGCACACCGAACGTAGCGCCGGCATGTTCTGTAACTCGAATCAACCTGAGCGTTTTCACTTTGGTGGCTCAGGAAATACGATCAGTTTGGGGTCTTCGTTCTGCGCCATCATGTCACGTAACGATTGGCGATAGACTGCCCAATCCCATTTGTTTGCAAGGTCTACGTCGGGTAGTTGAGTCCAGTCGGAAGCAAACAATTCTTTATTCCGGTACGCACGAATTAAAATTGCAATAAAATCATCGGTGGCTTCATCTTCTTTAACGTGAAAAGGAAGCAAATTTTGCCATTTCATAATTATACACTCTCGTAAGAAGTTACAATTTCTATTGCTTGAGACGAGAAACTACCCCAAGTTGCTACACCATGTGCTGGAAAACAGGTAAGGGATGTGGCAGCAGCGTTTATAGCTATTGAACTTGCACCGGCACTGGCATAGAAAGTTGCAATTGGTGTAATGTAACTGTTGAGAGTAACAGCGCAATTCACGGGCAAACTCACGGCAATCGAAGCACCTACAGTTGTCGTATTAAATGTTCTATAAATATTTATTTCCATGGACTTACCTCGCTTGCGATAAGAAGCTCGAAACAACGTCCCGGCACTGATGCTTCCGCTTACCGGAGTAAAAGTAGGCGTATACGTCAACCATCCACCAGGATCGTTGGTAATCCTAAAATTAGTCCCATCGTAAATAAGTTCCATTAACGCAGCAGCTACCCATGTTCCAAGTGTAGGATTTGTAGAATCCTCGTTATTTACAATGTTCTTTGCGCCAATACTATTAATGTTAATTGTTGCAGCGGTAGCGACAGAACCAGTAGATCCTAGTCCTGCACCAATTATCATCCTAAACTTCTGACCAGCTTTGTACGCTGTAATCGCAGGAGTAGCTGAAGCGGTCATTGCTGTAGCAGTTCCGGCTGTAGTACCTAGCCAGATGTAATCTCCATCTTGAACTTGCCCAACCGCAGCATAGTTAGTTCTGCCAGTCGCATTGGCCACGTTGGTATGCTTGAACCCACCCATCGGCAAGTCAGCAGTTGCAGCGTTTTGTCCGTCTTTAGTAAGACAGGTATTGATACCGGTTGCAAAGTCGTTGTCTTGCGTATCGTGACGGCCTGCTTCGATGCCGATACCAACAGAAGCATCTCCGACCCAACCGCCGCTTACGTTATTGCCTTTGGTATAGGTTCCACCACTCCAGCTCATATTACGCCTCTAGTTGATTTAGCTTTTTAATTACTCGTTTAACGTACTCTTCCGTCTCAGTAGGTACAGAATTGTATTTCAATATGTTTTGCCAGGTAGGTTTTTGTCCTTTCTTCTCAACCTTAGCGACTGCCTTTGCCATGTTGCCTGGTCCCCAATTGTAAGCTGCAAGAGCTATTTTCATATCAGGGAACTGCTTCTTCATTTGATTGTAATAGCGAGTACCACCATCAATATTCTTCACCGGGTCTAATGGGTCTACCCCTAACTCTTTAGCGGTCCCTGGCATCAGTTGCATCAAACCAAGTGCCCCAACTTCGCTTTTAGCTTTTGGATTACCTTTAGACTCAGTATCAATGATTGCTCTGATTATAGGTGGCTGTTCAGCAATCAATGCGCTGATGTTTTGCTTGGTAGGAGTTTTGACAACGGTATTAGACGCTGGCGCACTGCCTTTGAGTGTTTCAATTTCAGCTCGAAGCGATTCAATTTGTCGATCTACGTCACTAACTTCTGTAGTAGCTTCTGTAGCTTCTGGAAACATTGCCTGAATTTCTGGCCTTTGAGCAGCGCCAGCTTGGATCCCCAGACGACCCAGCGCAGAGGCAATAGCTTCTGGTTGTTGCAAAGCTCTACCAATCACATCACGACTGGCTTTACTTCCTAACGCCGCTCCAAGAGCACTAACACCGGCTCCACCTACTGGGCCAAGCAAAGGAATTGCACCGGCACCGAATGCACCACCCGTTGTAAAAGCTATTTTGCCTAATCGATTAAATACTTTTCCAGCTACATCACTTTCAGCAGCAACGCCTTTTTCAAGAATTGGCCGTGTAAGAAGAATGCTTTGCACTTCTTTGTTAATTGTTTTTGCTTCTGGCACGTATTTTTCAATTTCAGCTTGCAAAGCATGATAGACATCACGGTTAAACATGGCTTCTGTTGATTCGCCTTTTGGATCGTATTTCTTACCGTATGCTTTCTTTTGCTCTTGCAAATAGCTTAATGCTCCTTTGCCACGCTGTTGAAGAAGCGATTTAATCTCTGCAATCTTTTTAAGGTAAGTATCTTGCTCGTTTACAGTGTAGCCAGTACCCTTTTGTATTTTCCTAACTATATCAATAAACTGAGGCGTTTTAACTTTGACGCCAGCTGATTCAACTTGAGCAATTCTGTCATCAAGTTGATTTTCTAATTTCACAACAGAATTTTGAGCGTTTACATACGCTTCAGTTGGATCAATCGTGTCGCCTAAATATCCTTTCTCAAGGACGTTATCCAATCCCTTCTGCGTTAAACTTTGAGCACCGGACGTTGGATCAATATCAATTTGCCGTTTGCCAACAGTCTTTTTGTAATCGGCTTGTGTTGCGCCAATAGCACTGCGCCGAGCAGCTTTGCCAAAATCACTAAGTTTCGGCGCAAGAGCACTTGTTAGTTCTGCTCCAGCTCCTAGTCCACCGCCAAGTAAAGCAGCAGGACCAGCAATCTCTTGTACCTTTGCTAATCGTTCTTCAATTGTTCCAGGTTGAGATAAAAAGGTTTCTAATCCAGCAGCACCAGCAGCAGTGCCACCAGCTTTAGCAACATTTGCACCTCTAACTGCTAATGCTTCAGCCAATCCAGCCGCAGGTGCTACTTTTGCAGGAGTAAACAAGCGTCCAACAGGCGATAACAAGGCGCCACCAAGTTCCGGGCCAGTCATGCCTAAAACTAACTGATTAGCTTCTAGGTCTTTTTGTTTCACATACTCTTTAAGTATGTCCTGGCGCTGTGTTTCTTGAGCAAATTGCTCAACAGGAGAGCGACCAAACAGCAAAGCTTTACCAGCTTCCGCAGCAGCTTCAATCTTTGGAAATGTACCAAGGCTGTACGCTTCTTGGGTCAGTAACTTTCGACCATAAGCATCAGCTATAGCTTGCTCTAGCGGCGACCTAGTTCTCATTTCAGCAACGCCCAGTTCAAGCGCTGTAGGAGGTCTAGTAGGTTGCCCAGCTATACTCATTAACTGCCCTGGTGCGGGAGCCGTTGGTGCTGGCGTCATTACTGCTTCAGGCAACGCTCGCAAACGATCTATTTCAGCTCTTACCGAAGCTATTTCAGCATCAATATCAGCCATTACCGTACACCTCGTGCAGCTTTAAGCTGTGCAAGCTGGTCTTGCAGTTCTCTTAATGTTTGTAATTTCTGAGCATCTGGAGTTGTATCTTTGCTTGTAATACTTTTCCAAGTTGGCGCATCGCCAAGATACGAAATTGCTTTACTTGGCAAGTTTCGTTCTTTAGCCAATCCTTCATAGTAATCTTTTGTTACTTTATAACGATCTGCTTGTGTGTTGTATGCTCTTTCAGCAATGCGAAGAATTCCTTCCCGTGTTGGTTCTGACAGACCACCTTCTCCGGCAAATGCTCTTGTTAATTCTCCTTTTAGCCTATCAGGAATGCTTTGACTGGCTATAATAGCAGCTTGCTCGCCTTCCCGTACCGCCATTCCCGGCTCAATTAACTGAACTGCTCTTCGCACTAGCTCTTGAGTAGCAACAGAACTTGGATCTTTAACAGCTTGGGTTACTACCTTTGCAGCGTTATCAATTAATGAGTAATTTTTTACTTCTGGTAGTGCAGAAAATTCTTTACGAAGCGCATCAACCTGTTCTGTTTTTTTAACTTCTGCTTCTTGTTTGAATTTTAACGCTTCTCGCTCTGGCTTAGTCAAATATTCATAAGTTTCAGGCATGCCCAATATATCAGTTGCTCCACTTGGCATTGCTGTTCCAACTGAAGGAGCAGTTTGAGCTAAAATAGTGGCTCGTCTTGCGCTTCTTTCTTTGTCTATTTCTGCAAGAGCAGGCAAAGATACTCCAAGCTCTTGCGCTCGTTTAATATCAACCTCAAATGGGGCTTCTGCTTGCCTTTGTTGTCGTAAGGCTTGCACTAATCTTTCTTGCCCAAGCAATTGAGTATTTAAGCCAAGCAACTTACTCTGCATCAGAGCATCAGGAGTGCTTTCTATAATTCCCAATCGCTCTTGTGGTGTTGCAGCTCCTAAAAGGGAAGTTCCTAATCGAGCAGCTTGTAATGATTGATCGGCGGCCTGTTGTCTCGCTTGATAGCCAAGCAATGAGGATATCAACGTACCACCTAAAGCAATGCCTATAGCCTGGCCAGTGCTTCCATAAGGATTAATAAGATTAGGTGTCGCAGAAGCTATAGTACTTGCAGCTGTACCGTATGGTGTTTCATACGGACTATATTGCAGTCCACTTAGTGCGCTATATAAGTCTTCTCCAGCCATATTAGCTTCCTACTTTTCTGCCTAAATTTTGACCAAATCCTTGCCCAAATCCAGCAGCTAGACCTTGAGCACCAGCAGCCCATGGATTTACCTGCGGTTGTTGGTTGTATCCTTGGCCTAACGTACCCAACAAATACTGTCCGTAGTAATCAGGTTGCTGTCCTCCACCGCCACCACCACGAGGAGTCTTAGCTATTTGCTCAAGAGCATATTTTTGCTGTTGTGCAGCTAGTGCTTTTTGTTGCTCAAATTGTTGCTGTTGTGTCTGTCCAGCAAACCTTTGCTGTTGACTTTGCATATACGGATCAAGAAATCCGCTAGCAATTTGTTGAGGCAATAAAGCTGTACCAGTAGCCTGTCCGTACATCTGCTGTTGTACGCCTTGTGCTGCGTTCTCAGCCGCACTTAAAGCCTCTTGTCTAGCGAGGTCTTGCCGTTCAGTCACTTGTTTTCTAAGAGCCCTAGCAGCTTCTCCAGCTGGGTCTAATCCACGCTCTGCAATTGACCGCTCCAATTCTTGAGTCTGTCTACCAAACTCTTCCACGTTGCGACGCTCAAACTGTCCCAATACGTTCTGTCGGGCTCGTTCCATCTCTTGCGAATACACAGGCTCATATTGAGACTGGAAAGTACGAGGATCGAACTGTTTGGCGTAACCAGACATTTGCTCAAATACGTCACCGCCAGCTTGCGCTACTCGTTCTTCTTGAGATGGTGGAGGTGGAGGTGTTTCAACACTCTTAGCTACATACCCAGACTTTTTAATTTGTCCTTTCAATCTTTTAATTTCTGGATCGTTAGGTCGTACACGCTCAAGATATCTGACACGAGTACTGGCACGAGCAGCATCAAAGGGTGCTGGCGTTTTAACACTAGGATCCTTAGTCAATGCGCCTTTGGTCGTTTTCTTTTGTGCCATAACTATACCTGCCCACCCATATCGAATCGTATTTCAAAGCCTAGTATTTGCAAAGTTGAGTTTTTAATAGACCCGCCAAAACGAACCGCTGCACAGTGTCCTTGGCCTTTAACAGCAAATCGGTCAAATACATACTCTACATCTGCTGACCAAGGACTGCCCCAAGGCGTATAGGTAGGAGACCCACCAGTGCTACCCCACGGAGTAAACGTACCGCTCGGTGTAACTACGCTTGTAATCGTTTGGGCTCGTTTAAAGTCAGTATCAAGTCCCAAAGACAAAGTGATGCCACGTTTGGTCCGCATTAATGGACGAATATCCTTGAATGCTTTGTAGTTGCCACGGGAATTATAGAAGCTAAACGCAGACCTTCCAGCAAAAGCAATGCTTTGACTTGTGGTGGAGGTAATGGCATCAGCTTGACCAGTTTCGCCTTTCCATACGATTCCTAAAGAAGAACCGTAAAATGGCAATTCTTGAAACACACAACTAGCCAAGGCATGATTGTCGTCAAAAAGTTGGAACACCGTCCAACCCTTCGTATCAATGCTGTAAACTAAAAACTTACAACCACTTCCACTTACCGGCACAGATACATAAATGCGTCGTCCTTGTGGCCAAAAGAAGCCAGTCCACTGATGGTCGAATGGAATGGTAAGAGCGTACTCAGTAATTAAAGGATTGATTTTAGCACTTACGATATTTAATGCTGCTTCTGGATCTGACTGTAACAAGCCTGATAGTGGCACTAAGCCTTGAGCTGTAATCACCCAAACGTCGTTGTTATAACGGATAAATGCTCGGTAGCCGAGTGGCTTGCCTATGTAGTATCGAGCGGTAAGGCCCCAGGTAGTAGGGTCGCCTGCATAGTTACCGCTATAAAAAACTACCTCGCCTTCTGAGCTACAAGCATAAAAGTAATCTTGTGCTGCTACGTTGTTAGTTTGGCTAAAACTACCAATACCAACGAGAAAACCACCACGATTAAATACATACTGAAAATCAAATGATGTAAGAGCTGGGGTGCCTGCTGTTCCAGTGACCTGTAATCCACCATACCAAACCTTAGAACTAGCAGCCTGCACAAAGTATAATCGTTCTTTGTGAGCTGTAACGTTTATCAATGTAGTTAGTGTTGGACCTGTGAATGTAATTGCACTGACATTGCCAACGCCAGTATAGACAAGTGGAGTGTCTACACCGTTGCACAAATACAGATTGTTTGCGTATGTAACAGACTGCCAATCACCGCTGGTAATAACAGCAGCTCCCGTAATATCTGATACAGTGCCAGAAGAATTAATTGAATAAAGCTTAGAAGCTGTGCCCACAATTAGTTGGCTACTTCCATTGGCTAAATTCAAAGATTGAGCAAACTTAATTGCTGCTGATGATAATGTATTTGCAAATTGCGTGTACCCAAGGCGCACTGTGGGCGCACCAGCACCAGGAAATACGTTTACAAGTTCCAGTGCATAAGCTGGATCCATGTTGTCTATTGGACTTACTAGATCCAATCCACCGTATGGTGGTGACATTGTATAACCTTCAAATGCCATTATTATCCTTATTTATTCTGATATATTGACAAATTAGGTTGTAATGCTGGTTGCATCTGCTGTGCTTGCTGTGCTTGTTGAAGTTGATTTATGTACTGCTGAATCTGCTCGCCAGACATTTTAGATATCTGGCTCAAGTCTAACTGCTGTTGTTGTGGAGCACTCATACCTGGATTTTGCGGCATTTGCGCTGGTTGATACATCCACGGCTTTTGCATATCCAATGGTGCTGGACCTTTTGGTGTGAAAGAACTACCAGGACCCTGAGCAGCCGCAGCCATTGCATCACGCATAGAGTTTTCAAATCCAGGTGGTACTTGTCCAACTTGGCTTTGTGTCAAAGGCGGTGCCATCTGTGGTCTTGCTTGCGGCAAAGTTGCAGAGGGACGTTGTGAAGGTTGCGACATTGGCTGTTGCAAACTGCGTACAAGCTGACCCGATGGAGCACGATAAACACCAGGACTTACACGCATAGCCGATGGTGGTGGTGACGTATATTTTCCAGTACGTTCATCAAAATTAGGCGATCCACCAGCGTATACTCGACCACCAGTTTTAGGACTTTTTGTCATTGCGCCTTTAGCCATATTATTTTCCTTTCCCTGCTTTGTAATTTGCACTTAGTGACTCTCTAACCGTCTTAGCTGGCCCCACACGTCCTTTATCATTCATGTACATGCCAGGCGAGACTCGGACTACTTGTCCCTTTGGTGGCCGTTGTACTGGCGCTATTGGACCCTGTACGTCAACGCCAGCCTGCTTAGCAAAAGTGGATTTACCAAGCATAGCTTGTATGTTGTTCAATACGTCTTGCTCTGATTTGGCATTTGACGTAGCAGCGTTTACAAGCATTCCCGTGTACTGCTCGGGCTTAACACTTTTTGGCGCTTCTGCGTAAATGTTGCGGATCATTGGGTCGATTTGATCCGTAGCAAACTTAGCTAACGGATTGCTGAAATCAACATCCCACGCTTGTCGTGTTGTTTTTCCATCAATGTTTTCGCCTAAGTTTTTGTAACGAGTTTTGCCATCAAGTCCGATGTTAAACTTTGAGCCATCGGCAAGACTAACTTGGTAATTTTTATCAGCAACGCCTGTTTCTTTTAGCACTCCACGGAAATCATCACGCATCAGTTGCGCATCTGATTTGCCGGTAGTCATCATCTTGCCAATGGATCGTTTGCCCATCAAACGCAAAGCAAGATTTGGTAGGCCGCCTAAACCGCCTGTGCCAACAGCAAGACCAGTATTTATATAATCTTCTCTAGTGCCTCTTCCACGCACAATATCCTTCATGCCGCCTTCCCATAATTGGTTCAGGCCAATAGCTCCAGCAGCAGCGATCCCTGCGATTAGCAGAGCACCAAGGGCAGCAGGCCCACCAGTAGTGGTCGCACTTAATAATGTTGGGGTAGCGACAGTTCCAGCACCAGTTGCTCCCGCACCAGTAGTGCCCAACACAGTTGGCGCAATGGCACTTGTGCCACTATTTAGAAGTTGACTTGTAAGATACCCAGCACCAATTGTTCCTGCTAATGCTCCACCAGTTTGAGCAAGACCAGCCGTCTGAGCTTGAGAAGCCCTATCCTTTGCCTGCTCCTCTGGAGTCTTTGGCATACCAAATCGCTGTGTCACCATTTGATACACCTGTTGTGGTGGCAGCCCTTGTGTGCGTAGGTAGGCAATGTACGCATTCGGGTCTTTATAGGTAAGCTCTGGATCACCTTGAAATGTTGTAGGTCCTGCAATAGCCATTATATCCACGTTCCAAATACAGCGGTTCCACTTCTAGCAAAGAGTTCAGCACGAGTATGACCACCAGCATATATAATTTTGCCAGGGTTATCTCGGCTGTACTCTTCATGTAATTGCGTCGGAAATTTCTGTTGAATGGTAGTCAGTCCATGTATCTCAGCAAAACGCTCAAGCACTCCTTGCTCAACTAACTTCTCGTTAAATACGCTTACATCCGTATCTGCTAAAAACGTACTATAGGCACCGTTATAGTAATCCCAAGTTACACCGCCATCTGAAACTGATCCGGTCGTATGAGTTGGTGGCGTAGCTCCTGTGGTTCCTCCAGCGGTCGTAAAGTAATAGTTGCCGTTGTAGAAACAATAGGAATTGGTTGTGAAAAGTGTGCTGGTAGTCCAAGTTTTCGGCTTAACGCTTCTATCAGCGATATACTCAAATACAATAATGTTACCATTGTTATTAGCTCCAGGAGTCGGACTAATAAGTAATTCAGTATTTGAAATGCCACGGATTTGCATTCTTTGATAGATCGTGGTGTTGAGTCCAAATCCTCTGATTTCGCCATATTCCTGCTCACTCATTGGGCCAAGAATGCGAAAACGTGTAGAGCTATTCCAAAACGTTTCGTATTGATACCAAGAAAAAGCGGAGGGCAACGCATAGTTTGCTTGCCCTCCGACCAACGTAATACTTCCAGACGCATAACATTTAGGCCAAGGATAAGCCTCAAATATGTCTCTGTTTATACGCTGCGTAATCGCCAACAATTGTTTTGTAGTAGTTTCAGAAGAAGTAGCTACGTTTGACTCGACTGTATAGCCGCACTCGTCTGCTACGTTTTGAACAATTGTTGCTAAACTCATACTTTTTTCGGTCTACCTCTACGCTTTGGTGCATCCTCAACAGATTCATCAGCGGCCTCATCTTCGACCTCAGATTCTCGGATCACCTCCTTTCTTACACCACGCAAATCAGTGCCTTCATTGGCCTCAACTCTCTGCATGAGTAGCTCTAGTTGGTTCTCAAGTTTCGCAGTACGCTTCTGCTCTCGCTCAAGTAATTGCCGCAGCCCAACAACGTCATTTTGTGACGAGTTTGCAGCATCCAACCAATCTTTTGCCATCTTTACAAATCGAAACAGTGGGCCAAGTTTTGCCCTAAGGCTGTCATTTGCCTCTGCCAACTGCTCGACTGTCTTGAATCCAATGTACTGAAGTTCTCGCACCGCAGAGCCACTAATAGGCGGCCATTCTACAAGTGGTGTCCCGCTTTCAATTGGTTCGTTACCAATAGAAAATGCTTTGTATAGCTCCGGATATTCGTGAATATCTTGTGGTTCTATGCGACGCACAGTTTCGTCACCACCCGGCCATTGGATCGAAATAGAAGGAATCTCATCAAAGATAGGTCGTCCCTCTTTCAATGACTTTTCTTTGTTCTCGTTATAAGCGTTAAAAAACTTTACGTTAGCTCCAGCAAAACGTTTCTTTTGCTGTGATTGTCCGTTCATAATAGTATGCCAGTCTATTTGCGCCATATTTCTCCTATTTAATAGGCTGTATGCCTAGGCGACTTATAGCACTAACCCTCTATAACGACTACGGTATTGATAGGAGCGCCACTGGTCTGGTAAGCGGTTATTGCTCCCGACGGTAACGACATATCTTTCAAAGTCAGGGTATTAGACCCAGCCGATGACGGAAGCACATAGCCTTTGTTAGTAGCTGATGGAGTAATTGCAGTGAGGGTATCATTGTTCAATCCAATCATTATGTTAGCTGCTGAATTGTTTTGAATTATTAACAGTTTGCGGTTGGGATTAGCTGCTAAAATAACTGTGCTAGTAGCAGTTGCGATTGTTGGCGTAGTGGTAACAAGAGCACCAGAGTAGATTGTCATATATTGCCTATTCTTTACCTAAAATTGCTGATGGATCTACATCTAATTCTTTAGCGGATATTCCTAAACGCTTTAGCACGTCAGAAATTGTAAAAGATTGTTTTGATTTATAACCTGCTAAAATTTGATCTAAAGAATCTTGACCAATAAATTTTGCAATTTTGGCCAAATTTACATCGTCATATTTTAACAAATCTTTATCTTCAGTGTTTCTTATAATAGAGGATAATGAAACGCTTCTTGGTGGCATAA
>Ga0181348_1000342_pt1 | contig 19761 bp, 18 predicted proteins | sample Su13VDMM110DN_FD_130092 | JGI IMG/M metagenome (GOLD analysis project Ga0181348, IMG submission 130092) | Freshwater viral communities from Lake Michigan, USA - Su13.VD.MM110.D.N | ecosystem: Environmental > Aquatic > Freshwater > Lake | place: USA: Michigan | collected 2013-07-16
AAACACAACTGATCCAGGTAAAAAAGGTGTTATGGAATTTCATAACAAAGGTGGTGTTGCACGTTTAGTAGAAGGTCAATATAGAGGATCACATACTATTAGACTACATCAAGGGAAATATGAAGCTTTAGGTCAAGCAAAAAACGTTAAAGTATATCGTGATGCTAATAAAGATTTAAAGTTTGATGAAACAAAAATTGATGAAGGTGTATTTGGAATCAATATTCACAAAGCAGGAGCTGATTCTACTTACGTAGAAAATTGGTCTGAGGGATGCCAGGTATTTAAACGATCTAAAGATTTTGAAGAGTTTATGACAATTTGTAGGAAAGCAAGAGATATCCATGGTAATTCATTTACATATACTTTAATTGAATCAACAGATATTAAATAATTCAAAAAATTAAAATTAATAATAAGAGCTGCTTTTTGCAGCTTTTTTTATATAGTTATGTATGTATATATATCATATACTCCTATGAATTTTAAGGAATATGCGGTTATATACAATGTAAATGAGTTATAAACATATTTATATCCATGGATTTAAATAAAATATTTGGATTATTTAATGATCAAGAACCTGAATCTTTAAAGGGGAAATCCCAATTAATAGATGATGTATTAGATTTTAAGGAACATCCTTTATTTTGGGTAGGTATGTTTAAAAAACTTATTCAAAATCATAAAATATTTAATAAAGAAATAATAAGATTTTTTTCTATTTTAGATCAAGAGTTAGACATTTATGATGTTGATCAAGCCGGAGAATTTGTAGTTTATACTAAAGCTTTTTCCTGGATTGAAAAAATAGATGTTAATAATAAACTCCATCAGGATTCTATTTTAAAATTTTCGGATGATGCTTTTTTATCATATTTAAAAATTTCAATTTTATATTTTGAAAAATTTGAAGAGTATGAAAAATGTGCTCATCTAAAAAACATTCAAAACATTGTGGAGGAGTTTTTAAACTAAACTTGGAGCCCTAATTCTATATTAGTATATTTAAAATACGGAGAAAAAGAAAAAATAAATAATAAAATAGATATGAAAAACAGAGAGATTATAATGAGAAGGTTAGAAAAAGCTGAGGGGGAGATTGGAAAATTACACATGATGGTGAATCGTGGTGGATCAAGAGAACAAGTAGAAGAAGTATTAATTACTCTTCGTGAATCTATAGATGATGCTAAAGCATTTATTCAACAAGAACCCTTAAGTCCTGGGGAGATTAATAAGTTTTAATTTAAATAAATAGTTATGAATTTTACTGCTGAGCAAATCCAAGGAAATTGGAATGAATTGATAGATTATATTGAAAAATATATTTCTGAACCCCGAAAAGAAAACCTTATCCAATTTTATAAAACTTATGAAGATAGGATTATTTTAATGCCTGCGGCTCATAAAAAAGAATATCATAATTCATTCCCAGGAGGATATGTAGAACATGTTTTACGCGTTATCCGATGTGCTATTAAACAAGCTACATTGTGGGAAGAAGAAGGTTGTGATATGTCTACTTTCACAATGGAGGAATTAGTATTCTCAGCCTTAAATCATGATTTAGGTAAAATGGGGAGTGAAAATGAAGAGTCTTATATACCTCAAACAGATAATTGGAGACGTGAAAAATTAGGAGAGGAGTATATGTTCAATACTAAAGTTCCATTTGCCTCAGTTCCCGATAGAGGTTTATTTTTACTTCAATCACACGGTATCCCATACACATTTAATGAAATGATTGCTATCCAAACTCATGATGGTTTATATGATGAAGCAAATAAAAAATATCTTCTATCATTTATGCCAGAACAAAAACCTAGAACATCTTTACCTTTTATCCTACATCAGGCCGATTTAATGGCAGCACGCATTGAATTTGAACGAGAATGGTTGCCTAAATTGAATAATAGCGTGGATGGGTTAAAGAAAAAATTTACATTAGATTCAAATAAAAAAACATTCTCAAATCCCTCAGCTCAAACAAAAGCACTAGGTTCATTAAAAAATGAGAAACTTAAAAATTTATTAGACAATTTATGATAACATTAATAATAATTTTAGGTTTAGCGGTCGTGATTTTAGGATACACGACCTTTAATCTTTTACGTAAAAACGAAAAACAGGAAGACATACTAACAGGATATATGTCTTATTTAAATAAAATTTCAGAAACAATTGAAATGTCAGATAAAAAACTAAAAGAAGTTGACATTAAAGGAAGTTTTAAATCAGATGATGAAATAGGATTTTTCTTTCAACAAATCCAAAGTATTCAAACTATATTGAATTCTTTTATTATTAAAAATGTTGAAAAATAATGGAAACTCCAGTAAAAAAGAAAAAAAGAGGGATACAATATTTTACCCAAGAAACTGAAGATGCTATTATTTTATATAACCAAACCACAGACTCTGAAATAAGAAGTAGACTTTATAATAATAAAATCCATTATGCTTTTTTTAAACTTACTGAAAATATTATCCATACTTTTAAATTTTATTATACAGAAGTAGATAATATTGAGGATTTACAACATGAAGTAATAACCTTTTTATTATCTAAAATCCATTTATTTAAACCTGAAAAAGGAGCTAAAGCATTTTCATACTTTGGAACAATTGCAAAACGTTATTTAATTTTATCAAACCAAAAAAATTATAAAAAACGTGTTGATACTGCTCCTATTGAAATTTTAGAAGAATCAGAAAGCCACTCTTATAATATTGATGAGTCTTCATATAATGAACGTTTATCTTTTTTTATTGATCTTTATATAGAACATTGTACTCAAAATATATATGAATTATTTCCAAAAGAATATGATGCTCAAATAGCAGACGCAATTTTAGAATTATTTAGAAAAAGAGAAAATTTAGATATTTTTAATAAAAAAGCACTTTACATCTATATTCGAGAAATAATAGATGCTAAAACCCCTAAAATCACAAAAATAGCTAATCAGCTATATGATATCTTTAAACAAAATTATATATTTTATTTAGAACAGGGATATACAAAGTTTTAGTTTTAATATTTATAATAAACTAAACAATATATTTTTATGTCACAATTTGATAACATAGTCTTTGGTAAAAAAAAATTTTCTGATCTTTTAGAAGAAATTTACAACAATCAACAAAAAAAAGATAAACAAGTTACATCTTTAATAAATGAATTAAAACCTCTAATATCAGATATTGGAGATGCTACTTTGGTAGTTCCATTAATTAAAGAATATATGGATATAAGTGTTAAAAATGATGATATCTTAATTAAAATGGCCGCACTTGCTCAACGAGCAATGCAAACTCAAACAGCAGATGGTACCTTAACTATTTCTGATGAAGAAAAAGATCAACTTTTATCTGCAATGAATGAATTAAAAGGAGATAAATAATGGCTAAATATGGATTTGTATCAGCAAATAAAAATCTTAATAATAATAGCAATAATGGATATGCTTACCAACAAGCATTTGCCCAATCAGGGTTAGTTAAAGCAGTAAGAGTTTTAAGTATTGTTTTAGATGAATCTCATCCTAGATTTAAAGAACTAGGAGAATGGAATGCTTTAGGAATAGTTGAATATGAAGATGTTACAAATCCCCTTGTATCTTCTTTATTACCAACTGCAAGACCTTTAACAGGTAATTCAAAAAATTTTCCTCTTATTAATGAAATAGTATTTATTATGTCTTTTCCTAATACTAATATTGACATAATTTCTTCAAATCAAGAACAATATTATATTAATATAATTTCTTTATGGAATCATCCTCATCATAATGCTTATCCTACTACACCTAATTCTCTACCTCCATCTCAACAAAAAGATTATATTGAAACTCAAACAGGTAATGTTCGAAGAGTAGGAGCAATAGATCCTAAAGATCAATCAACTGGAATATTTTTAGGTAAAACATTTAAAGAACGTTCAAATATTCATCCAATTTTACCTTTTGAAGGAGATATAATTGAAGAAGGTAGATGGGGTAATAGTATAAGAATTGGTTCAACCGTCCAAAATACAATTAATAATTGGTCCTCAGTTGGTACAAATGGTGATCCTATCTTAATTATAAGAAATGGTCAAGGTATTCAAGATAAACAAGGTTGGATTCCAACAGTAGAAGATATAAATAATGATGATTCTTCTATTTATGCTACAAGTACCCAAAAAATTCCTTTAAATGCTTCAAGTATTAATTATTTTAGTTATCCTTCTAATTCTCCCCAATCACCCAATGAATATTCAGACAAACAAATTATTTTAAATTCTGGACGTTTAGTATTTAATTCATCAGTAGATCATATATTATTAAGTTCTAAAAAATCAATTAATTTAAATGGTATTGAAAGCGTAAATATTGATTCTCCTACTGTGATTATTCAATCAGAAAAAGTATATTTAGGTTCTAAAAATGCGACTGAACCTGTATTATTAGGTAATAGTACAATTTCTACTTTAAATAATTTAATCAATAATTTAAGTGCGTTTTTACAAACTTGTTCTACTTTAGTTTCAACCCCTCCAGGAACACTTATAGTTCCTTTAAATGTAGCTTCTACAGAACTTTTAGATAAATTAAAAATAATTCAAGGTAATCTTGAAAAATTAAAATCTAAAACTAACTATACAATATAATGGCTATATCTCCTCCATATATTAGATTATCAAATGGTGATATTATTACCTTTGAGAGATTAGGCCCATTTAAAACCGCAATCTTATCAAATTCAGAAGGAGTTTTAATTAAAAAAGGAAATAAATTAATAGGAATAACAGAAAAACAATTAGCTAATACTATAATTTTAGAATTTCCTGACCCAAAACCTACTATTATTGAAGAAGTACTATCTCCCCTTCCTACAATTCCTTCACCTTTATCTCAAGTACAATCAACTCCTACCCCTCAAAAAGTAGAGGAAAAACGTTTACAAGAAGCTGCTGATAATCAACTTATATTAGACCAACAAGCTGAAGGAAATATAGATGTATCTCAAATAGAAAATGCTACTCCTGATGATTTAAAAGCTATAGGTATTGCTAAATTACCTTTAATATTATTAACAATTGGTAATCAAGTTAAAAAAATTATTGAACCAGCAATAAAAAATCTAATAACTACTTATATACAAAAATATTTAACATCAGGAATATGTGCTGATCAAGCTACTATAGATAAAATAATACAACAACGAAATTTAATAGTATCTCAATTAAATAAAATAGGAAAAACATTAAATATTATTACATTATCCTTAACTGGGGTTTCTGCATTTTTAAATCTTGTAACAAATAATATTAAAACTATTAAAAATATAGCCCTAGGATTATCAGCAACAGCAAAACTAGTTCCATCACCTCCAGGATTACCGGGAATTATAGCTTCCGGATTAAATGATGCCCAAACTTTTATACGTGAAACTACTTTTGATGATAAAGGTAATTCTAAATTAACTAAATTAAATTCAATTATTGGGGGGGCTGCTTTAGTTGCCTCTATTATTGGTGGTTATATATTAATAGTAGTAACATTATTAAATTCAATAGATGCTTTTTTAAAAAAATGCTCCTCAGCTTCTTCTCCACCAGTAATACCTATATCTTCCGAAATTTTAGCAGTAGCTGAAATCCAATTAAAATCAAATATAACACAAAATGAAACTACATATAATGGATTTATTATTGAAATTGAAGTAGTACCTTATACACCCACAGTAAATCGTAGACGTGCTCTAGGAAAAAATCAATATGGTATTGTTTTAATCCAAACAGAATTATCGTTTACAACTAACAATCAAACATTAATCTCAGAACTTAAATTTATAATTGACAGAGATAATTTAAAAGCTTATTAATTTAATATTTATAAACAATGAAACCATCAGATTTTAAAAAAATTATTAAAGAGGCAGTAAAAGAAGCAATTCAAGAAGAATTAAAAGATATTCTTTTAGAAGCAGTACGTGCTCCTAGAACGGTTGTAAACGAAACAGTAAGAGATACTTACGCACAACCTCATATTGAACAACCTAAAAAATTAAATGCTGTCGAAAGACAAGCAATGTTCGGTAATATTTTAGGTGAAATGCAAAATGGAGGGGCAGCAACCTCTCAATATGCAAATGAATTTAAACCCCAATCCGTAGATACTATTAATGGTGCTCTACCTACAGGGGAAGTAGGATTAGATATGATAATGGGATTAATGAATAAGTAATGGCATTTGGAGCAAAGAAAATATTTCCTATAGATACTAAACCTGGAACGGGAGTTGGTGTATCTATTCCTTTTAATGCTTTAGGTGTCTTTAAAACAACTTATACTACTCAAGAAGCAATAAAAGTAAATTTAATTAATTTTTTTTTAACAAATAAAAATGAAATATATTTAAATCCAACATTTGGTGGAGACTTAAGAGCTTTTATTTTCCAACAAATCACAGAAGGAAATACAGATTATTTAAAACAAGATATTCAACAACAATTAGGAATAAATTTCCCTAATGTTATAGTAGATTCATTAAATATAGATTCCCTCCCAGATATTAATCAAATTAATATAGTATTAAAATATAATATAGCAGATACAGGTTTAACAGATATATTAGAAATAGCATTTACATAATGGCAACTAAAAATAAAAACATACAATATATTAATAGGGACTTTACAGAAATTAGAGCAAGTTTAGTAGATTATGCTAAAACTTATTTCCCTACAACATATAATGATTTTACTCCATCTTCCCCAGGGATGATGTTTATGGAAATGGCGGCTTATGTGGGAGATGTTTTATCTTTTTATTTAGACAATCAGGTTCAGGAAACATATTTACAATATGCTCGTCAAACTAATAACCTATATGAATTAGCTTATATGTTTGGTTATAAACCAAATGTAACACAAGTAGCAACAACCTATATTAATTTTTACCAACAAGTCCCTTCCATATTATCAGCATCAACTTATGTTCCTGATTTTAATTATTCTTTATTTGTTAATCAAAATTCACAAATTGGTTCTGTTACTAATGGTAATATAACATTTTTAGTAGAAGACCCCGTTGATTTTAGTGTTTCATCTTCAGGAGATCCTACAGAAATATCTGTATTTAGTATTGATGGTAGTGGTAATCCTTTATATTTTTTATTACAAAAAGAAAGAAAAGCTATATCGGCAACTATTCAAACAACAACATTTCCCTTTACAATACCTCAACAATTTTCAACAGTAGAAATTAATACTTCTAGAATTATAGGTATTTTAGATATATTTGATACAAATAATAATCAATGGTATGAAGTAGATTATTTAGCTCAAGAATGTATATATAATTCAATAAAAAATACAAATCCTAATGATCCAAATTTATCCCAATATAAAGGAGATACACCTTATTTGCTTCAATTAGAAAAAGTACAAAGAAGATTTATTTCAAGATTTATTAATTCTGGGTCTTTACAACTTCAATTTGGGGCGGGTACAGCAAATGATAGTGATGAAATTATCATTCCTAACTCAAATAATGTTGGTTTAGGTTTACCATTTGAAAAATCTAAATTAACAACAGCATATGCTCCTTCCAATTTTATTTTTACTAAAACGTATGGGATTGCTCCTTCACAAACAACTTTAACTGTAAGATATCTAACAGGTGGGGGGGTTGCAGCTAATGTTCCTGCAAATTCTTTAACAAATTTAACAAGTAATATTCAATTTTTAAATTCAAATTTAATTGCTGTAACTGCTCAAACAATTTTTAATTCTTTAAAAGTTACAAATTTAACCGCAGCAGATGGAGGTGGAGATGGGGATTCTATTGAAGAAATTAGACAAAATTCCTCTGCAAACTTTGCAACACAATTACGTAACGTTACACAAGATGATTATTTAGTAAGATCACTTTCAATGCCTGCTAAATTTGGTGTTATATCTAAAGCGTATATAGAACCAACAAAAGCACTCACATTATCAGCAGGTGAATCTAATTCAGTATTAGATTTATACACGTTATCTTATAATGTAGACAATCAATTAACGACAGCATCTCCCGCACTTAAAAGTAATTTAACTACATATTTATCTCAATATAGAATGGTCAATGATGCTGTTTCTATTAAAGATGCATTTATAGTTAATATTAAAATTGGTTTTGATATTATTATCTTACCAGAATTTAATAGTAATCAAGTATTATTTGAGTGCATTACAGTATTAAAAGATTATTTTAATATTGATAAATGGCAAATTAATCAACCCATTATTTTAAGAAATATTTACATTCTTTTAGATAAAATAAAAGGTGTTCAAACAATAAAAGACATAACAATTACAAATCTATCAGGAATTAATTTAGGATATTCACCTTATTCTTATGATATAGAGGCAGCAACAATTTCAAATGTAATTTATCCATCTTTGGATCCAAGTATTTTTGAAGTTAAATATCCTGATCAAGATATTCAAGGTAGAGTAGTATCATTATAATATAAAAAATGGCAGTATATAAATTATTCCCTACTAAAGATGCAACTTTGTATTCTATATTACCAAATATGAATACAGGATTAGATGAAATTATCGAAGCAACAGAAACTTCTTTTGCTCATGCTGATCCAAATCCCCAAACTAGTCGGTTTCTAATCAACTTTTCAGAAGATGAAATAGATGATGTTTTAGATAATAAAATAGGAATTAATGGAACTTCATCTAAACTATTAGATAATAACTTATGGAAAGTTAATTTACAATGTTTTATTGCTACTTCTACTGGTTTACAATCAAACACTACAGTTGAGTGTTATCCTGTTTATGGTAATTGGGATATGGGTACTGGAAGATATTTAGATGAACCTGAACAAACTAATGGAACTAGCTGGATTTGGAGAACATTTTCAGGATCAGTAGCCGCACAAAGTAAATGGCTAATAGCATCATATCCAACTGGAGTAACAGCTTCATTTAATACTACTTATGCACCAGCCGGTGGTGGTAACTGGTTTACAGGATCTACAGTTCCCTATTTTAATTCAAACTTATATCCTATATCAGCATCTACAACCTTTGGATTTTATGATACAAAAGATTTAAATTTAGATGTAACTAATATTATTCGAGCTAGATACACAGGGGCAATTTCCCCAGATGGATTTATTATAAAACAAGAAATTGAATTTATAAATGATCAAGAAGTTCAACCTGAATTAAAATATTTTTCAAGAGATACTCATACAATTTACCCCCCAGCTTTACAATTTAGTTGGAGAGATTATACCTGGAATTCAGGATCTTCTTCTATGGAAATCTTAGATACTCTTCCAGCAACAATAACCTTAGCCCAAAACCCAGGAGTCTTTTACCCTCAAAGTTATAATAGGTTTAGAATAAATGCTCGTCCGGAGTATCCACTTCAAATATGGCAAACTAGCTCTGTTTACACAAATAATTACTATTTACCTACCTCTTCTTATTGGGCTATTAAAGATTTAGATACAAATGAAATGGTTATCGATTTTGATACTCAAGCAACCCAGTTAAATGCAGATTCAAGTTCAAGTTATTTTGATATTTATATGAATGGTTTAGAACCTGAAAGATATTATGCTATTTTAATTAAATCTGATATAGCAGGAACAGTACAAATATTTGATGATCAATATTATTTTAAAGTGATTAATGGATAATGGCCGAATCAGTAAACCTATCAAAACAAGTATTTTCTAAAACTCAATATGAACGAGTTATTGATACTTCCTTTACCCAATTAGTTCAACCAACCCCAATCCCCTCAGTAGTAGATCCTTCTATTTCTGTATCTGAATTTTTTACAAATTATCAATCTTTATTTTTTGAAATACCTAAATTTGGAGATATAAATTCTCATGAATATCTTATTAAGACCAGTCAAGAATATGCTGGAGACTTTAGTAATGATGATACTATTCAAGCATTAATAGATGAAATTACGGAATTAAGAAAAGAAAATTTAGAATTACAACAACAACAACTTCCAATTAATAATGTCTGAAATAGTTAATATAATTCCAATAAATCCAACTACTTTTGAATATCAAGATTATTCAAATGAGGATATTTCATTAATAACATCTTTTGAAACAGAAGTTCAATTTACACCAGGAATAGATATTATTGAATATTTTATTTATGATTTAGATGGTAATATATTATTTGAAGATGTTGATGGTTATGGAGGATATTCATTAATAGATAATGGATTAGTACTAGATCCTCAAGTAAATTTAATTTCCCAAGGATATACAGAAGGCCAATATAATACCTTATATAATTTTGTTAGTCCTAAATTATCTTCAAATTCTAACAATACTTATTTTTTATCTCAAATCAGTTCAAATAGAACTGAAATTAGATTAGATACAACAACTATTCCTAATTTATCTGTTATTTCTTCTTCTTTAGAATTAATAAATGATATTACAACTTCAACTGGAAGTTATTATGATTTTTATTTAGATTTTGGATCTAACCAATTAGTAATTGCTAATAATATCTTACTAGATAATTCAGATGTTAATAACCCAACAGTATTAATTAAATTATATGATCCTCTTCCTCCTGAATTTAATATAAATTCTCAATGTTGGGTTGTAACTCAAGTTGCAAATCCTATAGCATATAATATTAATATTATTCAAACATTTGATTTTATTGATGAAAATATTCAACTAAAAGGACCAAATACTAATCTTGATATTCAAAATCAAATTAATAATTCAACAGAATATAATAATTTAACTCAATTAAATAATACAAATAATTCTCAAGGAACAGGAAGTATTCAATACCAATTAAATAGTATGCTTGCTAATACTGGTATTGAAATAAATGTAGATTATTCTGATTATTCAAATTTTATTCATTTTTCATCAGCTCAAACAAGATTAGAAAACTTTTATTATAAATTATCCTTATTACAACAATATCAATATAGCTCTTCACTTTCTTCAGGAACTCCAACTAATTATTATGTTTCCTCAAGTAATATAATTTGGCAAAACAAAATTAATGAAATTATAACAGGATTTGATGGGTATGAATACTTTTTATATTATACTTCAGGATCAACATCATGGCCTAAAACAGGTAATACTCCACCCTATACAAATGTTACAACAGGTTCAGTATCAGGTATAGCGTGGTTTACATCTCAATCAGCTGTTGCTGAAACTTATGATATTGAAAATAATAATGCTTTAACAAATGCTATTCCATCTTATTTATTAGAAGATCCAAATAATTCTCAATATGAATTATTTATTGAAATGATTGCTCAATATTTTGATACTGTATTTTTATATACTCAAGATATTACAAATAAATATAATGCTGATAATCGTATAAATTATGGTGTATCTAAAGATATAGTAGCTGATATCTTAAGAGATATGGGAATTAAAATTTATCAAAATAATTTTTCTTCAAATGATTTATACTCAGCACTTTTAGGTTTTACCCCTTCAGGAAGTTTATTTAATTTACCATATACAACAGGATCCTTACCTACACCAACAGGGTTTGAATATATTAATACTTATGTTACAGCATCCTCTACCAGTTCTTTAATACCTACTGAAGATATAAATGCTGAAACTTACAAACGTATATATGCTAATTTACCATATCTTTTAAAGAAAAAAGGTACATTAGAAGGTTTAAAAGCTTTAATTACTACTTACGGTATTCCCGATACTATTCTTCAAGTAAATGAGTTTGGAGGTCAAAATAAAATAGATGAAAATGATTATGATCTTTGGTTTAATCAATTTAATTATGCTTTTGACACTCAGGGAACTAATTATATAACATCTTCGTGGGACGTTAACCCTTTATTTAACACATTAGTCCCACATACTTTACAATTTAGATTCCAAACAAGAGGTTTACCTACAAATACAGGATATTATTCCCAAAGTTTATGGATTAATAACTTAGGAGCAGCAATTCGCTTAAGATATACAGGTTCAGGATATGCAAGTAGTTCCTACTCCGGCTCAATTCCTGATCCATATAATAAATATGCTTTATTAGAATTTATTCCTGATATTGCATTTCTAAACCAATCCGCCAGTATTTATTTACCATTTTTTGATGGTAATTGGTGGAATGTTATGGTTACAACTTTACCAACTTCTGGAGACTATATATTATATGCAGGTAATAAAACTACTCCTGGAGGAAATTATAATACATATCAATTTTTACAAAGCTCATCTTTTAGTGGAAATGATGTCCCCTGGGAAAGCAGTGCTGTAAATTATTTCCCTGCAATTTCAAGCTCAGCATTAGGTAAAATGTTTAGTGGTTCCTATCAAGAAATAAGATATTACAATGAAATTTTAACTGTAGATTCTTTTGAGGATTATATAATGTATCCTTATTCAATAGATTCAAATGGAATTAATACAGCTCCCGATACATTAATATTTAGAGCTACTTTAGGGGGTGAATTATATACATCATCAATCTCAGTACACCCTAAAATTACGGGATCTTGGGCAACAACATCATCCTTCCCAGGTGGAATAAGTACATTTGTATTTAATACTACTCCGGTATTTGTAGAAAATAGAGAATTTGTATATCCAAATCAATTCCCCTCAGGAATAAAAAATAGAATATCAAATAAAATTAGACAACAAAATATAGTTTTACCATATAGTGGATCAAACGAAGTAAATTTACCTACAAACCAAATTTTATCTCCTTTTATTTCAGTACAACAAGATGTACCTGAAAGTGGTTCTTATACTAAAAATGTTGATTATGTTGAAGTATCATTTTCACCTCAAAATGAAATTAATAATGATATTGCCGGCCAATTAGGTTATTTTAATATTGGGGATTATATAGGGGATCCTAGATTAGTATCTTCCTCAGCAGAATCATATCCTGAATTAAATGCTTTACGAGATTACTATTTTGAAAAATATACAGGTAACTATAATTTTTTAGATTATATAAGACTTATTAAATTTTTTGATAATTCATTATTTAAAATGATTCAAGATTGGGTTCCTGCTAGAACAAGTCTTGCTTCAGGTATTGTAATTAAACAAACAACCTTAGAAAGAAACAAATACCCAGTTCCTCAACTTAATACTCATACAACAACATCTTTTTATGGAAGTGGATCAACTCCTAATATTTCTTGGGATACCCCTTTTGTTTTTCAAAATATAGAAATTACAGGTTCTCCAATCCAAATGTATGAAATTACAGGTAGCACAGGAGGTACAATGCCGGATTTATTTGGGTTAACTTCTTCTCAATTTACAGGAAATGGAATAGTTAATATTACCCAAAGTTGGACAGGCTCAACTCCCTCTTTATTAGGACCTGTTGAATTTACAGATTCAACTCAAATAGAATTTTTTAATGGTGAATTAAGTGGTTCATTTATTCAAGTAGAAGATGGAGAATTAAATCCTTTAAATCCATATAAATTAGCAGATACAACTGTTATAACATATAATTTTTATCAATATGCATTAAACCTAGATGATTTTAATAATAGAACATATGAAAATCAATTTTTAATATTAACCCCAAGTTCTGGACAAATATTTGTTTATAATTTTTTTGACCCCGCTCCAGGTTCTTCAGGATTATTACCAAGACCTACCTATGGAAATAAATGGATAATAGTTAGTAAAACTTCATTAAATGGTTTAAATCTTGAAAATACTTTAGGTAATCTTGAAAAATTGCAAATAATTGGAACCAATATAATGGGTTCAAGTAATTTTGTAATTTTAACTATTCAAGAAAGAGCAACTGATTTTGTATATTTAGTTGCACCTAATAATTTTAATTATGCTATAGCAACAGGTGGAACTAGTGCTCAAGGAGATTTAATAGGATCTAGACAAGTTGTTGCAGAACCTTTTGATTCAACATTATTTATTAACTCAGAATTTAATCCTTTAATAGATAATGCTCTTTTAAATAGACCAAATGATGAATTTTTTGATGTTGATTTTTCCTCAAATGCTATAACAGCTGTAAATTCTGCAGTAATTATAAGCGCTTCTAGAGGATCAGGAAGTGCAACTCCTTCAACAGTTCCCTCCTCAAATTATACTACACTTAGGAGTGCAAATCCAAGATATAATGGTAGTAAAAATTCATCTCCTGATTTTAATGTAGGATATAATTCCGAAAATCCAGCTGTAGAAGGAGATCATACATATTTTGCTTATTTTGAAGGTTTTGGAGGAACTACAGCCGAAATTATACCTAAAACAGCATTTTTTGTTAAATTTTTAATTGATGAATTAGGTAATGTTTATACTCCAAATTTAACCGGTTCCTATTATAGTAATTTAACTAGAACTTTTAATGAAAATAATAAAGCAAATGTGCTTTTTTATGGCCAAACTACTACTTTTGAAACCCCTTTTGCAGGAATTAAATCCGTAATAAAGTCAGGAGAATTAGCTCAAGCAATAATATTTTCCCAAACCTCAAGTATAGCAAATCAAGCTTTAACAACAATGTCTTTTAGCTCTACAACTTTAACTACTAGCTATAATATTCAAGCTAATATATCTACTACAACTTATACTTCACCTTCAACTTTTGAAACTTTAAATCTTGTAGCACCTGCAACCTCAGGATCTACAGCAACTACAGCATCTCTTACTAGTGAGTATTTAGCAATTCAACAATCAGACCCAAGTCTTTTAATATTTCCAAGACTTTATACTCAATTTATTTATTCTGATTTAAGTGGATACGGACAAGCAATAGACTTAACTTTTTTACTTCAAAAATCAAATGATAATGGATTAACTTTTACAAATTTATATTCTACCTCTAGTCTACTTGTATCCAATAATTCACTTATACGTGAGTTTGATATAACATCAGATACAGGAGATACAGCTATATCTGGAAGTAGATATAGAGCTCAAATAATATTTGAAAATAATGGAGGATTTCCTAACCAAGCTTCACATGACTTAACTATATCAACTGGAAATTTTAGATTAGCATCAAATCCACCGTTTGCCCCTAATGTAACTTCATCTTTTTGGCAAACAGGTTCAAATTCAAAAAATGTACTAACAGGATCTCAATTTAATTCTGATGTATATGGAATTTCAAGACAGTCTGAAGTTTCAGGATCAGGATATGATTTTCCTTATCAACCATTTATTGTAAAAAGAGGAGACCAAATAAGATTTTCAGCAGATGAAAATCAATTATATATGATTACAAATGTTAATCCAACTACCTCATCATTATTTTTAACTTTAGATAGACCTATAGTAAATTTTACTAATTTAGATTCATTTTTATTAAAAACTTTTGTTCCAAATCCAAATACCGTAATTCTTAATGTTAATAAAACTAATGTTGGAGGAGGAGCTACACCTGGATTTTTATTACCTGAATTTACTTCTCAAACAATTTTAGATAAATTTGACACTATTATCGCTAACTTATCTGAAAAAGGATTAATTTAATATATTTATAACAAAATAAAAAACAACAAATGGGATATTTAAATAACTCAGTAGTAACAATAGATGCTATTTTAACAGATACGGGCCGTCAATTGTTAGCTCAAAATGATGGTTCTTTTAGAATTACACAATTTGCTTTAGCAGATGATGAAATTGATTATACACTTTATAATCCAAATCACCCTTCAGGTTCTGCATATTATGGACAAGCAATTGAAAATATGCCTTTATTAGAGGCTTTTCCTCAAGCAACACAAGTAATGAAATATAAACTTGTAACTTTACCTCGGGGAACTGCTAAAATGCCTATTCTTGATTTAGGTTATAGTGCAATTGTAATTAAACAAGGAGCTTCATTAGCAATTACTCCTCAAACATTAAATTATTTAGGTGGTAATAATTTTGAAACTAGTGGATACACAGCAACAATTTCTGATGTTAGATTATTTAGTACATTTGAGGGTGTTGGTATTAATACACCACAAGCACAAGCATTAAATACAACTACTTTAGGCACCTCAGTATCTAAAACAGTAGTTGGTACTACAATTAACATAAAAGCAACAACCATTAATACATTATTTGGTTCAAACACCTCTTTACAAGCTACATTAACTGTAGAGGGTAGAGATTCAGGGGCTAGATTAACTATTCCCGTAACAGTAACACAATTATCTTAATATATAAAATATGTCATTTAATAGATTAGACACTTCAGACTTTGTAATAAGTACAGATGCGATTTCCTCTACACTTTGGTCAAACAATTCCCCGGCTTTAAATTTAGTTTTTACCTCATCTACTCAAGTAGCAGGAGCTTCTGGAAATTTTTATACAAATGTTTATAATCCCTCTCCAAGTGGATCAGTACAATTTGCTATAGCTTATGGAAATTTGGATGGTAGTGGAAGTTTAAATTATAATACTGCAGTTAATGGATATTCTCCAACAGCTACAATTTATGGTCAATGGCAAGATTTAGTAATTGGAGATGAAAATACTAATTTTACATTTGGTGCAATTACTTCTTCTGAATTTTTTGCTTTTACTTTTGAAAGAGCAAGATATAAAGATTCATTATTTTTAGGATCTCTTTCTTTAACTCTTTCTGGTTCCTCAGGATCAATAGTATTAACAGATAATAGTAATTATGTAACCTCAGTTCAATTTACTGAAGCTGGAAGAGTATTTCAATTAATCACCGGTTCTACAGGTACAATAGCAACCATTTCTTCAAGAAACACAGCAGATGGTTTTTCTAAAAACTCAGGATCTTATGGTTGGTTCCTTCCAGATATTGGAACTATTTTATTAAATCCTAAAGCATTAGGAGATTCTTTAACATCTGGTGGTATTGGATTTTTATATAGTGGTTCTGCATCAGCCTCAGCTGCACCAACAATTTCTCCTAATACTTCTATGTATTTAGCAGTAAGTGGAGGAATAGCAACATCAGGAACAGCTAATGATTTCTTTATAAATTCCCAAGAATCAATCACTTCAGATTTTATATTTGTAAGACCTAGAAGTTCTGAATTTAATTATTCTGAAAATCCTTCATTTATTTCAGGTTCAACAGGTGAAGTATTGTATTCCGGATTTATCAATAATCCACAAACATATATAACAACAATTGGATTATACAATGATACAAACCAATTATTAGCCGTAGCTAAGTTGTCAAGACCTTTACCAAAAGATTTTACAAAAGAAGCATTAATTCGCGTTAAGTTAGATTTTTAAAATGAATGGGAGCATACAAACAATTTCTGGCATCAGACATAATAATAACTCCCTTTGAGGTTAATAAAGGATTTCGTTTTTTAGGAAATCAATTAACTGGTTCTAATGTTGGTATTAACAGATTTTTAGGAACTAACCTTTCAGGAACATTATTTAATCCATCTACAGATCCTACAACAGGTTATGATTTTTCTCAATATCAACGTTTAATATATAATTCTATTCAAGAATTATATTATTCAAATTATTTAAGTTCTTCATACGGAGATGATGTTAATATAGGATATATTTTACCTGGATCTCAACCTGAAGGAAATGTATTAGTAGGTACTAATCAATCAACTGGTAGATATTTTAATTATAACCAAACAACCTTAACTTTTGAAAAATATTTTCCTACAGCCTCTAATTCTGTAATTGGTGTTTTATCAATCCCTTCTAAATTATATGGAAATTATATTCAACCTAATTCTTTTATATGGAAATGTCCTAGCGGCTCTATATCTGATGATGGGGAAGGTAATTTAATATTTTCCTCTTCAGGAGAAATATGTGGACAAATATTTTATCCTCATGGTTTAGCTATAATAACAAGTGATAGTAATCCTGGATTAGATGGTTATGGATTTTTCCAATATGGTACAGGTTCGTATGGGGCTGGAGATATAACAATTATTAATAATTTTATAACATCTTCTAATGTAACTTGCTCATTTTCTTCTTCACTTAATATTTATGAAACACAATACAAATGTACTTTAAGAGAAAATGAATATAATTTTTCATTAAATCCTTCATTAACTTCTGGAAGTACACAAATAACAAGTTCTATAGGTACGTTTTTTACCCCAGGACAATATTTAAATAATAATGTAACTGGTTCTTATTTTTCTCCTTATATCACTACTGTTGGTTTATATGATGAATATCAAAATTTATTAGCAGTAGGAAAAATATCTCAACCCTTACCTGTTTCACCAACTACAGATACTACAATACTTATAAATATAGATAGATAATTATGGCAACTTTAAATTCCTCAAACATTGTAAATGGAAATACAATTCAAACAGCAGATATACTTCAATTATATAATGCATTAAACTTTTCTGCAGCACCTGAAACATTTTTAGTTTCAATTAGTGGTTCACTTTTAGGAACATCCTCTTTTGCTACAACTGCTGTTACTGCTCAAACCGCCTCTTTTGTAACAACTGCCCAAACTGCATCTTTTGTAACAACTGCTCAAACAGCATCTTTTGTAACAACTGCTCAAACAGCATCTGTTGCTTTAAATGGTGGAGTAACTCAAATAACTGCAGGTCCTAATATAACTATATCTCCCGGTGGAACAGGAAATGTAACAATTACATCCGCAGGAGGAGGAGCATTTCCTTTTACAGGTTCGGGAGCAATTACAGGTTCTCTTGAGATAACAGGTTCAACCACATCAACTTTAGGATTTACGGGATCTTTATTAGGAACATCTTCACAAGCTCAAACTGCATCTTTTGTAACAACTGCTCAAACCGCCTCTTTTGTAACAACTGCTCAAACAGCATCTGTTGCTTTAACTGCTCAAACTGCATCTCTTGTAATTCCTAGTGATGCATCCTCTGTTAGTAGTCCTCAACTTCCTACATTTGTAGACAGTAATAGTCCACAAGCTTTAAAAACAGACTCTTCTTTTATATATTCTCCAATAGGTAATAAACTAACGGTTACAAATCTTTCTTCATCTGTTATTGAAACAACCTCTATTACTGGATCTTTATTAGGTCAATCAACTCAATGGATCTCAACTTCAACAAATAATTTTCCTATCCCTGATGCTCGAAATGTTGGAATTTTATTCAATTATACATCTACTAATCCCCAACTTAATTTAAATACAAGCTCAGCACAACTTGGAGATATAGTTACAATAATAGTTACCTCATCTCAAACAGCTAATGTTACTATAAATGTAGATTCAACAGCACGAATAAGAGTTGGAACCTCATTATCCTCAGCAGGTGGTACGGCTATTAATGGTGCAGATGATTCATATTGGAAATATATATGTGTTACTACACTTCCAATATGGCAACTAGTTGAATATAGTGATAGTGATACAGTTGCATTTGGGACTTGGACTGTTTCAACAACTTAATTTCTTAAATTTATGTCAAATTGGTTATACAATAATAAAGAAATAATTTCCATAGAGGATTTTCCCTTAGAAACATATGGTTTTATATACATTACAACTCATAAATCACGTGGGATATCGTATATTGGAAAAAAATCGCTATATCACAATGTAAAACGCAAATTAACGAAGAAAGAATTAGCGGAACAAACAGGTAGAGGTCGTAAATCTACTACTCAAGTAGTACAAAAAGAAAGTGATTGGAAGACCTATTATGGTTCATGTAAACCTATTCTTGAAATATTAAAGGAAGGTAAACACGATGAGTTTACTCGCGAAATTATACAATTAGTTAATAATAAAAAAT
>Ga0181348_1000343_pt1 | contig 19749 bp, 11 predicted proteins | sample Su13VDMM110DN_FD_130092 | JGI IMG/M metagenome (GOLD analysis project Ga0181348, IMG submission 130092) | Freshwater viral communities from Lake Michigan, USA - Su13.VD.MM110.D.N | ecosystem: Environmental > Aquatic > Freshwater > Lake | place: USA: Michigan | collected 2013-07-16
GTTCAACCCTAAGAATCCATCCTTGTATCGTTCTATTGGAATAACCAATGGGAACCTATCGTAGTATGGCATCGAATCTTTCGTTTTCGGATCATAAAAATAGAAATACATCTTTCCAATTATTGACGAATCCTTGAGCCTCTTCCTATCAGACATCAATGTTGCCTGAGTTGGTTTGAGCTCTTTGATTTTGTTTTTCAACCAATCTCTTGACTGAACAGTGCGTGGTTCAATGCCCTGTTTTGCCAGTGATGATTTGATTCTATCTAAAAGTGTTTTCGCCATGACCTATTTATCTCAAATGCCCAAGTCTTTCTCGGTGAGTAACTTGAATTCCCAACCGTGGTCTTTACAAAACTCGGTTGCTGCTTTCCACTTACATTCATTGATGACATAGGTGATAGACTCCTGAATGAACCGTTTGGTCTTCTTCTTCTGTGTGGGGGGTCTTGTTTCCCTATCGGGTTTGACTTCAATGATGTAAGTCATTACCTTTCCATCCTTTAGTTTCATTTGGGAAATAAAATCGGGGAAGTAACGGTGCTTCTTCTTATCCACAGGACTGTAATAGGGTATGGGTAATTCCTCTGATGCCCACCAGATAACAGAAGGGTTATCATCCAAATACTTCATGACTCGTAGCTCCCACGAGGAACGATAGATAATGTTGGATGGGTTGCCTCTATACTTTAGTGGATTTTGAGGATAAAACTTTCCTTTATATGACATAAATACTCTCAGGTTATAAACTTTCACTTTAAGAAACTATATATGGCAGCTAATCCAGGCAAATTCAACATTGGAGTACACAGATACCCTCAAGAATTGGGGTCTGATAAATCTGCAAAAAATTATCATTACATTGTTTTTAATATTTGTGAACAAGTTAAGAGTTCTTATAAAAGTACAAATTTAGCTCCCAATAATGGTCAGACTTCGTACGCTGACAACGCAGCTAAATTAACATCTCTTGGGGGTTCGTTTCAGGCTGTTTTAGAACCGAATTGGACAGGAACTAAGGCAACTCTTGCAACGGTGTCCAATACTCTTGGCATCAGTGCAGCAGGGTCGTTACTGAATACAGTTGTACCAAAAACAATAGAAAATGTTGGAAGTTCTATTTTAACTTCTTTAGATAACACTGTTAAAGCAGCAGGAAATCTTAATTTCGTAAGAACTGTAAGAAGAACAACAGAGACAATTGCTTTATATATGCCTGATACTTTAAACTTTATTCAATCACAGGGATACCAAGATTTAAGTCTTGGAAATAACCCAATAACGGCACTCCTTACTGGTGGTAAAGCAGTTGCCGATACTATTAGTCAATTTAGTGGTGCATACGACAGTAAAGCATTTGCAGACCAACTTGCTAAAAATATCAATCCATATTTCGTCAATGCTGTTGGGAATGCGTTTGGTGATGTCGGTAGAGCAATTGTTGCTGCTGGACAAGGATTTGTTGCTAATCCAATGATTGAAGTTTTATATCAATCTCCGAATTTAAGAGATTTTAGATATGATTTTGTTTTTTATCCACGGTCTCAAAACGAAGCATTTGCAGTTCAAGAGATTATTAATTTATTTGCTTTTCATCAAGCACCAGAAATTTTACCTGGATCAAGCGGATATTTTTTAGTTCCTCCATCGGAGTTTGATATTGAATTTCATTACAATGGTAAAGAGAATGTAAATATTCCTAAAGTTTCAACTTGTGTTTTAACTGGTATGGATGTTGATTATGCTCCAAATGGATGGGCATCATATGAGGTGGGGAATGGGGGAAGCTCAAGTATGGGTGGAACAGGTATGCCAGTAGGAATAAAAATGTCGTTGAGTTTTAAAGAAACAACAATTGTTACTAAAGCATCCAGACAATTTGAACGATTCGGTGTAAAGAGAACTAATTTTGAAAACGGAATAGGTGCTGAAGGAAATAGAACTGGAGAAAATACATTCGAACAAGAAAGACTGGTTGACTCAGCAGCAGCAAATCGAGCATTTGCTCAAGATAATTTTAATGAGCAACGAGGACAATAAACATGGCAAACTACTTTAATTTTTTCCCCAAAACTTATTATACAACATCACAAGATGCAACTTCGGTTGATGTGGTGACTAATCTTGTAACACGATTTTCATTTGAAAAGAAGTTTAAAGAAAATACTTCTGTGTTTACAAAATACAACATCAATGATGGTGACACACCAGAAATCATAGCCTATAAAGCATATGGTTCGGCCGAACTTCATTGGGTTATTTTGGCTCTGAATGATATAATTGATCCACAGTATGATTTTCCTTTAGACCAAAGAACACTTGCTAGATTTGTTGATTCAAAATATACAGCAAATGCCAACACAGTTATCGGTCAAACTGGATTGACTTGGGCTAAAACAAATATTCATTCTTATTATACAACAAGAACTAGCACAAATATATCTACTGGTGATTATAGTGAGGATGTGATTGAAATAGATGCAGCAACCTATGCCAATGCTGTTGCATCTACTACTACCATTACTGCCCCGAAAGGAATACAGTTTAAAGTGGATGTTGTTAAAAGTTCAAAAACTTATTATGATTATGAGATTGAATATAATGAAACTAAAAGAACCATTAGTCTTTTAAAACCAGAGTATATTGATGCTGTTAAAGATGAATTACAAAGAGTTATGGGTATAAGAGTATAACATGGCTGATATTGATGTATCAAAATCAAGTCAATTTAAAGTAAAGAAACTATCGATTGTTTCCAATGGAGGAACATTTGATATAACCGCACTTTTTGAAGAAATAAGTTTTTTCGATACCATACTTTTTCCTGCCGCATCAGGAAATATAGTGCTTGTTGATTCGAAGAATCTATCTTCAAAGATAGATTTTAAATCGTGTTTTTTGCGAGTGGTGATATCTAAGGGTGATGAATCCGATGGTCCAACTATTTTGAAAAAAACTTTTAGGATTTATAAACAATCAAACAGAATAATTAGAAATCAAACAACTGAAGCCTATGTGTTGAATTTTGTTTCTCAGGAGTTGATTGAATCTATAACATACAGTAAAGGTAATACTAAAATATCGTCAGCATTTCAAGGTCTATATAGTGATGTTGCTAAAATAATTATTAAAGATTATTTAAAAACTCCTTCCAATAAAATAGGAACTATTGAAGCAACAAAAGGTATTCATGAATTTATTATACCGAACCTAAGTCCTTTTGATGCTATGAATTGGTTAGCAAGAAGATCAATAACCAAAGATAATCTACCGAATTATATTTTTTTTGAGAATAGGTTAGGATTTAATTTTGTGTCTTTGACCAGTTTGTTAAGAGATAATCCTGTCGCAACAATAAATTTTGATGTGAAAAATATTGGAAAACCTGAAAATGAATTATTCGGCGCAAGAAATGCTACAATTGTATCTCAGTATAATCTAATCAAAGCTATTAAAGATGGAATGTATTCAGGTGTTCATGTTTCATACGACCCATTGACACAATCGTATAACGAAACAAAATTTGATATGAGTAAAATTATTGATAATTCGAATTCAAATGAAAATTTGAATGTAACCACTCTACCAAATAGACACGGTTTAACAGTTGACCAATCAAATGGTTCAAGAGTAGTTGTTGGATTTTCCTCAGAACAAAGAAAAAAATCAGATTATATTAAGAAGAATGATCCTAAAACCGCAACTATTGCAGATGATGCTGAAAATTATCTTTTTGCAAGAAAATCAATATTTGCAAACCTTTTACAAAAAAGAATACGAATAACTGTACCAGGAAATTTTATCTATTCATCGGGATTGAATGTAAATCTGAGGGGGTTTAATTTAACACAAAATGATAGAAACGATACTAAAGATGTCTCCACGTATGGTAAGTATATGATTGTGTCAACAAGGCATACGATTAGACCCGATACGTTTGAAACAATTATTGAAGTGGCAAGTGATACTACTAATAGTCCTGTTATATCATCTGATAGTGGACAGGTACAAGAAGCATTAATGGAGTAAAATTAAATGGAAGATATCGTAACATTTCAAGGTGTTGTTGAGGATATAAAAGACCCATTGGGAACTGGACACGTTCGAGTTCGTGTTATTGGAACTCATAGTGAAAATGTTCAGGAAGTACCAACAGACAAACTTCCGTGGGCTGTGGTTGAAGTTGCTGCTGGAATGGCGCACCTTTTTTCTGGACCAAAACATGGAGATTGGGTAACTGGTTATTATGTTAAAAACAAAGCAGGCGTTATCGACACACAACGTCCAATTGTAAGTGGTGTAACTATTAGTGGAATTCGTTCGGCTGAAATTAGGCAACCAACAAATTCTAATGTAATTATTAAAACAGTTAATGGTAGATTGAGATTAGAAAGTGAAAATTTGCAAAAATTGGAGACTCAGTGGCAATCTGCTGCACTCAATCCAAGTTTTAAAAATTTAAAAACCATTGCTAAATTATCTTTACAGATTAATTTAAAAAGGTCTACAGTTGGAAATTTACAACAACTTTCAACTGATTTGGGTAAAAGGAATGAACAGAGGATACAACTAGGTTTTGTAGATAACCGACCTCAAGCAGAAGTAAATTTAGGACCAAGAATACCTAATACCTTTCGAGGAACTCAGGATATACGATCTGACTATCCTGTTCTTCCTTCGTATGCACGAGGTATTGTTCAAAACACTGGAATTGCTTATTCGAATAGAAATCGAGCACACGTTTGTGATGTTGCGATAAAGGTGAGGAAAACTTTAGCTGGTTCTGAAATTGCTCGACAAGTTGCACATCTAATACGAGAGGGATTGGAAAGGGCATTTGCTCTTTTGGGTGTATCTCCGTTCTCTTCTTTTATATCCGATAAAATAAGGTATGTTGCTGCACAAATTAAAAAAATTACAACATTGCTTAAAGAAATCAATGAAGCAATTAAATATGGAATTCAACAAATTAATTTGCTTAAAGCAATCGTTCAGTTTATATTAAATCTTCCAGCGTATCTTAAAAAATTATTGGATAGATGTATACGAGAAGCATTTTACGAAATAGCAATTTTTCTCTATGAGCTTATTTCTGAAGCATTACCAACAGATACCCTTAATGCAGGTTTAGGTGACACGTTTCAGGCTATAGGTGACTTGGTTACTAGCACCAGTGAACTTTTAACTGAAGTACAGAAAACAGAAATTCTAGTACAACAAATTCAAACTGCGGCTGACTTTGATTTGATACAAAATAAAGATGGCACTTTTTCATTTGCAAAACCCTCTGGTTACACTGATGCGGAAGCTGAAGCAATATTTGAACAAGAATTTCCAAAAACTTCAGCAAGTTTTAAAGAAAATAAAGTTATTGGAAGCATATTATAGGAGTGAATGGTGGCAACTAAAGAAGAACAACTAGCAGAGATTATAGCAAAAGCAACACAAATCTCACAGCAAACCAATGCACAAAGTGGCGTCTATGTAGCACCAGATAGCATATCGGCGATTATAAATTCGCAAGTGCAAGATAGTGCCGCCATAACTACTCCAGTGGTAGATGATATTCCTGCTGTATCAGAAACAGCATTGGCTAGTGCATCGGCTGGATATGGCAGTATTCTTCCAGAAACTATAGTTCCAGATTCTCCGATAGATCAAGCATTAAAACAAACGGCAGAAACAAGAAACTTATTTGCCGCAGAGGAAGAACAAGCATTAAAGAATTTTCCAGGAAAAAATGCTTGGAATACTCCCCTTCGACAAATGGAGCAACGAACTGGTAACGCAGATTCAGCTCTGAATCCTGTTCATATCGGACACATGACAGTTCTGCAATGTCCAGAGTCAAAGAGTGCGGTGTTTATGTCTGGTGCTTCAGGTGAATCATTTATTGCTATTGAACACGGACCGTCAAACTCATACATTGAAATAAAAGATAATGGAGACATTATCACTAATAGTAGGGGAACAAGTTATCATATCTCAGCAAAGGACAATAAAGTTTTAGTTCAGGGAACATGCCATGTTTCAGTTACTGGAGATTGCTTACTAGAGGTTAATGGTGACAGAGATGAATATGTTAAAGGTGACTATAATTTAAGAGTTGATGGTAAAATTAATTTTGTTGGAAAACAAGGATTAAAAGCAACTAGTGGTGGTGATATGAAATTTGCTGCTGGAGGAAGTGCAGCATCAACTAGCGCAATAACTTTAGATGCTCCAGGAAAATTACAAAATATTTTTTTAAATTCTGAAGTTTTTATTGGAGGAGCATTGAGCGCAGCTACAATTGGTTCTTCTGGAGCAGTAACTGCCGATGGTGGTATGTTTGTTGGAGAAGGTGGGATAGTGTGTGTTGGTGGAATCAAATGTGGTATACCCGCACCAAATGGTGGAATACCAGGAGTCATTGATGCATCTTTGGCAGTAAAAGCACCACTTGGTGGGTTTTTAATGGTTAGAGATTTTGGTGGATTTTTGATGTCATTGAGATTAAAATATAATAAACACTACCATAAGAATAAAGCTGGTCCAACTACACCACCATTTTTTCCAGATCCTCCTATGGGAAGTGGTTCTTCTGCTGGTGGGGCGGCCGCTGGAGGTGCAGCAGGCGCAGCAGGAACAGCAGGTTCTTCTGGATTTTCTGGAGTAACTGTTTCAGCTTAAAAATATAATGGAGAAATAAAATGGCAAATACTGTGTTTGGACGATTAGGATATAATTTTGATTCAGTTAATTTTGAAGGTGCGGATCAACTTTTAGATGGAGCAAAGAAAAATTTAGAAATACAAAAAAACAGTTTGTATACTTGGCAATATAGAGATGTTGCGGATTCAACTGCTATTAGAAGTAGATATTATAGAAATCCCACAGCAAATCTTTATATCACATTACGCAATACTGCAAATTCAATTACTTTATTGGCACAAAATCTTTCATTATCGAATATCGCCACACAAGCAAATAATTTTATTCTTGAGTTAGATAGATTCAAATCACACACTGATAATATCTCTGGTGTAATTGACACGACTGCCGATGGATTTACTGTGGATGCAGACATACCTGAGTATGAATCCGCTATGGGAGTAGGAGAAACATTAGTCCAAATTCTTTATGCTGCCGATAATGTGGCAAATACAGTTGGAGCATTGGGCAGTTTTACTAGTTTATATATTAACAATCAATTAACATCGAATGCGTCAATACTTGCCAATGCTTACGCCTCATTGAATTCATCAATAATAGTTAGTGGATTTCCAGTAACTCAATCGTCTAATTTGGGTGGTTTGGCACTGGAAACAATCAACTCATATATTTCTATTGCTAATACGATGATTGCTACTCGTAGATTACATGATTGGAATTTTTTTAAAAAAGCAAACGAAATTGCCAGAGATATGGGAACAGTTTCACAGTTTAACAATATGGGTAAAATGAAATCACATCTTGTTTATTATAAAGTAGGAACAGATGGATTGATAGCAAATGTGTCAGCACCCATATACCACGATTCAAACACAGGTATTTTTCCCACATAAATGGATAAATAGCATATGGCCACAGTTACAACAGATGTAGTACGAGATTTTAAGGATTTGGACTTATCGTTCATTGTCCATCCTGTCAAAAAGGATATTAATAAACATGTCGGTGTCAAGGCAGTTATTAATTCGATAAAAAATCTAGTGCTCACCAATCACTACGAAAAACCATTCCAACCAGAAATAGGTTCGAATGTTCGTAAACTATTGTTTGAACATCTTGATCCTATAACGGCAATCGCTCTACAGAGAGAAATATATCAAGTCATAAAAAATTATGAACCGAGAGCTATTTCTAATTCCGAAGAAGATATTCAAGTCATTGTCAAACCCGACTATGATAAAAATGCTTTTTCAGTGGAAGTATATTTTAAAGTTATTAATCAATCACTACCAATTACAATCACTTTTTTCCTTGAACGGAATCGATAAATGGCTGCTCGTTTACAAATTACAGACCTTGATTTTGATACAATCAAAACTAACTTAAAAAATTATTTAAAACAACAATCAGAGTTTACAGACTATGACTTCGAGGGTGCTGGTCTAAATGTTTTACTAGACATTCTGGCATATAATACACACTATAACGCATACTATTTAAACATGGTTGCGAATGAATCCTTTTTGGATACGGCAATCACTCGTGCTGCTGTAGTGTCACACGCCAAGACACTCAATTATGTTCCCTATTCAATTACTGCTCCAAAAGCAACAATAAACGTATCTGTTGAAACTGCGACATCCGTTGATGGGACTGCAACTATCCCACGTGGTTTTGCCTTTTATTCTGAGGCAATTGATAATCGTTCATATAATTTCGTAACTATTGAAGACGTAACTGTTTCCAAAACAGGAACACAATATGTTTTTGAAAATATTGATATCTATGAAGGTCAGTATGCAACGTTCAGTCAAGTTTATGATTCAGCATCAAATCCAAAATCTGTGTTTGTGATACCAAACCAAAATGTTGATACCAGAACACTTAAAGTTACTGTTAATCCTAATGTAGCAAATACAACGAGTTTTACTTATAGTAAAGTAACAGACATCCTTGATGTAACGGCATCGTCACTAGTTTATTTTTTAAATGAAGGACTTGATGGAAAATACCAAATTAGTTTTGGTGACGGCGTAATAGGAGAAGCATTACTGGATGGTTCAGTTATAACTGTTAATTATTTGATTACTTCTGGCACAGCCGCAAATAAAGCAAATTCATTTATAAGTTCAGCATTTATAGGTGGTTATTCCAACATAATTACATCTTTAGTATCAACTGCTTCTGGTGGTTCTTTTCGAGAAGATTTAGACTCAATTAAGTTTTCTACCGCATCACAATTTGCTACACAGAATAGATTGGTAACATTTAAAGATTATGAAACATATATTTTACAAAACTATACTTCTTTAGATTCCATTTCTGTTTGGGGTGGGGAGGATGAAGAAAAACCAGTTTATGGTAAAGTGTTTATTTCTTTAAAACCAAAAGCAAATTATTATATTTCAGAAGCAGAAAAACAAAGAATTATCGATGAGGTTATAAAACCCAAAGCAATTGTTACCACTGATGTAATTATTCGTGATCCTGAATACTTGTATATACTTTTGGAAAATACGGTTAGATATGACCCAAGAAAAACAACTTTGACTGAAGGACTTCTTAAAGAGAATATACGAACTGCAATTATAAATTATAACAATGTTTATTTGAATAAATTTTCCTCCAAGTTTGTGTTATCCAAACTTCAAAAAACTATTGATAACACGGAATTAAATTCGTTTTTTGGTTCACAATCAACTGTTCGTGTTCAAAAAAGATTACTTCCTTCTTTGATCTCCGAGAAACCATACACAGTTAATTTCAATGTTCCACTTTTTAGGGGAACTATTGGTAATAAATTAACTTCTACTTTTTTCACGACTTTGGAAAATGGTGTTGAAAGACAAGTTCAATTTGAAGAAGTTCCTCAATCGTTTTCGGGGATATCCTATGTTGAAGTTTTAAATCCAGGTATTGATTATACTTCCCCTCCAACTATAACTATTACAGGTGACGGTATTGGAGCAGAAGCGTATGCTGTATTAGTCAATGGAAAAATTTCTAAAATAGAGATATCCAATCGTGGTATTGATTATACACGTGCTATTATTACTATTTCTGGTGGTGGAGGATATGGTGCATCTGCTATTCCAGTGATTGACTCAAGAACAGGAACTTTACGAACAGTTTATTATAATCAATTCTCCGAAAGACAAATTGTTAATTCAAATGCGGGTACTATTGATTATAATCTCGGAACATTAAAAATTAATGATATTAGAATTCTATCCGTAGTTTCAACTGATGGATTTATTCGTTTTACTATAGAATCCGAGAATACGGTAATTAAAACCAATAGAAATACTATTGTAACAATTGATGATACTGACCCAACTGCTATTTCAACTGTATTAATTGTTGAACAATAATGAGCGATCTAAAAACTTCGGTTCTTATAAATCGACAAATTCCTGAGTATATTAGGGAAGAGTATCCTACGTTTATTGCATTTGTTGAAGCATACTATGAGTTTCTTGAAAATAAACAAGGAACAAATAATAATGATTTGACTAGTAAAGCAAAAGATTTAAGAACTAATTTTGATGTTGATGCATCAATTAATCAGTTTGAGGATAACTTTTTTAACACCTATGCCAATCTATTGCCACGTGATGTATCAGTGGATAAAGCGACATTGATAAAAAATGTCTTACCATTGTATCTCTCTAAAGGTTCGGAAAAATCTTTTAAGTTTTTATTCAGAATGTTATTCGATGAAGAGTTGGATATCATTTATCCAAAGAATAATGTTCTTCGTGCTTCTGCTGGTAATTGGGTAGTAGATAACAAACTTCGTGTTAATCAAGATATAGCAACTGTTTATACATGTAACGGAACAGTCAAAACATTTATACTGGCACAATTCTCAACTCTTAATGACATTACCGTTTATGTCAATGATGTAGTTCAATCATCGGGTTTTTCACTACGCAGAGAGTATCGTAAGATTATATTTGACACTCCACCCGCAAGTGGGTCAGTTGTCAAGATTGTTTATCAAGCATTCAATATCGACCTATTAAACAATAGAAAAATAACAGGAGCATCTTCGGGTGCTACTGCTATTGTGGAAAGATCGTCACGAAGAATTATTACTGACCAATTGAACTTGGGTCTTCCAATCGAATTAGTCATCAGCACAAAAACTTTGTTCGGTAACTTTCAAAATGGTGAAGTTGTAAATACGGACATTATAGATTCGAATGGTGTTTTGATTTCTGTTCAAGCCACTACATTTTCTATTATTAGAAGAATCAATATAATAGAGGGTGGCAACAGTTACAATGTTGGTGATGTTGTGGTGGTTAGTGGTGGAGGTTCAACTCTTGATGCTACTGCTATTATCGATGATGTCTTTGAAGGTTATATCGATAACATCAATATCAATAGTGGTGGTGCGGTATTTACTGATGCGTCAGGTATCAATGTTTCTGGAAATGCTTCTGCTTTTCTAAGTCTTGTGGTTGATGGTATTGATGTATCTGGTGCTAACGCAGGAAATGTTTATTCCGTATCTACTGATACAATTTCTGATTTTCCTGGATTGAGCATCTTAGCCACCAATTATGGTTTCACTGGACAGAAAGTTGCTAACTCGAATTCTACAACACGAATATCTGATGCTCTGACATTCCAGAACCTAACCGTTGGTCCGATTTCAAATGTAAAGATTCTTTTGTCAACCACTCCAACAACTGTAACACCAGTGCTTGATGCTGTCGGTGCTGCTTATCAAGTAGCAAATAATACGGTTACTCATACGGCAAGAGGATTTGGTTCGATTGGTCGATTCAAAATAAATTCTGGTGGTTCGGGATATGTTCCAGGTGATGAAATAGTATTTGGACCTAATCCTCGAATGTCTTTTGGAGCAGGAGCTGCTGCCGTAGTTTCTCGCACAAGTGCTATAGGTGCCATCACTCGTATTGAAGTTCAACCCCCAAGAATTGCTGGAACTGCGAATATTGTTTCTACCAATGCCTACGTCACAGGAACAGGAACATTTTTCGGCAGTGAGTTAAAAGTCAATGATAGGGTTGTTATTAATAACGAATCTCGTTTTGTTGACACAATTTATTCCGACACTTCGATGCGTGTCAATGCTGTTTTTTTAACCACTGCGACAAATAGAAATATTGGACTGTATGATAAACTGCCTTTGGGTGGTATAAATTATGTGGCTAACAGTTTTCCCGCAGTAACTGTTTCTTCAAATATTGGCACTTCTGCTAATATTGAAATATTCTGTTTGGCATCTGATGGTGAGCAATTATCTGCTGCTAATTCGGTTGCTCAACCAGGATCAATTTTAAGTGTTAGGATTATTAATCCTGGTTCGGGATATGAATACTTGCCAATTGTAGACTTATCAGGTAAGGGTAGTGGAACTGCCACTGCTAATGCTGAGATTGAAAGATCATATCTGGCAACCGAAGGGAGATGGACAAGTACCGAATCCATTCTGTCTGCTGCTGACCGTAGATTGGCGGGTTCAAATTATTACATTGATTATTCCTATGTAACTTCTTCGACTGTTGAATTTACCAAGTATAAAAAGATATTAAAGGAGTTGTTACATCCAGTTGGATTCATCAACTATGCAAATTACAATAGGACTAGTGAGATTGTTGGAAACACTATTGATACCGCAAATGCTAGTTTCCTGACCATTTCAGGTAGGGTGAATGTCAATTCATCTATCTATGTAACTGGAATAAATACTCGTTTCAACATAGCAAATACTAGAGGTATTCTGACCATTGGTTCGTATATTTCGGTTAATAATCAGATTAGAACCATCAACTCTATTCAAAGTAATACAGTCTTGACGGTATCGAGTCCATTTACTCAATACGCAAATTACCAAACAATTTTCATTTCAACCACAAGTTCTTGATAAATAGAGATTATGCCTACAACAGTAACAACTAAAAAATTAGCATTTAATGCTGCCGAGCAGTTCAAAGAGAGCTTTACTGAAGCAGCACCTACTATTGGTTATGTTTTTGTAGGCAATCATTTGGCGTATGCGAATGAATTGTCTCCCAATTCTATAGTTGATACCATTGTTGATGAGAAGGATGTGTGGGATAATATGATGGCTGCCAAACGAATTACTGGCAATGATGTTGAACTGGTCATCCCCAAAGTAACATGGACTGCCAATACAAAGTATCGTCAATATGATGATACTATTACAGTATCAGATTTGCTTTCTTCGAATACCACACAAAATCTAAAACCAATATATGCGTTTACATCGGCACGTAATGTCTACAAGTGCTTATCGAATAATGCTTCTGCAAACTCGACAGTAGAACCCACTGGTGACTACACATCATCAAATGGTAATATCGCAACTGCTGATGGGTATATTTGGAAGTACATGTATAATCTTAAACCTTCCAATAAATTTTTGTCAGATGCCTGGATTCCAGCACCAGCATCCACTAGACAATTGGATTATGGAGTTAATGACATTGGAGTTATTGATGGTGAATTGACTACTATTGTTGTGGTCGATAAAGGTTCGGCATACTTTCACAATAATGTCACCGTAGTATCATATGCTACAGGATGCACTATCTTAACTCTTGCCAACACAACAAATGTAGTGGCAAATATGGCAGTTTCTGGTTTGGGTATTCCTGCTCAGACTTACATCTATTCATTAGACATTCCAAATAATAAAATAACTTTATCACGTGCTGTTACCTCTAATGGTGGTGGAAGTGCTGCTAATCAATTGTCTATAACAACTAGAATTTATATTGATGGTGATGGTATTGGTGCAGTTGCCACACCATTTCTCTCAGGTTCGACCACTGGAAATATATCTAAAGTTACAATAACAACAATTGGAACTGGATACAGTCATGCTAATGCATATGTGTATGGAACAGGCACTGGTGCTAATACTGCCAATGTTCGATGTATTGTGTCTCCAAAATTTGGACATGCGTATAATCCAGCCAAAGAATTAGGTGGTTCAAACTTAATGGTATCGTCGAGGATTGGTGAGATTGATTCTACTGAACTCGGTAAAATCTCTGCTAATACTACATTCAGACAATTCGGCATTGTAATAAACCCTCATAAATATGGAGAATCTTCTGTTGTCACAAATGCAAATGCTAATTCTTTCATTTCCCAAACAACAGACTTGACAATTGTTTCTGGTGCATCGTATGCATTAGATGAATATGTTTATCAGGGAGTAGCAGCAAATAATGCCAGTGCCTACGGACATGTTATAGATCAATCTACTAATACTATTAAATTGACTCGTGTGCAAGGAATTTTTACAACTGGTCTTTCTTTAACGGGAGCAAACTCTGGTACATCCAGAATTGTTGTTCGTGGTTCTAATCCTGAATTTGAACCATATACTGGTGATGTTCTGTATACGGAGAACGCATTAAAAACGACTCGCACAGAGGGTCAAGCAGAAAATATAAAACTCATTGTTAGATTTTAAAGGTTAGTTAATGGCTATTAATACAAATTTTAATATAGACCCCTATTATGATGATTTCGATGATGCGAAGAATTATCATCGCATACTCTTCAAACCTGGATATGCTGTACAGGCACGTGAACTAACTCAACAACAAACAATCCTACAAGACCAAATTAATAAGTTTGGTGATTATATTTTTCAATCTGGTTCGATAGTCACTGGTGGTAAAAACAACTTTCAGACTGTTCAATATATTAATGTTGCTTCGACTTATTCTTCAACTGATATTGCTGCTATAAATTTCGAAGGCAAAATTATTCAGAATGAAGCAAATACGAAACGAGCATATGTAATTAAAAGTTACGATTCAGTTACAGCAAATGGACAACCCATCACTCTAATTGTTAATCAAATATTTGGCAGCCCATTTGGAAACACAGAAACATTCTACACACCAAATACTGATGTAGAATCAATTACTTACTATGCAAATACAACTTCAAATGGTGCAATGGGTAATTGCCAAGCATGGTCTGTTACTGCTGGTGTTTATTACTATGGTGGATACTTCATTACGACTCAAGATTCTTCAGTCGCTATTAACAAATATAGCACAACTGGAAATGCATTAATTGGTTACGATGTCACTGAAACCATTGTTAATAATAGTCAAGATACTTCGTTGCTTGATCCTGCTCAAGATGCATCAAACTTTCAAGCACCAGGTGCCGACCGTTTTAATATTGAATTGACTTTAAATACTCGTCCTGTTGACAGCACTGATAAGACACAGTTTATTGAAATCGCAAGAGTTATTAATGGACAATTGATTTCATCCGTAGAAACTCCAATATGGGGTAAGATTGAAGAAACGATTGCTCGTAGAACCTTCGATGAATCGGGTGATTATATCGTCAGACAATTTGATGTTGGATTGGATACCAATGCAAGTAATACTGCACAATTGAATATTACTCTATCTCCTGGTAAAGCCTATGTTAAAGGGTATGAGTTCAGCACGATATCGTCAACAATACTAACTGTTCCCAAACCACGAACCAAAGCAAATGTTGATAATAAGAGATTGAGTTCAAGTTATGGTGGATACATCTATGCCAATAACTTGTTCAACACCCTCCCAACCAATCTGTATGGAACGGTAGATATTCATTGCGTTGATGCAGCATCAATTAATACTAGTAATACTCTTCTTCTGGCAAATACAAAAATTGGAACTGCCAAAATTAAAGCGATGTCGTTTGATTCAACATCAAATGCATCAAATGGTGGTGCTTTTGTCTATGCAGTTTATGTTGCTGACATCAATACTGGTTCATTATTCGATGCCACAACATCCAACTCTGGTGGATATGCTATTGCTGCTGCTGGCAATACCACAACATTCACATTACCTGGATTTTTTTCAACAACAGACCAAGCATATCAGGGCGCAATAATTAGAATGACATCTGGTCCTGGTTCTACGGATGGAACTAGAAAGATTGCTTCGTATGAAGGTGCTACTCGTAATATAGTTGTTGATACTGCTTTCTCTGCTGCAATCAATACACAATCTCGTTTTGTAATTGATTTTGATTTTGGTCAGGCAGAATCTTTAGCAGTTTATTCTGGAACTACACGTGTCGCTGGTGCTAATGTGCATGTGTATTCTAAAGATGTAGCATCATTGTATACACCAGCATACGTTTCAGAACCACAATTTGAATCTATGATTTTTGATTTAGGTGATTCAAATGTTTCAGACAATTCTACTTCATTCTTTAATTATGAGTATGAGAGATTGTATCAGGGAGTGTCTTTGGCTGCTGGTGTTACAACAGCACTCACTGTTGGTTCGGGTGAAACTCTCGTAACAGCAACAACCAATACTGCCAAATCGGAATTCTATACATTAGTGTGTACCGCAGCAGGAACTAATTCTGGACCTGATGGTGGATATAAAGTAGGTCAATTAGTTCCTTCGGGACAATTTACTGTAGATACAACAGCACGAACTATCTCTGTGTTCGGTGGTGGTAACATGACTGTCAATCTATACGCTACAATTAGTTCAACCAATCCGACATCAAAAACCAAAACATACATTCGTGCAAATACTGCTGTTCAGACTCAGGTTGTTGCTAACTCAGTTTTTGGTTCGAGCAATACTTCGGCATATGTGTTCATTCCACATGGACAAACTCATATTGCACAAAGATTAGTCAACAAAACTCCTGGTGTGGATCAGACTTTATATGTAACTGATATACACTGTATCAATGCTATTTTTGATTATAGTAATACAGAAATCACCACAGCAAATTCTGGTTCGGCAATCAATGTAACATCACGTTATGCGTTGGTCACTGGACAAAAAGATTCCTATTACGATTGGGGTGCAATTAGATTACTTCCTGGACAAACTGCACCAGTTGGTCCTCTGCTAGTTCGTTACAATAGATTTACATCATCGGGTGCTGGTTTCTTCAATGTGGATTCGTATACACGATTGGGTGACGGTAATTATACCTACGGTGAAATCCCACAATACTCATCGAAAACTGGTGGGAGATTATCTCTTAGAAATTCTTTAGACTTTAGACCAGTTCGTCAAGATGGAACAACTGTATACTCAGCAAATAACTTTGTGTTTGATGTCAACGAAACTACAACTGGACCAAAAGTTCCTTTGAATACTAGTGACTTTATTATAAGTTACAGTTACTATCTGCCACGTGTTGATAGAGTTGTTCTCACTACAGATAGAAAACTTCAAGTGTTGCCTGGCATTCCAGGAGTTAATCCTGTTGCTCCAGTAGAACCTAAAGATGCAATGACTCTTTATGTTTTAAATTATCCTGCATACTTACAGTATCCATTCACAACACAAATTCAACGTCTTCGTAATAAACGATATACGATGAAGGACATTGGTGGATTGGAAAAACGTATTGAAAATCTGGAGTATTATACATCCCTATCATTGCTTGAGATAGCAACGATGGGTAAACAAGATTTGTCCATTCTTGATTCACAAAACTTACCACGATTCAAAAATGGTATTGTTGTTGATTCATTTGTAGATAAATCGGTTGCTGAAGTAACTGGTCGTGATTTTGCTGCTGCTATTGATATCGTTAATAATGAAGCACGTGGTTCGTATAATATCACATCGATTGGAGTTTTCTCGAATACCGATACTGCAAATACTACAGCAGTAAATGATGTTAATGTTGAATACAGTGGACCGATGATAACATGTTCTTCTACTACTGAAACTTGGTTGTCTCAACCATTGGCATCCAAAACAATTAATGTCAATCCATTTAACTTTATTAACTATCTTGGTAAACTAAATCTTTTTCCTTCATCTGATGTTTGGAATTCACAAACAAGAGTTGAATCTCAAGTTGTTGATTTAACTGGTGGGTCAGCAGCAGCAGATGCATGGTCATCAATTCAAAGCACATCGTGGGGTGCATGGCAAACCACATGGACAGGTGTAGAAACTAATGTAATTCCTGGAACTGAAAGAACAACATCAGCTAGACAACAGATTAGTAAAGCAGAAGCAGTTTCAAAAGGTATAGATCAAAAAGCTGGTAAGGGAAGCAGGTCTAGGTTTTCTGAGGAAACTCTTACAACTACTTCTGCATCATTGGAGACTATAACTACAAATGAAGCACGTTCAGGTATTCTGTCACAAATTGTTCCAACAACTTTAACAAAATCGTTGGGTGATAAAGTTGTTGATGTGAGTATTATTCCTTACATGAGAGCAAAAACTATTCTGGTTACTGGAACTGGATTTAAACCCCTCACACCACTATTTTCATTCTTTGATAATGTTGATGTGTCGCAATATATTACTAACGTCAATCAATTTAAGTTTGCAAACAATAACCTACAGTTTCAAACAATTGTGGGTGATTCAGAACAAGTTACATTTAGAACTTCAGATACCAATGTTACATTAGGAACTGGTTTTATTATTCAAACATCTAACAACAATGGATTCATTGTTAATATTGATACTGTTGCTGGTGTTGGAACATGGGCTGGTTATTCAAATGTTCAAGTTGTTGGTGCTATAACTGGCACAGTGGCAAATTTATCTGGATGGCAGCACTTCAGTGGATTTGCTATTTCGGCAAATAGCACAGCAATGGTTTTGGATTATCATGCTGGTAGTGCAACAAATGCCACAAAAACTAATTATCAAAGTCAAACGGTTACAATTGGTAGTGGCACTGGTGCTGGTCAACAACGAACTATTTCTGACTACAATGCAACAACACGCACGTTGACAGTATCGTCACCGTGGACTACTGTTCCTGATGCAACTTCTAACTACACAATTGGAAGACCACAGACAACAGAAGAGGGTGCAATATCAGTTGTATTCAGTATTCCTGGAGATATATTCCGTGTTGGTGAAAAAAACTTCAGAATGATCGACGTTCAAACTGGATTGGTTGAATCATCAGTAACTAATGGTGATGCTACCTTCTTCTCACAAGGTGTTATACAAACAGTTCAGGAACAGTCTATTTCTGTATTCGTTCCATCTGTAGTTAGAAGCAGTGTTTCTGAAGAGAGAACCAGTGAGAGAAGTTCGATTAAACAGAACTCAAGCACTTCAACAAAACAAATCCAGACATATTACGATCCGTTGGCTCAAAACTTCTTAATAAGTTCTAACCAATATCCACAAGGTATGTTCTTGTCTAGTGTTCGTGTGTGTTTCCAAACAAAGGATGTTTCAGTTCCTGTCACAATGCAAATTAGACCAACGGTGAATGGATTCCCATCATCGGGAACAGTCTATCCGTTTGCTACTGTAACTTTGACACCTGATAAAGTAAATACAGTTGCACCAAATTCAAAACCTGATTTGGAAGATGCGACCAAATACACCGAGTTTGTATTTGATGCTCCAATCTTCTTACAACCTGGTGAACATTCAGTTGTATTTGTGTCTAATTCTAATTCATATTTTTTATATTGTGCTAAGAAAGATGAAAGGAATTTTATAGATAACAACAATATTAGTGCTCTTCCATATATTGGTTCATTGTTTGAATCGCAAAACGGTTCAACGTGGATTCCAACACCAGCAACTGCAATGTTGTTTAGTTTGCACAAAAAAGTATTTACGACTTCTACTGCTCTCGCACATTTTGAAGTAGATACATCATACCTTGCTGCCGATACTCCATATGACTTGGCACACTTCATGACTACTGATGTGGTTCTCGCAAACACTTCAGTCAATTATGAGTTTATATCACAGCAATTTACTGCTAATACCACTCACCCATTTCTACCTATAGTTCCATTTGTTGATTATCGTATGGTGGATGGATATGATCGTCGTGTTATAAACAAAACAACTGGTAATACCACTGTTAAGATTCGTGCTACGATGGCAACTCAAAGTAGAGATATATCACCAATGATTGATAAGACACGATTGAATTGGTTAATCGTTGAAAACAAAATCAACAATCTACCACTATCTAATTCGGGTGTGGTTCTTTCGAACGGTGGAACTGGATATGCCAATTCGGCCGATGTTGTCGTAACTATTTCTGGTGGTGGTGGTGTGGGTGCTGCGGCGGTTGCTACAGTTA
>Ga0181348_1000344_pt1 | contig 19697 bp, 19 predicted proteins | sample Su13VDMM110DN_FD_130092 | JGI IMG/M metagenome (GOLD analysis project Ga0181348, IMG submission 130092) | Freshwater viral communities from Lake Michigan, USA - Su13.VD.MM110.D.N | ecosystem: Environmental > Aquatic > Freshwater > Lake | place: USA: Michigan | collected 2013-07-16
AGGATTACATGAAACCTTCAATGATCTTTATACTGGAGATATTTTAATGAGCATTAATACTAAATTTTATCGCCCAGCAGAAGTTGAATTACTTTGGGGGGACTCGACAAAAGCTCGCAAAGAATTGAATTGGAATCCCAAAACAGATTTTAAGGGCTTAGTTCAGAAAATGCTTGACAATGACTTAAAGGAAATTAAAATGGAGCGTGGCTAAAAAGAAAGCAAAGAAAAAAATCAACAAGAAAAACATTCTTGCTAGACTGACGCTTGTCCCCACAAAGGATAAGCGTCTTTTTTATATGCGTGAAATGAAATTCTTAAATGATCTCTGCGAAAGATATTCCGAAGAGTTTATGAATATTATTTCTTTTGATAAGAAATTTGATTCATTGGCATATATCGTTTGCGATAAATTAAAGATGACGCTTGATCTGAAATTTAGAGCATTTAATTTTAAGATTGACTCTAGTAAATATATTGAGTATTCTATTGGAGATAAAGAAGGCGAAGATATCAAGATAATTCATAAACCAAAAACAGCAAAACAATTTTTAAATGACTAAAACAAAAGAAGTGAAAGAAGCAAAAGATCCAATTTCGTCCCAAAATGTTTTGGGATCTTTCTTGAAAGAGAACAAAGAGGATCACTACAATTTTGAAGATGAAATCGATTACAAAGTATCAAGCGGATCTTTACAATTTGACCTCCAATTAGGTGGTGGATTTGGCCCAGGTTTACACCGCTTTGTCGGAATGAATGAGGGAGGAAAAACCTCAGAATCATTAGAGGTTATGAAAAACTTTTGCAACAATCTTTCTAATGCCAAAGGCTTTTACATCAAAGCGGAGGGAAGACTTTCTCCAGAGATGAGAGAGAGATCTGGAGTTCGATTTGTATTTTCGGCGGATGAATGGGTGAACGGCACTTGTTTTGTATTTGAAAGTAATATCTATGAAACGGTAGTTGAAGTAATGAGAGAACTCGTCGCCAAAAACGAACAAAAGACAAAGTATTGTTTTCTTCTCGACTCTGTGGATGGACTCATTACAAAAGGAGATCTTGGCAAGTCTTTCGAGGACAGTAATAAAGTAGCTGGTGGCGCAGTTATTGCTGCTAATTTCATGAAGAGACTTTCTATTGCTCTCACAAAGCGTGGACACATGGCAATCTTTATCAGTCAAGTTCGTGCTGATATTAAGCTTGATCCCTATTCAAAGGCCCCAATTCGTCAGACCAGTGCCACAGGAGGTAATGCGCTTCTTCACTTTGCAAACTACATTGTCGAATTTGAGCCTCGATACAAAGGGGATCTGATTCTGCAAGACCCGACAAACAAAACAATTGATTTGAAAAAAAATCCAATCATTGGCCATTTCGCAAAAGCAACGATTAAAAAGTCTCCAAATGAAAAAACCAACATGACAATTACTTATCCAATTCGTTATGGTCGAAAAAATGGAACTTCTATTTGGGTCCAAAAAGAAATTGTAGATCTACTTTATGCTTGGGAATTCTTAGAGAAGAAAGGCGCATGGATTAATGCTGTAGATGAGTTTAAAGAACTTCTTAATGAAAACAGTTTAGAGTTTCCAGAAAAAGTCCACGGTGATGCCAACCTATTTAAATTAATTGAAGATGATGAAAAACTATGCGACTTTTTGATTGGTTACTTTAAGCAATCAATCTCAGATTTAAATTAATGAAATTCATTGGATTAAATGACAGAGAATTAACTCTTAAAAATCCTAAAAAATATTTAATTGATTGGAATAAAAAAAGCAGAAGCAAATTTCAATTAGAAACTAAAAACTTCTTAAAGCCATACTGGCAACATGATATTGTTTTTGAAGAATTTAGAATGGTAGGAACAAGATTAAGTTTTGATTTCTATAATGCAAATAAAAAAATCATTATAGAAGTCCAAGGGGCGCAACATACAAAATTTGTGAAGTTTTTTCACGGGAATAAACTTAAATATTTACAACAATTAAAAAGAGATGACAAAAAATATGAATTTTGCCAAAAAAACAATCTAAGATTAGTAGAAATTTATCCAACAGATAAAGTCTGTTTGGAGTTTTTTGAGAACCAACAAATATACTTATAATATGGAAGAATTTGAACCAGAAGAACAGCCAGAGTTTAGCATTCCAGAAAGCTTAGTTAATAAACTTTATGAATTAAGCGGAGATTCGGATAAATATAAAGGATTAATAATCGCATGTGTGAGCGAGAAAGGATACCCAATGATATATTCTCGTTTTGAATCAGTAATTACAGAACTAGGCTTAAAAAAAGCTTTAACTGATTACCTCAATAGAGCGGATCATGATCCAGAAATGATTGACGATTAATCTTGCCTTGATTGATTAAAGGCTCTAATATAGATACATATGATTTACAACTTTGAAATAGAAAAACAATTACTTGCTGGACTCATTAAAGAGTCGCAACATTTTTCACAGATATCCAATTTTATTGGAGCGTCTGATTTTTATTCAGAACAGAGCAACCTGCATAGTGCTATCTTTACTATAATTAAGCAGGCAATTGATGCTGGTGACGAGATCGATGAAATTATTATTGCTCAAAGAATTAATTCTATTGGACTGTCTTTTGAGGACAACTTAAATCCGTCTGATTATATCAAGTCGCTTGCATTGAGGAAGGTTCCAGCGGGAAATCTAGTCAAGACCGCGAAGGAACTAAAGAAGTTTTCTATTCGTAGGGAGATCTTTAATTCCTCTCATGAAATGGCGAAAGCGATGAAATCTATATCTCCAGAGTCTTCATATCAACAAATCGTTGAATGTGCAGATGGTATTTATAACTCTAAGATTAATCTCTATGAGATTGGCAAGGACGTTCCAGAGAATATCTATGCAGATATGGAAGATATTATTGAAGAGCGAGGCAATAATCCTATTACCGAATTTGGAATGATGGGTCCACATCAAAAGCTTAATGAGATTTATGGATCACTTCTACGCCCAGGAAATATTACAGTTGTTGTTGCCAGAAGTGGAGTAGGAAAGACCCAATTTTGCATGCATTACGCGACCAAGGTTAGTGCTAAATACAATGTGCCAGTCCTGCACTTTGATAATGGAGAAATGAGCAAAGAAGAGCTTGTCATGCGCCAATGCGCTTCCCTATCGGGGGTAGCAATGCATCTTATTGAAAGTGGCAACTGGCGCAGGGCTGGACAAGAAGTAGTTGATAAAGTTCGTAGTATTTGGTCTAAGATCAAAGATCTGCAATTTTATTATTATAATGTTGGAGGCATGGAAGTTGATTCTATGATTGACACACTCAAGCGTTTTTACTACTCTAAAGTTGGTCGCGGCAATCAGATGATTTTTTCATTCGATTATATTAAGACCACTTCAGAGTCTGGAGCAGGAAAGAGCGAATGGCAGACTGTCGGTGAAATGATTGACAAGTTCAAGAAATGCATTCAAAAAGAAATTCTTGAAGATGGCAATCCAGTAATCCCTATGATTACTTCTGTTCAATCAAATCGTAGCGGCATCACCAATAACCGCATGTCTGCCAATGTTATTGATGATGAAAGCGTCGTTTCTCTTTCTGACCGCATTATTCATTTTTGCTCTCATATGTTTATTCTTAGAAATAAGACTGCTGACGAAATTCAAACAGAGGGCATTCGATTTGGCACTCATAAATTGATTAATGTCAAATCACGACACCTTGGAAAAGACATCGCTGGCGCAATTGAGCCAGTAAGAATTGGAGACACTCTACGCAAGAATTTTGTTAATTTAGAATTTGCAAATTTTAACATTGCAGAGCGAGGAGATTTGAGAGATATTGCTAGGACACTAGATGGAGATGAAGAACTCGATGACACAGACAACAACGAACAAATCCCAAACTTCGATAGATTCTAATAAAATCAAAGAAGTATTAGAATCAATAGGATATAATCTTATTGATTGCGGTAATCACTGGAGAACAAGCGCAATTTATAGAAATGGCGACAATAAAACGGCAGTTCAGATCTATAAAAACACAGGAGTATGGAATGATTATATTGAGAACAAAGGCTCCAAGCCTTTAGAAGCTTTAATTCAACTTACCCTTAAAGACGATAGAACTAAATTAAGAAATATATTAGATGGCATTCAAAAAGGCGAAACCTACACCTATGCAGAAAATAAAGAATTAATCGAAATGGAAAAAATTTATCCAGAATCCGCACTAGAAAGATTGTTTCCCAATTACAATTTTTATAAAAACAAATCAATCTCAGAGACTACCCAAAAGTTTTTTAAGCTTGGTCTTGCAGGCGTAGGTCAAATGTATCGTAGAATGGTATTTCCAATCTATGATGAAAACAAACAAATCATTGGATTCTCTGGCCGAAAAGTAGATAACGAAAATGATTTTGCTAAATGGAAGCATCTTGGTAAAAGAAAGAATTGGATTTATCCAGCATATATTCCCGCTTTGACAACGGTAGATGAATATATTGACCAAGCTAAAGAGGTTATCCTCGTAGAAAGTATTGGTGATAGTATGGCCTTGTTTGATCAAGGGATTAAGAACTCTTTGGTGACTTTTGGTTTGGGCATTAATCCCAAGATTATTTCATACCTTAGCGGCAAAGAAATTGATCGAATTATTATTTCCAATAACAATGATGCGGAGTCCGAAAAGAATCATGGGCTTATTTCATCCATCAAGATTTTCATGAATCTAAGCAAGTTTTTTGATTTTAATCAGCTAGTTATCAAACTTCCGCCAAAGCCTCATAATGACTTTGGAATTGCCCACGAAAGCGAGTATAACCTTAAAGACTGGCTCTCAAAAGAGGTTGACAAAGATAAGCAAATAAAAGCTATTCTAAATTTTATTGACAAAAATCCTACATTTTTCAACGTTAAAGACGTAAATAAATTTTCAAAACTTTGCAATGACAGAGCCTAATACACCACTATCCGCCTCTAGAATCAAAACACTACAAACATGTAGCTGGCTATATTGGGCAAACTATAAACTTAAATTACCTAATAAAAATAATCATGGCAATTTAAGAGGTAGCATTTGTCACGCTATCTTTGAGAATCTAGGCAATCCAAAACACAAACATCATTATGATTCAATTGTAAAAGCACAAGATATTTTTGTATCTAAGCCGATCAAAAGAATGGTAATGGCTTATGCAAAAAAATACGATATCGCTGATCAAGAAAATATCGATCTAATTAATTCAATGACAGTAGAAGGATTAAACTTTGATTTCTTTGGAGAAGAAGACAAAGGATTAACCCAAGCTCTCAGCGAAGAAAAATTTGATTTAAACATCAATCAAGATGGTAAAAATTATAGGATCTTGGGATTTATTGATAAGCTGTTTCTTTTCAAGAAGCAAAGCAGAATCCTTATTAGAGACTTCAAAACATCCAAAGGAGTCTTTGAGGGTAAAGAAGCAAAAGACAATATGCAAGATTTAATGTATAGTCTTGCAGTAAAGTATCTGTATCCAGAATATATCAAGAGAAACTCTGAATTCTTATTTATTAAATTTGATTGTAGAGGTAAAGGTCATTTAAAGATGAATCAACTTTCAGATGACGAACTTGAAGGTTTTGAATATTTCCTTACTGGAATTCAAGAAGTAATCAACAGATTCGATGAGAATACCGCTAAATCTAATTTCGCTTATGACAAAGGTTATCCTGCGAAAGACGAAGGATTTGCTGGTAAACTAGTTTGTGGAAGGGCTGATTACGAAGGGCATCTTAAAAAAGACGGATCACTGATGTGGCATTGTTCAGCCAAATTTCCATTCTTTTATCATCATATTTTTAATAAAAATAAAGAATTTGTAACCTCCGTAAGAGAAGAAGAATTTTCTCAGAAAATGATTCCAGAAGGAGGAAGTCATGAGATGAAATACTACGGGGGTTGTCTGAAATTCCAAAAGTAGTAGAAAATTTGACTTGTTCAAATATATAATAGGGGTTATACTAAATGTATGACCCCTATTTTTAAATCGACATACTCTATTGGAAAGAGTATTTTGACTTTAGATGATTCTGAAGAGTCTGAAGGACCAGACAGTATCATTACAATCTGTAATGATCATAATATCAATACTCTTGTTTTAGTTGAAGATCGCATGACGGGCTTTATTAAAGCTCATAATGTTTGCAAAGAAAATGATATTCAGTTAATCTTTGGATTACGAATTACATGCTGTAATGATGTTACTGACGAATCAGTAACATCTAACCATAAAATCGTTCTCTTCTCAAAGAACGATGAAGGATGTAAGCTCTTGAATAAGATCTCATCTCATGCTGCGATGAGTTGTAATGGAAGGGTAGATTTCAAATATCTTAATTCAGTTTGGCAAGAAAAGAATATCGATTTGGCAATACCATTTTATGATTCATTTATTTTTAATAATCAAATGTATCTAGCAAACTGCGTCCCTGACTTCTCCAGAATTAAACCTTCGTTCTTTTTGGAAAACAATAGCCTTCCTTTTGACGGTATTATTGAAAGTCATATTGACCATTTTACTTCTGGTGGATATGGTTACAAAAAAAAGAGTGTTAAGTCTGTTTATTATAAAGATAAAAAAGATTATGCCGCACTCCAAACTTACAAGATTCTTTGTAATCGTAGTTTTGGAAAAGTAGCATCACTATCAAGCCCTAATCTCAATCACTTTGGAAGCGATGAATTCAGCTTTGAAAGTTACCTAGAACAAAATGCAAACTGACCTACTTAGATTCGACAAACAACAGAAGTATATAATCTTCGACTCAGAAACAGAAGGACTTAATCTTGTTCATTCTAAACCTTGGCAAATGGCTTGGATAGTTGCTCAAGGAGATAAGATTCTTGAGAAGTTTGACATTTATATCAAGTGGGACGATCTTAAAGTTTCTGAGGGGGCGGCAAAAGTCACTGGCTTCTCTCATCAATATTACGAAAGAAAAGCTATAGACGCTACAGAAGCGTTTAATAAATTCTCTGAATATCTTTACGATCCACAATACAAACTTGTTGGTCAAAATGTTCTTGGATTTGATGTCTATATGATTAATATTTGGCGCAAGTTAATAGGCTTAAAGTCTGACTATTCTTTTATTGATCGTATTATTGATACTCGTTGCCTCGCAATCGCTATTGCCAAACAAATTCCAGTTCAAAAAGACAATCTAATTAGCTGGCAATATAAACTTCTTAATCATAGAGATAAGAAGGTAAAGGCTTCACAATTAGCTTTATTAAAAAAATATGAAATTGTATTTGACGAACGCAAACTTCACGATGCGCTCTACGATGTAGATATGACCTATAAAATCTTTAAGAAACAACTTTTTGAAATTGAACTATGAATTTTTCTGAATACAAGCAATACGATACTCCATTTCCTGTTGGAGTAAAACTTCCTCAAATTAAAATTGAGAAAAAATATTATGATTATGTTGGATGTTCTGAAAATCAATCCAACTTCAGCTTCCTCCGTAGACTCTGTTACAAAGGTCTTCTTGGCAGAGGTATTGACAAGAAAGACAATGTTCAAAAATATTATGATAGACTTAAAGAAGAGCTATCTGTGCTTGAAGATCTTGGATTCATTGATTATATCCTTCTTAACTGGGATATTCTTAACTATTGTAAAGAGAATGGTATTCCTACTGGCGCAGGTCGTGGATCTGCGGCAGGATCACTTGTGCTTTATGTGATTGGAGTAACAAACATTGATCCAATCCAATATGATCTATTCTTTGAGCGATTTGTATCCAAAAGTCGCGCAAGAAAGATTGAGCATAATGGAGAAACTTATCTTGATGGTGGACTACTGGCAGATGTTGATAATGATATATCCTATGATCGTAGAGCTGAAGTTATTGAGTATATTAACAAAAAATACAAAGGCAGAACTTGTAAGATTCTAACTCTCAACACACTTAGTGGCAAACTATGCATCAAAGAGTGCGGCAAGATTGTGGATGAACTTTCAGAAACGCAAGTCAATGAGATTAGTGATTCTATTCCGAAGAAATTTGGTAAAGTTGTAAAACTTGATGTCGCCTATGAAGAAAGCGAAATATTTAAGAAGTATGCTGATCAATATCCAAAATCTTATAATATTGCCAAAAAGCTTGAAGGCTTAAACAAGAACACGGGTGTTCATCCGTCTGGAATTTGTATCAGTTACTATGAAGTCGAAGATATCATGCCATTACAGAAAACTAATGATGATTCTTTGGTATCTGGTTATGATATGAATGATGTCGCAAGCCTTAGTGTTAAGTTCGACATTCTTGGTCTTCGTACTTTATCTGTTGTTCATGCTGTTTGTAAAAATATTGGAATCAATGTGGATGACATCGATGTTCAGCATCCATCTATTTATGCCGCTCTTGCCTGTTTAGAGCAGCCACAAGGGCTTTTCCAGATCGAAGCCGATACCAACTTCAAAGTATGCAAACTAATCGCTCCACGCACCCTAGAAGAGCTTTCTGCGGTTGTCGCAATCGCAAGACCTGGAGCTTTAGATTTTAAAGACCGCTATGCAGATTATGTTAGAACTGGAGACTTCCAATCTGTCCATCCATTCTTCGATGATGTTCTCAGTTATACTGGTGGGATTCCTCTCTATCAAGAACAACTAATGAAGATGGCAGTAAAGGTTGGCTTCTCTCTTGATGAATCAGAACAGCTTCGTCGCATTGTTGGAAAGAAAAAGGTTGATCAAATGGGAGCTTGGAAACAAAAGATCTCAGAAAAGATTGAAAAAAATAACCTTGATCCAGAAATTGCAGAAGTTCTTTGGAAGGTAGCTGAAGACTCTGCAAATTACTCTTTCAATAAATCACATTCGATTTCTTACGCTAATCTTGCAGCAATTACCGTTTATCTAAAATTTAATTACCCACAAGAGTTTTTCCTTTCTCTATTAAGGTTTGCAAGATTTGAACCCGATTCACTTGACGAGATTCGTAAGATATCTCAAGAACTATCATTTTTCGACATCAAACTGCTTCCACCTGATCTCAATATGTCAGATATTGATTTTAAAATAGAAGGCAAGAATATTCGCTATGGCTTGAACTGTATTAAAGGAGTATCTGATAAATCGCTTGAAGCTCTTTTGGAATTTAGAGAAGAGTCATTCTCTAATAAATATGAAGCATTCATGGCAGCTAAACAATCCAGTTTGAATATTGGATGCTTTTCTGCTTTGATTCAAGCAGGTCTTCTTGATTCCTTTGTAACGGTAGATCGCTGCAAGCTGGTTTTAGAAGCGCAAACCTTTAATATCCTTAGCGATAGGGAAAAAAGAAATATTGTAGAACTTGGGTCTAAATTTAATTACGACATTCTTCGTTGTATACATGAGTATCAAAAAGATCAGCTCCTTGCTGATGACAATAAACCTCTTTTTACGGCCAAGAGATTTGTAACCTTTAAAAAGAAATACGATCCTTACAAAAACATCTTTGAAACAAACAAAAAGCACATAAAATTTGCTAATTGGTTTTTTGAATCAGAGCTTTTGGGCTATAGTTATTCATATAACATCAGAGAAGTATTTAGGGATCAAGAAAATGGCGGCTTAATTTCATCACAACAAATCAAAAGTGAAGAACCAAGAGGGCAAATTAAATTCGTAGGAACAGTTTCTGATGCCATCAAAAGAACAAGCGCCAATGGAAATAAATATGCTAGATTAGAAATTCAAGATGAGCTTGGAACTATTTGTGGTTTATTTATGGACAGTTCGAATAAAGAAAGATTGACTGAGTATCTAAACTCTGGTAAAAAGCTTCCAGTCAAGAACGATATCGTTATTATATTTGGAACTAAAAATGAAGACATAGTTTTCATTGATAAAATAACTATTCTACAAGAAAAAATTTATATGAAACTCTCACAACTTAAATAAGTGTAAAAAATATGATGGCAATCAATAATTTTAATTTAACGCCAAGAGCAAAAAAAGCCTATAAACATGCTAAAGAATTTGCTATTGGAAATGCCCATAAGGAAATTAATAATGCTCATCTTTGTTATGGATGTTTAAAAAATTTATCTGAAGATTTGATTATATCTTTAGAGTTGAATGATATTGACATTCATTCCATTAATCATGAAGACTTGTTAAAAAGTTATTTCAAAAAATATCCAGACGATTTCATTAATGATTTCACGACAGAGCTGTGGGAAAAAGAAACTAGTAATATTATTACTTACGCGCAAAAACTTTCAGAAATTTATGAACATGACTATATTGGTATTGAGCATATTTTCTATTCAATTTTAGAAAATTCCGAAAAGATACGCTCCCTGTTTGAAGATCAAAAAATTAATGTTGACTTCTTAAAGAAAATCATTAAAAGCTACATAGAAGATCTTTCAACGACGCCAGAAGAACAGCCTGAGAAACCAATAGAAGAAAAGCCTTTTCAAAACAGACCTAACGAAAGAAAAAAAAATAGATCATTAGAACTTTATTGCTCTTATTTAAATAAGAAAGCGGCTAATGGAGAATTTAATATTATTTCAGGGAGAGATAAAGAAATCAACGAAGTCATTGAAATTATTTCTAAAAAAATCAAAAGTAATGCTATTTTAATTGGAGAAGCAGGTGTTGGCAAAACAGCAATAATCGAAGGCTTGGCTCAAAAGATAATGAGGCAAGATGTCCCGACAAACATATTCAATCTAAAAATATATAGTGTTGATTTAGCATCTATGATTGCTGGAACTCGATATAGAGGAGAGTTCGAAGAAAGATTTAAGCAATTAATTGAAGAAGCCTCTAATGACGAGGACATTCTTTTATTCTTTGATGAAATTCACAATATAATTGGAACTGGTAGTTCAGAGGGATCACTTGATGCCTCAAATATTTTGAAACCAGCATTAGCCAGAGGCAATTTCAAATGTATTGGAGCTACAACTAATGTAGAATATAAGAAATACTTTGAAAAAGACGGGGCAATGAAAAGAAGATTTGATCCTGTTATGATTAATGCTCCTTCAAAACAACAAACAAAAGAAATTATAGTGAATTGTATCAATTCTTACGAACAGTTTCATAGCGTTTCTTATAAACCTAAAATTATTGATTTGATTATTGATCTTTGTGACAAATATATCCCACATAAAAACTTTCCAGATAAAGCTTTTGATATTATTGATCTAGTAGGGGCGAAAGTAAAAATAAAAAACCTTCAATTGCCAAAAGAAATAAAAGACTTTCAAGAGTGTTTATCAAAAATTCTGGAAGAAACAGATTTATCTAACGATGAAGAGCAACAAAAATATTGTCAAGATTTATTGATTCAATATATTTTCTACATTAAAGAATTTAATGAATTAATGTCATCCCAAAAATTTGATATTAAAAATTCAGATGTGTTAAAAATTATTTCAGAAAAAACTGGCTTATCAGAAGATTCTATTATGATTAACAATAATGAATTTTTGAATTTTCAAGCAAATATTGAAAAAGAAGTTTTTGGCCAATCTGAAAATATTGAAAAAATCACAGATATCTTGTCATGTGCAAAAGTTGGTTTGAATGATCAAAATAAACCATTAGCTAGTTTATTTTTTGTTGGTCCAACAAGCGTTGGTAAAACACACACCGCCAAAAAAATAGCAAAACATTTTTATGGAAATGAAAAATCAATCATTCAAATCAACATGAGTGAATATCAAGATAAAACTGGAATGAGCAAACTCATTGGCGCTAATGCAGGCTATGTAGGATTCGATCAGGGAGGACTCTTGACTGAATTCGTAAGGAATAACCCCAACTGCGTGGTCCTCTTTGATGAGGTTGAAAAGTGTGATCCAGAAATTCTAAACCTGCTCCTTCACCTTCTTGACGAAGGATATGTCAATGACAATCTCAATAATAAAATATCTTTTAATAACTGTATTGTAATCCTAACCAGTAATATTGGACACGAAAATAAAGAAAAAACCTCTATGGGCTTTATTGACGACAAACCAAATCTACAAGACTCTTACAAAGAATCAGTTAAAAAATATTTAAAACCAGAATTTGTCGCTAGAATTAATTCTATTATTGTTTTTAATGAATTAAAAGATAAAGAGTTCAAATCTATTATTAATTCTGAGATGTGCCTCATTCAACAAAAATTAAAACAACAAAATATTAAAATTAATTTCGACAAAGAGACTGTGGAATTCATTTTAAATTCATTAAAATCTGAAAAACTACATGCAAGAAGCATTAAGGACGTTATTAAAAATAAATTACAAATTCCAATTTCTAAATTCATTATCCAAAATTCAAAAAAATCGAATATCTCGATAAAATGCATTGACAATTCGATCAACATAAGGTAAGATAGGTTATATGAATAACACAAAGCAACAAGACAATGTAATTAATGAAATCCGCAATAGCCGAGGACGTTTTTTTGGACTTTACACAAACAATCGCCCTGCAATTAACGCTCAGTTTCATAGCGAAACCCCATCATACGTCATGATTTTTGATCGCAATTCTCGCGTGAAGCGTAAGCTCGCTAAGTCTAGTATTATTGGAGTTTTTATTGCTGGTAAGCTTATTGGACAAGGCTACTAATTCTAATAATCTTTCACAACATAAAAGACCCTATTGAAAAATAGGGTCTTTTTTGTATTATCCAACGATGTCTAATGGCAATTTACTCAAAAATAAAGCTTATGTTCTACCTGTTCATATTGAATCTAATGACAGTGAAATAGAGCTTGTAAAATCACTACTAAACTCGTTGGATAAACCTATTAATCCAATAGAGATAAAATTTATAGAAACAACTGAAAACTATGATGTATATAGATACACTTATAGAAATTCATTTTATTGCATAAAAATCTCTCTAGACAAAGATTGCAAGAAAATAAAACACGAAGCTGATTGTTTAAATAAAATTAATAATTTAATTTGTCCTAAATACATAAAAGACGGGGCAATTAAAATCGGAGATGATTTGAGATACATCATTACATCATATGAACAATCAGAATCTATTGAAGAATTAGGCAGGTCATTTTTACTAGAAAACTTCGATAGTTTTTGCAAATCATATGCTTTAATGCAAAACTCAGAAAGAATCAATATGTCGTACAAGCAGAATATATCTGAATACTTTCAGACATCAAATATTTCTGAACTGCTAACAGAAGACTCTATCAACGCTATTAAAAACTATACTAATTTTAATTTAATAAAAAAAATAATGGATGATATGAAAAATGAACTATTATTGTTATACAGCGAATCTTTCGATGAAAAAACATTTGTATGTCATGGAGCTTTAAATGCCAAAAATATCATCTCTAGAAATAATGTATTTAAGTTTATTAATTTTGATAATTGTTACAGTTCTCATTGTTTTTTTGACCTAAACGAACTTTTTATAGAGCTAGGGATTCCAGAGAATCTTGAATATGGATTACTAAAAACCTTTTGCTCAAATTTAAAAATTGAATTCAATTCAAATACTCTTGTTTTATACAAAAAATGCTATCAAATAAGCTTAATTAAAAAAGCCATAGAATTAATGACCAACTATTTAAAAGAAGTCTATCTCTATAGCTCAGAAAGAACCGAAATGATTATAAATATATCCGATAGATTTTATGATTCTTACGATAGATACATGAGTATTAAATACTTTAGAGACAATAAAGAGTTTATATTTAAAACACTTACTGAGCCTATTTTAGATCAAAAAGCTTAATAGATTTTTTAAATAAATTTGATATAATCTTGCATGAAATTATACAAACCAAATTCCAGTAATACTGGATCTGCTTTTGGATTCCAGTTGGGAACTGGCAACAAAAATAAAGAGCCTTCGATTTTTATTACAGCTATTCAACAATTTTCTTGGAATGAAAAAACAAAAAATGGTTCATTTTCTGAAAACTCTAAAAATCCAGAAAAATCAATTTCTCTGAAATTAAACGAGAATGAGTTAGGTGGATTTATTTATGCCATTGAACAATATACAGAATTTTCCGCTTTTCACACTTACGAGGACAACAAAACAGCAATAACTTTCAAGCCTTATACTAAAAAGAATGGGCAAAAAGCTTTTTCATTTTCTATTACTAGGAATTCTGCCAATAAATTTGGCATGGGAGTGGAAATGTCAGAGGCTTATGCGTTATGTCAGTTTTTCAAATTTTCATTAAATGAAATTTATTACACAAGACAATCAGCAAATGATAAATAAAAAAACCGTATTGATTCATTCTAATTTTTGCAAAGCTTTTACGGGTTTTGGCAAAAACAAAAAAAATATTTTACGTTATTTATTTTCTACTGGAAAATATACTATAGTAGAAGCCGCAAATGGAATTGGTTTTGAAGATCCAATAACAAAAACTGTTCCGTGGGAATGCTACGGCACTCTGCCTCCAGTTCAAACATTGCAGTCATTAAGTCCAGATAAACAAAGATCCGCTGGATATGGGGCATTAATGATTGATGATATCATCAAAAAAGTCAAGCCAGATGTATACATTGGAATCGAAGACATTTGGGCTTTTAATGAATTCGATAAGAAGCCGTGGTGGAATAAAATCAACTGTATGGTATGGACAACTTTAGATAGCTTGCCAATTCTACAGCAGGCTATCGATTTTGCACCTAAAATTAAAAACTATTTTGTTTGGGCGTCATTCGCTGAAAAGGCATTTAATAAAATGGGATACAACCATATCAAAACCTTAAGAGGGTCTTTAGATATGAAAAACTTTTTTAGACTTTCTGATGAAGAAAGACTCTCTCTAAGAGAAAAGAACAATATAGAAAAAGATAACTTTATAATTGGTTTCGTGTTTAGAAATCAATTGAGAAAATCAGTTCCTAATATTTTAGATGGATTTAAAAAGTTCAAAAATGAAAATCCAGAAGTCAAAGCCAAGCTTCTTCTACATACCCATTGGGGCGAAGGCTGGAATATTCCAGAATTCTTAAAAGAAAAGGGTATAGATTTTAATGATATTTTGACAACTTATTTTTGTTCGAAATGCAATTCGTACGAAGTCAGGCCATTTACTGGCCAAGAACAAAAATGCAAAAAATGCAATTCTGAAAAATCAGTTAATACAACTAACGTTAGCCAAGGCGTATCCGAAAAACAACTGAATGAAGTGTATAATTTAATGGATTTATACTGTCATCCATTCACTAGCGGAGGTCAAGAAATACCAATTCAAGAAGCCAAGTTGACTGAATTAATAACATTAGTCACAGATTATTCTTGCGGCGAAGATAACTGCTCAATAGAGAGCGGCGGAATTCCATTAAAATGGAGCGAGTATCGAGAACCTGGAACTCAATTCATTAAAGCGTCAACTAATGCCGACAGTATATGCTCAGAAATTAATCATGTTTATAAAATGAATCAAAATGACAAACGTGAAATTGAAAAGATTTCTCGTCAATGGGCTATAGATAATTTTTCAATAGAGGTGATAGGCAAGCAACTAGAAGACATTATTGATAATATGCCTAGCATAGATTATGATTTTGAAAATACAAAAATTGTTTTTAATGAACATTACAATCCAAAAGAAACAATGAATGCTCATGAATTTGTAATTGATTTGCATAAAAATTTCATAAATGAGGATATAGATTCAAATTCAAACTCATTCAAGTTTTGGATGAGTAAAATTCAAAACAAAGAAATGAACGGAAATCAAATGATCGATCATTTTAGAAATATTGCAAAACAGGCGAATGCTCAAAATACAAAAATTGATTTTGATTCTTTGTTTGATGCCAAAGACGAAGGAAAAAGAATTGCTGTGATTATTCCTCAATCAGACACTGATGTCTTATTGATTAATTCATTAATGAAGAATTTAAAAAAGCAATATCCTAAATATAATATTTACATATTCACTCGACCAGAATATTTTAATTTTATTGAAGACAACCCATACATTCATAAATGCATGGAGTATTCAGAATCATTAGAAAATATTATAATCTTAGAGGGAGGCGGCAATCATAAAGGATTTTTTGAAATGGCTTTTTATCCTCACACGACAACTCAAAAAAATATTTGCTATTTGCATAACGGGGTAAATAAACATCAATTTTCATTATCAGAATAATATGTCTCACATTTTAGAAGAATACGCAAAAAGTTTAGGGGTTTTAATTTCTAAGCCAATAATCTCAGAACATTATTTTCCTATTCCAGAAAATAAATACATCACTATTTATTCTGAAGAAAATATACAATCTAAAAACTATAAATATTTTAATTTAATGTTGGATTTAGTAGGCCCAATCCTTAAACAACAAAATATAAAAATCATTCAAATCGATTGCAAAGGACGCTCTCTAAATAGTGTTAATAAAGTTTTAGGTGGCTTATCGTTCAAGCAGTATGCAAATATATTATCTAATTCATTATTACATATAGGAGTAGACAACGTTTATTCTCATTACGTAAGTAGCAAAAATGTCCCATTGGTTAATTTATTTGGTAATACATATCCCAGTATTACTAATGGCTACTGGTCGAAAAACGATAAGAAAAAAGATATTGCCCCGATTTGGGACGTAAAACCATGTTTAAATTTACATGACCCAAAATCAGAAATTAATAAAATAAAAGCAGAACAAATTGCCCAATCTGTTTTGGATCTATTGAAAATCAATAAAAGAATAAATTTTAAAACAATTAGAATTGGTGATCTATTTGATAGCGCAATTACAGAAGTGGTCCCAACTTCTTTCGCTCCAATATCTATCAATCAAAATGAAGTGTTATTCTTAAGGGTTGACAGAGGCTATAATCAAGAAGCTTTTGTAAAATATTGTCAAAATTATAAAGTCTGCGTAATCTCAGATCAACTTATTCAGCTATCTGAATTAGAAAAAAGCAAACACAATATTAAAAAAATATCAGTTTTTATTGACAAAGATTTTGAAGAAATACCAGAAAAGTATTTTGAAGTTTTAAAACTTTGGGGTATTGAGTTACAATTAATGACAAAAATAAAAGAAGATTTTTCATATTTAAAAAATAAATATTTTGATCATTCTGTGAATTTCTACACCCAAAAGAAAGGAAAGCCAGAAAATATTTCATCTAAAAATCTTTTTCTTTCTGGTAAAAGAGTTTTTGAAGGCGGAATTGAATACCCAAGTTTATTTCATTGTAGAATTAAAAATAAAAGTCTTGAACAAGGAATGAATGTAGTGGACAATAATGAATATTGGGAAGAACAAGAACACTTTTATATCTATGACCAAAACTAAATCAACACAGCAAGAAGACATCCAAGCAGAAACAGAACAATTGCCTGTCCCACCATTGGCATTTCATGAAAAATACAAAAGAAATCAATATGGACTGATTGAGTCTCAGTCATACGCCTTTAATGACGATGGTTCAGTTAATTTGCGCATGATGATTAAAGATAAATTCCTCTATCCAAATAGAGGGTGGTTTGATTTAAGGGGTAAACAAGTGCCACAATCTATAGATGGCCTTGATGACAACCAATTGCTTATAATGCTGGGAGGTATCAAGGAACTGGCAAAGCTTCGTGGATTTACTTCTGTCTTATATGATGTCAAACATGTTAATGAAAATTATGTTGTAGCTAAATGCAAGATTTTTTGGATTACTAATTATGAACATGCTAATGCCTACGACTATTCTACTGTAGTTTATGAAGACGTAGCCAATGCCACACTCGCTAATACAGATGATTTCTGCGCTAAATTCCTTGAGACTATTGCTTGCAATCGAGCATTTGTTCGTTGTGTTCGTAATTTCCTTAATATTCATATTGTCGGAGCAGATGAAATTGATAAATCCAAGAATTCATTCGGGCCATCAGTTGAATCATCTGGGAATGATAGCTCAATCGTCCCTGTGACCCCTACAGGCATCCTTGAGAAGACTCTCCGTGAGAAGTCTGGCATTACAGACTTCGAAGGCTTCAGGGTCATCTTAAGAGATCTTTGGTCGTCAGAAAAATATCGCTATGAAGGAATCAAAGATTGGAAACAATTTGGAGACATTCCAGCTAAAGAAGCCAGAATTCTCCTCCCTTTGATCAATAAAAAATGATTAAAAGAATTTTAGATCCCAAAGAGTTTGAATCGTTAATTTCAGACATCTCAACTCTTTTTGAATTTGAAAACGAAAATCAAGGTCATTTCTTTTTAAAGCATAGTAAAGAAACAATTAAAAATTGTTTTGGCAACAAGCATATTTTAGCATGGGATATGTTTGTGTGGGCCAATCATAATGGAAATAATTATGATTCTATTATTATGTTTTTTAATGACAAAAGTGCGAAATTCAATGAAAGGATTTTTTCTGAATATCTTTGGTTATCAAAGAATCCTAAAATGGGTTATAAATTATTTAAAGAAGCTATGAATTTTGCTAGACAAAATAAGTTTAAATATGCTTCAATGAGTAGGGTTATGAAGCATCCACATTCACACGGGGTGATGAGTTTTTATGAGAAAATGGGTTTTATAAAAGACACCGAAACGTTTATTACAGAATTATGAACAACAGAACAGCAAAAAAAATAAGAAAAGCTATCGGAGATATTACAGATCCGATCACGCGCAGAGTTTATAGGAGAATCAAGAAGCAGTATAACAAAGTTCCGCAAGATAGTCGGGCCATCTTTATCGAGATGACCAGAGACACTCTAAATGGAAAAAAATAATTGGAGCAACAAAAAAGTCGGTGGCTTTTGGATTAAAAAAACAAAAGCCAACCGACAATACCTTTCTGGAACTATTGAAATAAAGTTAAAAGATGGAACTACTCAAAAAGTAATTCTATCAATTTATAAAAATGATTTCAAAAAAGATAATAATCCAGATTTCAATGCATATCAAATAGACGTTTTATAAAGTTTAAAGGTTCCAGTTGGAGTATTTAACTGGACATTTAAATAAATGTTTTGATTATCGCCGCTAACTGAATAATTAGCAAATGCATTATTGCTTATTGAATACTCAGAAAACGATAAACCTGTTCTTGATAAATCTGTTCCTGATGTGTTATCGACAATAATAATTTTAGAGGAGCAAAAGCATCCAGATTGATCCAACAATTGAGTAAAGTATTCATAACTATATTTTTCTCCTTTTACTAGAGTATCAATAGTAGTTACAGAACTAGTCTTAACTATTCCAGTAAGAAAATCTATATTAGCTTCTGAACCTCCATTTAATAATGAAAATGATTGAGAACTGATATTTGATTTAGGAGCTGGAGCCTTAAATATATTATAAGGTCCAATTTCCCAAGCAAACCCAGTTTGTATTTCGCTAGATGGAACGATTTTAAACCATTGTGGAGTGTTTGCCTTAACTACTGTATCATTAAGACTGAACGAATAATCTTTTAAATTCGTCAATATAGGAATAGTTGAAAGTAAATTTCCAGTATATAATTCTATGCCACTTCCAGTGCTTAAATATATGCTTAGTTTATCTGAATTAGTATATAATGGATTATTTTCAAATTCAATATTAAAATCAATTTTTCCAGTAACTGCGTCACCAATTTGAGGCTTTCCTTGATTCTTTAGTTCGTCTGGAATTCTATACTGAACAGTTTTAATAAGCTCATTTCCAGTGCTTCCTATTCCGCTATAATAAAATTTTACATCAAAA